>Ga0134128_10003107_pt1 | contig 20325 bp, 20 predicted proteins | sample KB31754_FD_96462 | JGI IMG/M metagenome (GOLD analysis project Ga0134128, IMG submission 96462) | Terrestrial soil microbial communities with excess Nitrogen fertilizer from Kellogg Biological Station, Michigan, USA - KB3-175-4 | ecosystem: Environmental > Terrestrial > Soil > Unclassified ...
CTTGATGCGCTTACCCGGGCCGCCGATCGCGGCAACGGCAATCTTCTTGCTTTGGCCATCGATGCCGCCCGGGCCAAGGCAACGGTTGGCGAAATTTCGTCGGCTCTGGAAAAGGTATTCGGCCGTCATCGTGCCGAGATCAAGGCGATCACGGGGGTTTACAGGCGGGAGGTCGGCATGACCGGCGCTGTCGAACGTGTCCGAACGGCCGTGGAGGCATTTGAGGCCGCGGAGGGCCGCCGCCCGCGGTTGCTCGTGGCAAAGATCGGGCAAGATGGCCACGACCGCGGACAAAAGGTCATTGCATCGGCCTTCGCCGATCTGGGTTTCGATGTCGACATTGGGCCGCTATTCGCAACGCCCGCGGAGGCAGCCCGGCAGGCCGTGGAAAATGATGTCCATATTCTCGGCGTGTCATCGCTCGCCGCCGCACACCTGACGCTGGTGCCCGAACTCAAAGCCGAGCTTGGGAAACAGGGACGCGGCGACATCATGATCGTCGTTGGCGGGGTCGTGCCACCGCAGGATTACGACGTGCTCATGAAGGCCGGCGCCGAAGCAATCTTTCCGCCCGGCACAGTCATTGCCGAGGCCGCCGAGAAACTTCTCAAAAAGCTAAATAAGCGCCTCGGGCACAGCGAAGAGGCTGCGGAGTGAGACGAGACCTCCTCCGCGCCGCCATCCTTGCGCTCAGCGTGCTGTCGCTCTCCGGCTGCGTCGAATCATTGGGCCCTGTTCTTCCAGGTGCGCGCGCCTTGTTCGGTCAGCAGCTGCGTCTCCAGTTCTATACGCTGCATAACGGTGCCGCCGACGAACCGGAACAGGCCAACTACAAATGGGACGGCACACAATACGCGCATGCCGGTGGCGGCATGGATGACGTCGGTTCGTTCTCGGTACATCCGTTCGAAGGCGCGAACTTTATCGTCCAGACTGCTGCCGCAAAGCGGCCGGGCGTGTTCGAATATGCTGTCGCGCATAGGCTCGCCGACGGCGTCTATCAGGTTATTGCCATCGACGAGGACGATGCCAGTCCGGCTGTACGCACCCGCTATTGCGGACGCACGAATGAACTCAGATGCCGGATTGATACGCGCAAACAATTATTTGCATTTGCACGTGCCACGGCTCAGCGCCGCAAGGGCCAAGGCGGTCTGGTATTGCGGCTCGCGGATGGCGTTCCGGGGCCGTCGCGCTAGCATGGCCGGGTCCCAGGCTGAGGAAATCCATGCGTAACTTACCGTCTGCTGATCTGGTCCGCGGAGTACGTTCCGGCGACCGCGCGACGCTTGCGCGCGCGATCACCATGATAGAAAGCAAGCGTGCCGACCACCGCAAGACCGCGCACCATCTTGTGCAGGAGCTGTTGCCGCTGACGGGAAAAGCGGTGCGGCTCGGAATCACCGGCGCGCCCGGCGTCGGCAAATCGACCACGATCGATGTCCTTGTCACCTACCTTACGGGCAAAGGCCACAAGGTCGCGGTGCTCACGGTTGATCCGTCGTCCACGCGCACCGGCGGATCGATTCTTGGCGACAAGACGCGCATGGCTCAACTGGCAAGCGACCCGCACGCCTTTGTGCGGCCCTCCCCCTCATCAGGAACACTTGGTGGCGTCGCGGCAAAAACACGCGAGACCATGCTGGTCTGCGAGGCCGCCGGCTATGACGTCGTGGTCGTGGAAACGGTCGGCATCGGTCAGTCGGAAACCGCGGTTGCCGACATGACCGACTTCTTCCTGGTTCTCATGCTTCCCGGCGCTGGAGATGAATTGCAGGGCCTCAAGAAAGGCATCGTGGAACTTGCCGATATGATCGCAATCAACAAGGCCGACGGTGACAATATCGAGCGCGCCCGACTCGCGGCGGCCGAATATCGAGCGGCCCTCAACATTCTTGTGCCACGGTCGGCAACCTGGTCTCCCCCGGTCATCACCTATTCGGCGCTGGCGGGAAACGGTATCGCTGAATTGTGGGCGCAGGTGCTCGCTCACCGGGAAAAAATGACGGGATCGGGCGAGTTGACGGCGCGGCGGCGCGAGCAACAAGTAAAATGGATGTGGACCATGCTCGAGGAACGGCTGACCTCGAGCCTGCGTAGCGATGCGTCGGTGCGTGCCAGGCTTCGCCAAATGGAGGGTCAGGTCGCCGTCGGCAAGCTCGCTCCAACGCTCGCCGTGGAAGAGATCGCTAAGATACTCGGCGTCTAAATGTCCATCACAATTCTTGTCACCGGCTTTGGGCCTTTCCCCGGCGCGCCGTTCAACCCGACGGGCCCGCTTGCGAGACGGCTTGCGCGCAAGCGTCGGCCTGCCCTCGCGAATGTAAGGATCGTCACCCACGTTTTTCCGACGAGCTACGCGGCCGTGGATCGCGAATTGCCGATGTTGATCGCAAAGCATAAACCCCGCGCGTTGCTTATGTTCGGGCTCGCGTCGCGCTCGCGTAACGTGCGAGTCGAAACCCGTGCGCGAAATAGCCTTGCACCTTTGCCTGATGCGGCCGGCGTTTCGATAGATCGCTATGTCATCACCGTCGGCAAGCCGTCATCCGTCCCATTGCCGGCGCCCCGGCGTCCGCTGCTCGGCGCCTTTCACGGTATCGTACCGACGGCGCTATCGCGCGACGCGGGGCGTTATTTATGCAACTACCTTTGCTGGCGGGCCGCCCAACAGGCTTCGACCGGACCTGGCCCGCGCATTGCAGCTTTCGTCCACGTTCCGCCGGTGAGACGCGGTTCACGGCGCAAGCGCGGCAAAGTTTCGCTAACTCTGGATGATCTCGTCATGGCCGGAGCCCGCGCGCTTGTGGCGATTGCGGCCGAAGCACGCCGTTAACCTCCGCGGCGCATGATACGTGCGCCATGCCGATCGATCGACGCCATCTCCTTGTCGGCTCGATGACCAGTGCCGCTGCGCTCGCGGTGCCGCTGTCAGCATTTGGCATCGAGGCGGCGCAGTTCGGCGTACACCCGGGCTCACCCGAAGACCAAACCCGCGCCTTGCAGCGGGCCATCGATCAGGCTGCGCGCACGCGTGCGCCGCTGATGCTGGCGCCCGGCGTCTATCGTACCGGAAATCTCAGGCTTAGGGACGGCACGCAGATATTCGGCGTGCGCGGCGCCACACGCTTCGTGCTGACAAATGGGCCGTCTCTTCTTTTGGCCGAGGGCGGAAATAACATAACGCTTTCCGGTCTTGGTCTCGATGGCAGACGTCAGCCACTTCCACAGAACCGCGGGCTCGTGCATTTCGTCGGGGCAAAATCCGTACGAATTGCTGATTGCACAGTCGAAGACGCCGGAGGAAATGCGATCGCTCTCGAACATTGCGAGGGACAACTGACCGGCAACATGATCACGGGCTCTGCGGATAATGCCTTGTTCTGCAACGATAATTCTGGTCTCGCGGTCAGCGCCAATACAATCCGAAACTGCGGCAATGGCGGCATCCGTGTCTGGCAAAGCGTCAAACGCCATGATGGCAGCGTCGTCGCCGACAACACAATCGAGGACATTGATGCGCGTGCCGGCGGCTCGGGAGAAAACGGCAACGCCATTAATGTCTTTCGGGCTTTCGACGTCATCGTGCGAAACAACATTATTCGCCGAGCGGCATTTTCCGCAATCCGCGGCAATGCATCATCCAATATACAAATCATCGGCAACAACTGCGCGGCGCTAAAAGAAACCGCGCTCTACGCGGAATTCGATTTCGAGGGCGCCATCGTCGCAGACAACGTCGTCGATACTGCCGAAAACGGAATCTCGATCACCAATTTCAACAATGGCGGGCGCCTGTCCACCGTGTACGGAAATCTGATACGAAACATTGGCGTCCAACGTGCAGGCACCTCTCCGGAGGACGCCGGCGTCGGAATCGGCATCGAGGCGGAAACCGCGGTCATCGGCAACGTCATCGAGAACGCGGCGAATACAGGCATCCGCGCCGGCTGGGGTCCCTATCTGCGCAACGTCAGCGTCAACGGCAATGTCGTGCGCATCGCCGGCTTCGGCATTGCCGTGTCAGTAGCCCCTGGTGCCGGCGACGCTGCCATCACAGGCAATGTCATATCGGATGCCAGGCTCGGCGCCATTGTTGGCATGGAATGGGCAAAAGCAGTAAGTGGCGACCTCACCAAGGATGGCGCGGCGCGCTATCCGCAACTGACCATCGCTAGCAATCGGGTGCGCTGACCGCCACGTTTAGGCCGGAAAGCCGCTATACTGGCAGCACCATGTTACGCACCTACCCCTTACGCCGGCGGACCGTAGTCATGCTCACGATCTTTATTCTTTTTCTCGTCCCGATTCTCGCTCGGGCGGCCTTCTATGCGGTCAGCAACGAACCGAACTCCTGGCGCAATGCTGACTGGTCGAGCACCGGGGTGTTGCCGAAAGCCAGTAGTGACGCGAAAGCCCGTGTGATCGTTTTTACCGGCACCGCCGGCGCCTGGAAGGGTATTTTCGCCGTGCATAGTTGGATCGTGCTCAAGCGCGCCAATGCCACCGCATGGACTCGCTACGACGTCGTCGGATGGGGTGAGCCGGTGCGCACCAACAATTGGCCGCCGGATGGCCGCTGGTTCGGAAATACACCGGTGGCACTCGTGGATATTTGCGGACCCGACGCGGAGAGGATGATCCCGCGTATCGAAGCGGCCGTTTCATCCTATCGCTTCGCACAGACCGGTGATTATCGGATTTGGCCCGGCCCAAACAGTAACAGTTTTGTCGCCGCCATCCTGCGTGCAGTGCCAGAACTGGCCGTGAGCCTGCCTGCTAACGCAGTCGGGCGCGATTATCGTTACGGTGTTTATGCCGGTTTGACCGACAGCCGCACGGGCATTGAGGTCAATGTGAACGGGCTTGCCGCGATCAAAGTCGGCTGGGTCGAGGGCGTGGAGTTGAATTTGCTGGGTCTTGTGGCCGGTCTTGACCTGCGTCACCCCGGCATCAAATTGCCCGGCTTCGGCCGCCTCGGCATTGAATCACCGGTCACCACGGCGCTGGCGCGCTAATTTTACAGGCGTCTCACGACGATTTGTCATATTGCCAAACGGGCGGGATGACGCGAGCGCGTGCTTCGTGGCAAATTGGCGGTGGCATTGAGGTCTCCGATGCGCGATACGCTGCCGTTACTCGACAAAATTCATTTTCCTGCCATTCGCCGCGGCAAACTGGAAACGCTGCAGGTCAATGTCGGCTACCGGTGCAACCAGTCGTGCTTCCATTGCCATGTCAACGCCGGACCCCATCGAACCGAGGAAATGAACGGCGATATTGTGGGCCTCGTGCTGAGGTTCCTTCGCCGTCAGCAGATTCCAACCCTCGACATCACCGGGGGGGCGCCTGAGCTCAACCCGCATTTTCGCCGGCTCGTGCGGGAAGGACGCAAACTCGGCGCAAGGGTCATGGATCGCTGCAATTTGACGATCCTGGAACAGAAAGACCAGGAAGACCTCGCCGAATTTCTCGCAAGCGAACGCGTCGAAGTCGTCGCGTCGATGCCCTGCTATCTCCAGGACAATGTCGAGCGTCAGCGCGGCAAGGGCGTGTTCGCTGGCTCGATCCGTGGCCTCAAACGGCTCAATGCGCTCGGCTATGGGCGCGATCCCGCGCTGCCCCTCAACCTTGTTTACAATCCGCAAGGCCCCGCCTTGCCGCCAGCTCAAGCTGCCCTTGAGGATGATTACAGGCGCGTTCTCGGCACAGAGCACGGCATCGTGTTCAACAGACTATTTGTGCTCGCCAATATGCCAATCCATCGCTTTGGATCCACGCTGCTCAGCAAGGGTGAATTCAACGGCTATATCGAGCTTCTGCGCGATGCACATCTCGACGCCAATCTCGACGGCGTCATGTGCCGGCACCTGCTATCAATCGATTGGCGCGGATACGCGTACGACTGCGACTTCAATCAGATGCTCGGCCTGCCAATGAAACGTGGCAAGCGAGCCCGCGTGCACCTGGCCGACCTGCTCGAGGACGCGATTGAGGGAAATCCGATCCGTGTTGCAGGCCACTGTTACGGTTGCACCGCCGGGCAAGGATCGAGTTGCGGGGGCGCGCTGCATGAGGCGGCGGAATGAACCGGACAACGCTGTCAATCATCATTCCGGTACTAAATGAGGCCGGCGGAATCGAAGCGGCACTGGGCGCACTTTCATCTTACCGCTCGCGCGGCGCCGAGTTGGTTGTCGTCGATGGTGGAAGCCGCGACGCAACCGTCACGCTCGCACAGCCACTTGCCGATCGCGTCATGACCGCGGCTCGTGGGCGTGCGCATCAGATGAATGCCGGCGCCGCGGTGGCGCGCGGCGATATTCTCCTGTTTTTACATGCAGACACGAAGCTTCCCGACACTGCGGATACGTTCGTGCGCGAAGGTCTCGCGCGCACAGGGCAGGCCTGGGGCCGCTTCGATGTGCAATTCGACGATGGGCCGCTGCTTGGGTTGGTTGCCCTTTCGATGAACCTGCGTTCACGCATCACCGGCGTCGCAACCGGCGATCAGGCCATGTTCGTCTCGCGCGCAGCCTTCGTTGCCGCCGGTGGATTTCCGCCGATCCCGCTGATGGAAGATATTGCGCTGTCCGCACGTCTCAAAAGGATAAGTCCGCCGCTTTGCCTGCGCCCGCGTGTCACGACGTCGTCCCGCCGCTGGAGAGAACATGGGATCCTGCGTACGGTTATTTTTATGTGGCGATTGCGACTAGCCTATTTCGTCGGTACCGACCCCGCACAACTTGCGCAGCGTTACGGCTATGCCCCCGCCGAGCCATAGTCCGGTTTCGATTGCGATCCTGGCCAAAGCACCGATCCCCGGACTGGCCAAAACTCGTCTCATCCCCACGATCGGAGCACATGCTGCCGCCGTCTTGCAGGAGCGCCTGACCGAGCGGGCGCTGGCCACAGCGTTCGCTGCCGATACAGGTCCGGTGACACTGTGGTGTGCACCCAATGCAACGCATGATTCCTTCGTAAAACTGGTCGCACGGCTGCGGGTGACGATAAGGCCTCAGCCCGAGGGAGACCTCGGCGTACGGATGCTCGCGGCTGTTGCCGCCGGCAGCGGACCGGTCCTCGTCATTGGGACCGACTGTCCCGCGCTGACCGATGTCCATCTTCGTGGCGCCGCAAAGGCGCTTCAGGATGGCAATGATCTCATCCTTATTCCGGCGGAAGATGGCGGCTATGTCCTGATCGGGATGCGCACCGCACAGCCTGCTTTGTTCCCCGGCATCGCCTGGGGTACGAACACGGTGCTTGCCGAAACGCGCGCTCGCATTATCGAACACCGTCTCATGCTGGTCGAATGCCCTCCTCTTTGGGACGTCGACACTGAAGCGGATTATGCGAGGCTTGAGCGCGAGTATCCCGAGCTAAAGCTATGACGGCTACTGCACCCGTATGAGGATCAAGCCAAGAACAATAAGCAATGCTGCGACGACGCGCACTGCACGCAGAGGTTCTTTCAAGACAACAACTGCAATTGCCGCACCAAACAGAACACTGGTTTCGCGCAGCGTCGCAACGATAGCGATCGGCGCAACGGTCATGGCCCAGATTGCAATTCCATAGGAAAGAACCTGCAGCGCGCCGCCGGCAAAGCCTCGCCGCCAGTAGCGCTGCATTGCGGGGACGACGGCGCGGCCGTCGCGATAGAGCGCATAAGGCAGCATCACCAGTGCAATGCCGATAAACAACCAGAGCGAATAAGCATTTGGATTGACGGACAGCCGCGCTCCGACCCCGTCAACGACGGAATAAGTGCAGATGGTGAGTGCCGTGAACAGCGCAAAGCCGACCGCGCGGCGGTCAATGGCAGCGAGCGCGCGGCCTCCACGCATGGAAAGCAACAGAACCCCGGCAACAAGCGAGACAATTCCCGCCCAGCCGACGGCCGTTAACGCCTCGCCTACGAACACGGTCGTTGCCGCCGCGGTCATGAGCGGCGCCGATCCGCGCGCGATCGGATAAACCTGGCCGAGATCGCCGGTGCGATAGCTCTCGATCAGCGACGCAAAATAGATGAGATGGATGGCAACCGATGCCGCGAGCCACGGCCAGGCGGGCAAGGCCGGTACGCCCACCAGGGGTACGAACATAAGGGCCACAAGGCCGGAGCCGATCGATATCAATGTCGTGGTGGAAAGCGGATCCAGCCCGATCTTGATCAGGGCGTTCCAGCCAGCATGACATGCAGCGGCAAACAGAACGGCTAGAAAAACGTAGTTTTCCATTCGGTGGATTTATGACCGGGAACACTTTGGCAATCCATCGAAAAACTGGACCATCAGGGCCGTTGCCCCGTCCCCGTCGATGCCAAGCATGCACAGCGAGTGGAATGACAGGGGAAACTCGCTGAACCTCATTTTTATACGGGCCAATCCTTTAATGACTAGCCGTATGCACGGGGCGAGAGTATCGTTTTATAAACGCCAATAATAATGGCGCTATCCGGGAGGAGACCATGAGACAATCACGTCTTTCACGTCGTGCCGTTCTCAAGACCGCTGCCCTCGGTTCCGCAGCGGCAATTACTGCACCCTATATCAGCGGCGTCCACGCTGCCGGTACACTCACCTTAGGCTGCTGGGATCATTGGGTGCCCGGCGCGAACAAGGCGCTGGACAAGATCTGCAAGGAATGGGGCGACAAGAACAAAGTCGACGTCCATATAGATTATATCACCTCGCAAGGCGAGAAAGACAAGCTGACCGCCGCAGCTGAAGCGCAGGCCGGCACCGGTCACGACATCATGTCGCATCGAGACTGGAATATCCGCATTCATGAGCGCCTGCTCGAGCCGCTCAATGACGTCGCCGATCACCTCATCAAAGACAACGGCCCGATCAGCCCGGTCGCCGAATACCTCGCAAAGATCAAAGGCACGTGGCGCGGCATCCCGACTGCGGTCGGAAGCCAGGTGAAACCCTGCCAGTCGCGTTTCGATCTTTATCAGAAATACTGCGGTGTCGATCTGCAGGCCATGTTCCCGGCCGACGAGAAAAAATACGACAAGGTAAAAACGGATCAGTGGACCTGGGACCTCTATCTCGATTGCGCGCAGAAACTGCACAAGGCCGGCTACCCCGTCGGCCTGCCGATGGGCCAAGCGAGCGACGCGGTTGACTGGGTCGGCGCCTTCTTCAAGGCCCACGGCGTGGTGTTCGTCGATGAGAAGGACAACATCAAGATTAATTCCGACGAGACCCGCAAGGCGATGGAGTACATGAAGAAGCTGATGGCGGTGAATCCGCCGGAGGTCTACGCCTGGGATGACGCTGGCAACAATCGCTGGATCATCTCCGGCAAAGGCTCGGGCATCATGAATCCGCCGAGTTCATGGGCCGTTGCCAAGCGCGACAACCCGGACGTTGCGAAGAACATCTGGCACCATCCGATGCCGAAGGGACCGAAGGGTCGCTTCGTCGGACAGCTTCCGCAGTTTTACGGGCTATGGAGCTTCTCGAAGAACAAGTCGGCCGGTAAGGATCTGCTGGTCCATATGTCGCAGCGCGCCTCGGTCGCGCAGCTGGTCGAAGCCTCCTACGGCTACGATCTGCCGTCCTTCAAAAGCATGTACGACTTCGACACGTGGAAAAAAGTCGAACCGCCGCTTGGTACGGCATACAGCTATCCGCCCCGTGGCGACGAGCAGACCTCCATGTTCGGTGCGCCAGCCCGCTCGGAAGTCGGCGCCCAGATGTACAATCAGGCTATCAACACCGTGATGGTTGCCAAATTTACTCAGGGTAACGAGAAGCTCGACGAAGTCATCAAATGGGCTGAGAAGGAACTCGAAGGCACACTGCGCGCCTGAGGTTCGTAGACATCACGACAAAGTGCATGCCGGCCGCGCTGGCCGGCATGCCGAATACTGAACCACCAGCGAACGACCACCGTTAAAAGCCGGAGGCAGCCGCATGGTAGATACGGACCACACTTGGGCTCCCGCTCTGCGCGGCGCGGGTGCGACACCATCAACTCGTCGCACTCTTGTGAAATTCGTCCGGCGGCGTTCGACCATCGCCTTTTTGATGTGCCTCCCCCTGATCGTCATCATCGTCGGACTGGTCGTATATCCGGCCTTTTATTCGATCTATCTATCGATGCTGAACAAGGCGCAGACGCGGTTTATCGGTCTCGGGAATTTCAGCTTTTTGCTTTCCCGCGACGTCTTCTGGATGGTAATTCAGCAGTCGGCGATTTTTGCACTTTCGGCGGTTTTCTTCAAAGCGCTGATCGGCCTCATCACCGCACACCTTATCAATAACCTGCCGGCGAAAGGCCAGAGAAAATGGCGCGGCATGCTGCTGGTTCCGTGGGTCATCCCCCTTGCGCTGTCGTCGCTTGGCTGGTGGTGGCTGTTTGATCCGACGCACTCCGCATTCAACTGGATTCTGATGGGGCTCGGCTTCAACGAAATTCCCTGGCTGAGTGATCCTTACTGGGCACGATTCTCGGTGATCCTGGTGAACGTCTGGTACGGTGCCCCGTTTTTCCTGATCATGTATCTCGCGGCGCTAAAATCAGTGCCTGAGCAATTGTATGAGGCCGCGGCCATCGACGGCGCCAACGCCTGGCAGAAGTTCGTGCACATTACTCTGCCGATGATGCGCAACATCATCGCTATCACCGTATTGTTCTCCCTGATCGTCACTTTCGCCAATTTCGACATCGTCCAGATCATGACGGCCGGCGGTCCGCGAAACATGACTCACGTGTTCGCAACCTACGCGTTCCTGCTCGGCATCCGGTCGGGTGACCTTCCGTTGGGTGCCGCGACGTCGCTGTTCATGTTTCCGATCCTGGCCATCGCGGCGGTATTTATCCTGCGTGGGGTGCGCAAGCGCGGGAGGGAAATCGGATGAGTTCGACCACAATAACGGTTCCGGCCATCGCAAAGGCACGGCCGCACTCCAGCCTCAGACGTGACCGCCGTTGGGCACTGGTGACTTCCTATGTGTTCCTGGTGATCTTCGCGATTTTCTTTCTGGTCCCGCCCTACTACATGGTCGTGACCGCGCTCAAGAGCGACGCCGAGGTCGCCCATATGGCGACCAATCCTTGGATCATTGCCAACGGAGTGACGCTTGAACAGTTCAAGATTCTGTTCACACAGACCGACTTCCTGATTTTTTTCAAGAATACGGCAATCGTCACGGTCTGCGTGGTCGCGATCACCATGGTGGTTAGTGTGCTCGCAGCGTTTTCCCTCGGCCGCATGAGATTCTGGGGTTCATCTCTCCTCGCGACCGGGATTTTCCTCACCTACCTCGTCCCCGACACGCTGTTGTTCATCCCGCTCTTCCAGATTGTGAAGGCCGTCGGCCTGCTCAATTCTTATTGGGGCATGGTGCTGGTCTATCCCACGCTAACGGTGCCGTTCTGCACATGGATCATGATCGGCTATTTCCAGTCGATCCCCAAGGAACTCGACGAAGCGGCCTTGATTGACGGCGCAGGCCATATGCAGATGTTGCTAAAGATCTTCATTCCGGTGGCATTGCCCGGAATCATTGCAGCGACGATCTTCGCATTTACCGTGTCCTGGGCGGCTTTCGTCTATCCCATGGCTTTTCTCTACTCTTCGGACCAACAGGTGCTTACGGTCGGCACGGTGACAAGTCTCATCCGCGCCGATGTTTATAAATGGGGCATGTTGATGGCCGGCGCACTGGTCGCCGCGGCTCCCCCGCTCGTTATCTACGCATTCCTCATGGACTATTACATCGCTGGCCTTACCGCCGGCGCCACCAAGGGCTGAGCACCATGGCCGAAGTCGCGTTGCATCAGGTCGTCAAGAAATTCGGTGAAGTCGAAGCCGTGCGCGCAATCGATCTCGACATTCCGGACAATGAATTCGTCGTGCTCGTCGGCCCATCGGGTTGCGGCAAGAGCACCACGCTAAGGATGATTGCCGGGCTGGAAGAGGTGACCTCCGGCAATATTTCGATCGGTGGCGAAGTGGTCAATGACCTGCCGCCCAAAGACCGGGATATAGCCATGGTCTTCCAGAATTACGCGCTCTATCCGCACATGACGGCATTCGAAAACATGTCGTTCGGCCTCAAGCTGCGCAAATTCCCAAAGGCCGAGATCCGGCAGCGCGTTGAACACGCGGCCCGTATCCTCGATATTACTGAGCTGCTCGACCGGCGCCCAAAAGCGCTATCCGGCGGGCAAAGGCAGCGCGTCGCGATGGGCCGCGCCATTGTACGCAATCCCAAGGTCTTTCTGTTTGATGAACCGCTTTCAAACCTCGACGCCAAATTGCGCGTGCAAATGCGCACCGAGATCAAGCGGGTCCATCAAAAGGTCAAGACGACAACCGTCTATGTGACGCACGACCAGGTCGAAGCCATGACGCTCGCCGATCGTGTCGTGGTCATGAACCATGGTCGCATAGAGCAGATCGGCACTCCGCACGACCTGTATCACCACCCGCGCACTCGCTTCGTCGCGGGCTTCATTGGTTCGCCTGCCATGAACTTCATTCCGTGCAAGCTGGAGCAAGCCGGGAGCGCCATGCGCGTGCGCATTTCAGACAAGATCGCTTTGCCCGTTCCCGCGGCCAATGAAGCGCGCTATCGCGCAATGACGGGCAAGGAATTGGTGCTGGGCCTGCGGCCCGAACATATCACCGAGCCACGCCACAACGGCCGCGACGATGGCCGCGACTTCACGGTGGCATTGGATGTCGTGGAACCGCTTGGCATGGAAACGATGGTTTTCTTTACCATCGATGGCACGGAAATTTGCGGCCGTGTCGAACCCAGCAGCGCGGTCGACGCCGGTGCGGCTATGCGACTCCATGCGAGTATGGACCACATGCACCTGATCGACCCCGAGAGCGGGGTGGTGATCTAGCCCCGCCGCGCGCTCACGCCTTCGCCGCGGCCGGCGCCCAGAGCTTAGGGCCAGCGCGCTGATACTGGGGCGGACGCGACACATCTGCGCCGAGCGCCTTGGCTGCATGCCAGCCCCAATGCGGGTCGTCGAGAAAACAGCGCGCCATCGACACGAGGTCGGCCTCGCCTTTGGCGACGATCTCCTCAGCGTGCTCCGGCTTGACGATCAGGCCGACCGTACGGGTCGCAATCCCGGCTTCCCTTTTCACACGCGCGGCGATCGGCACGTTATAGCCGGGCTCGGCGGGATTTCGGATGTCGGCAGCCACCCCACCCGACGAAATGCAGATGAAGTCGATTCCTTCCGATTTTAACCCCCGGGCGATCGCGACCGCGTCATCGGGCGTCAGCCCGTCCTCACGCCAGTCACTGCCCGTGATGCGCGCGCCGAGCGGCACGGTGCGAGGCACGACGGCGCGCACGGCGCGCGCGATAGACAGCGGAAACCGCAACCGGTTCTCGAACGAACCACCGTACTGGTCGGTGCGCTTGTTCGAAATCGGCGACATAAAGCCGTGCGCCAGATAACCGTGCGCCATGTGCAACTCAATCTCATCAAATCCGATGCGGACCGCACGTTGCGCGGCCGAAACGAAGGCGGCGCGCACGCGCTCCATGTCGGCTTCGGTCACCTCTCGCGGCGTGTGCCAGCCCGCGCCAAAGGGAATCGGCGAAGCGGCAATCGTCGGCCAAGGGTCGGCTTCCGGCTTGAGCGCGCCTCCGCCCTCCCAGGGCCGCTGGGCCGAGCCCTTGCGGCCCGAATGGGCGATCTGTATCCCGAACTTTGCAGGGCCCATCCTCCTTGCCTGTGCAATCACGCGCGCGAGGGCTGCTTCATTGTCGTCGGAGTAGAGACCGAGGCAACCATGCGTGATACGTCCGTGTCGTTCGACATGCGTTGCCTCGACAATGACAAGCGCGGCACCGGAATGCGCCATCATGCCGAGGTGCATCAGGTGCCAGTCGCTGGCGCAACCGTCGTCGGCCGAATACTGGCACATCGGCGACACGACGATTCGGTTAGCGAGTTCGAGTCCGGACAAGCGGAAGGGCGTGAACAATGTACTCGGCAAGGTACTCGGCAAGGTACTCGGCAAGGTACTCGGCATGTGGGGTCAATTCGGTTTTGGGTGGGAAAGCGGCAATACTAACGCTGCTGGATGGACTTCAGATAGGCAATGATGGCACCGACGTCACCGGCGTCAAAGCTGAATTCGGGCATATCGGGGTGGCCGGACATTATGCCCTCGCCCAGAGCTTCTTCCAGGGAATCGATTGGATAACGCTGCGCCAGAGTGCGGAATGGCGGCGCGGACTTGTGAGGGCTGTCTCCGTTGCGGCCAACCGCATGACAGGACGCGCAGTTGCGCGACAGCAATTCCTCGCCACGCTTGAGATTCTGGGCATTTGCCGCCGGCACCGTCCCGGCGACGACCATCGCCGCGACCGCCGATATGACGACGCGACCTACGCGGCTGGAGGCAAATTGCGTATGCCTGGCAAGACCGCGAATGGCCGGCTGGCGAGGTCGGTCCACAACTTGGCCGTCCGCTCGGCTTCGCGCAGGGACGCGCTGAATTGTTCGCTGGTGTAAAATCGGTTCCATCGGCCGCTGTGCTCGAGCCCACGCAGATAAGCAAGCCGCCGCTGGGCGAGAGCCTGCCACTTCTGCGCGATCTTATCTAAGCGGACTCCGCTTTGCACAGCCGCCATTGGGTGCCCCCCGGCACGCGCGAAAACGGCAACTAGCCGATAATCGAAGCATCGATGACAACCAATAACTGCACGGAAGTAGCGGGATACAGTGAGCGAAACCGCCATGTACGACGATTCGCCGCTGTTTCAAAGGGGCAGCTTCAAAGGCGGATTCGCAGCAGAGCGGCGAGCTCGCCGATTATGCCGCGGCGGAATAACAACACGCAGGCGACGAAAATTCCGCCCTGGATCACCGTTACCCATTCCCCGACGTGTTCGCCGAGAAAATTTTGCATGGCCACGATGACGAAGGAGCCGGCGACCGGCCCAAATATCGTCCCAAGGCCGCCAACCAGCGCCATTAGAACGACTTCACCTGACATCGGCCAGTTGACGTCTGTAAGCGAAGCGATTTGAAGAACGATGGCCTTGGTCGCGCCGGCGCAACCCGCGAGCGTTGCCGACAATACAAACGCGAGCAGCTTGTAGCGTTCCGTCTTGTAACCCAGCGATATCGTGCGAACTTCGTTCTCACGGATCGCCTTGAGCACTTCGCCGAACGGCGAGTGGATGATGCGATAGATGAACACGAAGCCGGCAAGAAAAATTGCCAGCACAACGAAATACATTGTCATCTCGTTCCTGAGATCGATCAGGCCGAACAAATGGCCGCGCGGCACGCCCTGGATGCCGTCTTCACCGCCCGTGAATTTCGCTTGCAGGGCAAAGAAATACATCATTTGCGCCAGCGCCAGCGTGATCATTGCAAAATAGATTCCCTGCCGGCGGATCGCGAGCGAGCCGGCAACGATGCCGCAGAACGCCGCAGTCACCGTCCCCGTCAGGATCGCGAATTCGGGCGGGAAGCCCCAGACTTTTGCCGCGTACGCAGAGAGATAGCTGGCCCAACCGAAATAGAGCGCATGGCCAAACGACAAAAGACCCACATATCCAATCAGCAAATTGAAGGCGCAGGCAAACAGCGCAAAACACATCGCTTGCATCAGGAACAGCGGGTAAACCATGAACGGCGCCACGACCAGCGCGATGACCATGATGACAAAGGCAATAATTTCGCTCTGCTTGCGCCATACCGGCGGTTTCTTGGTGAGCGGATCGATGACGCGCTCCATCACGCCCTCCGCCCGAATAGGCCTGCGGGCCGCACCAGCAGCACAATGGCCATGATCACGAAGATCACCGTATTCGAGGCTTCCGGGAAAAATACCTTGGTCAGACCCTCGACCACGCCGAGCCCGAAGCCGGTGACAATCGCGCCGAGAATTGAGCCCATGCCGCCGATAACCACCACCGCGAACACAACGATGATCAGCTCCGAGCCCATCTGCGGTGACACGTTATAGATTGGCGCCGCCATCACGCCGGCGAAAGCGGCCAGCGCGACTCCAAACCCATAAGTCAGCGTGATCATGCGAGGCACGTTGATGCCGAAAGCGCGCACCAAGGTCGGATTTTCGGTTGCTGCCCGCAAATAGGCGCCGAGCCGTGTGCGCTCGATCACAAACCAGGTGCCGATGCAGATCGTGAGAGAGGCCACGATCACCCAGGCCCTGTAATTCGGCAGGAACATAAAGCCGAGATTGCGTCCGCCTTGGAGCGATTCCGGAACCGTATACGGCAGGCCAGCAGAGCCAAAGTAGTTCCGCGCCACGCCCTCAATGATCAGGGCCAGACCAAATGTGAGCAGCAGACCATACAGGTGGTCGAGCTTATACAGCCACTGCAGGAAAAACCGCTCAACGATGATGCCAGTGATGCCCACAAGAATAGGGGCAACGATCAGTGCCGCCCAATAACCAAGTCCGGAATATTGGAGAATGAGATAGGCCGCGAAAGCGCCCATCATGTATTGGGCACCGTGACTGAAGTTAATGATATTGAGCATGCCGAAGATCACGGCCAGCCCCAGGCTGAGCAACGCATAGAACGAACCGTTGATCAGACCGATCAACAGTTGCCCAAACAGCGCCTGCGAAGGGATGCCGAAGATCTCGAACATGGGTCCCCGCGAAGTCGAAGGGCGGACGTGACGCCCGCCCCTCGCTTTTATCGCAAGATCAGCCGCTCACCAGCGGGCATTTGCCTTCGTTCAACGGGCGGAAGGCTTCGTTTGCCGGAATAGTGGCGCGGAGCTTGTAGAAGTCGCCGGGATATTTCGATTCCGACGGTTTCTTCACTTCGAACAGATAGGCAGGATGAATGACACGGCCGTCGGCGCGGATTTCACCTTTGCCGAACAGCGGGTCATCCGTCGGCATCGACTTCATCTTGGCGACAACCGACTTGCCGTCATGCTCGCCTGCACCCATGGCCAGACGAGTCTTCAGATAGTGGGTAATGCCAGAATAGACACCGGCATGGATCATGGTCGGATATTTTGCAGCTGCGGCGCCGGCTGCATGCCAACGCTTGGTCCAGTCGCGATTGGCGTCGTTTGCATCCCAGTACCAGGTTTCCGTCAACACCAGGCCCTGCGCCGTCGGCAGGCCGAGTGCCGCAACATCGCTTGCGAAGACCAGCAAGCCCGCGAGGCTCTGCCCGCCCTTGACGATGCCGAATTCCGCCGCCTGCTTGATCGAGTTGATGGTGTCGCCACCCGCGTTGGCGAGGCCAATGACTTTCGCCTTTGATGCCTGCGCCTGCAACAGAAACGACGAGAAATCGTTGGTGTTAAGCGGATGCCGCACTTTGCCCAGCACCTTGCCGCCGTTTTTCTCAACGACAGCGGCCGTGTCAGCCTCGAGTGCGTGGCCGAAGGCATAATCGGCGGTGAGGAAGAACCAGGTGTCGCCACCGGTTTTCACCATTGCTTTCCCGGTCCCGTTGGCCAGCATCCAGGTGTCATAGGTCCAGTGCACGGTATTGGCGTTGCATTTCTCGCCGGTCAGCGTCGAAGCCGCTGCGCCGGAGACGATGAATATCTTGTTTTTCTGAGCCGCCACCTGACTGACAGCAAGCGCGACGCCCGAGTTCGGCACATCGATGATCATGTCGACTTTGTCAGTATCGAACCACTGGTTGGCGATCTGCGTGCCGATATCCGGCTTGTTCTGATGATCGCCGCTGATCATCTCCACTTTCACGTTGGGATGGTCCTTGGTGAAATCGGCGATCGCCAACTTCGCGGCGGCGACCGAGCCCGGTCCACCGATATCGGCGTACAGACTCGACATGTCACTGAGCACGCCGATCTTGACGTTGACCTGTTGGGCATTGGCCCCTCCACAGGCAAGAACCGCGGCGAGTGCCGCCAAGCCTATCGATTTCTTCATGCGTTCTCCTCGTTGTGCATCGATTGTTTGTTACATCCTCAACCGCTGACCAGCGGGCAGTTGCCCTCCTTGAGCGGTCGGAAAGCTTCATTGGCCGGGATTGTCGCGCGCAGCTTGTAGAAGTCGCCCGGATATTTTGATTCAGCCGGCGCTTTAACCTCGAACAAATATGCCGGATGGAGCTTGCGGCCATCGGCGCGAATCGTGCCTTTGCCGAATAGCGGATCGTCCGTGGGCATCTCTTTCATCTTTGCAACAACGCTCCTGCCGTCAGGATTGCCGCCGAGGGCGAGGCGCGCCTTGAGGTAGTGCAGCGTGCCGGCGTAGACGCCGGCCTGATTCATGGCCGGGTATTTGCTTGAATCCTTGCGTTCAGCACTCCAGCGCTTTGTCCAGGCGCGTGTGGCATCATTCATGTCCCAGTAGAAGGTCTCGGTCAGCACCAGGCCTTGCGCGGTCTGAAGCCCCAGCGCCGCCACGTCGGTCGCAAATACCAGCAGCCCGGCGAACTTCTGCCCGCCTTTGACGATGCCGAATTCGGCACCCTGCTTGATCGAGTTGATGGTGTCGCCGCCCGCATTGGCAAGACCAATGACTTTCGCTTTTGATGCCTGCGCCTGCAGCAGGAACGAGGAGAAGTCGTTGGTGTTGAGCGGGTGCCGCACCTTACCAAGCACTTTACCGCCGTTCTTCAACACAACCGCCTCGGTATCGCGCTCAAGCGCATGCCCGAAGGCATAATCGGAAGTGAGAAAGAACCACGTGTCGCCGCCCGTTTTCACGACCGCCTTACCCGTACCGTTCGCCAGCATCCAGGTATCGTAAGTCCAATGCACCATATTGGCATTGCACTTCGGTCCGGTGAGATCCGAGCTTGCGGGACCGGAAGCGACGAAAACCTTGTTCTTCTGATTTGCAATCTGGCTGATGGCGAGCGCCACACCCGAATTTGGCACGTCTGCGACCATGTCGACGTGGTCGACGTCGTACCACTGATTGGCGATCTGGGATCCGACATCCGGCTTGTTCTGGTGATCGCCGCTGACGACCTCAACTTTGACGTTGGGGTGATCCTTCATAAAGTCCGCCGCCGCCATCTTGGCGGCAATGACCGATCCGATGCCGGTCGCGTCGGCATAGAGGCTCGACATGTCGGTGAGCACACCAATCTTCACATTGATCTGCTGCGCACTGGCGGTACCGCAAGCCAAAACGACGGCAAGGGCTGTCAAACTCATCATTCTCTTCATTGACGTATCCTCCCTGCTTCCTACCCTGACGGCTTCTGTTGTTAAACGCCCAGATAATCGTGCAATTTATCGACGTTTTCGTCCAATTCGGAATTCGCGAACCGATCGATAATACGCCCATGTTCCATGACGTAATAGCGATCGGCAACGGTGGAGGCGAAACGGAAATTCTGCTCCACCAGCAGAATGGTAAAGCCCTGTTCCTTAAGCGCGCGGATCGTCTTGCCGATGTGCTGGATAATGACGGGTGCGAGCCCTTCGGTCGGCTCGTCGAGCAGCAACAATCGCGCCCCGGTGCGCAAGATTCGGCCGATCGCCAGCATTTGCTGTTCCCCGCCCGATAGTTTTGTTCCCTGGCTCGAGCCGAGGCGCTCCTGGAGGTTTGGAAAGAGTTCGAAAATACGGTCGAGCCCAAGACCGCCGGATTTGACGACGGGCGGCAACAATAGATTTTCCTCGACTGTAAGACTTGAAAAGACACCGCGCTCTTCGGGACAAAATGCAATGCCCGCACGCGCTATCTGATCGGAATTCTTCGCAATCAATTCCTCGCCATCAAACCGCACCGAACCGATACGGTGGCCGACGATGCCCATGATCGACTTGAGTGTCGTGGTTTTACCTGCACCGTTGCGCCCAAGCAGCGTGACAACTTCCCCCTCGTTGACGTCAAAAGTCACGCCATGAAGGATATGCGACTCACCGTACCAAGCCTGCAGTTCCTTGATCGCAAGCAGCGGAGCGCGGGTATCAAGCATGACCCACCCCCATATATGCCTCGCGCACTTCGGCGTTTGCGGACACTGTTTCGTAGTCACCTTCCGCCAGCACGCGGCCGCGCGTGAGTACCGTGATGTGGTCCGACAGATCGGCAACAACCGACAGGTTATGCTCGACCATCAGCACGGTACGATCGGCCGCCACGCGCTTGATCAAATACGCAACGCGTTCGATGTCCTCGTGACCCATTCCAGCGGTTGGTTCATCGAGCAGAAGCATTTCCGGATCGAGCGCCAAAGTCGTTGCTATCTCGAGCGCGCGTTTGCGCCCATATGGTAACTCAACCGCTAGCCAGTCGGCGACGGAGGAGAGGCCGACGTCGGCAATCAACGCCATCGCACGTTCATTGAGATCGTCGAGCGCCGACGTCGAGCGCCAAAAATCGAACGA
>Ga0134128_10003108_pt1 | contig 20325 bp, 17 predicted proteins | sample KB31754_FD_96462 | JGI IMG/M metagenome (GOLD analysis project Ga0134128, IMG submission 96462) | Terrestrial soil microbial communities with excess Nitrogen fertilizer from Kellogg Biological Station, Michigan, USA - KB3-175-4 | ecosystem: Environmental > Terrestrial > Soil > Unclassified ...
ACGGCTTTGCGCTGATCGGGCTTGTGATCGAAGCGATCACCGCAGAGCCCTACCCGCTCTGGATCAAGCGCGAGATCATCGATGTCGTTGGCCTCAAGGACACTGAGCCTAGCATGCCGCTCGCCAAAGGCACGCCGTTCGCCCGCGGGCATACACACCGGCGGCCTCTCGGCCGGCGTTTGGTGATACCGGGTGACAATGCCACCCATGCGATGACCTCGGCGGCAGGTTTTGTCTCAACCGCTGCCGACACCGCGCGCTTCTTCGCCCAGCTCGTGCCTAATGCCAAACGAAGCGTGATCTCGGTGGCGACCGGACGCGAAATAAAGCGCCGGCACTGGCGCATTCCGGGCAACATCGAACTGCACTACGGCCTTGGCGTCTCGCTCGGCAAGTCCGAGGGTTTTGAATGGTTCGGGCATGGCGGCGGATTCCAGGGCTATCTGTCGCGAACCGCGGTGATTGCGGAAAGCGAGCTCGCCATCACCATCCTCAGCAATTCCATCGATGGCTGGGCAGCGTTCTGGATGGAAGGCTGCTTCCATATACTGCGTACCTTCAAGTCGCGGGGGGCGCCGGAGCGCCGCGTTCGCGACTGGAGCGGACGCTGGTGGACGATCTGGAATGCGATCGATCTGGTGCCGATGGGCAATCGGGTCCTGGTCGGCAATCCGCACATGATCAGCCCGTTCACGGACGCGTCGGAGATCGAGGTGACGGGCCGCGACACCGGCCGCATCACGTCGGCCCCGGGCTACGCCAGCTTTGGCGAACCCGTGCGCCGCTCGCGCAGCAAAGCCGGCAAGGTCAGCGACATCTGGCTCGCGGGGGCCAACTTCAATACGGAAAGAGCATTGTCGGCAGAGATCGAGCGCCGATACGCCAAGGCCAAACGGCGCAGCTAGCGCCCGCTCTACTTCATCAACGCCTCGACCTCGCTGCGGAACGCCAGGCGCGAGGCATCGCGCGAATAGAACATATGGCCGCCCGGATAGACCACAAGCTTGGCGCGTTGCGGACCCGCAAAGGCCGGCAACTGATCGAGCACGATCTTGCTGCCGTAGTAAGGCGTTGCGAGATCGAACAGGCCATGGGCGATCAGGAGCTTCATCTTCGGATCGATCGCCAGCGCCTTCCGCAAATCGCCAACCGACTCCGGCGGATTGATGCCGTGGCCGAAATTCCAGGCCCGCTCGACCGCCGCGTTGATCAACTGGTACGAGCCGTCCGGCCGCCAATTGAGCTTGCGCGTGGTGAGATCGACCGCCGCACTCGAGATCGGCGGGGCGACGCCCTCGCCGGAGGGATCACTGAACATCAAGAAACTGGAATCGGGAAAGGGATCCGGCCCCGACACCGAAGCATCGTAGCGTCCCGTGATGCGGCCGTTGCGGCGATCGAACTCGCGGCGGAATTCGATCCCGTCGAAGCGCCCGGCCAGCCTCCGGCTGACGGCCTGATCGATGCCGGTCAGGTCAGCCACCTTATCGGCGATGCGATTGGTCGCCTCCTGATCGGCCTGGCCCTTGACGAGGTCGGCCAGGAAATCGCCGCTGGCATATTTCTCGACATCGGCGAGATCAGCACGCGTCACCGGTTTACCGTTCGCCTTGCCTTCGCGCGCGACCGCCGCAAAGGTCGGCAGGCTCGCGACATATTGCAGGAGGCTGGAGCCGGTGAACTCGCGGAAGTCCATCACCGGCGAGATCAGGATTAATCCTTTTACGCCGACGCCTTGCTCCTGCTGCAGGTTGCGCACTACTTTCGGCGCACGGATGCCGCCATAGCTTTCGCCCACGACATATTTCGGCGACAACAGCCGATCGTGTTTTTCCAGCCAGCGGCGGATCACGACTGCCACCTCGGCAGCATCGCCACCGACGGAAAAGAATCTCTTGCGCACATCCTCGCCGGTCGCGACGAAACGGCTGTAACCGGTGTCGACCGGATCGATGTAGACGAGATCGGTGAAGTCGAGCCAGGTCTCGGCGTTGGGCTGCAGGTCGGGCGAGGCCGACGGTGTCACGGAATCCGCGTCGATGGAAAGCCGCCACGGGCCGTTACTGCCGAGCTGCAGATAGGCCGAGGCTGCTCCGGGGCCACCATTGAACAGGAACGTCACCGGCCGCGTCGAGCGATCGGCGCCGTCGAGCTGATAGGAGGTGTAGGCGATATCAGCCTGCGGCTCGCCCTTGCCATCGAACAGGCGGACCGAACCGGCTGTTGCAGTGAAGGAGAGCGAGCGCCCGGGCAGGTCGACCGTCTGCTTGGTGGTCGAATCCGGCGGCAATTTGTGCTGCTCGGCGACGGCGGGCGTTGCCGGAGTCTCGGCGGCGCGGCGACCGCCGGGAGGCTGGGCTGCTCCGGCCTTCTGTCCGGTCGGCGTGGCCGATGAAGGCTGCGGCGCAGGCGTCAGTTGCTGAGCGTTTGTGCCGCCCGACAGCGAGACCGCGACAAAAGCGGCCGCCCAGACGAGGCGGCGCAGAGCCGTCAACGCGATGCCCATAGCTTCTCCCTGATCCCTGATCAGCCCATTGCAGCGCAGGCCACCCGCGGCCAGCGACACCGGTTCTAGGCGGAAATTGCGGCAGGTTAGGGTTGCAGGCAACGGGTGGGAAGGATCACCATTGCGGCATCGGCCGCTATGCCCCGCGCCATCTACGGCGCCTAAACCGTCCCGGAGCGCCGCTGTTTACCCATTGGCGACAAAACCGCCCCACCCTCATCTCGACAATGACGGCCAAGGTCGTATAGACGAGGCGCGCAGGCTCTTTTCGCCCACGGGCTTCGCAACATCCGATGGCGGCGAGCCCAGAATTTCAAACAGGTGGATTTCGAGTCTGACGCGTTCATGAGTACGTCCAAGCGATATGACCGGATCGCCTTTGTCGCGAGTTCTGGCGAAGAGGCCCAGGCGGCGTTGACGCTGCTCTCCGACAAGTACGGCAATTACGCGCCCGATGAGGCCGACGTCGTGGTCGCGCTCGGCGGCGACGGGTTGATGCTGCAGACGCTGCACCAGTACATGCGTTCGGGAAAGCCGATCTACGGCATGCATCGCGGCACCGTCGGCTTCCTCATGAACGAGTTTTCGACGCATGAGCTGCATGCACGCCTCGCTGCGGCGCGCGAATCCGTGATCCATCCGCTCTTGATGCGCGCAACCGACATCCACGGCAAGGTGCACATCCACCACGCCATCAACGAGGTCGCGCTGTTCCGCCAGACCTATCAAGTCGCGCGGCTGCGTATCCTGATCGACAACCACGAGCGCATGGGCGAATTGATGGCCGACGGCATCCTGGTCGCAACGCCGGCCGGATCGACCGCCTATAATCTGTCGGTGCAGGGGCCGATCCTGCCGATCAATGCGGCGTTGTTGGCGATGACGCCGATCAGCGCGTTCCGGCCACGGCGCTGGCGCGGCGCCCTGCTCCCGGACACCGCCTATGTCGTCATCGAGGTGCTAGACGGTGAAAAACGCCCCGTGGCGGCGGTCGCCGATCACGACGAGGCCCGCGACGTCAGGCGCGTCGAGGTTCTCTCCGACAAGACCATCTCGATGCGGATGCTGTTCGACCCCGGCCACAGCCTGGAAGAACGCATTCTGCGCGAGCAATTCGGGCACTGAAGCCGTCCGGACGGTGGTCCCTGTTCGCTGGCAAGCTCTATCCCTTCGTCATGGCCGGGCATGAGGAGTTTGTGGGCAATCGCAACCCTTCGTTAACCCACATCGCTCTATGGTTAATGCGGGGTATACCGCCTTTGGCCGGGTCTGCCCCTCCGTAGGGTCGGTTCATGTTCCGCATCGATTTCAACAAGCTCCGGTTTCTCGTCTGCGACGACAACCCGCATATGCGCCGCATCCTGCGGACGCTGTTGCATTCGTTCGGCGCGCGCGAAGTTTATGAGGCCGAGGACGGCGCGACTGCGCTCGAAATGTATACGCACTACGTTCCCGACATCGTCATCACCGACTGGTCGATGCCGATCTTCGACGGACTTGAGCTGGCACAGATGATCCGCCAGCCGGAATCCAAGGGCAACCCCTACGCGCCCATCATCATGCTGACCGGTCACTCGGAAAAACGCCGCGTGACGGTGGCGCGCGATGCCGGCGTCACCGAATTCCTGGCCAAGCCGATCTCTGCCAAAGGCCTCTACCAGCGCATCCTGAACGTCGTCGCGAGCCCCCGCCCCTTCATCAAGACCAAGACCTATTTCGGTCCGGATCGCCGGCGCAACACCAACAACACCTATATCGGCCCCGAGCGTCGCATCGGCGGCGAGGTCGAAGTGCTGCAGCAGCCCTCGCTGCTCGACAAGGCCCGCTCCGGCATCTGAGAGATCAGGACACGCTTCAATGGCGAAAGAGAAACCCACGGAGATCAAGGTCAGGGCCTTCGGCACCCATTACGTCATCACCCAGCCCAATCCCTTGCGCAAGGTGCTGCGGCGTGTCGACGAGCGGGATCTCGACGATCCCGTGGCGCGCGCGGAAGCGGCGCTCGCCGGCCTCTCCGGCGAGTTCAAGGACTGGATGCTGGTGGAGGCCGGCCGCCTCTCCACCGCGCATGCTGCGATCCTCGACAACGGTTTCAGTGAGAAAGCCGCCGAAGAGCTGTTTCGCGCCGCCCACGACATCAAGGGCGATGCCGCGACCTTCGGCTACCCGTCCGCGGCCGTCGCGGCCGAAAGCCTGTGCCGGATCATCGAGCACGCGCCCGACCTCGAGAAGGTACCGGCGGAATTGATCAAGCACCACATCAACGCCATCCAGGCGATCGTGCATAATCACACAAGGCTCGACAGCACCGAGGTCGCGACCGAGCTCAGCCGCAAGCTGCGCGCCGTCGCCGACGAGTACCTGATGCACGTCAACCGCGACCGTCCCGAGCATCTCGAAGCCATCATGGCGCCCAGCATCGTGCCGGGCGAGTAAGCGGCAATCGCAGAATCGCAGGGTGGGCAAAGGCGCAAAGCGCCGTGCCCACCAACTTCATTCGCATCTGTGTTTGGCAATGGTGGACACGCTTCGCTTTGCCCACCCTACGAAGCCTACGCCGCGATCAGGTCGTGAAGCAGCGGCGTCATCGCGTCTTCCACCACCACCTCTTCGCAGAATTGGCGCGCTTCTTCCCGCGCCGATTCCGTTGCAAAGCGGCGAAGCAGAATCAACAGCGGCTCGGTGGCGCCGCGGTCGGTCTCGCAATGGGTCAGCACGCGCTCGACCATGCGCCGCCGAAGCCTTGCGGCGCTTCCGGCATCATCGACAAAGCCGTATTCATGGAAGGCTTCGAGCGCGACGCGGAAGGCCGCAAAGGTGGATTCCGGCAGGCCCGCGCGCTTGAGCAGCGCCAGCAGACCCGTCGCGCTGCGGTCATGCAGCAGCGCCGTGACCCGCGACTGCGGCAGGTCGGCAAGCTCGGCGAGCGAGGCATCGAACAGCTCGAGATTACCCGACAGCAGCGCGCGCAGGATGAGGCCCGCAGTAAGCTGCGAGGTCACGCGCAGATGCGCGACCAGGCCGCGCATGTCCGAGCCGCGCGAACGCGCCGCGATGTTGAGCGTGGAACGGTCGCGGGCTTCGCTGGTGATACGCCCTGCGCGGTCGGCGCTGAGCCAGTTGCGAGCCACGACGAATTGCGCCAGCGTCTCCGAGAGCTTGGCGACCAGCGCCGCGCGCGTCGCTGCAGGCAGGTCTTCCAGCACCAGCATCGATTCACGGATGGCGGCCAGGTGGCCGTGGCGCTCGACGATACGATCCCAGGAGAACGAGGGAAGCTCAGCATACGCGTTCTCGATCAATTCCAGCGCAGCCGCGGCCGAGCCGACCTCGGCAATGGCGGCGCAGACCGACGCCGGCAATCCGATGCGGCGGGCGATCGCACATTGGGTTTCGCAATTGCCGGTCGCGACGATGTCGACCAGATCGGCATCGATCAGAAGCGGCGAATGTTCGAGAATGGAAAGCGCGACCGAAGGCTGGTCGAGCGAGAGCGCCTGCACGATCGCGGCCGGCGCCTCGGCGCTCCTGGCAAAGGTTTCGGCCATCGCCTGCCGCACCAGCGGAGACGGATCATCGAGAAGCATCAACAGCGCGCCTTCTGCGGCGGCGCGGTCGTCCTCGGAGAGATCGGAAATGAGCCAGGCCCGCGCGAGCGATCGCGTGGCCTCCGCCCGCTCACCGGCGGGTGCGGTACGAATCCAACTGATGAACTGCCGAACGATCATGGTCCTGCCGGCTTACGCAACGAAAACGACATGGTGTCGCCACTGGAAATACAAAATAAACCACGACGCTTAACAAAGCGTTCACCATAACCGACTGGTTTTATTGACGTTTTATTAAGGGTGCGAAGACGGCCCAAAAGCGGTCATGCGCGAGGTCTCGTCATCCGCTCGCCAGCCACCACGTCGACAGCGATGGCTGGCGCGGGCACACCTTCGGCGAATGTTACCGCTTCTTGGATTTCTTCGCCTTTGCGGATTTCTTCCTGGGTGCCTTCTTGGCGGAACGCTTCGTGGCAGACGTCTTTTTCGCCGCGGCCTTCTTCACGGGAGGATGCTTCGAAGCTGACCGCTTGCCGCGTTTGTGCGCCGCCTCGTCCTCGGCGCTGTGCTCCGGCACCTGAGGCGTGTCCGGCACCTGGGACAACTTCGAGATCGGAGTGACAGCTCCGGCCGCACCAACCTGGTGCATCCAAAACTGGAGCTCCGGCCAGTCGTTTCCTTTGGGATCGAGATAGCTGCCTTGCCAGTCGGCCCTATCGACAAGGCCGTGCCAAACCTTCGGGTCCTGGCGATGCGCCTCGACATAGGAATTCCAGCGATAGGCCTGATAGGTTGCGATGATGTTGATGGCATAGGACGCGGCCAGAGCCCTGTTGCCCTCAATGATCATCAGATTGTCGTCATTTGCACTGGAGGCCTTGAAACCGAGATTGTGCGAGCCGGTCATCACCACCGGATTCGCTCCGAACGGATCGAGCACGATGACCTTGCTGTGGATGTGAACTCCTTGCCCGAGAATCTCGGTCGCCCAGCCATGAAAGACGTCCTTGATGTTCTTGGGCACCATCGATTCATAGCCGAGATGCTGCTGCGGCTGCTTGCCGCCATTGAACAGCGTGACAGGCGTTCCGGCTGAAGGATCGAGCGCGGCATGAGCGTTGGGCTTGCCAGCCTTCTTCGATGTCGACTCGTTCGTCAGACCGGCGATCTCCTGATTCACCACGCCGCGAATGTAGAGGTTTGGGTTGTAGTCGGGGGAGCCCTGGTGATGCCTGAACAGGATGTTCTGCAACAGCGTCCATTTCTTCGCCGGCTTATCGGGCCCTGCGAACACTCCGGGATTGAAGAACAGGAACAGGACGCCATCCTTGGCCGCGCTGATCAGCTTTCGCGCGTAATCGAGATCCTCCGCCTTATCGGTCGGCGCAAACCATTGTGTGATGCCGACACCGTCTACCTTGAAGTTGTTAGCACCTTTGGCTCCGGCCTGGCCGTTGGTCAGCGCGAGGCTTTTCGGATAGGCGTTTTTGGCAGCTTTCAAGAGCTTCCATTCGTCCAGGAAATACTGAGCGAGCTGTGCATCGTTGACGATGATGCCGTTATTGGCCTGCGTGCACAGCCCGGTCATGGTCCAGTTGGTGCTGCCCGACAGCACGCTCTGCGGCTTGCCGGAGGAGTCGCAGAACACCACGAACTTGTTATGCGCGAAGTGACCCTTCGGAACGAGTCGATTGTACAAATCGACCACGCTCTTCAGCTTCCCGCGCACATCCTTGTTCTCGTCGTTGGTCGGTGGCTTGAACGCGCCGTTGGCTAGGATCAAGTGGCCCTTCTTGCCAAGCGCCTTCAGCGCATCGATCAACTCGGGATCATTGAGCTCGTACAGCGCGGCATAGATTTCGCCCCCGCCTGCCTTCACATCAGCGAGCATCTTCAGGATCTGCGGGCGAAGCAATCCGCTCAGCGCGTCACGTAGCGGGTTGCCGGGGGTCGCGATGATATCGGCGATCTTCGGATTGGGACCGATGTCGGCAAGCGCGCGCGATACCCACTGCGCGGAGACGATGCCCTTGTTGAAATAGGCGCCGATGCTCCGCGAGACTTGGCTCGTGATCGTCATCGGCGGCGTCAGCGGGCTCGCGTTTTGCCGATCAAGCTGCAGATGATCCTTGTCGCCGGTCACCGGCACCACCGAGTATTGCACGGTCTGCCCGGGCTTTACGCCGTAGTCCCACCACATGAAGCGCTGCAACGGATGCTTCCATGGTGCATTCGGATCAAGCTTGTCGTCGTCGGAAAAGCCGACGAAGCCATGGAGGTAGGTATCGGGCTGACCATGCTCAACGCGGCGGATCGTGAAACCGCGGCAGTCCGGAATCGGTTGGCCATCGGCAGGCAGCCAGACCAAGCAAGTATGATCGCCGCTGTCATAAACTTTCACATTAAGGGACATAATATTCTCCAGTCGTCATGAAATAACGACCGAAGCTAACGCTCTACCTTAGATCGCACAAGATCAGCGGCACGCGTTTGCACGGCAACTGCGACGTTATGTGCGACGTTATGAAAGGTTCGTGATGCTGACGTGACGGTCGGCGATGTCAGCTGGAGAATGTGCCGTTGCGGTCGCTGAAGAGATCGAGCGGCTGCGGTGCATTGTTGTTGCCCGCAGTTGTGCCGCTTGCATCCGCAGTCAGCGACGAGGACTTGCCCCACAATTGATGCACGGTGCTCGAGACCGGCTGCGAGCCATCGACCTGGAACAACGAGCGGAAGATCGGATCGGTCGACGATGAATTGCTGTTGCCACCCGAAGCAGAAGCCGTAGCCGCCGTGTTACGAATATCGGGGATCTGCGAAAGGAAGCTCGCACTGTCGAGAGCAGGCGTGGTCTGCCCGGAGGCTGTCGCGGGAGCGGCGCTTGCTACCTGGGTCGTTGGCGAAGCGCCATACATCGCAAGCGCCGTCTGCGTGGCCGACGAATCGGCTGCGCCCGAATAGCGTGCATTCAGGACCGCATAGACATCCGAAACACTGCGCGCATTGCCCTGCCGATCGTAGAAGATCGAACGGTTGGCGGCGGCGGCGCCCGGAAACATTTTGGCGGCCGAGGCCTGCGGATTGTCCACGGCACTGTTGATCAGTGTGGCCGCGCCGCCCACACCCAGGAAATGCGCCATATAGAGCTCGCCGTCGGTCGGGCGGCGGCCGATCTTGCCGGTGAGCTGGAAGCTGTTGGACTGGGTGAGCGCGCCGGCCATCGCCGAGCTCGCCACCGGATCGTCGCGCAGCTTCATGATCGAGCGGTACATCGAGGGATCGGAGACGGCGTAGTCCCCGGACGAGGTCTTGGTGATGGCGTCGGCATATTGGCCGTAGCCGAATTGGCTGCCGGCATCTTTCACGGTCGCGAGCCAGGTCTGGTCGATGAACTGGTACAACCCGTGCGCCGAGGAGGTCGAGGCACCCGCGCTCGGATTGAAATCGGATTCCATCTTGGCGGCAGCGAGCAGGTATTGAAAGCTGGCGCCGGTGCTGGTGGAGGCCTGCTTGATCGCACCGGTCACGCGCACGCGCATGGGATCGACACCTGCGAAAGCCGTGGCGTTTGACGTGTCGACCGACATTTTTCGGTGCCCTGCTCCCCGGACACGATCATCTGGCTCATGGCGCGCTCCTTCTCCCGAAAAGCGCTCCCGCCGGAAGTCACAGTGCGGCGGTTATGGTTAATGGGGGGTTAATTAGGGCCGTCATTCCGGGGCGCTCGCAAAGCGAGCGAACCCGGAATCTTGTGCCACAAACCTCGAGATTCCGGGGGTCGCGCTATCGCGCGCCCCGGAATGACGAGATTACTTCTTGTAGACCGTATTCGGATCGAACAACCGCTTGTCGTCGACCAAGGCCAGCTTCGCGCCGCCCTCGCCGTTCTCAATCCGCCGGTAGAAGCAGGATTTCCGCCCGGTATGGCAGGCTGCGCCGACCTGCTCGACGCGGATCCAGACCGCGTCCTGGTCGCAATCGGTGCGCATCTCGACCACGCGTTGGGTTTGACCCGACGTCTCACCTTTCCGCCACAACGCATTGCGCGAGCGGCTGAAGTACCAGGCCTCGCCGGTCGCTACCGTCTTCCGCAGCGCTTCGTCGTTCATATGCGCGACCATCAGCACCTCGCCGGTGGCCGCGTCAGAGGCGACGCAGGTCACAAGGCCGGTCGTGTCGAATTTGGGGGCCAAGACGAGCCCCTCTTCGCGATCGATATCGTGTGGATTGGACACGGGATAGCCCTCGCTTGTGAAAGCGAGGGTGAGCGCCGCTTAGCGCTGCGTCCCTCGCACCATGGACAGGAAGCGTGATTGTTCCGCCGGATTGTCGCGGAACATGCCGGTGTAACGGCTGGTGAAGGTCATTGCCCCATGCTTGGCGACGCCCCGCACCGACATGCAGGTATGCTCCGCTTCGACCAGCACCGCAACGCCGCGGGGTTTGAGGATTTCATCAATGGCGGCCGCAATCTGCGCGGTCAGATGCTCCTGGGTCTGCAGGCGGCGGGCGAAGATATCGGTCAGCCGCGCCAGCTTGGAAAGCCCCACCACCCGTTCGACCGGCGTATAGGCGATATGCGCCTTGCCGTAGAACGGCATCATGTGATGCTCGCATTGCGAGGTGAACTCGATGTCGCGCACCAGCACGAAATCATCATAGCCGGCGGTCTCGCCGAAGGTGCGGTTCAGCACCTCGGCCGGACACTGATGGTAGCCCTGGTAAAGCTCGTCGAAGGCTTCGACCACCCGGCGCGGCGTGTCGAGCAGGCCCTCGCGCTCCGGGTTCTCGCCGATATAGCTCAGCAATGTCTGCACCGCGGCTTCGGCCTCCGCGCGTGACGGGCGCGGCTGGTCGGCACGCACCGCAGCGGCGAGGAATTCGGAAGGATCGAGCTCGGCCGGGCGGGTTTCCGCGGGCTTGCCAGCACGAAGAGGTTTGATCAAGGCGCCATCCATACGTCTACTCCGTTCGACCGGCCGCTGGGACCGGAGTGTCACCGGCAGACGGGGCGGACACATGCAGCCGCCGGACGCCTGAGGAACGAGCCGGACTGTATTTCGTCCGGATGCCCCCATATATAAGGCCGTGACACCCGGCCGCCAAGGCCATCCGGCGGGACCTCCATCATATGCTGAACGACATTTACAACAAGCGCATCATCGAACTAGCCGGGAACATCCCACGCCTGGGCCGGCTTGCTGATCCCGATGCCAGCGCCACGGCCCACTCCAAACTGTGCGGTTCGACGGTCAAGGTCGACCTCAAGATGGACGGCCCCGTGGTTACCGACTTCGCCCATGACGTGAAGGCGTGCGCCCTCGGCCAGGCTTCCTCCTCCATCATGGCAAGCCATGTCATCGGCTCGACGGCGAGCGAACTCCGGGAGTTACGCGAAACCGTTCGCAAGATGCTGAAAGAGAACGGCAGCCCCCCGTCGGCGGACCACAAATGGGCCGACATCGCCCTGCTCGAGCCGGTGCGCGACTACAAGGCCCGGCACGCCTCGACCATGCTGACGTTCGATGCGGTGGTGGATGCGATCGGACAGATCGAGGCGAAAGCGAAGCAGCCCGCGGCGGCAAAGTAATCGTACCTGTCATTCCGGAGCGATACGACGCATCGAACCCGGAATCTCAAGGTTCGGGGTTCGCGATGGCGCGCGCCCCGGAACGACCGCTTGGACTACTTCGCCGCAGGCGCGGCCGTATTCACCGTCGGGGCCACGGCCTCGGCGGTCTTGGTCGACTTCATCGGGACCGAAGCATCGGTCTCAGCCGCATGGCTCACAAAACGATCCTGCACGGACTTCGGTCCGAGATCCCGCGGCGACAGTTGCGCCATCGGCACCGAGACGTCGGCCTGCGGCAATACGTCCGCGACCTTGTCGGTAGTGACGAGATTGGTCTGGCGCAGCTCGGCCTCGTTCAATTCGTGCAGCTCTTCCCAGGGCGGCACGCTCAGCGCCAGCGCCAAGAGATCGCCGGCCCCGCCCATGTCGAAGGTGTATTTGGCAAGGCGGCCGACATCGCGCTCCACGATCGTCAGATCCTGCGCGCTGTAGCTCGAAGCCTTGGCGTCGTCGGCGCGATCGCCCATCCAGATCTGGTGGACGCGGACATGCGCTTCCTGCGGCACGTACCGCGTCTTGCCGGAGAGCAAGAGGAACGCGCACATCGACTCGCAATAGGCTTCCGGCACGATGTTGCCGTGGTCGCCGCGCGCATCATGCGAGAGCACACTGGTGCCGACCGTGGTCAGCATGCCCAATTCGCGGAAATGGCGGCCGAGCGCGATGGAGTCGTTGACCGAGCCGCCGCTGGAATCCAGCACGATGGTTGCGCCGCGAAGATCGCGGCTCTTGGCGAACTCATCAAAAGCCTTAGGGCTGTCCGCGGTGACGACGCCGACCGCGCTGACCCAGCCGCGGCAATTGGGTTCGCACGCGACCCAGCTGAATTTCATCGGCAGCTTGCGTTCTTCGAGGCTGCTGCCGGCGTGCGCCGGATTGCCGAACAGCGCGGCCGCGCCCGGCAAGGCAAAACAAAATGCGGCGGCGCAAAACAGCGCCCAGCCGCGGAGATCAGCCGACTTCAAGATCTTCAAACTGGTTCCTTCCCCAAGCCCCCAAGCGGGCAGCGGCAAGCCCCAACTCAACGCCTTACGACTCTATCATCGCGGCGTCACAAAATGGTATCCGGGGGAATACGCATCGTCCATAGTGACTTGCTGCACTGCTACCAAAACCTCTGCAAAATGGAGAGAGTGTGGCGCAATTGCCAATACATCAGGTTCCCTGTTGCGGAACAGCACATGAAGCGCAAGATCGCAGTGCATTGACCATGAGATACTCCGCGCCAAATTCAGAGCAACGTTCGAAGCTGGAAAGTTCCATCGTGAATTACGGACTGATGCGCCTGCCGCGCTTGGCCGGGCGCGCCTTGATCTGGGTCTATCGCCACACGCTCTCGCCGCTGGTCGGCTACAACTGCCGTCATCTGCCGACCTGCTCGGTCTATGGCGACGAAGCGATCGATCGCTTCGGGCTGTGGGCCGGCGGCTGGATGACATTGGCGCGGCTGCTCCGCTGCCACCCCTTCGGCACCAGCGGACTCGATCTTGTGCCGACCGCGTTGCCGGCTGGTGCGCGCTGGTACCTGCCCTGGCGCTACGGCCGTTGGCGCGGCGTCAACGCACCGCCGTGAACGACAGATGCTGCGCCGCTTTCAAGCGGATCGCGCATTGCTGTGACGCGGGAACCTCGGCGACATCGCTCGCATTGTTGTGATGTTCTCCGAAACTCCCTTTGGGGAGGAAACAACAATGCGCTGGAAAATCGGCCACCACGGCCACGACCCCAGGCAGATCGACCTGCTTGCGGCGATCGTGCTCGTGATCCTCATCATCTCCGCGTTCGGCTATTTCGAAGACAAAAGCTCACCGCCGCAGCACACCGCAGCCTTCATCGTCCCCAGTCAGAGCGTGCGCTGGTAAGCTGATGTTGCGCTAACTAGCGAAACCAGAAGAAGCCGCCGAAGCCACCGAAGCCGCTGTTGCGGCGTTCGACCATCGGCGGCCTGGGCTTTTTGGCGCGTGGCCTCGGCGCAGGCGGTGGCGGTGCCTCCGTTGACGCCGTAGTCTCGGCAGGAACCACTTCATCAGGATTGAGCTTGACCGAAAGCAGCAAGTTCGAGTCGTGGGTTCGCCAGCGATAGCCGATGCCGAAATCCAGCGGCTGCGCCCGGCGGAACAACTCGGCATAGGATTCCTGATACTTGTTGGGAAATTCGCTGATCGGTCCCGCGTAATGGCCGAACGGGAAGAAGCGCCATTTCTTGGAATTGTAGTCGGATAGCGGGATGCCGGAATCGTCCTGGATGATGGTGGCGCTGTTGTTGAGCAGGAAGTCGCGCGTGGCCGTGAAGCTGCCGGAGTGCAACAGATAGGACGCGCTCTTGATCAGGCTGTTGCCGGGCGCCAGCGTCGCGCAGAATTTCAGAAAGCCGCTCGACCTGACGCCGGTGTTGGACAGATCGGTCGAGAAATAATACAGCGTCTTCTCGGTGTCGTCCTTGTCTGCAAACAGGATGCGTACGCCGCGCGGCGCATTCGATTTTGCGCTTGTGCTTTCGCTGCCCGTCAACACCTTGCCTTCGTCATCGAGCGCAACCGGCGTGACGTCGCGAATGGTCTTGCCCGAGCGCTCGATAAACACGAGCAACAGCGGCAGCGCGCCGGAGATCTGGCCGGCATGCAGATCGACCTTCATGTGCTTGGTGATGAAGAAGCTGAAACTCATGAGGTTGCCGAGCGAATGCTCGATATTGGCGAGCGCCGCGTCAACGCTGCCGCGCGGCAGCTTCGCCAGATCGGGCACCGACCCCGATGGCTCCAGCGCCGCCATCACATAGGTGTTTGCCTTCGAGTAGAACGCATTGGCGTAGAGGAAGTCCGGCCCTGAGAAGAAGTAGAACATGGTCGGCTTCGGGGCCGCGAGATTGGTATCGGCCCAGGCGCGCACCTTGGAAAGCTGGCGCTGCTCGAGCTGGGCGAAGGCGTTGTCGAAGAAGCGGGCATGGTGCTGCCAGGACGAATCCTTGGTCAGCGCCATCAGCGGCGAGCCTTCGGACGGCGGGAGGCCAGCGAGGAAGCGCGCGGTATCGTCGACGGTGGCCGTATCGGCAGCGCGCGTGGCTAGCGTCGTAGCGATGAGCAGGCCCGCGGCCGCAGCCGCCATTTTCAGTAAGCGGAGCATATTGCCGGCGGCCCTAGGCTGAAGTTGCGGCGCCATGATCGGCGCGCTTGTGGAAGATCGCGTAAATCAAAAGACCGGAAATCATGATCAACATACCGAGGAACGCCTGCAACGGGCGCTCCATCAGGAGATAGTACATCATGAAGCCGGTCACGAGGAGGAAAACCAGCGGTGTGATCGGGTATCCCCAGGCGCGATAGGGCCGCGGCAATTCGGGATTGGTGATCCTGAGCTTGATCACACCGAGCACGGTGAAGAACGAGCAGAACAACAGCGAGAACTGGATGAAGTCGAGCACCGCTTCGAACGAGCGGGTCAGCATCATCACGGTCGCGGCCGCAAGCTGAAACAGGATGGCATAGGCCGGTGCGCCATTGCCCGATTTGCGGGCAAAGAAGGAGATCGCCGGGATGTCCTCCCCCATCGTCATCATGACACGCGGGCCGATCCACATCATGGCCGAGATCGAGGAGATCAGCCCGATGCAGATCATGCCTGCGACGATGCGGCCGCCGACGTCGCCGAAGATGTAGCGGCCCGAGATCGTGGCAACGTCGAGCTGGCCAGCCAGCTTGTCGATCGGCGCGGTGTGCAGGAAGACTGCATTCAGCGCGACATAGAGCACGGTGACAATCAGCGTGCCCGTTAGCAGTGCGCGTGGCAGGTTCCGATGCGGACTATCCATCTCGCCGATGATGTAGGTCGCCGCGTTCCAGCCCGAGAACGAATACATCACGAATACAAGGCTGATCGCGAACGGCGCGCTCATGATCTGGCCGAAGGCTGCGCTCGACGGCGCAAACGAAACCGGCTGCGGCATGCCGACGACAAATCCCGCCGCCAGGAAAGCGACGATCAGCACGACCTTGAGCACGGTCGAGACCAACTGAAAGGTCGAGGAATGCTTGATTCCGGATAGCTGGATCAGCGAGATGATCCAGACCATCCCCACCCCGAGCGCCATCGGCGACATACCCGGTACTACCGACTTGCCATATTCACCGAACGCCATCGCAGCGAGCGCGACCGGCGCTGCGAAGCCTACCGTCGCCGACACCCAGCCGGCGAGAAAGCCGAATGCCGGATGATAGGCACGGCCCAGGAAGTTGTACTCGCCGCTCGAGCGCGGAAACATCGCGCCAAGCTCGCTATAGGAAAACACACCGCACAATGCGACGAGGCCGCCGACGATCCAGAGCAGCAGGATCGAGAAGCCGGACGGCATGTCCTTGACCTGGAAGCCAAGGCTCGTGAACACGCCGACGCCGATCATGTCGGCGACGACGATCGCGGTCGCGACCATGACGGAAACCGCGCGGCCGCCCTCAAGGAGGCGGCCCGGCGGCAGTACCGCGCTTCCCGTGCCTGATGCCGTCATACGAGTACCTTGGGCGTCCCGCCGCCGCGTCTATCGTGCAAGTTGCGTATCCCCGGTTCAACAATGGTTAGCATGACTTAAAGAAACGTAGTCAATCATGGTATTCAAGTACCAGTACCTCCTCCGCTTCATTGCGGCGTTGCGGAAAGGCAGATCCCCCTCCCACAATCAGGACACGATTTCGTGTTGATCTTGAGGCCTGTAGTCGAGACTTGTTCGTCCGCTTCCGGTGGGGAGTTTTTCCGGAAGCTTAACGTCGCCTAAACGCCCGGCAGGCTCTGATGTGCAGTCTGCGGGGTCGACTTGGGACAGTGGGTGGATGGTCGGAGCCAATCCGAAGAACCATGGGTGTGACGTTGCGCGCCGGGTAGCGTTACCGGATGCGAATGGTCGCGTCCGCCGCTGGCGCCTGGCCGGTCTTGTTTGTGCTTTCGTCCCGCTTTCCCTTCTGTTGGTTCAATGCGGCCGTGCGCCTAATCCCAGTGCGCTTGCCGCCAACGCTTCCGCCACCTCCACGCCCGTCGCCACCGGCGATACGTTCGATGATCGTTTCCCAAAGCCGGACTTCAGGGACCGCTTCCCCACCGCTGCCGAAACCCTGCCGCTGCGTCAGATGGCGGACTTCGGGCCGAAGCGCGTTCAGACGCAGACCTATCGCGTCGCCTCGCTCGAACCAACCGTACCCTACAAAAAGCCGCCGCAGCCGACCGGTGAAGAGATCACGACGCTGGTCAGCGAGAAATCCTCGGCCTTCCCCTATTACGGCAACAACCCCGCCTCCGACGCGCCCTTCCTCAACATCTCCTCCGGCGATCGCAAGGGTCATCGCAGCTATTCCGGTCACGTCTACTGGCAGGATCAGACCTACAGCGACAGCCGCGTGCTGGTGCATATCCCCGAGAATTTCGACGCCCAGAAGCCCGGCGTGATCGTGGTGTTTTTCCACGGCAATGGGGCAACGCTCGAGCGCGACGTGCGCGACCGTCAGTTGGTGCCGCAGCAAGTCACTGATTCCGGCGTCAACGCCGTTCTTCTTGCTCCGCAGATGGCCGTTGACGCCGCCGACTCCTCAGCCGGCAAGTTCTGGCAGCCGGGCGGCTTCAAGCGCTTCATGGATGAATCGATTGGCAACCTCGCCCGCCTCTATGGAGATCCCGCCAGCGCCAAGCAGTTCGAGAAGATGCCGATCGTCATCGTCGGCTATAGCGGTGGCTTCCTGCCGACCGCCTGGAGCCTCCAGGTCGGCGGCATCAGCGACCGCGTCCGCGGCGTGATCCTGCTCGACGCGGTCTATGGCGAGCTCGACAAGTTCGCTTCGTGGATCGAGAACCACCGCAACGGCTTCTTCGTCAGCTCCTATACGCACTACACCTCGCCCCGCGACCACGAATTGATGTCGATGCTGCGCGCCAAGGGCATTAGTGTTTCGGAAAGCATGGATGGACCGCTGCGTCCGGGCAGCGTGGTCTTCGTCAAGACCGGCGAAGGCATCACCCATCGCGATTACGTGACGCAAGCCTGGACCAAGAATCCAATCGAGCAGGTGCTGGTGAAGATGGCCGCGCCCTCGATGCGGGTCGCGGCTGGCACGGCCACATCCGCGAGCCGCTAAGTCAGCTTTGCACTGACGCGCTTTCCTCCTCCCCGACGTCACAGCAGAAAGGCAACGCCCAGCAATTGCCTGGCGTTGCCCTTCGAGACGATCGTGACGGAGATATGCGATTTAAGTTAGCACGAAGATCAGGACTTCTGAAAATTCAGGATTTCGGCAGCTTCGGCATCATGTCGACGAAGCCGTTGTAGCAGGCGAGCCGCTCGTCCTCTTCCTTGGTGTATTTGCATTCCATGACAGTCTTGGCCGCGGCGGCTTTCGGGTTCGGTGCCGGCTTGATCACCTCGTCATAGCAATCGAGCCGGCCCTTGGTGCCGTCATCGATATCCTGGCAGGCCTGCAAACGAACCGCGATCGATCCCTTGGGCGTTTTCGCCTTGGCTTGCTTGACCGGCTTGGCGGGTTTCACTGGCTTCGCCGCCTCAGCCGGCGGCTCGGCGGTGGGCGGCGCACTGGTCTGCGCGAAAGCGGCGGCGGAATAAAGTATCGCGGCGAACGCCAACATCTTTTTCATGTCACAGGTCTCATGCTGTAAGGATAAACCGGCGCGGGCTGGATCAACCGATCCGTTGCGGCGGAGGACTTATCCAATCAGACAGGCTTTGCCAACCGGTGCAGCCGCCGTTTGGCGCCAAATCGCCCGCCGCAACTGGCAAGCCTCAAGCGGCAAGTCCATGCAGTATCAACCAAGAGATGTAATGACATCCGCGCATTTTCGGGTCGAACTCACGCGTTGTTTCGATTGCAACGCCCAATTCCCCTGCTATATCGCTCTGGTTCCCGCTTACCTGCGCTCGTTCGCAGGAGTGAGCTCAAGGAGACTTCGATGTCCGACCACAAATCCGAATCCGGATTCCAATACTCCCTCACCAATCTGAAGCCCGCCGAGCCGGTGGAAAAGATCACCCTCACGTTCCCCGACGGCGCCAACCGCGAATTTCCCAAGAACACGACCGGTCTGGAGATCGCCCAGGGCATTTCGCCTTCGCTCGCCAAACGTACCGTCGCGATGGCACTCGACGGCGAGCTTGCCGACCTCAATGATCCGATTGAGGCCGACGCCAAGATCGAGCTGATCAACCGCGAGGATGGACGCGCGCTGGAGCTGATCCGTCACGACTGCGCGCACGTGCTGGCGGAAGCCGTGCAGTCGCTATGGCCGGGCACGCAGGTGACGATCGGCCCCGTGATCGAGAACGGCTTCTACTACGACTTCTTCCGCAACGAGCCGTTCACGCCGGAAGACTTTGCCGCGATCGAAAAGAAGATGCGCGAGATCATCGGGCGCGACAAACCTTTCACGAAGCAGGTCTGGGACCGCGAGAAGACCAAGCAGGTGTTCCGCGACAAGGGCGAGAATTTCAAGGTCGAGTTGGTCGACGCCATTCCCGGCAATGAGCCGATCAAGATCTATTTCCAGGGCGATTGGTTCGATCTCTGCCGCGGCCCGCATATGACCTCGACAGGCAAGATCGGAGGCGCCTTCAAATTGATGAAGGTGGCCGGCGCCTATTGGCGCGGCGATTCCAACAATCCGATGCTGACCCGCATCTACGGCACGGCCTTTGCGAAGCAGGACGAGCTCGACGCTTATCTGAAGCAGATCGAGGAAGCCGAGAAGCGTGATCACCGGAGGCTCGGCCGCGAGCTCGACCTGTTCCACTTCCAGGAAGAAGGTCCTGGCGTGGTGTTCTGGCACCCGAAGGGCTGGACCATCTTCCAGGCCGTCATCGCCTATATGCGCCGCCGCCTTACGGGCGACTACAGCGAGGTCAACGCGCCGCAGATCCTCGACAAGGTGTTGTGGGAAACGTCAGGCCATTGGGACTGGTACCGCGAGAACATGTTCGCCGCGCAGTCCGCCGGCGATGAGGCCGAGGACAAGCGCTGGTTTGCGTTAAAACCGATGAACTGTCCGGGCCACGTGCAGATATTCAAGCACGGCCTGAAGAGCTATCGTGACTTGCCTTTGCGTCTCGCTGAATTCGGCGTGGTGCATCGCTATGAGCCCTCGGGCGCGATGCACGGACTGATGCGCGTGCGCGGCTTCACCCAGGACGATGCGCATATTTTCTGTACGGAAGAGCAGCTCGCCGACGAGTGCATGAAGATCAACGACCTAATCCTCTCGGTTTACGAGGATTTCGGCTTTACGGGCGACCTGACGATCAAGCTCTCGACCAAGCCGGAGAAGCGCGTCGGCACCGATGCGATGTGGGATCACGCCGAGCGCGTGATGGCGACCGTGCTCAGCGAAATCCAGGCGAAGAACAACCGGATCAAAACCGCGATCAATCCGGGCGAAGGCGCGTTCTACGGGCCGAAGTTCGAATATGTGCTGCGCGATGCCATCGGTCGCGACTGGCAATGCGGCACTACCCAGGTCGACTTCAACCTGCCGGAGCGGTTCGGCGCCTTCTATATCGACCACGACGGCTCGAAGAAGCCGCCGGTGATGGTGCATCGCGCGATCTGCGGCTCGATGGAGCGCTTCATCGGTATCCTGATCGAGCACTATGCCGGCAA
>Ga0134128_10003109_pt1 | contig 20318 bp, 22 predicted proteins | sample KB31754_FD_96462 | JGI IMG/M metagenome (GOLD analysis project Ga0134128, IMG submission 96462) | Terrestrial soil microbial communities with excess Nitrogen fertilizer from Kellogg Biological Station, Michigan, USA - KB3-175-4 | ecosystem: Environmental > Terrestrial > Soil > Unclassified ...
AGGACCCCCAGCACGATGAGGACGATCGCCATGAGATGACCGATCGAGACCGCTAGGCGGGAGGCGCGGGCGACGTCGCGGGTCCGCCACCAAATGAGCGCGCGCAGGACCCGGCCGCCGTCGAGCGGGAAGCCGGGGAGAAGATTGAAGACACCGAGGCCCAGGTTGATGTAGCCGAGCCAGCCGAGGACCGCCAAGGCGGGCGCGCTCGGCGAGCCCGACCTCCAGCCGAGCGCGCGGGCGGCCAGCAGGCAGCCGGACCCGATCAGAAGGCTCGCGACCGGTCCCGAGACGCCGATCCAGAACTCAGTCCGCGGGCTCTCGCTCTCCTTCTCGATCTTCGACACGCCGCCCAAGGCGAACAAGGTGATCGACTTGACGGGGAGTCCGTGAGCCTTCGCGGTCAGCGAATGCGCCATTTCGTGGACGACCAGCGTGAAGAAGAACAACGCGGCCGTGACGACGGCGGCCGTCCAGGCGGTCGACGACGGCCAAGCCGGATCGTTGACGCGGAAGTTCTGCGCGACGGACATCACGATCAGGTAGGCGATGACGAACCAGCTCACGTGCAGCCCGATCTCGACCCCGAAGACGCGGCCCAGCTTGATCTGAGTGTTCATGGCTCTCGACCAGAGCCTAACCGAGCCGCGCCTCCGGGCTCCACGGCGGCGCGGTAACGGAATTCCTGCGCCGGCGCGTCAGTTGAGCGTCTGGTGGAACCGGTGCCGCGCCCAGAACCAGGCGATCGCGCCGATGACGACGAGCGCCGCGGCGTTGGGCAGGACGGCGCCCGGCTCGCCGCCCTTGAGCATCAGGTGGCGCACGAGGACGACGAAGTAGCGCATCGGGTCGAGCTTCGTGATCCAGCGGATCGCGGCCGGCATGTTCTCGACGGGGTAGATCACGCCCGACAGCTGGATCATCGGGAACAGGATGAGGAAGGTGCCCAGCATGGATTGCTGCTGGTTCTTCATGAAGGACGCGATCAGGAAGCCGATCGAGACCGCCGAGCAGACGAAGACCAGCGCGCAGGCCGCGATCTCCCACAGCGGGGCGCGGACCGGCACGCCCATCAGCCAGGACACGAGGAGCACGAGCGGCAGCTGGATCATGCCCAGGATCACGAACGGCACCGTCTTGCCGAGCATGATCTCGGTCGGCGTCACCGGGGCCGACAGCAGGGTCTCGAGCGTGCCCATCTCGCGCTCGCGCGCCATCGACATGCCCGTGAACGTGAGCGCCGTCAGCCCGAGCAGGAGGCACAAGGTCCCGGGCACGAGGAACGTCGCCGTGTCCTCCTCGGGATTGTACAGCGTGCGCACCGAGAACGAGAACGCCGGCGCCCGCGCGGAGGCGCCTCCCGCCTCCGCCCGCAGGTGCTCGGTCAGGACGGCCCGGGCGTACTGCTCCACGCCGCGCGCGCGCTCGGCGTTGGTCGCGTCGACGAGCAGCTGGTAGACCGCCGAGCCGCGTCCGGCCTCGACGTCCCCGCCGCGCGGCGGCGCGATCAGGACGGCCTCGGCGCGGCCGGAACGCACCCAATCGAACGGGTCGCCTTGGCCGGGCGCGACGCGCTTGAACCAGCCGCTCTCGTCGAAGCGCTCGGCCAAGCGCCGCGTGTAGGCGTCGTCGGGCCGCGAGACGACGGCGAGACGGATGTTGCGGACCTCGCTCGACAGGGCGAAGCCGAACAGGAGGAGCTGGAGCACGGGCATGACGAACAGCATGCCGCGCATGCGCGGGTCGCGCAGCGCCTGCGAGAGCTCCTTGCGCACGAAGCCGCGGAGAGTGATGTCCATCGTCAAGGCTCCAGGTCCGTCTTGAACTTCCGCCAAGCGAACGCGACGGACGCGATCGCGAGGGCGGCGAGCGCCGCGAGGGACGGCGCGATCATGACGAGGTCCGGCGCGCGCAGGAACAAGGCGCGCGTGAGCGTCATGTACCACCGGGCCGGGATGACGGCCGTGAGGGCCTGGAAGAGCGGGGTCATGCTCTCGACCGGGAAGATGAAGCCGGACAGGAGCTGGATGGGCAGCATGCCGGTGTTCATCGCGGCTTGGAACGCGAGCTGCTGATTGCGCGTGACGACCGAGATCACCAGGCCCTGCGCCATCGTCGCGGCCAGGAACAGCCCGGTCGCCAAGAAGAACAGCAGATGGCTGCCCACGAACGGCACGCCGAAGACGACGCGGGCCATCGCGTAGACCAGCGCGACGCCGGCCAGGCTCAAGACCAGGTAGGGCGCGATCTTGCCGAAGATGATCTCCAGAGGCTTGACGGGCGTGCCCAGCAGCAGCTCCATCGAGCCGTTCTCCCACTCGCGCGCCACCGTCAGCGCGGTCAGCAGGCTCGCGATCAGCCCGACGACGATGACGAAGATGCCGGGCACGATGAACCACTTCGAGTTCAGCTCGGGGTTGAAGAGGAAGCGCGTTCGCAGCGACGCCGGCGGCGGCGGCGCGCGCGTCAGACGGCTCGACGCCTCGTCTTGGATCCCCGCGAGGTACGCCACGACCGTCCCCGCGTACTCGTTGTCGGCGCCGTCGAGAAGGACCTGCGCCGAAGCCGGCTTGCCGGCGCGGACGTTCCGCTCGAACTCCGGCTCGATGAGGAGCGCCGCCTTCGCGCGCTCGTCGCCGAGCGCGCGCGTCGCCTCGGCCGCGGAGCCCGCGTGCGCGACCTTGAAGTAGCCCGACGCGGAGAACATGTCCGTCAGCTCGCGCGAGGCGCGCGTGTTGTCGCCGTCGGAGACGAGCAGGCCGACCTCGCGCACGTTGAGGTCGATGACGAAGCCGAAGAAGCAGACGAGCAGCACGGGCAAGCCGAGAGCCGCCGCGAGCGTGACCGGGTCCCGCCGGATGTGGCGGCCCTCCTTGCGCGCGATCGACATCGCCCGGCTCAGCTGGAAGGCGGCGCTCACCGGTCCTTCCCCTCGACGAGGCGGACGAACACGTCCTCGAGCGTCGGCTGGATGCGGCGCGACCGGACGGACGGCCCGAGCCGCTCCAGCAGCCCGCGGAAGCCCGCCTCGTCCCGCGCGCCGGCGTGCCAGCGCAGGCCGTACGGCGAGGCGTCGATGACGCTGGGGTCGGACTTGAGCCGCTGCGTCCAGTCCGCCGGCGCGTCCGCGCCCGCCTGCAGCTCGTACAGCGGCTCGGGGAAAGCCGACCTCTTGAGACCCGCGGGAGAGTCGAGCGCGATGAGCTTGCCGGTGCGCATCAGCGCGATGCGGCCGCACTGCTCGGCCTCGTCCATGTAGTGCGTGGTCACGAACACGGTCTTGCCCGTGGCCGCGATGCGGCGGATCAGAGCCCAGAACCGCGCGCGCGAGCCCGGCGCGACGCCCGCGGTCGGCTCGTCGAGGAACACGATCTCGGGGCCGTGCAGCATCGCGACGGCCAAGGACAGCTCCTGCTTGAACCCCCCCGGGAGGTCGCGCACGAGCTGGTCCGTCGGGCGGTCGAAGCCGATCACCTCGAACAGCTCCTTCGTGCGCCGCGCGAGGTCCTCCGCGGGCATCTTGCGCAGGGCCGCGGCGAAGGCGAGGTTCTCCTCAACGGTCAGGTCGTCGTAGAGCGTGAAGCGCTGGGACATGTAGCCGACCTTGTGCTTGACCTCGCGCAGGCCGGAGGCGACGTCGAGCCCCGCCACGCGCGCCCGTCCCGACGACGGCAGGAGCAGCCCGCAGAGGACGCGGATCGTCGTGGTCTTGCCCGCGCCGTTGGCGCCGAGGAAGCCGAAGATCTCGCCGGGCGGCACGCGGAAGCTGACGTCGTCGACGGCGGTGAACTCGCCGAAGCGCACGGTGAGGCCCTCGGCCTCGACGGCCCACGCCCCGCTCACGGCGCCGCCTCCTCGCGCCGGAGGAAGAGCTCGTCGAAGCTCGCGACGCCCTCCTTCCGGAGGACCGCCCGCGGCTCCCCCTCGGCCAGCGCGCGGCCGCGGTCGAGCAGGTGCACGCGCGCGCAGCGCTCGGCCTCGTCCATGTAGGCGGTGGAGACGACGATCGTGACGCTGCCCCCGGCGAGACGGTAGAGCAGCTCCCAGAACTCGCGCCGGCTGATCGGATCGACGCCGTTCGTGGGCTCGTCGAGCAGGAGCACGTTGGGCGACTGCAGCAGGGCGCACATGAGCCCCAGCTTCTTGTACATGCCGCCGGAGAGCTGGCCCGCCGGGCGCTCGACGAACTTCTCGAGGCGCGTGATGCCGAGGAGCTCCCGGCGGCGATCTTCGTAGACGGCCTCGGGGAGGCCGTAGAGGTCGCGGAAGAAATCCATGTGCTCGCCGACCGACTGGTCCGCGTAGAGGCTCTGGCGCTGGGGCATGTAGGCCATGCCGTCGCGGATCGCCTTGAAGTCCAGCGCGGCGCCGCCGCGCGAGAAGCGGACCGCGCCCGCGTCGGGCTTCAGCAGTCCCATGAGCGTGCGCAGCAGAGTGGTCTTGCCCGCGCCGTCGGGACCGATGAGCCCGTGCAGGAGACCGCCCTCGAAGGAGAAGTCCGTCCCGTCGAGCGCCTGATTGGGCCCGAGCTTCTTCTTCAGCCCGGCGACGTCGATGCCGATGCCGGCCATGGGCGCCTCAGCGCGGGAGCTCCACTTCGACCGGCATGCCCGGCTTCAGCGCCTGATCGGCGTTGTCGAGGGCGACCTTGACCCCGTAGACGAGGCGCTCGCGCTCCTCGCGGGTCTGGACGTTCTTGGGGGTGAACTCCGCCTCGGGGCGGATGAACGCCACGGAGGCGCGGCGCGGCCGGTCGCCCGCTTCGGGAAGAAACGCCGCGAGCGCCTGGCCCGGCCTGAGGGTGTAGAGGACTTTCTGCGGAACGTAGATATAGGCGTACACCTGGTCGAGGTCGGCGAGCGTCAGGAGGCTCACGCCCGGCGAGGCCCACTCCCCCGGCTCGCGCAGGCGCGCGAGCACCGTGCCGTGGATGGGCGAGGCGATCCGGCACCACGACACGCTGAGGGCGGAGGCGTCGCGGCGGCTGCGGTCCCGGTCGAAGGTCTCGAACGCGGTCGAGCCTTCCTTGTATAGGCGCTCGGAGCGGGCGAAGTCGCGCGCCGCGATGTCGGCCGCGAGCTTCAAGTCCTCGCAGCCGAGCTCGACGAGGACCTGGCCCGGGGAGACGACGTCGCCCTCCTGGACGGTGACGGTCGAGATCGTCGAGGAGATCCGGGGCGAGAGCGTGACGTCGGTGGCCTCGACGGTCCCGGCGTAGCGGAACGGCTTCCGCGAGAGAAGCCGCCAGACGACGAGGGAGACGACGACGGCGGCGAGGACCGCGAGCGGGATTCTCTTCTTCATGGTGCGTTAGCCTCTTGCTCCCAGCTGGGCCAGCTCGGCGAGCTGGATCAGGATCTGCGCGCGCGTCTGCGCGGCGTTGACGTTCAGCTGGAGCGCGGTGAGCTGATAAGACTGGACCTCGAGATAGGTGGAGCGGCCCGCGAGATAGGAGTCGTAGATGAGGCGCGAGAGCTCCTCGGCCTCGACGACGGCCGTCGCGTCGAGCCCGGCCTGGTCGCGCAAGGCCGCGAGCGCGGCGAGCGCGTCGTCGCGGTCCCGAGCCAGCTGCTCGACGACGAGCTCGCGGCGCCGGTCCGCCGCCGCCGCCGCGCGGCTCGCGGACTCCGCCTGCCGGGCGGTCTGGCGGCCCTCGAACAACGGCAGGCTGGCCGAGACCCCGGCGGACTTCTGCGTCACGTACTCGTTCACGGGCCCGTTCGGGTACTCGTAATAGATCGAGCCCGAGACCTGGACCTTCGGCCACTCGCCGGCGGCCGCGGCCCCCGCGGTCAGGCGCGCCGCGTCGGCCTGGCGCGCGTAGACGAGCGCCGCCGGATGGGAGTCCCCCGCGCCGGCCTCGGACTCGGCGGCGGCCAGGGCGGACGGCGTGTCGGCCAAGCTGTCGAGCGCGAGGCGAATCGTCGGCTCGGGAAGGCCGGCGGGCACGGTCGAGACGCGCACGTCGATCGGCCGGGCCGCGTCCAGCCCGGAGCCGAGCGCCGTCAGCCGCAGCAGCTCGCGCAGCGCCGCCGCGAGGTCCGATTGAGCCGAGAGGAAGTCCTTGCGCCGCTGGAGCTCCGTCTGATGCGAGGAGAGCGAGTCGATGCGGCTCGCCGCGCCGGCGCGGCGGCGCTTCTCGATGTCGGCGTACTGGGCCGAGGCCACGAGGACCGAGTCCGCGAGCAGCCGCACCCGCTCCCGGCCGAGCTGGACCTGGACGTAGGCGAGCCGCGCCGCCTGGGTCGCCTGCGTCTGGACCAGCCGGAGCTGCTCGTCGCGCGAGCGCGCGGCCGCCTGCTGGGCGCGCCAAGTCTTGCGCAGCGCGCCCTCGTCCCAGAGCGTCCACGTCAGCGTCGGGCCGATGGACTCCGCGCGGTTGGAGCCGAACTCCTGCGGCGGCTTGCCCGGCACGATCGCGAGCTCGGGGACCTCGGTCTGATAGCGATAGGACCCGTCGAGCGTCAGCCGCGGGAGCAGCGGCGCGAACGCGGCGTCCGCGGAGGCGCCCGCCGACGCGCTGTCCTCGGCCGCGGCCTTGACGTCGAGCGCGTGCGCGCGCGCGGCGGCCTCGGCGTCCGCCATCGAGAGCTCGAAGCGCGGCGCCTCGGCCGCCGCCGGCCCGGCCGCCAGGAGGACCGCCGCCAGCGCGAGCGCGTTCATTTGCGCCTCCTCGGCGCGAGCGCCGCGAGGACCATGTCGGCCCGCTGCTCGATCATCGCGTCGGACAGGAGCATCGCGGAGAACTCCTTGGCCGGGAAGCCCCCGATCGACCGCACGCGGCCGCGCTCGACGGCGTCGACGACGACGTTGGGCAGGCCCATCGTGCTCATCGCGAACATGCACAGCATCGGGACCGGCAGCGGGCGGAGCGTCCCCTCCCGGAGTCCGTCCTCCATGAGGCTCAGCACGGCCGAGACGTGGCGCGGGAAGTTGGCCTTCGCGAAGGCGATCATCTCGGGACGGACGTTGAGCAGCTCACGGATCATCAGCGCGTACATGACCCGGTTGTCGCGCCCGAAGCGGGCGACGGCGACGAGCACGCGCCGCAGGCGCGCGCGAGAGTCCCCCGGTCCCTCGGCGGCGTCGCGGAAGCTCTGGAGGAAATCCTCGTAGCACTCCGACAGCACGCGCTGGAGGAACGCGTCCTTCGTCTTGAAGTGATAGTGGAACATGCCGGCGTTGACGCCGGCGCGGCGCGCGACCTCGCGCACGGCGAGGCCGGAGAACCCGGTCTCCGGCAGCATCGCCCGGGCGGCGGACACGAGCTTGCGGTCGAGGTTGGCGGAAGGGCGGGGCATAACTGGTCTCTCGCATAATTATACGCACGACCAGTAATTTGTCAAGGCCCGTTCGCGCGGAGGACGGCCGCGGGAGGCGCGGTCAGGCGCGCGGGGGCACGCCGAGGACCTCGCGGTCGAGGGAGCGCGCCTTGCGGCGCGACAGGAGCACCCAGAGGGCGGCGCACGCGGCGGCCGCGGCGGCGCGCTCGGGCGTCAGGCCGAAGAGGAAGCAGGCGCCCGCGCTCGCGAGCGCCAGGGCCAGGAACAGCCACCGCAGCGTCAGGAACGTCATAGCGTCGCGCTCAGAGAGCGTCGGCGTCCGAAGCCGTCCTCGAATCGGAGCAGGACTCGTCGGAGGCGCAGGCGGGATCGCCGTCGGAGGCCGGCGCCTTCTTCATGGGCTTGGCCGCGGGCTTCTTCTTGTCGATCGGGTTGCCGTCCTCGTCGAAGAGATAGTGCTCGTCGACGCTCCGGGAGAGCGCCGTCGACTTATACCGGGACTCCGGAGCCTTCTTCTTGGCCTTCGCGGCGGCCGCCTTCTTCCGGCGCTTGGCCGGGGCCTTCTTCGGCGGAGTCCGCGGCGTCTCGGCCGAGGGCGGGACCGCGCCGGAGGCGGCGTCCTGCGCGCGCGCGGCGGGCGCGAGCAGCGCCGCGAGAGAGACGATCGCGGCGGCCAGGAACAGAGCGGGCTTCATCGTCTCAGTATAGCCGCCGCGGGTCCCGCAATTCAAGACGCTAAATCATCAAATTGTTACTTTACGAATATAAATCCTCGTGCTAGAATCGACTATCGCCCGGACCCCGACGCACCCCCGGGCAGGAGGCAGTGAAACAAAATGAAAGCAACCCTTACCGGCGCGATCGTCGCGGCCGCGGCCCTCATTGCGGGCCTCGCCGGCGCGCAGACGTTCGACCAGTCGGTCAACGACGCGCTGAAGAAGGACGGCGCGGTCCTCTCCCAGATTCCTTCGCAGAAGGCCGTCTCCGCCCAGGACGCGATCGAGGCCCAGCGCGGCCCCGGCGGGCATCAGGGCGGCGGCCGCCAGGGCGGCGACCATCGCGGTCCCGGCCATGAGCAGCCCGGCCGCGGCGGCGATCATCGGGGCGGCGACCATCGCGGCGGCGACCGCGGCGGCGACCATCGCGGTCCCGTCACCCATCCCGGACAGCCCGGGCATCCCGATCATCATTGGCCCGAGCATCGCCCGGACCACCGTCCGGACGGCGACTGGAACCGCTGGCACGGCCACCCCGGCTGGGGCAGCCGCTACCACGGCCGCTGGGGCTGGGACCCGTACGGCCGGCCGCTGTGGCTCGGCTGGGTCATCTGGTCCGGCTTCGGACGCGCGAGCTGCCTGGACTACTACCGCGACCTGAGCGTCACCTGCCACGCGGAGTGCGGCGGCGAGCAGAACGCCTGCGTGTCGAACTGCTCCATCTACGCCCCCGGCAGCAGCGAGTGCCTCTCCTCGTGCAACACGACGGCCGTGTTCTGCAACGAGAGCTGCTCGGCTCGCTACGAGGACTACTGGCGCACCTGCCCGTTCTGATCCGGGCATAGCTCAAAGGGAAGCCCCCGCGCGGAAGACCGCGCGGGGGCTTCTTCTTTTGCGGCTAGCAGGGTGGTGAGAAAGCCCTTGCGGCGTCGAAAATCCTGACTCCTGCCCGAACTTACTCCGGAGTAAGTAAAATCACTCGTCGGAATCTTCCTCCTGGAGGGCCGCCGAGATGATGGGTGACGCCGAAGCGCAGAGCACGTTCTTCCACGCCGTGTGTCTCGAGGACCTGGTCCCGCAAGACCATCCATTGCGGAAGATTCGTCCGCTGGTCGACACGGAGCGGATTCGAGAGCTGTGCAAGGACTACTACTGCGCCGACAACGGCCGCCCGTCGATTCCGCCGGAGCAGTTGTTCCTGGCGTGGCTGGGCGGATATCTGATGGGATGCCGCTCGGACCGCAAGCTTGTGATGCAACTGCAGTGCGACATGGCGTTCCGGTGGTTCGTCGGGCTGGATATTGGGTCGAAAGTTTGGGATCACTCGACGTTCGCGCGGAACCGCTGTGAACGCTTCGAGGGCGCTGACATCTTCGAGACTTTGTTCGACGACACGATCCGTCACGCCAAGGAGCGCGGACTGGTGAGTGATCATTGGTCGGTCGATGGAACGCTGGTAAGGGCCAACGCTAGCCACAAGAGCGTGACGGCGATCGTGCCGAATCAAACGCCGGGCGCCTATCGCCAGGAACTGTCGGGCAAGACGCGTGAGGAGCGGACGAAGAAGCGCGACGACGAGTGCGGACCGAAGAACCCGACGGTGAAGTGGGAAGGTGAGAAGCGCAGCAACGCAACGCATCGCTCGACGACGGATCCGGACAGCCGGCTGGCGTGCAAGGGACGAGAGGGCGCGCAGCCGAGCTATCACGTCAACGGCGTGATGGAGAACCGCAACCGAATCCTGGTCGGCGTGAGCGCGGAGGTGTTCCATGGTCAGACGTCAGAGCGCGAAGGCGCATTGAGTTTAATCGATCGAGCAAAGCGAAAGCTGGGACTGAAGCCGAAGACGTTGGGCGGCGACAAAGGGTACTTCGAAGGCAAGCTGATGAGCGCGCTCGACGAGAGAGGGATCAAGCCGCACATAGCAACGTTGGAGCGAGCCAACCAGCCGATCCATCTCAAGGTCAAGAAGATGGCGAAGACGTTGGCGTACCAGGCGAGTCAGCGCGCGCGTAAACGCATCGAAGAATTGTGGGGCGAGGGCAAAGAGCAACACGGGCTGCGGCGTTTCGCACGTCGAGGACTCGAGCGCGTACGTCAGGAAGCGCTAATGATAGGCTGGCTGCTCAACCTCAAGAGGCTAGCAGGCCTCCAGGTCGCCGTTTAGGTCCCGAAAGGGACAGGTACTCGCTCCGGAGCGAGTGAAGTTAACGGAAACGCTATTCCGCCGTTCTCGGGTGCACGACTTCCCGGTCACGCAAGGGGTTTCTCACCACCCTGCTAGCGCGGCAGCAGGGACTTGCGCCAGCGCTTGATCGAGTCGGCGAACGGGACGACGCCGACCGTGTCGTAAGCGCCGAGCGCCTCGCGCAGGCGCTCGAGCGTGCCGGGCGCGCGCAGACGAAAGCACGCGCGCACGAGCGCCCCGGGATAGCGGCGGCTCGACAGCACGCCGTACGGCCCCGACGGCGGCTCCGGGAGGGCGCGGATCTCGGCGGCGCGCAAGGCGAACTGATCCTCGACGTCGGTCAGGCGTCCGGTCTCGGGCGCTTGGGCGGACTCGACGCCCCAGTAGGCCTCCTTCGGGTCGCGCTCGAAGCGCGCGGCGAACGCGGCCGCCTCGCCGAGGATCGGGGACGAGCGCGAGGGCTTCCGTTCCGCCTCGCGCAGCGCCTTCGAGAGCTTCGCGTCGGAAAGCGCGGCCTCGACGAGGACTTGCGAGGTCCACTGGAGCGAGGCCTGTTCGGCCTCGACCAACGGGATCGGCGCGGCGATCTCGGCCGCGGCCAGCGCGCGCGCGTACTCGGCGGCCGCTTCTCCCGGCGGCAGGCCCGGCACGCGCTCGAGGTCGAAGACGATCTCCGGCGAGGCGCCCCCGCGCACGTCGATCGCCAGCGGCAGGCCGGAGACGCGGGCTTCGCGGCGGGGCACGTCGAAGTCGGCGGCGAGCAGGCGCCGGCCCTGCAGGCTCGGCGACAGCGCGGCCGCGAGCAGGGCGGCGGCGGGGATCATCAGAACAAGACCTGCTTCAGGCAGTAGACGCTGCCGCCCGACTTGATGAACTCCGACGTGTCGACCTCGCAGACGCCGAGGCCGAGGGCGTGCATGTGGTTGGAGACCGTGGTGGCCCCCTTCTGCAAGATCGCCGTCTTGGAGCGCACGACGGCGGCGTTGCAGGCCATGCGGACCGAGGCGTCGGCCTCGGTCGCCGTCACGACGATCGGGAAGATCTTGAGGATGAGCTCCAGGCTCGCCGCGTCGAAGGCCGCCGGATGGATCAGCACCGCCTCCGGCGTCAGCGGGCAGAAGCAGGTGTCGAGGTGGTAGAAGCGCTCGTTGACGAGCTTGAGCAGGACGACCGGCGTGTGGAAGGCCTTCGCGACCTGGTCGAAGATCTCCGGGTCGGAGCGGAAGCCGAAGCCGCCCCACAAAAGGCGCTTGCCGGGATGCCACACCGCGTCGCCCGAGCCCTCGAACGTGGCGTGCCCGCCCGGCTTGAGCTTGACCACGCGGTAGCCGTGGTCCTTGAACCAGACCGCGAACGCCTCGGTCTCGCGGCGCCGCGACACGTGGCGCATCGCGGACATGAGCGCGACCTTCTCGCCGTCCGGACGCGTCCCCGTCAGCGACGAGTTGGCGCAGAAGACCATGTCCTCGAGGCCGGGCGTGGGCTCGATCAGCGACACAGGGCAGCCCGACGCGTCGAAGGTGTCCTTGAGGGTCTCCCACTGGCGCCGCGCCTTCTCGGCGTTCACCGCGCCGACGTGGGCGGTCATGTAGGGGTTCTTGACGGCGAGCACCTGGTAGTGGTCGGGAGCGCACATGAGCACGCCGGTCGGCTCCGGCATCGACGGGCAGTTCTTCAGCGAGAAGCCCTGGAGCTCGTGGATGCTGCGGTAGATGCGGGCGCTCATTTGAAGTTCTCCTGGATATAGCGGTCGCCGAACGCCTCGGGGGTCGTCTCCAGGGCGGTCCGCGGGTCGCCGGCGCGCCGCGCGGTCACGCGCCCGGGTCCGGTCCACTCCCAGCTCCACGCCTCGCCGATCGAGACGCCGAGCGGGTCGACGCCGTGCGCGATCGGGATCATCACGAGCGGCCGGCGGCGCGCGACGCGGCCGGCGAGCAGGCGGAACAGGCGCAGGCGGCGCGGCGTCTCTCGCGACAGGTCGCGCGCGAGCTCGGCGAGCAAGCCGGGCCGCTCGGCCGGCGGCACCGCGAGGCAGGCCAGGACGGAGAGGGCCGCGGCCTCGGCGGTCTCGTCGGACAGCAAGCCGGCCGCCGCCATCATGAGCCACGCGTCGATGAGCCGCCACGGGCGCCCCTCCGCGGCGGCGGCGGGGACGGCGGACGCGGCCGAACGCTCGAAGCGCGCGAACGCGGGGTCGGCGCGCAGCGCTTTCTCGACGTCGGCGGGCCGCGCGCGCAGGGGACTGCGCTCCCGGGCCGCGCGGGACCAGTCGCGCACGCCGTAGAGCACGCGGCTCGTCGACGGCACGCCGCCGGCCGGGACCAGGCCGATCTCCCCACCCTCGGACAGGCAGCGCAGCAGGCGCATCGGCATCGCGGCCCAGGCGGCGAGCGGCGTCAGAGAGGGCCCCGGGTGGCCGCGGCCCAGCGCCAGCCGGTCGATGCCGAGATGGAACGTGCCCATGTAGCCCGCGTAGAGGCCCTCCTCGGCGATCGAGGTCGTGTCGAGCGCGAACGGATCGATGGCGACGACGAGGCGCGGCCGGCAGGGGCGGCCGCGCGCCTCGCGCAGGGCCAGCGTCGCGTGGCGGACCAGCTCGAAGTTCAGGTGCGCCAGGTCGCCGAGCACCGGCGGGTGCGAGATCAGGGCCAGCAGCGCGGGCCGCCTGCCCGTGCGCCTCTCGAGGTCGCCGGCCAGCGCGCGGGCCTCGACCACGCGCGGATTCCGGGGGTCGAACGGATACGAGCGCGGCTTGGAGAGGAATTTGAAGAGACGGTCGTGGAACGCGACCGTCCAGTCGGCGGGGACCGCCTCCATGGCCTTGGCGAAGGCGACGCCGAGCCCGCGGAAGAGCGGCTCGACCCAGCGCCGGGCCGCCTCGCTCTTCTCGGGCAGGACGATGCCCTTGCGCTGGAGCTCCAGCTCGTAGGCCCGCGTCACGACCCGCAGCAGGTCCTGGGCGGTGCCGGTGCGCGTCGAGGGATAGGCAGGCGCCATGGTCGGGCGATTCTACATAAAAAATTTGGTAACCTCTGGCCGATGATCACCCCCCTCCTTCTCCTCGTGTCCGCCCTCGCCTCGGCGCAGCCCGCCGACAAGGGCTACGTCGTGCGCGTCGACTCGGAAGCGGTCTGGCTGGACCTGACCGCCGCCGACGGCGCCGCCCCGGGACGCGCGTTCGAGATCTATACGGAAGGCGCCGAGCTCAAGCATCCCGTCACCGGCGCGAGCCTGGGGCGAGTGCAGTCCGAGGTCGCCAAGGGCCGCATCACGGACGTCGACGAGAAGTTCTCCACGGGCATGATCACCTCGCGCAAGGGCGGCGTCGCGGCGGGACAGCGGGCGCGCTTCACGGCCGCGGCGCCGGCGGCCGCCGCGCCGAAGGCCGCGGCCCGGCCCGGCGAGCCCGAGTCGCGCGCGCCCAAGACGATGGGAGCGACGGTCCCGTACGAGGTCAACGCCATGGCGGTCGGCGACTTCGACAAGATCGGCCGGCCGCAGATCGCGCTGGCCTCCGAGAACACGGTCTACCTCTACTCCTACCCGATGACCGACGCGAAGCCCCTGGCCGAGCTGCTGATCCCCGGCACCGGCCTGCGCATCGTCGGGCTCGAGTCGGGAGACCTCGACGACGGCGACGGCCGCGACGAGCTCTTCGTCTCCGTCTACGACGAGGCGTTCAAGCGCTTCGAGACGCGCGTGCTCTCGCTGCAGAACGGCAAGTGGCTCAAGACCGCCGACCTGCCGTTCCTGACGCGCGCCTACCAGGACGGATCCGGCAAGAAGACGCTCGCCACCCAGCAGGTCATCGACGACAAGTCCTTCCCGTTCGGCGCGCTGTACCCTCTCGCCTATCAGGACGGCAAGTACGTCCAGGGACGCCCCGTCCTGAAGCCGCGCCGCGTGGATTGGATCTACGACTTCACGACGGCGCAGATCGGCGCCGGCGAGCCCGCCGTCATCTACTACACGACGACGCACAAGCTGCGCGTGCAGTTCGGCAAGGAGTGGTGGCCGACGCCGGACGACGACTACGGTCAGACCCCGCTGCGCATCCGCTGGCAGGACCATCTCCTCGAGTTCAACCCGCCGATGGCGGTCGCCTACGGCCCTTCCGGCTTCGATTCGCTCTACGCCGTCCGCAACATGGCCGCCCTCGGGGGCTTGGCGAGCCCGTTCGGCGTGTTCAACCGCGGCGAGCTCGTCGGCAAGCGCTGGAACGGCCTCGGCCTCGAGACCGAGTGGAAGGCCGACCTGTCCGGCTGCGCGCAGGGCCTCGCGATCGTGAACAACGGCGGCGAGAAGGAGATCGCGGTCGCGATGCGCGGCTCCGCCGGGCAGTCCTCGGTCTGGACCTTCGCCCCTTAACCCCATGGCGGAATCCCGGCGAAAAATACTCGTCGCCGACGACGAGAACTCGATCAGGGAGATCCTTTCGATCCAGCTGGCGCGGATGGGCTACGAGGTCGTGCTGGCCGGCGACGGCGTCGAGGCGGTCGCGGCGTACGAGACGGAGAAGCCCGACCTGGTCCTGCTCGACGTCATGATGCCGCGCCTGAACGGCCTCAACGCCTGCCAGCAGATCCGGGCCCTCGAGAAAAAATCCGGGCGCCGCGTGCCGGTGCTCTTCCTGACCGCGCGCGACACGACTCACGACAAGACCAGCGCCGCGCTGTCGGGCGGCGACGAGTTCGTCGCGAAGCCCGTCAGCCTCCAGGAGCTGCGCGAGCGCGTGGAGGCGGCGCTCAAGAAGGCGAAGCCGTGAGCCCCCTGCTGCTGGCCGCCGTCCTGGCCGTCCCGGCCCGCGCGCAGGACTCGAGGGCCCTGGGGCCGGCGAAATCGTACGGCATCCTGGTCCTCGCCTACGACGTCGACGTGAAGTGGCGCCAGGAGCTCGCCAACCTGAGCCGCCAGCTCAAGGGACATCCCGTCGAGACCGTCGACAGCGCCTCCGACGCGGTCTCGGTCCAGCGCGCGGTCGACCGCCTCGCCGCGCAGAGGCCGGCGAAGATCGTCGCGGTGCCCTTGGAGACCGTCTCGGAGTCGGCGCGGCTCGGCATGACGCGCTACCTGTTCGGCGTGCGTCCCGATCCGGTGTTCGACGTGCCGGGCTCCGACAGCGGCGACCTCGCGGACAAGTCCGCGCCGTCGATCAAGCCGGTCCGCAAATCTTTGCTGTCCCTGCCGCAGGAAGGACGCGCGGCCGGCGGCTCGTCCAACCTCAAGCCGCTGAAAAGCGACGTGCCGCTCGTGCTCGCGCCGGCGCTGGACAAGTCGCCCCTGCTCGTCGACATGCTGGCCGACCGCGCCAAGGCGCTCTCTCCGACGCCCGCGAAGGAAAGCTTGGTTCTCGCCGGCGTGGGGCCGCGCTCCGACAAGGCGCTCAAGGACTGGCTGATCGGCGCGCAGGCGATCGCCGACCAGGTCGCCGCGAAGGCGGGCTACCGCAAGGGCGTGGCCGTGGCCGTGCGCGACGGCGTCCGCGCCGGCCAGCAGGACGCCGACCGGACCTCTCTGCAGAACACCCTCCGGGGCCTGGTCCGCCAGGGGCGCGTCGCGGTCGTTCCGCTCTCGCCGGAGGCCGAGCGGGTCGGCGAACTGCTGAAGAAGGCGTCGGGCGGATTCTTGGCGTACCGCTGGAACGGGCAGGGCATCCAGGGAGATCGCCGGCTGCTCGACTGGATCAAGGACTCGGCCGAGAAGGCCGCGCGTCTCTCTGACGGACGACAACTCTCCGGAGGCAAGAAATGAGCGCATCCCGCGAGCCGGTCAAGGTGCTGGACCAGGGCTTCGTGCGCCTGGTCGACTTCATGGGCGGCGACCAGGGCGTCGTCGACGCGGCCCGCGTCTCCTACGGCGGCGTCTCCAAGGGGGCCGAGGCGGACAAGAAGCTGATCGCGTACCTCCTGACGCACGATCACGGCTCCCCGTTCGAGCATTCCGTCTTCAAGTTCCATGTCAAGGCGCCGATCTTCGTCGCCCGGCAGTGGTTCCGCCACCGCATGGCGAGCTACAACGAGATCTCCTTCCGCTACACGGAGGTCAAGGACTCGTTCTACATGCCCGCCAAGTGGCGCGGCCAGGACAAGAAGAACAAGCAGGGTTCGACGGCCGCCGCCGAATTGGACCAGAACGCGCTGCAGGCGATGTTCAAGACCCACGTCGACGCCGCCCTGGCCACGTACAAGAAGATGATCGAGGCCGGCGTGGCGCGCGAGATGGCCCGCATGGTCCTGCCGGTCAACCTGTTCACCGAGTTCTATTGGACCGTCAACGCGCGCAGCCTGATGAATTTCGTCTCGCTGCGGGCCGACGTGCACGCGCAGTGGGAGATCCAGCAGTACGGCGAGGCGCTCGCGCGCGCGTTCCGCGAGACCATGCCGTGGACGTTCGAGGCCTATCTCCGCCATGGCTGGAAGGGCGAGAACGCCGAGTTCGCGGCCGAGAAGGCGGCGCTGCCTCCGCTGGTCCCGGCGGCGAAATGAAGCTCCTCGCGGCGCTGCTGCTGGCCTCGGCGGTTCCCGCTCGCGCGGCGACGCCGGCGGCCGTGCGCCGCGGAGACCTGATCATCCGCGTGCACGTGACGGGCACCGTCGTGCCCGACGACGTGTTCCGGCTCAAGTCCACGATCGAGGGACGCGTCGAGAGCGTCAACACCTCGAGCGACTCCTGGCGCGGCGCCGACGAGCCCTTGGCCATGCTCGCCTACAAGGAGCTCGCCGCGATGATCGACGCGCGCGGCGCCCAGCACCAGGACGTGCTCGAGGACCGCTGGTCGCGGGTGTATCGCCCGACGCCGGTGCGCTGCCCCGACACGTGCTTCGTGCTCAAGGTCTACGCGCGGACGAAGTCTTGGGTCAAGCCGCAGGCGGTGCTGTTCGAGGCGGCCGGAAAGCTCAAGATGGTCGGCCGCGTGCGTCCCGAGGACGCGCCGATGATACGCGACGGCATGACGCTGACGTTCTGGTCCGTCAAGGACCCCAAGCGCAAGCTGACCGGGAAGGTCACCAACTTCATCCTGGACGTGCAGGGCGAGAAAGTGGACCCCGGCGCGACGTTCACGATGGATATGTCCCCCGAGCGCTACTTCGACCCGGGCACCGAGTGGGAGGGCGAGATCGTCCCGTTCCAGAAGAACGACGTGCTCATGGTCCCCACCGCGGCGCTGATCTCGCACGACGGGATGACCTATCTGCCGGTGCGGGTCTCCACGGGCGTCACCGGCGAAGAATACACGCAGATCACGGCGGGCATCGAGGAGAAGCGCGAGGTCCTGGTCCTCGACGACGCGGCCCTGCACGGCGCGGCGCGGCACGCGCGGACCATCGACCACGCGGCCATCGAGCTGCGCCGGCGCGAGACCGAGGGCAAGGAAGGCGCGGCGCCCGACGGCGCGTCGCCCGCCGCGGACGGTCAGACGCCGCCCGAGCGGCAGCCGTCGACGCTCGACGACAAGGACTACGGAGGAGAGGATCCCTATGGCGACCAGTAACGTCCGGCTTCCGGTCCCCACGCGCCGCGTCCTGGCGATCGTCCTCGCGGGCGGCAAGGGCGAGCGCCTGCACCCGATGACGCACGAGCGCTCCAAGCCCGCGGTCCCCTTCGGCGGCAAGTACCGCATCGTCGACTTCGTGCTCTCCAACCTCGTCAACTCCGGCCTGCAGTCGATCTACGTGCTCGTGCAGTACATGTCGCAGAGCATGATCGAGTACCTGCGCGGCAGCTGGCGCACGGCCGGCCTCACGCCGGACCAGTTCATCACGGTCGTGCCGCCGCAGATGCGCATGGGCACGATGTGGTACCGCGGCACCGCCGACGCGGTGCGGCAGAACCTGAACCTGATCCACGACTTCGATCCCGACTACGTCGTGGTCTTCGGCGCCGACCACGTCTACCGGATGGACGTGGGGCAGATGATCTCCTACCACATCGAGAAGGGCGCCGACGCGACGGTCTCGACGATCCCGGTCCCGCTCAAGAGCGTGCCGTCCTTCGGCATCGTCGAGACGGACGCGAAGGGCCGCATCTCGGGCTTCATCGAGAAGCCGCCGACGGCCGACCCCATGCCCGGCAGCACGACGCACGCGCTCGCCTCGATGGGCAACTACGTGTTCACGCGCGACGTGCTCGTCGATCTGCTCGTCAACCGCCACCAGGGCGAGAGCGACCTCGACTTCGGCAAGAATCTCCTGCCGGCCATGCTCAAGACGCACAAGCTCTACGCCTACGACTTCTCGACGAACGTCCTGCCCGGCATCAAGCTCTACGAGGAAGAGGGCTACTGGCGCGACGTGGGCACGATCCAGAGCTTCTACGCCGCGAACATGGACATCCTCGGCGCGCGCCCCAAGCTCAACCTCAACAACCGCCGCTGGTACATCCACTCCGGCCGCTACGACGGCCCCCCGGCCAAGATCCTCGAGGGCAAGATCTCCAACAGCATCATCGGCGACGGCTGCTTCGTGCGCAACGCGACGATCAAGAACTCCATCCTGGGCCGCGGCGTGCACGTGCACGACGGGGCCGTGATCGAGGACTCGATCGTCATGGACTTCTGCAAGGTCAGCGCCGACGCGCACCTCAAGCGCGCCATCGTCGACCGCTTCAACGAGATCCCGGCCAAGCTCGAGGTCGGCTTCGACAAGGAAGCGGACTCCAAGCGCTACTTCGTCGACTCGGCCGGCATCGTCGTGGTGCCCCGCGGCCGCACCGCCCCGCGCTGAAAGACATTGGGGTCAGGCCTTTAGTTAATTTAGTTATTGACGAATCCCGCGTCGCCTGATATACTTCGAATACTGAAGTATTTGAGAATCAAAGGATGAGCACCGACGACAAGGCGCGCCGCCTCGTGGACCAGCTCCAGACCGTCATGGAGGGGGCCGACGGCGCCATCGCCCGCAACGCCGCGGCGCGCGAAGCCTTGAGCGCCCAGGAGATCAAGGTCCTGAGCACGCTCGGCCGGCACGAGCATTGCATCATGAGCAAGATCGCCGAGCGCATCTGCCTGTCGCTGAGCGGCGTGACGGGGCTCATCGACCGGCTCGTCGCGAAGAAGCTGGTCGCCCGCGACCGCTCGTCCGAGGACCGGCGCGTCGTGCAGGTCGGGCTGACCGAGGAGGGTCGCGAGCTTCACTCCTCGGTGATGGAAAGCCAGGTGGAGTTCGCCCGCGGGGCGCTGAAGACGCTGAGCGCCGCGGAACAGGACGAGCTGCTGGCTCTGCTCGGGAAGATCTCGGACCGGATCAAGTCGGAGAAGAAGCTCGCGTGATTTTTTTTGCGCGGGATGCTTCGTAAATCGAAATATTTAACAGGAGAACCATCATGGAAAACGAAGAGAAGAAGGAAGAAGGCAAGAGCTGCGGCGGCTGTCCCTGCGGGAAGCAGAACTGCTGCTGCAGGAAGGCGATCGGCGCTCTCGCCCTGCTGATCGTCGGCGGCGCCATCGGCTTCTTCGCCGGCCGCCACTGCACGATGTGCGCGCTGAAGGCCGCTCCCGCGGTCTCCGCCCCGGCGGCTCCCGCGGCGCCCGCGAAGTAAGTCTCGATAAAAGGACAAGCGCGCCCTCGGCGTCCGCGCCGGGGGCGCGCTCTTTTCCGGGTTGCGGATATCCGATTTCGCCGCTACACTCCGGGGCGATGAGCATCTCCGCGCACCTGACCCCCGAGCCCGAGCGGCGCCTGACGCTGATCCTCGAGAACATGCGCCACGAGGGCGAGTGGGCGGACAAGAAGATCGGCGCGTTGACCGCCTTCGCCGCCTCCGAGCTGGCCGTCGCCCACTTCATCGCCCCTCCGGGTCCGCTGGGCTTCTTGACGCTCCTGGCGCTGACGGCCGCGCTCCCCCTCGGCGTCTTCGCGTTCTCGCCGCTCGCGCGGCTGCCCGCCGTCCTCGCGTTCCTAGACGAGGCCAAGCACAAGACCAGCGTCAACGACTGCCTGGTCGCCGTCGAGGATCTCGCGAAGTACACGCAGGGCGAGCTCATCAACCGCCTCGACCGCTATCTGGGAGGCGGCATCACCGCGACGCCGTACTACGAGGACATCGTCGGCCAGATCGTCGCGCGCGCGAGCGTGGCCGCGCGCAAGCGGCGGCTGTTCCGCGCCGCGTGCCTCGTCGTCGGCCTCGCGCAGC
>Ga0134128_10003110_pt1 | contig 20313 bp, 22 predicted proteins | sample KB31754_FD_96462 | JGI IMG/M metagenome (GOLD analysis project Ga0134128, IMG submission 96462) | Terrestrial soil microbial communities with excess Nitrogen fertilizer from Kellogg Biological Station, Michigan, USA - KB3-175-4 | ecosystem: Environmental > Terrestrial > Soil > Unclassified ...
ATTCGTCCTACGCAGCCGCTATATGATGTTCTACCCTTCCCGAAGAGCGGCGACCCTGATTTTCTTCTTGCGAGCTCGTCACCGAAGATGACGCTGCTTCAGGAGAGCAGTGAAACCGTTCAACTGGCGCTCACAGCGCTGAATGGATTTGAAGACAAACCGATTTTCACTGCGTCAGGACTTCCCTCGGGCGTTTCAGCCAAATTCGATCCAGGAAGCACCGCCCAAGCGAACAAGCTGACATTGATCGCAGATAGTTCTGCGAACGCCACCTCTTCCACTGTGACCATCTCTGCTTCGGCGAGAAGCATCTCGCACTCGACCACATTCGATCTCACCGTCGTACCAATGAAGCGCGGCGCCGTGCCGGTTGACCTCTCATCTGCGTACAACGTTCACGCGATCTACAGCGACGGATCGAAGTTTGCAAATTCAAGCAGTATGGATCGCGGCGGTTTCGCATATTCGGGCAATCTGCTTGGACCGCAACAGACTTGGAATGGCGTGCAATTCAAGCTCGGTGCCCCCAATGTTCTCGACGCGGCAAGTGGGAAAGAGATTACCCTCCCAATCGCCAAGTTCCGGAGCTTAAGCCTCCTCGCGACTGCTGTGGACGGCAGCCAGGGAGATCAGGTTTTTACGGTCAATTACGCAGACGGAACTCGCCAGACTGTCGAGCAAAGTCTGAGCGACTGGTACGCACCGTCCAACTTCCCAGGAGAGTTCAAAGCAGTAATCATGCCCTACCGACTCTCGGGTACGGGCCAAAAAGACGAACGCACGTTTTATCTATACGCGTATTCGTTCGATCTCGATCCAAATAGAGATGTACGGAGTGTTAGCTTGCCCGACAACGATGCCGCACTGGTGTTTGCTTTGAGCCTCGAACCAACGCGCTAAGATTCTTCCCAAGGAGCTGATATGAACAGTACGCCTAATTCTCTGATAGTAGTGCTCCTTTGCACCGCGGTCTTGGCACAAGGTGGAGATTCGCAAACAACAGATCCAACTCCCGCTAGCGCGGGAGGCCAGGCCAGCGCCACTGCATCAAATCAGGCACATGACTCCTTAGGCGTAGCCGAGGGCAGCGTATTTCACGTTGTGCTCGCTAAGAATGTGGACGCGAAAAAGAACAAAGTGGGTGACGAGGTGACTACCACGGTTGTCGAGGACCTCAGGTCGCGTGGCCAACTGATGGTTCCGAAGAATAGCGTTGTCGTTGGCCACATCACGCAGATTGAGGCGCACAGCAAGGAGCATCCACAATCGCAAGTCGCTGTAGCTTTTGATCGGCTGGTCATCAAGGACGGTAGCGAAATTCCGTTATCTGCCTCGATTCAGGCCGTGGCGGCACCCGAAGCAGCGGCAAGTAATGATTCTGGGCAATCCGGCACGGGCTATGGCGAAATGGGTGGCTCGATGGGCGGGACTGTGGCGGGTTCTGGTGGGCGGGCCTCTCCATCCGTCCGCGGCACCTCTAGCGGAGTCGGAGGACCAGGAGCGGGTGCTGCTAAATCCATCGGCAGCATAGGGGATACATCCAACGGGTCGCGGGGACTTTCGGCAGCAAGTCACGGGGTTATCGGGATCAAGGGTCTTTCTCTGAGCACGCAAGACGAGACGTCGCAAGACTCTGTGATCAGCTCAGATCACCAGAACATCCATTTGGAACACGGAACACAATTCGTGCTCCGAGTCAAGGCAAAATCATGAAGCGCATTTTCGCCTCTCCTTCTGAACGGGCGATCATTGACGCTCACTGCTCAATGCGTGATATTGCGCCTGAAATCCGTTTGACTGCGCCGGGCGTAATCGATTTATACTAAGATATCTATATAAAGACATCTAAGTATGGCAAAGACGGATGCTCTCCAGGGTTCGCTAGATCTGCTCGTCCTCAAGATATTGTCGCGGCGCCCGCGACTGCACGGATACGCCATCATGGCTGCCATCGCCGGTACATCCGGCGAAGTACTGCGCGCAGAGGAGGGGTCGCTTTACCCCGCGCTGTATCGGATGGAGGAAGCAGGTTGGATTCGTGCCGAGTGGATCAAGAAAGGCTCCGGCCGCCGGGCCCGCATCTACGAATTGACCGCCGCAGGCAAAAAGCAACTGGGAGTGGAAGAATCGCGCTGGCAGTCAGTCGTATTGGCAATCAACCGGGTTCTCCGAGAGGCCTGACATGTCTATATGGTCCCGCATCTCGAATGCCCTGCACGGCGAGCGCTTGAATCGCGAGATCGATGAAGAGTTGCAGTCACACATTGAAGAAGCCATTGCCTCAGGACGTGATCCCGGCGAAGCGCGCCGTGCTTTCGGCTCCGCTTTGCGTGCCCGCGAGGCGAGCAGCATTCGAGTTGCCGGATGGCTTGAGTCGCTTCTCGCCGATCTACGTTTCGGTTGGCGGCAGCTCTGCCGCAACAAAGTCGCGTCTGCGGCCGCTGTACTTTCCCTTGCCCTCGGCATCGGCTGCTGCGTCGCCGCCTTCCGGCTGATCGACGCCCTGCTCTGGAGACCCCTGCCTATCTCTAATTCCAGCGGCCTCTACTTCCTCTCCCGCAAGTTAACCGGCCCTGAGGGCAAGCCTATCGAGGATGGCTACTGGGCCACGCCGGACTTCAACCTCATGCGCGATGCTGCGAAGGACCAGGCCGAACTCATCGCCATCAGCTCCGCCGACCGCACGGACATCACCTGGTCCACCGACGACGACATGGAGAAGGCCCACATCGTTTATGTCTCCGGCAACATGTTCCCGCAATTCGGCCTTGAGCCCGAACTGGGCCGCTTGATCGCTCCTGTCGATGACCGCGGCCCAGGGCTCGCTCCCTATGCGGTCCTTTCCTGGGACTACTGGAATCACCGCTTCGACCGCGATCCCCGCGTCCTCGGCCGCTCGCTCCACATCGGCGATCAGACCTTCGAAATCATCGGCGTCGGCCCTCGCTACTTCACTGGCACTGAAAAGGGAACTGTCACCGACATCTTCCTGCCACTCAGCATGAACCGCTTCGCCGCCCTCGACAGCGTCACCTGGCACCATGCCTTCCTGATGTTGAAACCTGGCGTCAATCCGGACACCGCCCTCGAGCCGCTCCGCCAGCATCTATCCGCGGTCAGCTACTCATTCGAGGCCGACTGTTCGACGTGTCTCCGCGGTATGACCCAGCCCAACATCGACCGCTACCTCAACAAGACCCTCGTCTTCAGTCCGGCCGGCGCTGGCATCTCTGATCTTCAAAAGGAATATCGCCGAATGCTCGGCGTCCTCGGCCTCCTGGTCGCTCTCGTTCTGCTCATCGCCTGCGTCAACGTCGCCAACATGATGACCGCCCAGGCTGCCGCCCGCGCCCAGGAGATGGCTCTTCGAATCTCGATCGGCGCCGGTCGCCGTCGCCTCGTCCAACTCATCTTGTCGCAGAGCGCGCTGCTCGCTCTCCTGGCTTCCGTTCTTGGCGCGATCTTTGCGGCGTGGTCGGCGCCCTTTGTGCTCAGCCTGATTAATCCGCGCGACAACCCTGCGCGCCTCGACCTTCCCGCCGACTGGCGTGTGCTTCTCTTTGGCTTCGGGCTCATTCTTCTCGTCGTTCTTTTGCTTGGTTTACTTCCGGCTCTCCGTGCCTCTGCCGTCCGACCCGTCGCCGCCCTCAAGGGTGGTGAAGATCCGCACTCGCCACGCCGCCTCATGCGCGGAGCCATCGCGCTTCAGGTCGCCTTCTGTTTCCTCGTTCTCTTTCTGTCTTCCCTTTTCGTCGCATCCTTCCAGCGCCTCGAGAACCGCCCGCTCGGTTTCTCCACCGATCGTCTGCTGCTGCTCGAAGCCGTTGCCGGCCAGCGCCAGCTCCCCGTGGTCTGGAATCAAACTGCCGAGGCGCTCCGTGCCGCCCCTGGAGTCAACTCTGTCGCCATCTCGGGCTGGCCCCTTCTCGGGCGCATCCGCATAAACAGCGACGTCTCCATCATCGGCGCGCCTCCCAGCCCGACTCCCGCCTGGTTCCTGAACGTTTCCCCGGGCTGGCTCTCGACGATGAAGATCCCCCTCGTTTCTGGCCGCGATTTTCGCCCGGAAGACACATCGCCCGGGGCCGCCATCGTCAACGAAACCTTCGCCGAAACTTTCTTCCCCGGCCAGGACCCCATCGGCCACACCTTTGAACGCGGCGCCAATCAACCCATCAACAAGATTCTCGCTGTTATCCCCGACGTCCCATACGATGACCTCCGCGAGCCCAACCGTGCCGTCTTCTACGTCCCCTTTGACGAAATCGACGGCAAATCCACTCCCAAGGCTGTCGACTTTGCCACTTTCACCATTCACACCGACGCCCAGGACCCTCTCGCCCTCGCCGGCTCCCTCCGCCAGCTCATCGCGCAGCGCCACAACGGCCTTCGCGTCTCGAACATCACCACCCAACTCGATCTGGTCCGTGACCAGACCATTCGTGAGCGCCTGCTGGCGATGCTCGCCGGCTTCTTTGCAGTCGTCGCACTGTTCCTCGCTGGCATCGGACTCTACGCTGTCCTCAACTACTCCGTCCTCCAGCGCCGCCGCGAGATCGGAATCCGCATGGCGATTGGCTCGACTCGTACCAGCATCGTGCACCTTGTCACGCTCGATGTCCTCCCGATCGTCGCACTCGGAGGCTGCGCGGGGGGCGCGCTCGGATTCGGCGCGGCGCGCTATGTCGCTTCACTTTTCTACCAGGTCAAAGCGACCGACACTGACATGATCGCTTTGCCAACGGGCGCCATTCTGCTTACCGCGCTCATTGCCACACTCCCCGCCGTGCTTCGCGCCCTGCGCACAGATCCCACCGAGATCCTGCGCAACGGGTGAGGAGCGAGTACCGTTTGATCGCAAATTTTTAGCTGGATTCGATTGGATCGGGCGTGCTTGCAGTCGTCGTTTTCTTCACGCTGGTATACCGGATGAAGAAAAAAGCACCTCACTAAATTTAAACTCCCCACTTCGTGGAAGGACCAGGTATGTTCGAAAAGCAGCGGCACGTCTTTGTCTATAACAAGACCAGGAGAACCTTGGCCTTTCGAGTCAAGGTAGCAGACTCCATATTGGGGCGGCTGATTGGCTTGCTTGGTCGCAGGTCCCTGCAGCCGGATAGCGGCGTCTGGATCGTGCCAGCCAACGCAATCCACACCATCGGGATGCTGTTCTCCTTCGGTCTGGTTTTGATCGATAAGGACTTCAAGGTGGTAGGGTTGCGGGAGTTGGTGCGTCCATTTCGGGTTACGTGGCCAGAACGCCATGCTGAAAGCGTCCTGGAATTGCCTGCCCACACGATCTTCAGGAGCCGAACCCAGATTGGGGATCAGCTCTTGATTGAACGCTATGAGGCGCGCAAGCCCGTACCGCCTGCAGTTTCAGGCGAACTGGAAGGCCTGGCGACGACCCGGGAGCAGCCTGTTGCAGTCTCGCGTGAAACGCCGGCGGTTGCCCATCGCTCCCCAGAGCGAAGGCGCGGAGCCTCGACGCTCGAGTTTTGCTGCTTCCAAGAACCGATAAGTAGCTTTCACTCTCCGGGCGGTTCTATCGAATCGCCCGTTTGCTTGCCCTAGCTTGTCCCGCCGTCGCTCCAGTTCGCGTCGGCAACTCCCATTACTCTCAGGGCCTTGCTTGCAAGAAATGCGGGGGACATTTTCATTCGGGCAGACGTTTGGTCTTGCCCACTCTGCCTTCATCCGATTGGTTGCAATTCTCTCTGTGACGACTGACAATCCTCCTGCGCTATAACTCGGCTGGGCTTGCATCTAACCGGATACAAAGCAAATCCGACGCGTAGAATTCTTCATCATGCAAAAACTTCGTAATCGACGTGAATTTCTTAAATCATCCGCGTTAGGCGTCGCGGGGCTCAGTTCGACAGCGGTATTGGGAAAATCTGACAGTGCCATGCCGTCCAACCCTGCTGGACCGCTTTCGGTGTGGATCACCGAGGGGAACCGGCGACTCGAGAAGCAGCCCGCTTCGAAATGGGCGAATTCACACGGGGCCCCAGGCGCGGGGAGTATCGTCATTGACCCGGCCAAGTCATATCAACCAATCCTTGGCTTCGGAGCGGCTTTTACCGATGCGGCGTGCTACACGTTCAACCGACTAGACCCCGGAGCACGCGAGGCGCTCTTTCACGAACTGTTTCATCCCTCCGAAATGGGCCTCAGCGTGTGTCGCACCTGCGTGGGATCGAGTGATTACTCAACCGAGGCCTTCACTTATAACGAAGGCGACCCTGATCCAGATTTGAATCGTTTCTCGATCGAACATGATCGGCCCTATGTGTTGCCCATTTTGCGGCAGGCTCGGAAGGCAAATCCCGATTTGTTTCTGTTCTCTTCCCCTTGGACTCCTCCCGGATGGATGAAATCGAACAAGTCGATGCTTGGCGGCAACATGCAGCGCCACTACATGGCCTCTTATGCGAACTACTTTGTGAAATTCCTACGGGCCTATGAATCCGAAGGAGTAGTGGTCAATGCAATCACGGTTCAGAATGAAGTAGACACCGATCAGGACAGCCGCATGCCTCAGTGTGCATGGCCCATGGAGTACGAAGCAGACTTTGTTCGGCAGCATCTAGGGCCGACATTTGAGAAGAACGGAGTTAAGACAAAGATCTGGATCGTCGACCACAACTACAACCTTTGGGGCCGTGCCATTGCGGAACTCGAGACACCGGACGTTCGCAAGTACACGAATGCGATCGCCTGGCATGGCTACGTCGGGAAACCCGAGTGGATGATGCGCGTGCCAGAGGCATATCCGGACGTCGAGATGTACTGGACCGAGGGCGGACCGGACTACACCCAACCTGACTACCTGACCGATTGGGCAAACTGGAGCACCATGTTTCTGGGGATACTGCGAAATGGATGCCGATCGATTACGGGTTGGAATCTTGCCCTCGATGAACGAGGTAAGCCGAACATTGGACCCTTTACCTGCGGAGGGATGGTGACGATCCACTCTCAAACAAAGGAAATCACACGGAGCGGTCAACACTGGGCATTGGCGCATTTCTCGCGATTCATCCGTCGAGGTGCGCACAGAATTGAAAGCACTGGGGCGGGGGATATCGCGCACGCCGCATTCCAGAATCCCGACGGGTCACAGATCCTAATTTTGGCAAATACCGGCGCTGACCGCGCGGTTGAGGCTCGATTGGGGCAGCAGGCTACAACCGTTCAACTCGCACCCAATTCGGTAGCCACCCTAACCTGGTAACAAGCATTCAGATCATGACCTGCCGATCCGGATGTCGACGCAGGTACCAGCACGGAATCTCGCAACTAACCCAGAACCTCGTCTGGCAGTTGTATCAGTAGCTAGACCTCTCCTTGGCACGCTACTTTGTGGGAAGTACTGCCTGCTGACATCAAAAACTAGCGGACAGTCAGGAGGGCGGAAAACATGAAGAAGCTGATATTTTGTTTGCTGCTTACTTGCTTCAGTTTGACTCTGGCGATGGCACAAGAAGACGCAAGCGGCTCGAAAGACAAATCCGGAACCCACACGGTCACCGGATGCCTGCAGAAGGGTGACCACGCCAATCACTTCCAGCTGAAGGGAAAGGATGGCAGTTCTTGGGACCTTACCAGCGCTAACATTTCTCTGGCGGATCACGTCGGACACACCGTCTCGGTCACCGGCACCGTCGTGAACGCCACTGCTCACGGTGTGAAAGAAGACACGAAAAGCATGGCGCATGCGGCCGGAGTCACGAAAGACAACTCTGAAACCGGAGAGATGAAGGTCAGCGATGTCCAGATGGTGAGTGAGTCCTGCTCTCAATAGCACATCTCGTAAGGCTGGGCAGGCTTGCTGGGAGGGTGCATTCAAAGGCATTGGCGTGTGGATGCGCCCTTCAGCTAAACGTCAGAGCCTGCCTGCTGAACCCAATTTTGGCGAAAAAAAGCACCGAAGGAATAAAAATCGAAAGAGTACGTTCGCAGCTGAAAAGGTTGTCAAGCTCTGGCAATTCCCGGCCCGCCTGTCAGTGGAGTGCCAGTCGCGAATTCCAATGCGAGTTTCGACCGCAATCTCAGGCGGCTCTTTGTCGCTCGGCCACTCTCGCCTGATCCTTAGGGTGGTTCGGATGCGCAATAGAAGCCAATCTCCGCAATAGAGCGCATTGAGCAAAGGATCAAGACAATCAGCAAAGGGATGGTGATTCTCTTCACGCTTGCTTAATTTATTCCCGAACCTTCTTATATCGCGTCCAGAATGATCCGCCACACCCCCACGAAAGTGGGGTTCTGATTTTTCTCTGCTCGATGTAAGGTTATTTACGACAAGAAATTCAAACACTCCGATACGCCAGCCGAACTTCCCGGAGACCGAAGCCTTTGGCTGGCGACTTTTTTTGTCACCTTCGGAATGAAAATGGTCACCTGTTCGGCGAATCCACATACAGATGGCTGGACGCAACCGCAAGTGTCTCCTCGAAATACTTGGTCGCATTGTTTGGGCGTCGATGCCAAAATATGCTGCACATGCCAAAGCGCCCGAGCCCTAGCAATGGCCAGCTCAGCCGCATCCGTACAGCTAAATAATCAGTGTTGATCAAGGCCACACGCTTCCCAATCTCACTTCGACGCGACCAAATGTTCGCGTGTGACTTGCTCACCGCGTGACTAAGCTGCTTTTTGCGGCCGCTCTTCCGCAATGGTTTCCATTTGCTTCTGATCGGCGCTGATTGCGATGTGTTCATGCTTGATGTCGAGCCGCAGCCGGTCATAGATGCTCATGTATTGGTTTGCGATCCACACCAGTGAAAACAGAGAAATTACGTACCCGCGCCAGTCCGCGTAAACCAGTTTGAACCGGGTGATGGCCAGGATCGCTGCTGTCACGTAGTGGCTAAGGCAGTACTCGCAGGTAAAAACGTAAAAGAATTTACGCCTCAGGAGAGAGCTAGCGGTCTCGCTTTGGATTTTGCAACGTTCCCGTGCTTCGCGAAGGATGGCTTCGTGCGTCAGTGTCCAGGCGATACACGCCGTGGGAATAGCAAGCAGAAATAGCATTGAAACTTGTTGACCGAGGGACACGCACTTCGATGCGAGTCGCCACGTATGGGTTTGCAGTGACTGGCTCGCGCTGATGAAGAGACAATTACATTCAGACGTCCCTAACGAGGGCAATGAGTTCTATCAGCAGGCATGTCCAGAAAAAGTTCTGCCTCGAGCCGGAGCCAGGATCTTTCTCGAGGTCCAGCCCACTGGAATTAGGCTGGCTTGGAGAAGTTTGACTTGGGCCCATTCTGATCACTCTCTTCTGGGGGCTTCGCTCCGCATTCACGACTTCTCGAAGATGAAGGGTCACGCGAACATAAACTAGCGCACCTGCAGCGTCACGGTTGTCGAATGCGACAGCGTGCCACTCGTGGCGGTGACGGTAATTGTGTACGCCCCGCTCGCGAGTCCACTCCCGGATACTTTCATGGTCGAAGAACCAGAACCCACCACCGATGTAGGCGAGAACGTCGGCTTCGGCCCTGCAGGATTGGAGCTCGCGCTGAACTGCACTGTTCCGGAAAAGCCCCCGCTGGCGGTGATCGTGACGGTGTAGTTGGCAGTTTTGCCGCGTTTCGCGGAGGCACTGCTTGGCGAAGCAGAAATCGTAAAGTCCGCGGCAACAGCGTTAACGGTCTGGGGTATTCCCGGAGCCGTACTCCCGGTGAAGTTGGAATCGCCGTTGTATGTTGCGGTTATAGTGTGGTTGCCGGCCGCTAGGCCGGAGGTAGACAACTTGGCCTGACCATTGCTCAGGTTGGCGCTCCCTAGGCCTATGCCGTCCGAGAAGAATGTGACTGTGCCGGTGGGGACTCCTGTGGTACTCGAGCTGACCGTCGCAGTGAAAGTCACCGACTGTCCCTGGTTCGTTGTCGGTGAACTAGAAGAAACTGTGGTCGATGTTCCCGCTTTGTTCACGCTATACGTAACAGTGGTTGACGTACTGCCACCGAAGCTGGAGTCGCCGCCATAGGTCGCGGTGAGCTGGTGAGAACCGGCTGCCAGAGTCGACGTCGAGAGCGTCGCAACGCCGGAATTAAGCGGCACCGTTCCCAAGTTGGTGCTGCCATCGGCGAAACTGACGTTCCCAGTTGGTGTACCCCCGCTGCCGCTCACTGTCGCCTGTAGTTGCACCGCGGTGCCATAAGTGCTCGAACCAGATGGAGTCGACGAAAGCGTGGTTGTTGTCGCAACCAGATTCGCACCGCAGCTTGGGAACTTGAATGTCGCCAGTCGCGTGCTCCAGTTGAATGAACCGTTGGACGGAATGTACTGGTCCGTGTACCAGAATGTGCAGTCATCGCTGGGATCAACCTGCATCGCGGTGTAATCTCCCCAACGCGTGAGCGCACACGAAAAAAAGGGGAAACAGACGTAGGTGGTTTGCGATCCTGCGCCATCAATGATCGATGCTTCACCTTGCGGCAAAGTTCCGAGTGGGTCACTGCTCAGGCGTCCGGTGTAGTGGATTTGGGGATGAATTGGGCTACCGGACACACTGAAGCCCACGCCGATATCGCCCGCGGAATCCATCGCAAGGCTGGCCATCCAGCGGTGGTTCGAATCTGGGGCGTACGTGCCCTGCTGGTAGACGATTGGGTTCGAGCGAAGGCTGCGGATTTCGTACCATCGCACGCCCGTTACGCTGCCCGCATTCACCGAGTGGTTGGCCACCAGGGATTCGTGATCTCCGAAGTTGCGGTAGGCAAGCCGGTACATCAACCTGTCCCCTAACGAATCGAGCTGCGTTGACGTGCCGGATTGCGGAATGCAAGTGCCCCCGCCGCTGCAAGCCTCATTGAAGGCAGCTACGGCCAAGTTGGCAGGACCGGAAAACGTCGAGTTTGCTGGCGTCGTCCAGTCCACGTGGAATCTCCAGAGGCTGAGGTTGTTCGCGAGCGAAGCGAGGCTTAGCAAATAATTCGGTGAACCGACTGGGGGCGCGGCAGGACCATCGATGTCGGCCGGTAGCAAACCAGCATCGGAAGAGGATGTCATAAAACATTGTGCTATTTCTGCTTGTCCAGCCAGCATGGCGGCACGGTTATGGGCGCAGACCTGGGCGCCCACGAAGGTGTTGCCGCTAAACATGTTGTAGGTGACATAGTAGGCGTCGGGCCAGACGCTCATCTTTGGATAATCCGGCAGATTGGTTTGCGACACGAAGGAATACCGGACATAGCTACCGGTCGGATCGCCGCTCGTCGATACCGCAATGCAGTGATAGAACGGGCCGGAACTCGTGCTGTCGAAGCCAAGAATCGAAAGCACCCATCGGTCTGCCTGCCGGTCGTAGAGCGCGATCGGGTCGCTGTAGGAGGTGCGCACGCAGTTGCTATATCCGCTGAAGAGGGTAGCGAATGTGGTCGGCCCCAAAAGCACCGTACCCGTCTTGCTGAAGACTGCGTAAGAACTGTTAACGACTTGCACGACATCGTTTGGGCCGACTGCAAGATTGTCGTCTGAAGGCGCACCGGTCACGGTAAACCCGGAGAACCCATTCCCCAACCCAGGGAAGTTGTTGCTGGTGGCTGCAATCGCGGCAGTGGAGGGCGAGCTTTGGACCACGGGATCGACCACCAAAGAATGCTGCGGCCGATGCAATTTCCCTGGCGGATTGACGAACGCGGGCGCTCCTGGCTTCTCGCCGGGCTCCAGGTCGCGTATGGGCTGCGAAGTGTCCGGAGGCGACATGGGAACCAGTGTGGGATTGCGTTGCACCGCCTGTGCGGCAACGCTGACCGTCGAAAAACACACTACGGCAGCAATAGCGACCAAACTGGCTCTGGGCGCTGGATTTGACATGATTTACCCCCGGCGAGGAACTTAGTTCTCAGCATTGTGCTCTCCTTCGCGGTCTAATGCAAGGCGTTTGGGACTTTCGTGGTCGATGAGCTCTATCAGGATTTCTCGTCAACTATGCTTGCGTCGGCTACAATTCCCGGCTGAGGTCGAGAACTGTGGCGGGCTTTGACGAGGCATGGGCGGCGGTAAATCATCGCAGAGATGGTGAGTCAGTTTCGCCCGAATTGCAGCCACTTCTTCGGCATGTTTACTCTGACATTCTTGCCGCTCCTTTCGATCTGGCGGCCTTGAAAAGGAGCCTCAGCACACTCCTTGAATACCTCACCACTAACGGAAGAACTAACGCAAATTGCTGGGCCATGGATCTGTTCTTCTGCACATCAGATGGTTGGGAACAAGATTGGACCGAGCAAAATCTGCCTGATGATTTTCACGGATGTGCTGTCGCTGATGGGCAGGCGTTGCACGACACCATAGGAGCGCCAAATATCGCTCAGAATTTTGACGGTCTTCCTGAGCAACTACTCGATCGCGTTCGTCGCCTACAACCGGGTCAATGGGCGACATCGCGATGTATCGCCAATCTAAGCACAATGATTTAAAGTGGCTCTTCATGAGACGAATCCTCGCAATGTCCGTAGTGGCTTTCTCGGCGGCTGCCATCGCTTCAGGACAAGATCAGGGCGCGATCAGAGATTCCCAAAGCATCGTTGAGCACGTCATCAGGAAACTGGACAACGAACGCATTCAAGCACAGATCCACGCGGATGCGGCGGCGCTAAAACGGATCTACGCTGATGATTTCATCGGCGTAGGACCGAGCGGAACAGTGCGAACTAAGCCGCAGGTGATTTCAGATTTCACGTCAGGTGATTTGAGATTTCAGTCCATAAGCACCGATGATGTTCGAGTGCGCGTTTATGGAAATGCGGCGGTAGAGACTGGCCGCTCAACAATGAATGGGCAAGATAAAGGGAAGGAAGTTCCCCACGATACTCGCTTTACTAGAGTGTGGGTAAAGCTGCAAGGGCGCTGGCGATTGGTCGCCAACCATTACTCGTCCATCGTGTCGCATCAATAGAGGATTGTCACGCTGAAGATCACTGAGTTCTATTAAAAGGGATGTCAAGGAAAAACTTCTGCCTCGACTGGAGCCGAGATGTTTTCTCGAGATCCAGCCCAACGGTCATTAGGCTTCGCTGAGGAAGTTTGACTTGTACCCATTGCCATAAGTCCTCTGGTGGTGCCGTCGAGTTTGCGAGAGCGACAAGCCAATGGCGACTCAAGGTCTCCCCTGCTCCAGTCAAACCCGAACGGGCAGTCAGAACTGAACCTTTTAGGAATCTAGCGGATCAAGATTTTCTCTTCGGCACAAAAACTAATCCTGACCGAGATACCTTGAAGCCTGGATTCTACACAGTACAGTCACAGCAAGTCCTACTCCTGCTCCCCGTTACAAAGAGCCATAAAAAATAGAGCCAGCACCGCCCACCCGATTAGTCTCATCGGCAAAGATGTTAACACCAAACGCTCGATTGGCTTCCGGTACTTTCGGGTCTGGCGCCATCGCCGTACCGCGCTGAACGTTGGCAAGTACACGCTTGGTGCAGTGTCAAATGTGCCAGTTGTGTGAGGGTTCCCGGGTGGCAAGATTATCGGAAGCACAGGGCAGACAACGGGCAGAAGCAGTGAGTTGGTGTCTTTGATTTAGCGCCAGGCGAAATCTGTGAGCTCCCGGCGGAGAGATGATGTCTCCCAGATGACTCAGAATAGAGGAAGTGAATGAATATCTTTAGCTGGATCATTTTCGGTTTGATCGCTGGAGCGGCCGCAAAGCTCCTCATGCCGGGAAAGGACCCGGGAGGCTGGCTCGTCACTATCGTTCTAGGCATTGTAGGCGCACTCGTGGGTGGCAGGATTGGTTCGGTGCTTTGGGGAAGCGCGGGGGTTACCGGCTTCAACTTCCGTAGTTTCGTGCTTGCCATTTTTGGCTCCATCATCTTGCTAGGAATCTACCGACTGTTTACGCGGCGGTCACGTCCCCGAACTCCTTCTTCCCGTGACCACGATCGGGCTGCGTGATCGCAAGGTCATGATCCACAAATTAGAGAAGCGGCAACAGTCGTCCTACTAGGAACCTTGGCACTGTCCGACTGCGATCATACCCTCTCTGACTTTATTCGCTACAAAGGCCGTAGGCTTCCGCGGAAGTGGATGAAATCGTAGCGCGTCATATGCAGGCACTGGGCGGCCGGGAAAAGCTGAACTCCATTCATTCTGTGGTCGAGCACCTTGAGTACCGCGAAGCATCGTTCGTCTTTCCAAACGCCTTTGTTGCACGAATGCGGCCATATTACAAAACCCTCGGGGACCCGAAGATCACAAACGTGGAGATCAACGAAGGGTACGACGGTAGCGCTTGGGAGTATCACGGCGATCCGGGTGTTGTCATTCGCGTAGTAGGGGCTGCGGCAGCTGCAACCCGGCATGGGACAGAAATGTTTGACTCGCTCGTAGACTATAAGGCTCTCGGCACACGCGTTGACCTGTCGGGAGTGGAAGAGTTCGCGGGCAGACCTGCCTATAAGCTTCACGTCACCCTGGCAGACGGATTCGAAAAGGAGTTGTTTGTAGATCAGCAGTCGAATCTGATCATTGGTGATCGGCGGTCCGCGCCCATTCACGCTTTTGGAGAGCCAGTCCGGTCAGAGAATCATATCGGCGATTACCGCCCCGTGAGCGGCGTCCTTTCCCCTTTCAGCATCAAGGAAGTCGAGATTGCGACCGGGCGAGAGCTGAATTCGAACACAGTTCAATCACTTGAGGTGAACAAGATACTCGACCCAAGTTTCTTTAGCCCACCGCAATATCAGCGCACCCCGTTGCAGCAGATGCTAGAGCAGCTTTATTTGGAGCGTACCGATCCGGCTTGCGTGATGTGGACGTATCGCGGCTTTCGGGCCGCCAATCCGGCAGTGGATACGCGAAGTGGCGTGGAATCTATTGGCTATCAAATGGTCAAAATGGGCGACTTCCAGACGGCTATTCAGTTGCTCAGGGCAAATGCTGCGGACTATCCAAAATCGGCGAGCGCTCAGTTTGGAGTTGGCCGAGCATACAACGCGGCGGGCGATGTCAAGAATGCGCGGATTCACTTTCAGAAAGCACTCGAGATTGATCCTAGTTTCAAGAAGGCCACTGACGGGCTGAATGCGTTGAGGTAAGTGGTGGTTGACGATAAGTCTCCATATCACTCAACCGGCTATTTTCGTAGCAGGATGAACTCATCGTCCTCGGTTTGGGAAAGGCGAGTTTACCAGGGTATGCAAGGCAACAAGAATCCATCACCAGATTCTTCCAGGGCCCTTAGGAGTGGCACTTCCATGGCCAGCAAGTTTCTGGCACACCCAACCTACGAAGAGTCACATAGACATTCCCAGGTAAACTCTCAGCGGCGCCGCGACAGGCGCGGCTTCGTCATGGCCACCTAAAAGCGCGGCCTCCGCCTTCCTTAGTCTCTTTGATGCTTTCAACTTTCGCCGCTTCCGGAGGCTTCTTGTCGGTAGCGGACTTCACCTCCCGAAGATTGACCTGCTGTTCCAACTGGGTCATGAGAGTTCGAAGGTTCTCGTCGCTGGTATCCAAGATTTTGCGCATTTCTGTGCTGGTCCGAATGGCTACCTCGTACGCGGCCCGAGCTTTGGTAAGAAGCGGAAGGTGTTCGATGAACGCAGTAGCATTTGCAGTGAACTCCTTCACCGCTTCTGTGTACGTGTTCATTGTTGGTGAGGTCAATGGTTGATTAGAATCCTCGGTAGGGATCTTCTCGGAAGCAACTGCGAAATTCCTTTTCTGAAAGTCGTCACTGATTGAGCGCGACCGAGATAGCGCGTCCCCGAGCAGCCTCGCCGCGTCGCGTTTCTGCTCCGATGTAGACCGCGGCTGTGCGTCCCCAGCATCATCCTGCATTTTCAACATTGTTTGACTCCTTGCAACGGGCGGATGCGCCTTGCTCAAGCGAGTTAGTCTCGGCCCGTTTAGTCGCAACCCCCTCCCCCCGGAAGAAGCCAACAACGGGCCGGCCTTTGCTGGAGCAGGTAGCGCTATTCAATCCTTTGCGGCTGGCTCTGAGAATGGCCCGAAAGCTGTAGGAGAATTCCCGATGTGGCACTAAGGTTTTGGCAAAGCTGCAGAAAGCAATCTCACAGTTGACTCTTGCGGGACTTCGAGGAAAACTCCGCAAATCCCGAAAGTTTTGCTGACCGGTACAGAAGTGGTCCAGAAGGTCGGCGCTTACAGAATTACGTCAGAGTTCTGAATCTCCCACTTAGCTTCTGGTATCTTCGGATCTTGCGTGTTCTCCGTCGCGATTTCCGGATTGTGCAGGTCGGCGATGCATTGCTCAAGTCTAAGCTGCGCTTGCTCACGGGCTTCGGCGAAGGCTCTTTGTCTACTCAGTTCTTCAATTCTGTGCCGCGATCTGAAGCGGAGAAATCTCATTGTCGCGAACCCAAGCGATCATGTTGAACCCGCCGAGGGGACTTCGTCTATTACCTAAAAGGTGTATCCCAAAAATGACCAGGGCGGGTGGCTGGGAGGCGTCAACGCAGTGGGAAAAAAGTACCAGTTGATGGGTGAGAAGAAGAACCTAGTTGCGGCATGGAAAAAAGTACCATTGATGATGGTTAGTGTCGAGAGTTGTGTTAGGCTACTGAAACGTTTTAACGAGCCAAAAGGCGCCACGTCGCAACTTCCGAAGAGCCAAACTGTTCAGGTTTCAGGGGGACCTCAATGGTCGTGCGAGTTCTCGTTGTCGATGACTATCAACCTTGGCTTCTCTTCATTCGTTCCATGCTTCAGGACGCGTGGGAATTGCAGGTAATCAGTGAAGCATCCGATGGGGGAGAGGCGGTTCAGAAAGCTGTACAGCTGCAACCAGACTTGATTTTAATGGACATTGGCCTTCCCACTCTCAATGGGATTGAGGCTGCGCGACAAATCCGCGACCATAATCCTAACGCGACGGTTCTTTTCATGAGCGAAGAACGCTCTCCAGAGGTCATCCGAGAGTCCTTGAGCACGGGGTCAGGCTACGTTATCAAGTCCTGCGCTCCGAGGGAGTTATTTCCAGCGATAAAGACCGTGCTTCAAGGTGGCCGGTTTGTCAGCGCCTCTCTAGATGGTCACAACTTCACCGATTCTAGCGGTGAGCTGAAATCCAGCAGCGAGACGGCGGGAAACCGCCAAGAAGTGAGCTGTTACCCCGACCCGAGGGCATTCGTTGATGGCCTCGCCCAATTCGTGGGAACATCTTTAAAAAATGGGAGGGCGATCGTCGTTCTCGCTAGCGAATCGCACCGCGTCAGTGTTCTTCAGAAGCTGAAAGCCGAGGGGTTGGACGTTGCTGCCGCCATTGACCAAAAGCGCTATTTCCCATTGGACATCCCCGACGGATTCCACACATTTCAATTTGCCGAATATCTCGCGACAGACGCAGTGATAGCAGCTAGAGAAAGAAATCTCCATGTTGGCGTGGGTTGAGAATGTAGGAACGCCTTGTGGGCACAAGGCAAAGCCAACGATCCGAAGCAGCGCGAATGTATGCTGAATCAGTTCGCGAAGACTTGGGACGTCGACGTTTGGTGTGGGTACATCGAGGAGTCATGAGCACGATACGTAGGTGACCTTTTCGCGTGCTCACCTCCGAGATCTGATCGCTCTGCGATTGGCATCAACATTCGATGCGTCACGAACTTTACTACCTCGCGTGCCAGCGCTACACTCGCTTGACCACGGTGAAGCGTTCCCCGGAGGAGCTCTGATGCGCAATGCAATGGTGATTCTATCAATCCTGCTTTGCTCGGCGGCTTGTATGGCCCAAGGAGCAGATGCGAACCTACAGCGCGAACTCGAAGCCCTGCATGCCAAATGGTTCACGGCCTTCGATGGTGGTGACGGCGCCACCATGGATCAGGTGGAGATGGATCGCCTCAAACTCGTGATGCCGACAGGGTTCATTTGGGCAAAAACCGAGGCGAGAGCGGGCAAGCAGCCCAAGAATGATCCCCGTCCCGAGCGCAAATTAAGTGATGTGTCCGTTCGGCGTTTTGGAGACACCGCGATTCTAACGGGCATTCTCAATACCAAGACATCTGAAGAGAACTCAAAAGAAGCAACGAGCGTGGTGTTTGTCAAAGATTCCGGCAGGTGGAAGATAGCCACAGCGCAGTGGACTCCCGTGGCCAGGACCAAATAGCCTTATGTAGGACGTGCGATACGCTCTCCCGAAGCTCCCAGGCCCCCGAGATAAGGTTAAGCTCTCTTGCGCGACGGTACGAAAGTCGCCAACGCGGCATCTGCGAGCGAAACCCACTTGTTTATCCTGGCGACTGAGACGTGCTCTTCGTCCTCAGGCAGAATAGGGATCAACGGAGAGTACATAGACGAAACAGCCGCATGCGGTGTCTTAAGTGCACCCCGTTTCAGAATTTTGAAAATTTTCGGCAGCAGTTCACCACTTACTTGTGCCTAAGACGCTGAGAATATACAAGAAAGTTTAATCGTTAGTTCGATACAGTCCATTCTTATTTTGCTCCTGGGGTAGTTGTTCGGATACCGTTCAGCAGCTTAGGCTTTTTGACGCCTCCCTGCAGTCAAGCAGCCCGCAACGAAGCCGACCGCTGCGTCGTCGCACCTGGTTAAGGTGTATGATTCAGATAATAATCTGTCCGCAAGAGGTGCCTCATGCCGAAAGGGGACATGAAGCCGCTTCGTCCGTCGCGTAAACCCGTCAAAAAAGCTACAGAAGAACACCACAGCAACACAGCGCTCGACCTTGCCAAAGAACGCATCCATGCGTTGGATGAGGAAAGCCGAAAGCGCATGGAGCGAATCACTCCAGATGAGAAGACCAAGGGAGCAGCCTAATCAGAAGGGACCCCGCTTTGCGGTTAGCGGGCCCTTCGCAGTTTTACACGCTCGTTCCTTCGCTGTTGATTGGCGAAAGAATTACACCACCAGGGGCCGACACTGCAGGCACCAAACGTAATAGCAATTCCCTTCTTGCCACCTCGCGGCACCTGGTAGGATGTCGGCGCGATGTCGCAACTTTGCGCTTTGAGGAAAAAACTCCAGGTGCTGGTGCCGTCAGCGCCGTCGCGTTGGGCAATACGGCGGCTGACGGCTAGGGCTTGTGGTCGTGCGAGACACAAGCCGCCAGTCTAGAGCATAGCTCGACATTCTTATGACGCCTACGACACGAAAGTGGGGCTTGGTCCCGGCTTCAAATCGCCTTATCTGCGACTGACCAACATTCTTGGCGCGAGAGTGTCAGGGTGGAGGGCGCTCGCCATTCACACACCGAGCATCTTTTTGGCAGCCTTGATCCGCGCGGTTCGGTAAACAACATCCGCTTCGTTCTGTTGGATGTAATCCTGAAGAATCTCCGTCAGCATCGGAGCAAAACCCCTCGCAAGGCGACCAATCTGCTTAAGATTTTGCGAAGGTGTGAAGACTCCATCATTGCTGATCCCGTCTATCACTTCCAAAATGTTCTTAGCCATTTTGCGTGTTCTCATTTCGGGACGTTGCAGGCGGCCTCCAAAAAATTGATCGCGAAACTTACCACTGTAGTTGGCCTCAATTCCCCAAAAGTATAGCCCTGTGTCAGGCAAGCCATAATCAGGCAGAACCGGGTTGCGACGGCCCCATGGCAAGATCCTGCCGTCGAAGTGACCCCGCTTGTGACATCGCTCAATACGGCGTAGAAGAGGACTTATGAAAGGTGACCTGATATCCGCTGTGGATGCAGCCGACTTTAAGAGATGTTGGGAAATACGCCAAACCTTAGTCGGCGGCTCCATAGACCTTGAGATTTTCCGCCGGTCCTGCAAACCGGACACGGATGCAAGGGCGGCGGGTTTTCGGGTCTCCGCCCTACAGCTACTCATCCAAATGCTACCGGGTGAATTGACGGGACATATAAAGGATGGACAGCCCACTGAAGCCCTGTTGGAAGCCTTCGCACAGGTGCCGCTTATCGAGGGCGACGCCCTTTACGTGGAAGAGCTGTTGCGGAGCATAAAACGGGGCGTATGATCCTCTCGCGCGGCGCAAAGCCTCCCCTGCGACGCGGCCGGCTGTGAGCAATCCAGCGGGCATTTCCTGTCCAGATTTTGCAGATGCCGCCACGTCGTCCTCCAACTGAAACCCTCTTATAACGAATCCAGAGTGATCCGCCACCACCCCCACTAAAGTGGGGTACTGATTTTTCTCTGCTGAATGTAAGGTTGTTCACGACAAGAAATTCAACACTCCGATACGCCAGCCGAACTTCCGGGAGACCGAAGCCTTTGGCTGGCGCCTTTTTTCGTCACCTTCAGAATGAAAATGGAAACGAAGTAAAAGAAAACGCCGCGCCCTCCCCCCGGAAGTCACGGCGTCTCTTACCGATAAAAGCCATCGGAAGTGATTTGAAGACTACGA
>Ga0134128_10003113_pt1 | contig 20309 bp, 22 predicted proteins | sample KB31754_FD_96462 | JGI IMG/M metagenome (GOLD analysis project Ga0134128, IMG submission 96462) | Terrestrial soil microbial communities with excess Nitrogen fertilizer from Kellogg Biological Station, Michigan, USA - KB3-175-4 | ecosystem: Environmental > Terrestrial > Soil > Unclassified ...
GCCTTGCGTTCGAGTGGCGTCATAGCCATTCTTGGCTACCAATACGTTGCATTTCTAACGGTTAGAAGTATCACGCCTCATGCGGTGTGGAATATGATACGCGGGCGTAGCAAGTCAAGCAATTTATGATACGCAGTCGGATCGGACGCCGCGTGTCACTCGGGGATCGAGTGAAATCGGCGCGGCAGGGGTTGCGCGTCCGCGGCCGGAAGGTGACGCAGGGCGATCTGGCGAAGGCCGTGGGGGTCGATCGGAACACCGTGAGCCGGTGGGAGAACGGGGCGATGGTGCCGAGCGACCCGACGGTGCTCGCGTCGCTGGCCGCTGCGCTGGAGGTATCGGTCGAGTGGCTCATCAGCGGTGACCCCGGCGACCGAGGCGTCGCGCGGACGAGCAACGCCGAGCTGCATGAGAGCGCGGGGCGCCGGTATCTGGATCCCGCGACGGCAGCGCTTCCAGCGCGGGCGCGATCCGTTGCGCTTGGCTATCTGGACCGGCTACGGGAGTGTGGCTGCACGCAGGAGCAGCGGCGCGGCGCTGAATCACTGTTGCTGGCCGGTGCACGCAACTCCGTCGCGACGATCCCGTTCGACGATCGCGATGATGCCGACGTGTGCGCGGACGTCGACGCCGCCTGGGACGTGGTGGTGCGAATCCTCAGGCGTGAGGGGAAGCGTCCGTAGCGACTCCGAGTGCGGATACGGCGCAATCCCGTGAATCGCTTGCTCGGGGATGTGGGCCGCTTTATCTTCAAGGGCTCCCGATCATTTTCTGCACCGGCGTGCGAGGCGGAAGATGAATCGAGGGCCTGTAGCTCAGGTGGTTAGAGCGCACGCCTGATAAGCGTGAGGTCGGAGGTTCAACTCCTCCCAGGCCCACTGTCTCAATCGAACATGCAGTGGAAGCCCGGCAATGGTACAAACCATTGCCGGGCTTTCTCGTGCATCGGGCGGCCCGCCAGTATTCGATCTTCCATGCTGCGCACGCCGAACTGCCAAGTGACGCGTTCCGCGTGGGCAAACGGCGAATGGCGCCATGAATCGCCACGGCGTGACCTGGAACATTGCTCTGATCTGAATGTCTTAACGATGCCTCCTTCCGACAAGTCAACCCAATTCATGACAAGACTCTTGAGTGCAGTGCTGTTTCTCTCTGTTGCTACGACACCGGGCCTCGCGGTGGCGCAAGGCGGTCGCGGTGGATTTGGCGGAGGAGGCGGCCGCGGCCAGCGAGGACAGGGTGATACGACGGCGACCGGCGCACCGCGACCTCAAATGAGTTTCGCCGAGATCGTGTTCGCGCACCGGGCAGACCTTCAGCTCGCGGATTCGCAGACGACCCGCGTGAGCGAGATCCGCATGCGAGCGCTGAGCAGACGCGTCACGCTCTCCAGCACGCTGGACTCGGTGAAGGAGATCATGGCGATGAACCCAACCAGTGTCGCGTCGGCGTCTACCGACTCGTCACGCAAGGCAATGGCGGCTCAGCGCCGCGAGCTTGCGTCGGTACTCGGCGATCTCCACGACGTCGACGTGAACGCGCGCAACGAGACGCTGCTTGTACTGAACCCCAGTCAGCAGAAGAAAGCCGAGCAGTTCGAAGAGCAGGCGGATGCGCCGGTCGTGCCTGGTAATGGGACCGGTCGCGGCGCAGGCGGCGGTCGCCGCGGTGGCGGACGGCCGGCGGGCGGAATGGGTAATCCCTGATTACCCATTGCATCACAATGGGTGAATTGCGCGGCCGCAGCGGCCGCAGCCGTTGCTAGTTTGTCGTCGCCGGGTGGAGCATCGTCACCAGCTCGCGCACGGTTGCGGGCGTGCGCGGGCCGAAGTACAGCAGCTCCTGCTCGTTGATTCGGTAGATGCGTCTGTTCCTGCCAGCGGGTGTGAGACTCACGCCGGGTAACGCCGCAAACTTGTCCGCGCTGCCAACGCGATCGAATCCAACGTCGGTCGCGATTATCGCATCCGGCGCAAGCTGCGCAATGAGCTCCGGCGTGAGTCGCGTCATCGCTCTGGTCGAGTCGATCGCGTTGGCGGCGCCAGCCCAGTGGAGCATCTGCGTCGCGGGACCGTTTCCGCCCACCGCGAGGTAGCTGTTTCCGATCTGGCCGAAGTGCATGATGAGAACGCGCGGATGCGGCTTGCCCACCCACTGCGTGGTGTCGCGCCAGACGGAGTCCATTCCGCTGCGCCATTGCGCGATCACGCTGTCAGCGGCCTTCTCTCGATGGAATTGCCTGCCAAGCTGAGTCATCAACATCTGCGCGCTATCGAGTGACTCGCCGGGCTCGATCACGAGAATCGGTACTCCGACCTTCTTCAGCTGATCCAGCACCGCATCGGGACCGAAGTTCCCGTCGGTCAGAAAGAGCGTCGGCTTCATCGAGATGATGCCTTCCGCGCTCAGCGCCCGGTGGTAGCCCACGGAGGGAAGCGACCTGATCGCGGGCGGATAGATCGACGTGAGATCACGGGCAACCAGGTTGCTCTGTGCGCCAATGGCGTACATGAACTCGTTGATCTGCTTCGACACACCCACTACCCGGTTGGAATTCGCGCGACTGTCGGGCCTGGCGCACGAGGGAAGCGTCAGCACGATTCCAGCGGCAAGCACAATGCGCGTCGCAGGGCGCAGCTTACGGGTTGAACCAGTACCAGGGAGCGGTATTCGAAGCATCGCTGAATTTGAGGATTGTGGGCGGACCGGACGGTGGCCGCTACTAAGATTACGCTAAGGCCGATTCGTCCGTTGCGTGGTGAGTAAGAGCCAGGCAATTTCTTGCTAAGTGTACCAATTCCTTTCATGGAGAATGGCAATGCGGCTCATCTCACGCTCGTTCGCGATGGCGGCGGCAATCGCGGTAGCATCGGCGCTCAGTGCAGGCGCGGCAAGTGCTCAGGCTACGGCTACAACGTGTAAGGACGGAACCACCAGTGCGACATCCGGGCGCGGCGCATGCTCCGGGCATGGCGGCGTGGCGAAGGCGGCCAGCGCGGCCAAGGCTCCGAAGGCAACAAAGGCCGCGGCAGCAGCGCCCGCGATGGCAGCGCCGGCGGCCGCAAAGGCGGCGACCGGCGCGGCGATGGTGACGTGCAAGGACGGGTCGATGTCGAAGGCCGGCCGCGGCGCATGCTCCGGCCACGGCGGGGTGAAGGCCGGCGCAGCAGCACCTGCAGCCGCTCCGATGGCAGCGCCAGCCATGGCCTCTAAACCCGCCAAGGCGGCGAAGGGTGCCAAGACCTCGACCGCCTCGGCAACGACGGCTGGCTCGGGAGCAAAGGAAGACAACAACCCGGTTGGCGCGATCGCCAAGTGCAAGGACGGGCTGTACTCACACGCAACGCACCGGCAGGGCGCGTGCAGCGGCCATGGCGGCGTCGCAAGCTGGACGTAACAGCGCGATCCGATATCGGTAATCGGGGGCAATCGACACTGATCGATTGCCCCCGACTGCTTTTCAACAGCCCGCCACGCATTGTCAGCAGCGGGGTATCTTTCACCGTGTGGGCGGCATTCACGCGAACTGCTCGCTGCATGCAACCGCCGGATCACGCACCCGGGCGTGGCCGCTCCAGGTCGCTGGCGAATGCGGGAGGGGAAGACGATGTCTGACTTCTATCGACGCCGACGCGTGGTAATCAAGGACGCGACTGCGCTTCTCACGTTCTTCCTTGGATTCGTCTGGTCGGGGGCGTTTGCGTGGCCCTTTCTGGCCGACCAGGTGGATCAGGGCGACATGATCCGCGGACTCGCGTACTTCCTCTCGCTCGTGCTCGGTACCGGCATCGTCATGGGACTCATCGGTCTCGAGGCCGGCAATCTGCTCGGCGGTGTGTGGGAGCGATATCACAAACATCACCGCGAGAGCCGGGAGTTCGCGCTGCCAGCCGGATCGCCTGCACTCGCGTGGGCCGCTCCGAGCGGATTTGCGCCGGCTCGGAGGGTTGCGCCGGCGAGCTCGCCAGCGTTGCGCGACGTGAGCAACGTGTATTACGACGAAGCAGGCGTCTACGCTGCTTCGTTCATCCCTCTCGTGGAACGAGTGCGCCCGGTCCGATACGAGCTGCCGAGAGCACGCGAGGCGCTCGCGAAAACAACCAATATCGGTGCGTGGGATGGCGGACGTCTCGTCGGCGCGGTGCGCGTACTCAGCGACGGATACACCTTCAGCGTGCTGGCCGATATCCTTGTCGACCCGGACTATCAGCGCCTTGGGATTGGCCGCAATCTCATGTCCCGCGCGCTCGCGGTCGCACCGGACGCGCGCCTGCTGATCGAAGCGCAGCCGGAATGCGTCGGCTTTTTCGAGCGCATAGGCTGCGAGCGGAGGCCGACGGGCTTCACGCTCACGCCCAGCGGGTCCCAGTGAGCGGCCGCGTACGAAAGGACTTCGTTGCGTCGTTCCTCACCGCCCGTTTTCTGATACCGGTCGTGCTCGGCATCGTCGTGGTGGCAGTCATCATCTGGCTGGTTCGCCAGCGCGCGTAGGCACGGAGTCCTCCGGTCGCGGCTGAGTCTTCCGTTCGGGTGGGGAAGGGCCGGTGAGCAGCCGAAACTCGGGTAGTGCGGGCCGGCCACGGCGGTGGTACTATACGTGCTCGGTGGCTGTCCACTGGAAGGTGTTTCCTCCCACCCGATCGAGACAACTGTGAACGAGTCAATTCAGTCGCCCGAGATTGACGAGGAGACGTACAGGTTGCGAGATATCGATCCGGAGCAGCGGCCTGAGGATGAGCCGCCGCGCAGGCGTGCGGAGCCGAGCGTCAAGCTGTATGTCGCTCTGTGGCTTCCCGGCGCGGGGGCGCTCCTCGCGTACGCGGTGACTCGCGGCAGCTTCTGGGCTGGATTCGTTGGCATCGAGTTGTTGCTGGTCGGACTTTACACCCTCGCAAAATTGTAAGTGCTGAACGTTCGGGGACATCAGCGATGAACACAGGGTCCTATCCTGTGCAGGAAGGGCAAGTGGAGATCTCCGAGGACGGGCCGCCTCGCGGTCATACTTCCGCTTCCTCCGCGCGTCGCGGTGACTCAGCCGATGGCGCGCACGCGAGCGATGCGCAAGCAACTGATGCGCAAGCGCAGCGCATCATCGCCGCTCAGCGATCCGAAGCGCTCAACCGTCTGCTCAACGTATTCATCGCGATACTCGCGCTGATAGTGCTCGGTCCGGTGATGGTGCTTATCGCGCTTGCAGTGAAGGTCACGTCGCGCGGGCCGGTGTTCTACGTGCAGGACCGTGTTGGGGTCGATCGTCGCCGGCGGTCGCTTGCGCCGGGCGAGGACAGGCGCAAATCGAACGTTGGAGGCCGTCCTTTTCGCATCCTCAAATTCCGGTCGATGCGAGAGGACGCGGAGGCAGGGACGGGTGCGGTGTGGGCGGCCCAACACGATCCGCGGGTTACGCCCGTCGGAAATTTTCTCCGCAAGACGCGGCTCGACGAGCTTCCGCAGCTTATCAATGTCGTCCTGGGCGACATGAATATCGTGGGTCCGCGTCCAGAGCGGCCGAGTATATTCGCCGAGCTGCGCGAGAACATCGACGGATACCAGTTGCGACAGCAGGCTCGTCCTGGAATTACCGGCTGGGCACAGATAAACCATGCATACGATACATCACTCGACGACGTGCGCGTGAAGATTCAGCTGGACCTCGAATACCTCGCGCGCCAGTCACTCGCCGAGGATCTCAAGATCATGATGCGCACGCTTCCGGTGATGATCTTCAAACGCGGCTCCCGGTAAGCGCGCGCAACCGGCACATCGGTTGTCATCGGAATTGCCGGGCTGGTGTGTGTGATAATGAAAGAGGGATCGCTCTGCGCGATCCCTCTTTCATTATCACTGTGCTGCCTTGCGTTACGGTTGTGGTCGGTTCATGCGCGCCTTGTCCATGTCCGCCACGTTCTTGTCGAAAACGGTCTGCTGATCGGGCGTGAGGATCGCGCGGAGCTGCGTACGCTGGTTGGTCCGCATCTCGGTCATCTTGGCGCGCATGTCGCCACCCGTCTCGGCCTTTGCAGCCGTCGCGAGCCGATCGTTGATTGCCTTGACCGAGTCGGTCTGAGCTGCGGTAAGGGTGATGCCCGTTAGAAGGCGAGTGGTCGAGCGCTCGACCATCTGCGCAGGATCCATCCGTCCGCCCATGTTCCCCTGCGCCATTACCGGGGCACTCGCCGCGGCAAGGAGCATCAGGGAGCACGCCGCAATGTTGATTCGCCGCATGTCAATACCTCTTCAAGGTGTGTGTTATGTACGCCGCTGACATTCGCCAGCGAGATTCGTACCCTGCGACCCTTAGATGTACGGTCAGCCTTGCAAGACGTTGTACCCCGCGTGCATGAGATTCGATCGAGCGACCTTCCACGCGTATGTCGACCGAAGTAGAGTTCAGAATGCCCATTACACGCGTCATCGGGCCGAAATGACCATCAGACAGGCTGCGGTCGCGATCGTGCTTTCGGCCGGCGAGACGGGGGACGAGTTGTTGCTCGTGCGGCGTGCAACAGTCGATGGCGACCCATGGAGTGGGCACCTCGCGCTTCCAGGCGGGGGACGCGAGGCGACGGACCCGACGCTCGTGGACACGGCGCGGCGCGAAACCCTGGAGGAAACGGGAATCGATCTGTCCGGGAGCACGTGCGTCGCGCGACTCACGCCTGTGACGCCGAGTTCAATGGCGGCACCCGCGATCACGATCGCGCCCTTCGTGTTTCGATATGACGGCGACAGGAGCGTCACCATGTCACGCGAGATCGTGGAATCGTGGTGGATTCCGCTAGAGCAGCTTCAGCGCGATGGTGCGTGGACCACGACGCCGGTCACCATACGCGACGGCTCCGCAATCCACGTGCGCGGGTTCCTGTGGCACGGCTATGTGCTGTGGGGATTGACCGAAAGAATCCTGAACGAGTTTCTCACATCGGCGACGGAACGTCAGGCGCTGTGAGCGCCGGCGCTCACCCGCCCAGCGCGCCAATGCCGTCGGCACCGTACTCTGTCAATATCTCGTGCAGCGCCGGGCGCGGTCGATCCTCCGGTCGCTCGATCGCAGTCCCGATGTGGACGAACCCTGCGATGCGCTCGTCATCACGGACGCCGAGCTCGCCTGTGACCCGCCGGTCGTACGCGTACCACTCGGTGTGCCAGTTCGCGCCGTAACCCATCGCGTTCGCTGCGATCAGCAGACTCATGGCGGCGGCGCCGGCCGAAAGAATCTGTTCCCATTCCGGCGCCTTGGGGTGGTCGCGCGTGCTCGAAACGACTGCGATCACCAGTGGGGCGCGCAGCAGTCGGTTGCGCTCGAACGCCACCGCGTCGGTGGTGGCATCGGGGTGATCCGCGCGAAACGTATCGGCGATCAGCTCGCCGATTCGCGCCCCGCCTTCCGGACCGATTACGACGAAGCGCCAGGGAATGGCCCGCCCGTGATCAGGGACGCGTGAGGCAATGGTGATAAGCGTGCGGATCTCCGAGTGCGTCGGAGCTGGCGTGGTAAGGAGGCGCGGAGGCACCGATCTGCGTGTCAGCAGCAGGTTCAGGGTCGGATTCATCGCTTGGCTTGAGGTTACCCAAAGCTAGTCCAGCAACCCGCCATCGAGGCAATGCGACTGACGGCGACGATGGTTTGATAGATTGGTCGTATGACGGATCCGATCCTCGAAACACTGGAGAGCGACACTCTGGCCGAGTCTGGCGCCGAGATCGTCGCGCTCGTTACGGAGTACTTCAATTCCACGCGGGACGGCGTCGGCGCCGTCTCGACCGATCTCACACCGGAAGAGATATCGGTGCGGTTCGATGAGCCGCTGCCGCGCGGCGGACAGTCGCTGGAGTACGTTGCGCATCGATTGCGAGCTCACGTCATGGCCGACGCAAATCGGCTGTACCATCCGATGTACATGGGTCACCAGGTTGCGCCGCCACTGCCCGCCGCGGTGTGGACCGAGCCGCTGATAAGTGTGATGAATCAGTCTGTCGCCGTGTGGGAGATGTCGCCAACCGCGACGGTCATCGAGCACCGCGTGATTCGCTGGATGACGGATCTCGTCGGTTGGGACGATGCCAGCGGCGGAGCTCTCACCTCCGGCGGCACGGAGGCGACTTTCACGGCTCTTCTCGCTGCACGAAACGCGATCATTCCCGACGCATGGACCGACGGAGTCGGAGCGAATCCTCCGATTGTGCTGTGCGGCGAGCACGCGCACTACGCGGTTTCGCGCGCGCTTGGCGAGCTGGGACTTGGCGTCCGCAATCTCGTCACGATTCCGTCGCGCGACTTCCGGATGGATCCGCGGGCGCTGGAAACTGCGCTCGTTCAGGCCCACGCGGCTGGAAAGGCGGTGATGGCCGTCGTTGCGACGGTGGGATCGACGGCTACCGGATCGTTCGATGATCTCGTCGCGATAGGCGAGATCTGTGACGCGCATGGAGTCTGGCTGCACGTGGACGGGGCGCACGGCGCGTCAGCACTGTTATCAGCGTCGCGAGCGGCCGGCCTTCGCGGACTCGCTCGCGCCCGCTCGCTTGCGTGGGATCCGCACAAGGGAATGCTGCTGCCGATAGCGACGGGGATGTTACTTATGCGCGACGACCGGGATCTGCAGCGAGCGTTCGCGCAGCGTGCTCCGTATCTCTTTCACGAGCGTGCAGGCGCACGTGCCTGGGACATGGGCAAGGAAAGCTTCCAGTGCTCGCGCCGGGCGGACGTGCTCAAGCTGTGGGTGGTGCTCCAGCGGTATGGCGCCGACGGTATCGGCCGCGTGTACGACCACCTGTGCGACGTAACGCGTGATCTCTACGATGCGATAACGGCGCGCAGCGACTTCGAAGCGCTGCATGCGCCGGAATCGAATATTCTCTGCTTCCGCTACATCGGCACCGGCGACATGGACTGCGACTCCATGGATCAGTTGAATCGCAACCTGCGTGCGGCGTACAACCGGTCCGGAAAGGGTTGGATCACGCTCACAGTGCTGGAAGGACGTCCGGTGCTCCGCGTTACGTTGATGAATCACCGGACGCGCACGCGGCACGCGGAAGCTCTCCTCGCCGGTCTCGCAACAGAAGCGGCGAGATTGATGTCAGAGTAGCGAGCGAATCCATCCGCCGTCTACGGGTATCGACGCACCGGTGGTGTAACTCGCGCGATCCGAGGCGAGGAATGCGACCATCGCCGCGAATTCTTTCGGTGTGCCGAGGCGCCGCATCGGAATCTGCGACTCCATGCCGGCGATCTCCGCCTGAACTGTCGTACCGCGCCGCGCCGCGTTGCTCTCCGCGAGGTGCGCGATCCGATCGGTGAGCGTGTAGCCCGGCATCACGTTGTTCACCGTCACGCCGTACGTCGCGACTTCGTTCGCGAGCGTGCGGGCGAATCCCGTGACCGCTGCGCGCACGCTGTTCGAGAGAATGAGGTTGTCGACCGGTTGTTTGACAGCGATCGACGTGATGTTGATGATGCGTCCCCAGAGGCGCTCCTTCATTCCAGGAAGCACCGCGCGCGTCATGTTGACCGCACTCTCGAATGTGAGACGCCAGGCATTGTCCCATGCGGATGGCGAATGTGCCTCGAAAGGACCCGCGGGCGGTCCGCCGGCGTTGTTGACGAGAATGTCCACGCGCCCGAACTCCTCCCGCGCGTAGCCCCACACCCGCTCGACCGCCGCCGGATCGGAGATGTCGGCCACCATCGATAGGACAGTTACGCCAGGCGATGATGCCCGGATCGCCGACGCGGTCTCGTCCAGGGTGGACTCACTGCGCGCACACAGCACGAGATTCGCTCCCTCCGCCGCGAGCTCTTCCGCAACCGCGCGGCCGAGTCCCCGGCTGGACGCGGTGATGAGCGCGACCTTTCCCTTGATGCCGAGGTCCATTGCTACTTTTTGTGGAAGTAGCTGTCGGTGCCGTTCAGCCAGTCTTCGCGCGGCGGACTGAAGATGTCGACGTCGAGCGTGTCTTCGAGTGCCTCCGCGCGATGCGGAACGTTGGAAGGGATGTGCAGGACCTCGCCTGCGCCGACCACGATTTCTTCCTTTCCGTCCGCGCCAATCCAGAAGCGCAGGGCGCCTTCGATGATGTATGTAAGCTGTTCGTTGTGATGCGAGTGCTGGGGGACGATCGCACCCTTGTCGAGGTACACGTGCGCGAGCATCATGTCGTCGCCCGTGATGAGCCTCCGGGAGATGCTGTCCGTTACGACCTCCTTTGGCATGCTGTCCCATCGAAAGTGCCGCACCTTCGTATTCATCTTTGCTTCGGTTGAGGGGTTGTGAGTGCGTATCGCGACGCCGAAAACATACGTCGTGGTGTAGACGGCGCGCACTGCGCGTGCCTACGTCCCGGGAACATACGTCCGGGCAAGCGATTTGCGAATACCGGCACGCATGGAATAACTCGCTCGACATTGCACGCAGACTCCTCGCCCCGGTCCAATGCTCTCTGACGATACGCAGGTTGCCCCGCTGATCGAGATCTTCGAACTCTACATGCTGCGGGACGCGACGCTGGCCGACCTCCGGGAGCCAACGGTCCTTGCGACGCGCGCAATGCTGGACGCCGGTCTGGCTCCGGAGATGATTCTGAGCGTGCTGGATGGGGCGGTGCAGGTGGCTGCCGACGAAACGGTGAGCGCGCACAGCGCGGAACACGCGCGGGAGCTTCGGGCGAGCATCGTACCCTGGCTCATCGATGAGTGCTTCGACCCAATCCTGTCCAGCGGGCCGGTGTTGCCACTGGCGTGAACGGGACACGGGACTGGCGCGGCCCGGCGCACGTCCACATTTTCAGGTCGTGATTACTCGCAAGGCTACCCCGGCGGACGCTGCCTCGATCAGCGCGTTGATCGACCTTTACGTGCCCAGCGGCACGCTCCTGCCACGCTCCGAGGAATTCGTCGCGATGTATGCGCACGAGTTCGTCGTTGTCGAGAGGGACGGAGAGGTGGTCGGATGCGTGCATCTGGACGAATATTCGCCCAGTCTGGCGGAGCTTCGCTCTCTCGCCGTCGCGCCAGGTGCCCAGGGAGCCGGCATCGGAAGGGCGCTCGTCGCGGCCACCGAGCGGTTCGCGCGCGCTCGCGACTACGCAACTCTCTTCGCCGTGAGCAACGACACCGAGTTCTTTGCCCGCTTCGGATTCACGCGCCGCAACATCCCCGAACTCGATCTTGAACGGAGCGAGGTGAGTAGATACAAGGGCGTCTTCGCCAAGGATCTACCACCAGCTGACGCCGGCTCGCCCGGCGTGTCGCCCTAGCAACCGGTGCAACCTGACCTCACTGGCACGTGTCGTATATTGAGGCGGCGGTGCCACGTCGCCGCCTTCCGGTAATCGACAGATGGATCCAGGAACAGCGCTCGTCGCAATAATCGGAACGCTCGGTGCATTCGCAACGCCGATTGCGCTGATGTACATGTGGATTCACCGTCCATCAGCGAAGCGGGACCTTGGCCAGCGCCCTGCAGAGGCGGCGTTGGAGGCCCGACTCGAGCGGATCGAGGTCGCGGTGCAGGCGATCGCGCTCGAAACCGAGCGCATCGCGGAAGGGCAGCGCTTCACAACCAAGTTGTTGACCGCCGCGCCGCAACGTACGCCAGCGCACGTTTCCGCGGACGCCGATCGCTTCGGCGCATAGGACAGAACAGATGGCAAACCGCGCAGAGCTTCTGGCCGTCCGCGATGTGGCGGTGCGCTATTTCCACCTGCGGGCGCCGATCGACGAGGTCGAGCAGACGGTGCTGGAGGCAGGCCGGTCGATGCAGACCGATGGCCTCACCATGGAAGAGATTCTCGTCGTCCTGAAGGGTGCGCTCCGGCTCGCCGCGGACCACGTCAACCAGCCGTCTACCCTTGAACGCGCGGCGTTTCTGCGCTCCCAGATCACACCGTGGCTCGTTTCTCTCTATATCGGAGACATCGCCGACTCCGAAGAGGCGTAGCGTAGCCGCGGGTCGCGCATCAAATGAACCCGCTCGTCCCGCCGCAGTTGTAGATTCGCGCTCGGGCGCCAACTTTCAACACATGAAAGAACCAGCAGCGCAACAGCGGTGGACCACGCCGTTCACCCGGTATTCCATCGCCGGCACGGTCGCGATGTTCCTCGTGGCCTTTGCCTGTCGGTTACCCGCCCAGGCCACTGCTTCCGACACATTGCCTGCCGTACATGTCACGGTTCTTCGCACGCCGTTCGACGTTACGCGGGCGCCGCTCGACGTTGCGTCTGTCAGCGCGCGCGACATCGCTGTTGCGCGTCCCGGCTTTTCGCTGGATGAAGCGCTTGGCCAGGTCGCGGGGATACAGGTCGACAATCGATTGAACTTCGCAATCGGAGAGCGCCTCTCCGTGCGCGGAATCGGGGTGCGCTCGCAGTTCGGCACGCGCGGGGTGCGCGTGCTGGTGGATGATATTCCCGCGACGCTCGCCGACGGTCAGTCGGCTCTCAACAACATCGACATGGGCTCGCTCGGACTGGCCGAGGCGATCCGCGGGCCAGCGTCGGCGCTGTACGGCAACGCATCCGCGGGTGTCATCTCGTTTCGAACACTTCCACCGCCGCCGGTCGCCTTTGCGCCCAACGCACGCGTCATGTCCGGAAGCAACGGGCTCGCGCGGTATCAGCTTGGCGTCGGCGGTATCAAGGGCAGAGGAAGCTACGTCGTGAACGCAGATCGCCTCGATTATTCCGGCTATCGGGTGTACAGTCATGCGCGCAATGCACACGTCAATGGCGTGGGGACGTGGGACTGGGACCGCGTCTCCCTCAAGGTTGTCGGCAACAGCGTTCAGTATTCAGCCGAGAATCCCGGGAGCCTTTCGGATTCGCTGCTCGGGATCGACAGACGTCAGGCATACTCCAATAACGTCAGGCAACGCACTGGCGAACGCGGCCGACAGAATCAGTTCGGCGTCAGCACACGCGCGCAGCTCGGCGTTGGCGAGCTTCGATTGTCAGCATATGGACTGACGCGCTCAATCAACAATCCGATTCCAACGAGCATCATCGGCATTCACAGAGCGGCCGGCGGAGTGCGCGCAGCATACGCGGTGACGGAAGGCAGCGTCGATCACAACGTCGCCGCGATGATAGGCGGCGAGTCCGATTTGCAGCGCGATGACCGGCGCAACTGGGCGAACTCGGCCGGCGCGCCGGGTGCGCTGACGCTGGACCAGCGCGAGCGCGTGACGAGCACGTCGCCGTTTCTCCAGCTGAGCGCGACCGCAGGCAAACTCACTTTCCTTGGCGGTGCGCGGTACGACCGGTTCCGGTTCGACGCTCGCGATCACCTCGTAAATGCGAACAACCCGGACGATTCCGGCGTGCGCGAGATGACATCGACCAGCCCCACGCTCGGTGTTACGTATGCGGTGATTCCGTCATTGTCGCTCTACAGCAACTTCTCCAACGGCTTCCAGACACCGACGACGACCGAGCTTGCCAATCGACCGAGCGGCGCGGGGGGATTCAATCCTACACTCCAGCCGGAGCACACCCACTCGCACGAAGCCGGTATCAAGGGTCGCACGCGCATGGTGTCATATGACCTTGCAGCATATGACATGCGCATCGACGATGAGTTGATTCCGTTCGAGGTAGCGTCCGCGGCAGGACGGCAGTTTTACCGAAACGCTGGCACCGCGCGTCACCGCGGCATCGATGCCAGCGCCACCGCGGCGGTGGCACCGGACGTTCAATTGCACGGCACCTACTCCTTCACCGACGCGCGCTACGTGACGTATACCGTACCCACCGGCGCCGCGACGACGTCGTACGCCGGCAACCGCGTTCCAGGCGTGGCGCCGAACCTCGCGTCGCTGTCGCTCGACGTGGGCAATCCGGATGCCCACTTCGTGTCAGTCGAGGAGCGTTACCGGTCCAACATACTTGTCAACGACGCAAACACAGCATCCGCGCCCGCTTCGGTCGTTACCAACCTGCGTGCGTCGACGCGGCTCGGCAGGACGTCGCTGTTCGGCGGAATCGGGAACCTGTTCGATGAGGTGTACGACACTTCGGTGTCGATAAACGCATTCGGTGGTCGCTATTTCGATCCTGCCGCGGGTAGAACCTTCTACGTTGGTGTCGAGCTCGCGAGATGACGTTTCATTCCGGACGCTGTGCGGGGTGAAGCGCCTCCCAGTTGATGAGCGGCGCATCCATCACAGCCTCCTGGACCGCATCCGCGATCGCGCGGCGCAGGGGGCCCGCTTTCTGGTTGTTGCGTGTCGGATACACGCGGTTCGTCAGTAACACGACCCACACACCACGCTCCGGATCGGTCCAGATCGAAGTGCCGGTGAATCCGGTATGGCCGTAGCTGCGCGGCGAGAAGAATCTCCCAGCACTGGAGTGCGGAGCCGGTGTATCCCAGCCCAGTGCGCGACTGGAGCCAGGGTCCTGCGCCGCGGTCCAGCGGGCGATGGTTGTCGGAGCGAGCAGACGCACGTTGCCCACACTTCCACCATTCAGCATCATGCGCGCAAAGATTGCCATGTCATGCGCGGTCGAGAAGAGCCCCGCGTGACCTGACACCCCACCCATCGCGTTTGCATTCTCATCGTGTACCTTGCCCCACACCAGTCCGCGCAATGTATCAATTTCCGTTGGTGCGATGTGACGCTTGTCCACGGTGTCCGGTCGATAGCCAGTCTCGCTCATGCCGAGCGGTCCAAAGATGTGCTGTGCAGTGTACGTGTCGAGAGTCTGACCGGTTATCCGCTCGACGATGAATCCCATCAACACGTAATCCCAGTCGCTGTAGACCGACTTGGTTCCCGGGGGATACGCCAGCGGACGCGAATTGATGGCGGCGAGGAACTGCTGCTTCCCCTTGAGCGTCGCCCACAACGGCGCGAACGCTTCCAGTCCTCCGCGGTGCGTTATCAGTTGCCGCACGGTGATGTCCTTCTTGTCCGGCGCGTTGAATTCCGGCAGATACGACACGACGGTTCGGCTGATGTCGAGCTTGCCCTGTTCCTCCAGCATCATCGCAGCGGTGGTGGTTGCAACCACCTTGGTGAGTGACGCCATGTCGAAGCGCGTGTGCTCGTCCACCGCCGGCGCGGTATCCGCGTACGTGAGACGCCCGTACGAGTGCAGGTAGATGAGATTGTCGTAGCGTCCGATCGCTACGGCCATAGCCGGCGCCGCGTGATCCGCAATCGCAGCGTTGATGATCGAATCGATGTGCGCCGGAAGTGCCGGACTCAGACCGGCGACTACGCGTGCGCCGGTTGCAGGCGTTGCGACGGTGGTACTGGCGGCCGGCGCGCGAACCGTGGCACCGCACGCGGCACCGAATGTTGCGATTATCGCCGCCGACGCAGCGCCTGGTACCCGGACTCGATTCATGAGTTCAGTGATTGAAGGATGGTTGCGAGCGCAGGTTCAACGCTCCGGCGCGTCGCCCAGCGCGCTGGTCGGGACCGCGGGTGCATCGATCGGCTTGCCGTGCTTTCGGACCACGTACGCTTCCATCGCGTAGTACTCCGGTAATCCAAGACCGTCGATCAGCGCCGCGGTGCTGCGGTTGCGATCCTCGACGCGCTGCCAGAACTCGCGCTCGTCCTGGCCAGGGAAGGGAGCGCGGTCCTTCTGGCTCTGGTGCTTGAAGATCGCGAGTATTTTCTCGCGCAGCTCCTCTTCCGACAGCGGAACGAGCACGTCCGCGGCCGCCACCGTCCACTCCTGCCACGCGCCGCGGTAATACCACAGCTCTGGCGCGTCGCCGGAGTATTCCGTGAGCGCGCGCTGGACGACTTCCAGGCACATCCTGTGAGTGCCGTGAGGATCGGACAGGTCGCCGGCTACAAATATCAGCTCCGGTCTGTGCGACTCCAGCAGCTCGAGCGTGATGCGCACATCTTCCGGCCCGACTGGCGCCTTGTGCACCCTGCCGGTCTGGTAGAATGGAAGATTGAGGAAGCGTGCCTGCTCACGCTTCATGCCGAAGCTCTCGATCGCCGAAACCGCCTCCGCCTCCCTGATCGCGCGCTTGATCGCCTGCACTTCATCGGAATCGACCTGGCCCTGCTTCTTGGCGGCAAGAGATTCCTCGGCGGCGTTCACGAGTCTCCGCATCGGTGCGTCGTCCAGTCTGAACTCACGATCCATGCGGCCGACGAAATCGAGATATCTGCGCACTTCGTGATCGAATACAGCGATGTTGCCGGAGGTCTGATACGCAACGAGAATCTCGTTGCTGTTCTGATGCAGCTTGTGCAACATTCCGCCCATCGAAATCACATCGTCGTCGGGATGAGGTGAGAAGACGATTATACGGCGTCCGTGCGGCAACTTGCTGCGGCCGCGCACCTTGGCCACGAGCGCGTTGAAAACCTCACCGTTGAGCGGCCCGGCCGACCCGTATCGCGCGACGAGCGAACTGAGATGATTCTCTCGATAGTCGTGCGTGTCGAGCATGAGCACCGATTTCTTCGTAAGACGGCTCAGCCAGATGACGGCGTCGATCGCACGATCACGCGTCCACTGGACCTCGCTCACCAGCCATGGAGTTGCGATGCGCGTGAGATCCGCCGCCGCCGCGGGATCCACGTAGAACGTAGCGTCAGGATGTTCCTGCAGATACGTCGCCGCGACGTCGGGACTTGGCTCGCCCTCGGCCGCGCGTCTCACGATCGCCGCCTTGTGCTCACCGGTGGCGACGAGGGCGATCTCGCGCGCGGCTAGAATCGTCGCTACGCCCATCGTTACGGCCTCGGTCGGAACGTTCTCCTCACCGAAGAAATCCGCGGCCGCGTCACGTCGAGTGATCGTGTCGAGCGTAACCATGCGCGTGCGCGAATCTGCACCGGAGCCTGGCTCGTTGAACCCGATATGACCCGTCTTGCCGATGCCGAGCAGCTGCAGATCTATTCCGCCGGCGTCACGGATCGCCTGCTCGTATCGCGCGCACTCGGCGTCGATCTCGCCACGCGGTACGTCGCCGCGCGGGATGTGAACGTTCTCGCGCGCGATGTTGATGTGGGAAAAGAGATTCTCCCACATGTAGCGGTGATAGCTGTGAATGTCGTCCGGAGCGACGCCGTAGTATTCGTCCAGATTGAACGTGACGACATCGGAGAAATCCAGACCCTCGTCACGATGCATCCGGATCAGCTCGCGATAGATGCCGATGGGCGTACTGCCCGTTGCGAGCCCGAGCACCGCGTGTTCTCCGGATTTCTGCCGCGCGTGAATTATGTCGCGCATCCGGCCCGCGATGAGTCTCGCTATCTCGTCGTCTTCCGCGACGACTACCCTTATCCGCTCCCGCGGTGAGGACAACAGTGCTGTCCGGCCCTAGGCCGACGCTTCGATGAAGCTGCGCACGTCGGCTTCCGACAGGCTCGGCTCTCCGGGCGACACATTATCCAGCTTCCCCTGCTTCATCCAGTCTTCCAGCATACCCACCTGTTCGAACAGGTGTTCGAATGACTCCACGATGAACAGGAGTGGCTGGTAGTGATCGATCTCGAAGTACTGGTTGACCACCCACTCCAGCTGGATCGGATAACGCTGCACCATCGGCGACTCGATGCTGTACTCCAGCTCCCCGTACGACGAAAGCAGTCCGCTGCCGTAAGCCTTTACACCCTTTCCATCGGGAGCGCGCATCAGGCCGAATTCGACCGTGAACCAGAAGAACCGCGCCATCGCCTTCATGATGCTCGTGGTGCGACGAACCTGCTCGTCCGGATCCTTGATGCGCTTCACGATCTGAACGGCGGTCTGTGCTGCTTCTCCGAAGCGTACCAGCGCATCGGCGAACGCCGGGTCGGTGTGCATCGGCACGTGGCCGGCGATGTCGTGGAATATGTCCGGCTCGGGCAGATAATCGAGGCGCCCCGAATCGCGGATCGTGATGGTTGTGGGGAACTCGCGCTTCCGCAGCGAATCGAAGAACAGGTAGGCGGGGACGTAGCCGCTCACAGCTTTTGCCTTGAATCCCGTCCGCGGGGCCATGAACTTGTTGACGTCTTCCAGGCGCGGCACGGCCCCGGGATCGAGGCAGAGCGTCTCCACGCCCTGAAGGAAACGCGGGTTGGCGTAGCGCTGCCACCGATCGCCCATCCGCGCGAACAGCTGCCGCCACGCTTCGTGATTCTCGGCGTTATATAGCTCGTAGGGCTGCTCGATGTACAGGTCGCCGTGCTCTCGCGCTGCCTCTATGAACGGGGCTCGCGCGGTCGTGAGCCCGGGGATCGCTTCTGTCGTGTCCTGTCCTACCGTCGTCGCCATTGAGAGCTCCATGTGCCGGATGCAACCAGTGTATGTTACCCGCCCAGTGATGAATCGGCTACTCTCCGCGCGGTCCGCGGCGCTTGCGACTATCGTCGCCGCCGTACTGGGAATCACCATCGCGTGCAGCGGACGCGCGCCGCGGGACCGACCGTCGATCATCGTCTTCAACGCCGGCGCGCTCGCGCTCCCGCTGCGCGCGGCGCTCGATTCCTTTTCGGCGCTGCACGGGTATGGCGTGAGCCAGGAAAACGCGGGATCGGTCGAGACGATCCGCAAGATCAGCGACCTGGGGCGCGTGCCCGACATTGTGGCCGTCGCGGATACCGCGCTTTTCGCTCGCCTGATTCCCGGCCGCCTGACGGGGCCGATCGCGCTCCTCGGTAGTAGCCGGCTCGTCCTCGCGTACACCAACCGGTCGCGCTTCGCGGACGAGGTGAACGCGGGCAACTGGACCGACGTCACCACGAGGCCCGGCGTTCAGGTGGGCAGGAGCGATCCCACACTCGATCCGGCGGGGTATCGCGCACTCATGGGGATGCAGTTGGCCGAGCGGTACTACAAGCGGCCGGGGCTCTCGGAGAAACTTCGGGCCGCGGCGTCGGCGGCGAACGTGCGTCCAAAATCCGCAGATCTCGTCGCATTGCTGCAGACTGGGAACCTCGACTACGCCTGGGAGTACGAATCGGTCGCCCGCAAGCTGGGCCTGCGATTCGTCAGCCTCCCCCGCGAGGTTGACCTGGGTGATCCAACGCTCGCCGCGCTGTACGCTACGGCGAGCGTGGACATTTCGGCGCCGGGCTCACAAGGCGGGCGGGGCAGTACCCGCGGCGCGCCGCTCGTCATGCATGGCGCGCCGATAGTATTCGGGGCCGGCGTTCCGAAAGACGCGCCGCATGCCGCCGCGGGGCATGCATTTATCACATTTTTGATGTCACCTGAAGGGCGTTCGATCCTTGCCGCATCTGGACTGCAACCGGTTGCCATGTCGCCGGTTGCCGGGGCCAGGTAGTGCGGGAAAAAGCCTGCTGAAGCCGAGTCGGTTTCGCTGGGCATTCTGACGCGTCATAGGTTTTTCTCCTCAACACTGGTTTGGATCGGACAAAATGGACGAGATAGTCGAATTTTTTACACGCCGACCACTGGCTCAGCGCGCATTTCTTGCATTCACCGTAGCTATGTTTCTCGCCTGCGCAGCGCAGGTCGCCGCGCACTCGTAGCATCGGATAGCACCCTGGTGCGGCTCGGGCGGCGGTAACGCGCCGCCTTTCGTACCGTCCAACATTTCGACGAATGCCGCGCGGCGCGGCATGCTGCACTCAAAACACTGAACTGTCCGCCGTTCGTGCGCTTGCTGGTGCAGGGCACCAGGGCTGGAACGGGCGAGGCTGTTCGGTGCTCTCAACCTGGAATCGCGTGTGAAATCACTGTACGGTGTCTTTGGCGCTGCTCTTCTGATCGTTGCATGTAACGACTCCACGGTTGCACCGATTCAGGGCAATCCTGACCCGACGCTCTCGGATCTCGGCACCATGAACGTCGGCGACGTTCGCGCGATGACGTTCTCGGCAGCCTCCGGCGGGCTGTCGATTCCGGCATCGGCAGGCGCCGCGCAATTCGCCGTGATCCTCGGAAACTCGAACGTGAACAAGGGCACGATCGGGAATTACAGCGTTCAGGGAGACTGGTTGACGCCGTCCGTCCAGACGCCGGTGTCCGACGTATTCCCGCCGATTCAGCGTGCGATCGCGGCGCCCGCCACGGAAACGAAGTTGCGCGGTGAACAGTTCGAGGCGGAGCTGCGAAACTTCGAGCGCACTCGCCTTCCACGTCCCGGTGGCCAGCGTGCCGGCACGGGGACGGCGGCGAGCGCCAATGTGTTGGCGCCCTCCAGTGCCGTAAACCCGCCGCCGGCGGTCGGAACCACGGTTTCGTTCAAGGTGCTGACGTCCGCCGGCTTCGGTGGTGTGTCGACCACTGCATGCGCCGCCAACGCCTACACCACGACGCTTGGCACGGTGAAGTACGTATCCACGCACGCGATAGTCGTGAGTGACGTCAATTCCCC
>Ga0134128_10003114_pt1 | contig 20305 bp, 19 predicted proteins | sample KB31754_FD_96462 | JGI IMG/M metagenome (GOLD analysis project Ga0134128, IMG submission 96462) | Terrestrial soil microbial communities with excess Nitrogen fertilizer from Kellogg Biological Station, Michigan, USA - KB3-175-4 | ecosystem: Environmental > Terrestrial > Soil > Unclassified ...
ACCCGCGCCGCCTGCGAGCCTCGTCGATGCGTGGCGCAACACGCGTCCGGTGTTGATGAAGGTGCTCGACATGGCGCCGAAGGTGCGATCGAGCGGCGCCTGTCACGAGGTCGTCTGGGAAGGCGACGACGTCGATCTTTCGCGGCTGCCGATTCAGACGTGCTGGCCCGGGGACGCGGGCCCGTTGATCACCTGGGGACTGACCGTCACGCGCGGGCCGCAGAAGAAGCGGCAGAACCTCGGCATCTACCGCCAGCAGGTGGTCGCGCGCAACAAGGTCATCATGCGCTGGCTCGCGCATCGCGGCGGCGCCCTCGACTTTCGCGAGCACGCGCTTGCAACACCTGGTGCGCCGTTTCCGATCGCCGTCGCGCTCGGCGCCGATCCGGCGACGATTCTCGGCGCCGTGACACCGGTGCCCGATACGTTGTCCGAGTATCAGTTCGCCGGCTTGCTGCGCGGCGCGCGCACCGGGATCGTGAAGTGCATCACGCACGATCTGCAGGTGCCGGCGAATGCGGAGATCGTGCTCGAAGGCTTCATCCGGCCCGACGCGAATGATGCGAGCGGTTACGAAACCGCACTCGAAGGTCCGTTCGGCGACCACACCGGCTATTACAACGAGGTCGAACGCTTTCCGGTGTTCACGATCGAGCGCATCACGCTGCGCCGCGATCCGCTCTACCACTCGACGTACACCGGCAAGCCGCCCGACGAGCCGGCAATGCTCGGCGTCGCATTGAACGAGGTGTTCGTTCCGCTGTTGCAGAAGCAATTTCCGGAGATCGCCGATTTCTACCTGCCGCCCGAAGGCTGCAGCTATCGGCTCGCGGTCGTGGCGATGAAGAAGCAGTATCCCGGACACGCGAAGCGCGTGATGTTCGGCATCTGGAGCTTCCTGCGCCAGTTCATGTACACGAAGATGATCGTCGTCACCGACGACGACGTGGACGTGCGCGACTGGAAGGACGTGATGTGGGCGCTCACGACGCGCGTCGACCCGGCGCGCGACACGCTGATCGTGCCGAGCACGCCGATCGACTATCTCGACTTCGCGTCGCCGGTCGCGGGCCTCGGCAGCAAGATCGGCATCGACGCGACGAACAAGTGGCCTGCCGAGACGTCGCGCACATGGGGACGCCCGATCGCGATGGACCCCGCCGTCAGCGAGCGCGTCGAGGCCATCTGGCAGTCGATCGCGTCCGCCTCGTGACGGCCGTCCGCGGCACCCGCGAACCGCGCTAGCGGCGATTGACCATGAGTCCGATCAGGAAACCCGCCGCGGCAGCGACGCCGATCGACACCCAGGGATTGTCGTGCACGTAATCGTCGGTGATGCGCGCCGCCTGTTTCGCGCGGTCGATCGCCTCGCCTTCGAGCTCCTGCAGCTTGAGCTTGGCCGCGAGCAGCTTCGCCTCGACCTGCGCCCGCAGATCCTTCGCGCGCTCGCCCGTCTCGTTGCCCGCGCGGCGCAGAAGCTCCTCGGCCTCGGTCAGCATGGCGGAAAAGTCGTCGAGCAGCGATTCGCGGGAGATTTCCATCGTCGGCTCCTGGTTGGGGGGCGTTCGGGCCGGCCATTATAGCGGCGCCGGACGCGTGCGCCGATTGTGCGAAGATGCCGCAATCGCAACGTTTTCGCGAGGAATCGGATGCCGACGCTGAAGCTGCCCGCCCTCGATCCCGCCACGGTGGCCGAGCGGCGCGGCTCGGGCTATCCCGAGCCCTTTCGCTCGCGCATGGGCGATCGCGTCAAGCGGCGCCTCAGAGATGCCTGCGGCCTGACGCGCTTCGGCGTCAACCTGGTGATGCTCGGTCCCGGCGGACAGTCGGCGTTGCGTCACTACCATACGCGCGAAGACGAGTTCGTCTACGTGCTCGACGGCGAGGTGGTTCTGATCAGCGACGCAGGCGAGCAGACGCTCCGCGCAGGCGACTGCGCAGGTTACGCCGCGGGCACGCCCGACGGTCACCATTTCGTTAATCGCAGCGCCGCGCCGGCGCGCTACCTCGAGATCGGCAATCGCGATCCGGAAGATCGCGCGTTCTATCCCGACGACGACCTCGCGTTCACCGACGACGGCGAGCGCTACGTGCACAAGGACGGATCGCCGTATTGAGCGGTCGCAAACCGCATCCCTTGATGCGCCGCTGACCGGCCCCACTTTATGCGCCGGGCCCGCTCGCGCTGGCGCGAGTGTTCGTTCGTGGCACTGGCAACCGGAGACCGATGATGCCCGACTACCCTGCTCCTGCACCCACGGCTTCGAGCACCGAATCACGGCAGCCGCCAGCCACCGGCGCGCTGGTCGCCTACATCCTCTTCGCGATCGCCGCGCTCGTCGGCTTCACGGGCCACGGCTTCTGGTTCCCGTTCGGCATCATCGGCGTCATCGTCGCGTACGTTTCGCGCGCCGATCTGCGCGGAACGTGGGCCGAGTCTCACTTGACGTGGCTGATCCGCACCTTCTGGTGGTCGCTCGTGTGGACCTGCATCGCCTGGTTGGCATTCGTGACGATCATCGGCATACCGGCCGCATGGGCGATCTGGGTCGCGACGGCGATCTGGGTGATCTACCGCGTCGTCCGCGGTTTCCTGCTGTTCAACGATCGCCGGCCGATACCGGCATCCTGAATCAGTGGCGCTGCTGCGCGGGATCCCACGTCGCGCCGTTGCGGTACACCCACTGCACCAGGTAGTCGAGCGCGGGCACCGCGCGCGCGGCGTTGCGATCGTTGACGATGGCCACGACGGTGAACCGCCGTCCGTTCGGCTCGAGCACGTAGCCGGCGAGCGCACGCACGCCTTCGAGCGAGCCGGTCTTCAATAGCGCCTGCCCGGCGACGGCGCCGCTGCGAAAGCGTCGCTCGACGGTGCCGTCGATCGCCGCAACGGCGAGCGAGCGTTCGAATTCCTCGCGCACGCCGCTCGCATCGGCGGCGAGCAGCAGGCGATTGAGTCCGATCGGCGTGTTGCGCTCGCGTCGCGACAGTCCCGATCCGTTCTCGAGCACGAGTCCCGGCATCGCGAGCTTTCGCGCCTTGAGCCACCGGCGCACCGCGTCGATCGCCTTCGCCGGCGTCGCGGGCGGCGGCGTCGACGCCAGCGCGAGCGTGAGGAAGATCTGCCGTGCCATGACGTTGTTCGACATCTTGTTCACGTCTCGAACGATCTCGCCGAGCGGCGGCGACTCGAGCGTCGCGAACGGCGTCGCGCCTGGCGGTACGCGCCGTTCCTTCAACCCGTCGCCGATGCGCCCGCCCGCGGCGCGAAAGTACGTCTCGAACATCGCCTGCACGTAGTGCGGATGGTCGAGCATCGCGAGCCACCAGTCGCGCTCGCCGCAACTGACCGGATAGGCGCCGGTGAACGCGATCGCCGCGCGATCGCCGCGATCGTCGATCGCCGGCGTCACGTGCGTTCGCGCCTCGGCGCAATCGTCGTTCGAGACCGGCGGCGGTGCGCCGAGCGATACGACGGCGAGCGGCGGATCGGTGCGCACCGAGACGCCGCTGCCCGTCGCGTCGGGTGCGAGCGTCAGCTTCAGCGCCTTGAAGTTGACGAGCAGCGCATCGGGTCCGACGTTGTATGGCTTCGAAGGCTCGCGATCGAACGCGGCCGGATCGTAGCGCGGCAGCGCGAAGAGGCTGCGGTCGAGCACGAGATCGCCGTCGATCGTCGCGAGTCCCTTTGCGCGCAGGTCGCCGATGAACGACTGCCATTGCTCGACGGTGATCTTCGGGTCGCCGTAGCCCTTGAGCATCAGATCGCCGTGCAACTCGCCGTCGACGAGCGGGCCGCCGAGATAAGCCTCGGTCTTCCATCGGTAGTCCGGGCCGAGCAATTCGAGCGCCGCGAACGTCGTGACGAGCTTCATCACCGACGCGGGGCTGCGCGATCGATACGCGTCGTAGGCGAAGAGCGGCGCGGGCTTCGACGTGTCCTGCACGACGATGCCGACGTGATCGAGCGTGATGCCGGCGTCGAGGAACGCGCGGCCGACTTCGCGGGGCAGCACCGCCTGCGCATCGAGCGCGAAGAGCGCGATCGAAAGCGCGAGGATCGAAAGCCTACGCGGCATCGACGACCTCGACCGCGCGCTCGACGAGGAACGCGAACTCGTGATCGGTGAGGGTGTACGGCGGCATGAAATAGACGGTGTTGCCGATCGGGCGCAGCACGATCTCCCGGCGCAGCGCCTCGGTCGCGAATCGCTGCGCGAAGCCGTCGTGCGCACCGTCGACGTCGAATGCAATGATCATGCCGCATTGCCTGAATCCGCGGACGCGCGGATGCGCCGCAAGCGGCGCCGCCATGCTGCCCCAGCGTTTCGCTTTCGCCCGGTTGACGACGACGACGTCGTCGTGGCGGAAGATGTCGAGCACCGCGAGCGCCGCGCGGCACGCGAGCGCGTTGCCGGTGTACGAATGCGAATGCAGGAAGCCGCGGGTGACGTCGTCGTCGTAGAACGCTTCGTAGACGTCGTTGGTCGCAAGGACGCACGACAGCGGCAGGTAGCCGCCGGTGATGCCTTTCGACAGGCACAGCAGATCGGGCGTGATCGGCGCCTGCTCGCATGCGAACATCGTTCCGGTGCGGCCGAAGCCGGTCATGATCTCGTCGGCGATCAGGTGCACGCGGTGGCGGCGCGTCAACGTGCGCGCGGCGGCGAGATAGCGGGGCGGATACATCGCCATCCCGCCCGCGCCCTGCACGAGCGGCTCGACGATCAGTGCCGCGGTCGTCGCCGCATGCTCGGCGAGAAAGCGTTCGAGCGCCGATATCGCGGCGTCGGTCGCGCGCTGCGAGTCGGGTTCGTCGAACGCCGCGTGCACGCCCGGTGATGGCAGCACCGGATGCGAACGCAGCAGCGGCCCGTACGCGTCGCGAAAGAGCGCGAGGTCGGTCACCGACAACGCGCCGATGGTCTCGCCGTGATAGCCGCCGGCGAGCCGCGCGTAGCGATCCTTGCCGGCGACCCCGCGCTGACGCCAGTAATGAAAGCTCATCTTGAGCGCGATCTCGGTCGCCGATGCGCCATCGGAACCGTAGAACGCGTGCGAGAGCCCGCGCGGCGCGAGTGCGGCCAGACGCTCGGACAGCTCGATCACCGGCCGGTGCGTGAATCCGGCGAGCATCACGTGCTCGACCTCGCCCAGTTGTGACGCGATCGCGGCGTTGATCCGCGGATTCGCGTGGCCGAACAGGTTCACCCACCACGAGCCGATCGCGTCCAGGTAACGGCGACCGTCGTAGTCGTAAAGCCACGCGCCCGACGCGCGCGCGATCGGCACGAGCGGCACACGCTCGTGCTGCTTCATCTGCGTGCACGGATGCCAGACCGCGTGGCGGCTCCGCGCAGCCCACTCGGCGGCGTTTCCGATCATCATCGCTGTCGCGCCTGCATCCGCTGCACGGCCGCGACGAGCTCGCGCGTCGTGCCCGGCTCGCGGACCGAGTGGCCGGCATCGGGAACGACGATCAGCGCGGCTTCCGGCCATGCGCGCGCGAGCGAATCGGCCGCCACCGGCGGACAGATCACGTCGTAGCGACCCTGCACGATCGTGCACGGCAGGTGGCGAATGCGCGCGATCCGGTCGAGGATCTGGTTTCGCGCGAGAAACGAGTCGTGCACGAAGTAGTGCGCCTCGATGCGTGCGATCGCGAGCGCGCCGGTGTCGCCCTCGGGACGGATGGCGCCCGGCGGCTTCGGCAACAGCGTCGAGCAGGTGCTTTCGTAGCGATCCCACGACAGTGCCGCGGGCGCATGGACGCGTGGATCGGGATCGGTGAGCCGTCGATAGTAGCTCGCCAGCACGTCGTTCCGTTCGACGGGTGGAAGGAAGTGCGTGAACTCGCGCCACGGCTCGGGGAAGAAGCGCTGCATGCCGTCGATGAACCAGTCGACCTCGGCGGAGCTCGCGAGGAACACGCCGCGCAGCACGAGCCCGAGCACGCGTTCCGGATGCGTTTGCGCGTAGACGAGTGCGAGCGTCGATCCCCACGACCCGCCGAACAGCAGCCAGCGATCGATGCCGAGGTGCGCGCGCAGCCGCTCGATGTCGGCGACGAGATGTTGCGTCGTGTTGTCGGTGAGATCGGCAATCGGCGTCGAGCGCCCGGCACCGCGCTGGTCGTAGAGCACGATGCGCCAGAACGCCGGGTCGTAGAAGCGGCGATGATGCGGGAGGCTGCCGCCGCCCGGCCCGCCGTGGATGAAGAGCAGCGGCACGCCATGCGCGTTGCCGCATTCCTCGTAGTACATCGTGTGCCGCGCGTCGAGCGCGAGCATGCCGCTGGTGCGCGGCGCGCATTCCGGGTAGAGGCCGCTCTCGGGGGGGTGGGTTCGGGACGAGTCGATCATCGGATATTCGCGGCGGCAGCGGCGCGGCGACGAAAACCTGCTGACGCGTGCGCCGCCCGCCCCGTATGATCGCACCTCATGACAGTCGACATCCGTTCGCGCCTCCAGAGCGCCGGCGCGTTGCCGGCCGACGCATCGCGCGCGCTCCTGATCGGCCGGGCGTGGGTGCCGGCGGTCAAGGGTCCGATGCTCGTGCGCATCGACCACGGCGACCTGTTCGACCTTTCGGCGATCGCGCCGACCGCGAGCGAGCTTTTGAACCGCCCCGACGTCGCGCGCGAGATCCGCAGCGCTGACGCGCTGCCGCGCGTCGCATCGCTCGCCGACGCGCTCGCCAATTCGGCGGACGAAGCGCGCGATGCGTCGCTACCGTGGCTGCTTGCGCCGTGCGATCTGCAGGCGGTCAAGGCGTCCGGCGTCACGTTCGTCGCGAGCATGCTGGAGCGGGTGATCGAGGAGCAGGCACGCGGCGATCCGGCGCGCGCCGAGGACGTGCGGCGCAAGATCGCCGGCGTCATCGGCGACAACCTGCGCAGCGTGCGCCCGGGATCAGAGGAAGCGATGCGCGTGAAGGACGTGCTGATCGCCGAAGGACTGTGGTCGCAATACCTCGAAGTCGGCATCGGACCCGACGCCGAGATTTTCACGAAGGTGCAGCCGATGTCGTCGGTGGGAACCGGCGCCGACATCGGCATTCATCGCCGGTCGACGTGGAACAATCCCGAGCCCGAGATCGTGCTCGCCGTCAATGCGCGCGGCGAGACGGTCGGCGCTGCGCTCGGCAACGACGTGAACCTGCGCGACTTCGAAGGCCGCAGTGCGCTTCTGCTCGGCCGCGCGAAGGACAACAACGCGTCGTGCGCGATCGGACCGTTCATACGGCTCTTCGACGGCTCGTTCACGGTCGACACGATTCGCCACGCCGACCTCGCCTTGAAGGTCGAAGGCGCCGACGGCTTCGTCCTCGACGGATCGAGCTCGCTCGGAGAGATCAGCCGCGATCCGCTCGACCTCGTGCGCCAGGCGATCGGCGCCGACCATCAATACCCGGACGGGCTGATGCTGTTCCTCGGCACGATGTTCGCGCCGACGCAGGATCGCCACGCGCCGGGACAGGGCTTCACGCACGACATCGGCGACGTCGTGACGATCGCGACGCCATCGCTCGGCGCGCTCGTCAACCGCGTGAATTACGCGGATGCGATCGCGCCGTGGACGTTTGGTGCGGGAGCGCTGATGCGCAATCTCGCCGAGCGCGGCGCGCTGAAGCTCACGCCGCCATCCGCCGTCCCTTGAACGGCACGATGCGCTGGCGCTGCTCGCCGAGGCCGGTGATGCCGAGCGTCACGACGTCGCCCGCCTTGAGCCACTGCGGCGGCTTCATGCCGAGCGCGACGCCGGGTGGCGTTCCCGTCGTGATCAGGTCGCCCGGCAGCAGCGTCATGTAGCGCGACACGTCGGCGACGAGCTGCGCGACGGTGAAGATCATCGTGCGCGTGTTGCCGGTCTGTCGCCGCTCGCCGTTCACGTCGAGCCACAGGTCGAGATTCTGCGGGTCGCTGATCTCGTCGCTCGTGACGAGCCACGGCCCGGTGGGTCCGAACGTATCGCAGCCCTTGCCCTTGCTCCATTGCGACGCGCCGCGCTTCAGCTGGAAGTCGCGTTCCGACACGTCGTTGACGATGCAGTAGCCGGCGACGTAGCGCAGCGCGTCCTTCTCGGCGACGTAGCGCGCGGTGCGGCCGATGACGACGCCGAGCTCGACCTCCCAGTCGAGCTGCGTCGATTCCGCCGGAATCATCACGTTGTCGTTCGCACCGACGATGCAGGTCTGCGCCTTGAAGAAGACCACCGGGTTCTCGGGGATCGGCGCGCCGGTTTCCTTCGCATGGTCGGTGTAGTTCAAGCCGATTGCAACGAACTTCTGCGGCGTCGCGATGCACGGTCCGAGGCGCGGGCGTCCCTTCACCGCCGGCAGCCGCCGAACGTCGAGCTTGCGCAGGCCCGACAGCGACATCGGCGAGAGCGCCTCGCCGTCGATGTCGTCGACCTTGCGCGACAGGTCGCGCAACACGCCGTCAGCGTCGATCAGGCCCGGCTTTTCGCGGCCGGCAGGGCCGTAACGTACGAGCTTCATCGGTTCATCTCCTCCTCTTTTTCGTTCGTTCAGATCGTCATGCCGCCATCGCAGGAATAGACGTTTCCCGTGATGAACGCCGCTTCGTCGGACGCCAGAAAGACGACGAGCGGCGCGATCTCCTCGGCCGTCGCGAGCCGTCCCATCGGCTGGCGCGCGATGAACATGCGGCGCGCCTCGGCCGCATCGGGGTATGCATTGATGCGCTCGGCGAGCGACGGCGTGTCGACGGTGCCGGGCGCGATCGCATTGCAGCGAATGCCGCACTGCACGTAATCGGCGGCCACCGATTTCGTGAGGCCGATCACCGCGGCCTTCGATGCGCCGTACGCGAACCGATCGGGCAATCCCTTGATCGATCCGGCGATCGAGGCCATGTTGACGATGCTCGCCGTCTGTCCGCTCGCCTCGTAATGCGCGAGCATCGCGGGCAGCGCCGCGCGGATCGCGACGTACATCGCGCGTACGTTGAGATCGAAGCTCTTCGCGAAGTCCTGCGGCGTGCAATCGAGGATCGTGCCGTTGTGCACGTAGCCTGCGCAATTGAAGAGAATCGACAGCGCAGGCAGATCCTGCAGCGTGCGCGTGAGCGCGGCGTCGTCGAGCACGTCGAGCGTGCGCGTGGTCAGGTTGTCGACGCCGCGCATCGTTGCGAGAAGCGCGCAGTTCACGTCGGTCGCGATCACGTTGGCGCCCTCGCGCGCCATCGCCAGCGCGGTTGCATGGCCGATGCCCTGGCCCGCCGCGGTGATGAAGGCTGTTTTGCCTGCGAGTCGTCCGTTCATGATCCGTACGCGCGAAACGGCGAATTCTACGCTACGCGCGCGGTCGACGACGGCAACGACAAGTTACGCGTATGCGGCGGCCGAGCCCTGCATGAACGTGTCGACGAAGAACGCGAACGCAATGCGCCACGCCGCTTCGGCGGCGGGTGCGTGATAACTCTCGCGGTCGAACGTCGCAAACGCGTGCGGCGCATCGGGCAGCACCGCGAGCGTGTAGCGCTTGTTCGCGTCGGACAGCGCCTTCGCGAGTCGCGCATGCTCGTCGCTCGCGATCGACGCGTCGCGTGCGCCATAGATCAGAAGCTGCGGCGCGGACAGTTCCCCCACGCGGTCGACCAGCGGCTTGCGCTTGCCGCGCGGCACGGCGGGGGCGATGCCGCCGCCATAGAACGACACCGAAGCGGCGAGCCGATTGCCGTGGACGGCATTGGCGAGAAACGCGAGTCGACCGCCCATGCAAAAGCCGATGATCGCGAGTCGTCCGTCGCGCGCGCCCTGCGCGGTCAGCATGTCGAGCGACGCACCCACTTCGCGCATCGCGACGTCGTCGTCGACCTCGCCGACGCGCGCGATCGCCCCTTCACGATCCGTGTAGGGATACGTGTCGCCGTGATAAATATCGGGCGCGAGCGCCATGTAGCCGGCGCGCGCGAAACGCTCGCAGACGCCTTTGACGAATGCGTTCAGGCCGAACGCTTCCATCATGACGGCGACGCCGATGCCGGGAACGCCGGTCGGCTTGGCGAGGTAGCCGGAAAGACCGGACGCGATCGATACGGACTCGGTTCGCAACGGAGGCGCAGCCATGGGCGTATGGGCGGAGTCGGATCGCAACCGAAGGATGCGACGAGCGGCGTGTGCATGCAAGCCATCCGTGACGCGCTTGCGCGGGTTGACGTGCCGCGCCACGGCGTACGGATGGGAATTGGTCATGCCACTTGACCGGTCGAGGCGGCGCGCGTTAGCCTTCACCGATCGTTCTGCACCGTCGTCAGGCCGCACCTTCGTCGGGCGCCCGCCGGATGCCTCTTTCGACCATCGAACCTCGCCGCCTCTACCGGCAGATCGCCGGCCAGATCCGCGCGCTGATCAAAAGCGGCGAGTTCGTCCCGGGCGCTCGCCTGCCGCCCGAACGCGAGCTCGCGCGCGAGCTCGGCGTCTCCCGTCCGTCGGTGCGCGAGGCGCTGATCGCACTCGAAATCGAGGGCTTGGTCGAGGTGCGGATCGGCTCGGGCATCTACGTGCGGAAGCTGCCCGACGGCGGCGCGCACGACGCGGCCGACGCGCTCGCCGGGCCGTTCGAGCTGCTGCGTGCGCGCTACGTGATCGAGGCCGAATGCGCGGCGCTTGCGGCGAAGTCGGCGAAGCGTGCCCAGTTGCGCGCGCTCGAGGACGCGCTCGACGAGATGCAGCGCGAGCTGGAGGCGGGCCGCCAGCCGCTGCCCGCCGATCGCCTGTTCCACCTGCGCATCGCCGAGGCAACCGGCAACGGCGCGCTCGTGCACGTGATCAGGATCCTGTGGGACGAGCGCGGCGGCGAGCTCTTCAAGCAGCTCGAGGATCATTACGATTCGCCGGATCTGTGGCGCGCGGCGATCGGCGAGCACCGCGCAGTGCTGAAGGCGATCGCGGCGCGCGACGTCGAGGGCGCACGCGGTGCGATGCAGCGCCATCTCGATTGCGCGTACAAGCGCTTCAGCAAGGGCTGGAACGTTCATCAATAGGAGCTCGCCGATGCTCGCATGCCGGATTCACGCGAAAGAAGACCTGCGCATCGAGCCGCAGGAGGCGCCGGTTCCGGGCGCGGGAGAGGTGCTGCTCGCGCTCGGCGCGGGAGGCATCTGCGGCTCGGATCTCCATTATTTCCACGACGGACGAAACGGCAGCTTCGTCGTGCGCGAGCCGCTGGTGCCCGGGCACGAGGCGTCGGCCGTCGTCGTCGCGACCGGTCCCGGTGTCTCGCGCGTCAAGGCCGGCGACAAGGTTGCGGTGAGCCCGTCGCACGCGTGCGGGCGCTGCGGCTACTGCCGCGACGGACGCGAGCAGTTGTGCGAGCACATGCATTTCCTCGGCAGCGCCAGCGTGTTCCCGCACGCGCAGGGGATGTTCCGCGAGCAGTTCGTGATGGGCGAGCGGCAATGCTTCCCGGTACAGGGCGACATTTCGCTCGGCGAGCTCGCGTTCACCGAGCCGCTCGCCGTCGCGTTGCATGCGGTCAACCGCGGTGGCGACCTGCTCGGCAAATCCGTGCTGATCACCGGCGCCGGGACGATCGGCTGCCTCACCGGGATGGCCGCGCGCCTCGCGGGCGCGGCGACGATCGCCGTCAGCGACATCGTCGACCGGCCGCTTTCCCAGGCCGCGCAAGTCGGCGCCGACACGGTGCTGCACGCGGCGCGCGACGCCGGCGCCTTGTCCCGGCCGCGATTCGACGTCACCTATGAGGTCTCCGGCAGCCCGAAGGGGCTCGCCACGTGCCTCGCGACAACGAGGCGCGGCGGAACGATCGTTCAGGTCGGCACGCTGCCGCACGAGCCGCTGCCGTTGCTGGTGAGCGAGGTGATGACGAAGGAGCTCGACCTGCGCGGAGCGTTCCGCTGGGGCATCGAGTTCGACTGGGCGGTGTCCTACCTGTCATCGCGGCGCGTCGACGTGCGGCCGCTTTTGTCGGGGCAGTATCCGCTGGCCGACGCGGTCGAGGCGTTTCGCATCGCGGCGGACAAGAATCGCAGCACCAAAGTGCAGCTCGTGACAGCGTCGCAGACGAGTGTTCCCGCAGCGAAAAGGCGTCTCTGACCCTACTTGGGTTTTTCAAGGAAGCGACATGTTGAAGCAATCCTCGCTGACGATTCGGCTGCATCCCGCCGATGACGTCGTCATCGCACGCCAGCAGCTGGTCGGCGGAACGACGCTGATCGACGAACGCGTCACGGTCGCGGGCCTCGTGCCGCCGGGGCACAAGGTTGCGACGCGCGCGATCGCCGCCGGATCACCCGTGCGCCGCTACAACCAGATCATCGGCTTCGCGAGCCGCGACATCAGGCCGGGCGAGCACGTGCATCTGCACAACCTCGCAATGGGCGCGTTCGACCGCGACTATGCGTTCGGTGCCGACGTGAAGCCCACGCAATATGCGCCGGCGCCCGCGACGTTCATGGGCATCGTGCGCCGCGAAGGCGCGAATGCGGGCAAGGTCGGCACGCGCAATTACATCGGCATCCTGTCGACGGTGAACTGTTCGGCGACCGTCGCGCGCGGGATCGCCGATCGTTTCACGCGCGAGCGCCTCGCGGCGTTCCCGAACGTCGATGGCGTCGTCGCACTCACGCACGGGTCGGGCTGCGGCATGGATACGCAGGGCGAGGGCATGCAGATCCTGCGCCGCACGCTCGGCGGCTATGCGAAGCACGCGAATTTCGCCGGCGTGTTGATCGTCGGCCTCGGCTGCGAGGCGAACCAGATCAGCGCGCTGCTCGGCAGCGAACGGATGCAGGAAGGACCGCTGCTGCGCACGTTCTCGATCCAGGACACCGGCGGCACGGCGAAGACGATCGCGCACGGCATCTCGATCATCGAGTCGATGCTGCCGCACGCGAACGACGTGGCGCGCGAGCCGGTGCCCGCGTCGCATCTGACCATCGGGCTGCAATGCGGCGGCTCCGACGGCTACTCGGGCATCACCGCGAACCCGACGCTCGGCGCAGCCGTCGACCTGCTGGTGCGAAACGGCGGCACCGCCATTCTGTCGGAGACGCCGGAAATCTACGGCGCCGAGCATCTGCTGACGCGGCGCGCGGTATCGCACGAGGTGGGCGAGAAGCTCGTTGCGCGATTGCGCTGGTGGGAGGACTACACGACGCGCGAGCGCGGCGAGATGAACAACAATCCCTCGCCCGGTAACAAGGCCGGCGGCTTGACGACGATCCTCGAGAAGTCGCTCGGCGCCGTCGCCAAGGGCGGAACGACGAATCTCGTCGACGTCTACCGGTATGCGGAGCCGGTCACCGCGAAAGGCTTCGTCTACATGGACACGCCGGGCTACGACCCGGTGTCGGCGACGGGTCAGGTCGCGGGCGGCGCGAACATGATCGTGTTCACGACCGGGCGCGGATCGGCGTACGGATGCGCGCCTGCGCCGTCGCTCAAGCTCGCGACGAACAGCGCGCTGTGGCAGCGGCAGGAAGAGGACATCGATCTCAATTGTGGCGAAATCGTCGACGGCAACGCGACGGTCGCGGAGCTCGGCGAGCGATTGTTCGCGATGATCCTGGTGACGGCATCGGGCGCGAAGACGAAAAGCGAGCTGCACGGCTACGGCTAGAACGAATTCGTGCCGTGGTACGTAGGCGCAGTGATGTAAGGGGCGTTGCGCGCCGGGCCGCGGTTGACACGTTCGAGGGGCGCCCGTACGCTGCAGCGCCGTTCATTCAAGGGAGGGGACCTTATGAAGTTCGTCACGAAGTGCGTCAGCGCGCTGCTGGCGCTCGGGCTGGTGTGCGCCGCCGCACCGGCGGCCGCGCAGGAAAAGCTCGTCGTCTGGTGGGTCAAGGGCTTCTACAAGTCCGAGGACGATGCGCTGTACGAGATGATCAGGAAGTACGAGCAGAAGAGCGGCGTCAAGGTCGAGCTGTCGCAGTACGCCGTTCAGGACATGATTCCGAAGACGGTGTCCGCGCTCGACGCAGGCACGGTGCCCGACGTCGCCTACGTCGACGTCTACGACTTCCAGACCACCGGCAAGTGGGCGTACGACGGCAAGCTCGAGGATCTCTCCGACATCCTCGCGCCGATGAAGGACAAGTTCCTGCCGAACACCCTCGAGACGACGTACCTGCTCGACTCGAAGACGGGCAAGCGCGCTTACTACGCGTTCCCGCTCAAGCAGCAGACGATGCACATCGAGTACTGGAAGGACATGCTCGAGGAGGCGGGCTTCAAGGAATCCGACATCCCGCAGACGTGGAAGGAATACTGGAGCTTCTGGTGCGAGAAGGTGCAGCCCGCCTATCGCAAGAAGACCGGCAAGCGCATCTACGGCACCGGCTTCCCGATGGGCGTCGACTCGAGCGACTCGTACTACTCGTTCCTGACGTTCATGGACGGGTACAACGTGAAGCTCGTCGACGACAACGGCAAGGTCACGGTCAGCGACCCGAAGGTGCGCGCCGGCATGATCAACGCGCTGCGCGACTACACGACGCCGTACGTCAAGGGCTGCACGCCGCCGTCGTCGACCTCCTGGAAGGATCCAGACAACAACGTCGCGTTCCACAACAAGACGACGATCATGACGCACAACGCGACGATCTCGATCGCCGCGAAGTGGTTCGACGACATGAACAACGCGTCGCTCAAGCCCGAGGAGCGGGAGCAGGCGAAGAAAAACTATTTCGACAACATCCGCACGGCGGGCTTTCCGAAGAAGCCCGACGGCAGCGCGTTCACGTACCGCGCCGCCGTGAAGACGGGTCTCGTGTTCGCCGACGCGAAGAACAAGAAGCGCGCGAAGGAGTTCGTCGCGTTCCTGCTGCAGGACGAGAACCTGACGCCGTACGTCGAAGGCGCGCTCGGCCGCTGGTATCCGGTGACGAAGTCGGGCGCGGCGCGGCTGTCGTTCTGGCTCGCCGATCCGCATCGCTCGTCGGTGCAGCGGCAGTTCGTGGCGGGCACCGTTCCGTTCGAATTCACGAAGAACTACAAGTTCACGATCCTCAACAACGAGAACGTCTGGGCGAAGGCGATGAATCGCGTCGTGAGCGAGCATTGGCCGGTGGAGAAGGCGGTCGACGAGATGCTGGCGCGGATCAAGCAAGTCGCAGGATAGGTTGGAACGGGGCGACGTGGTCGCCCCGACTTTGTTTATGTCGACACTCGTTCTGCCCCGGCCGCTGGAGCCGATCCGGCCGAAGCGACGTCAACTGTCGCCGTCGCAGGTGTGGGGCGTCCTGCTGCTCGCGCCGTATGCGGTCGTCTTTCTCGTGTTCGTGCTGTATCCGGTCGTCTACGGATTCTGGCTCGCGCGAAGCCCGCAAAGCTACGTGCAGTTGTTCCACGATCCGGTGTTCTCGGGCGCGGTCGTCAACACGCTCCTGTTCCTGATCGTCGGCATCAACCTGAAGATGCTCGTCGCGCTGTTCCTGTCGGGCTTCTTCGCCACGGCGCGGCCGTGGATCAAGTGGCTGTCGATCCTGTTCATCCTGCCGTGGGCGGTTCCGTCGATTCCGACGATCCTGTCGGTGCGCTTCATGCTCAATCCGGAATGGGGCGTCATCAACCAGTTGATCTTCAAGCTGACCGCCGAAGACGGACCGAACTGGCTCAACGACCGCTGGCTCGCGCTGTCGATGGCGGTCCTCGTCCATATCTGGAAGAGCCTGCCGTTCTGGACGATGATCCTGATCGCCGGCCGCCTCGCGATTCCCGCCGAACAGTACGAAGCGGCGAGCGTCGATGGTGCGTCGCGCTGGCAGAAATTCCGCTTCGTCACGTGGCCGTCGCTGTCGACGCTGTACCTGACGTCGACGATCCTGTCGATGATCTGGACGCTCGGCGATTTCAACAGCGTCTACCTGCTGACGGGCGGCGGCCCGGCCGATCTCACGCACGTGCTCGCCACGCTCGGCATTCGCTACCTGCGACTCGATCAGGTCGATCTCGCGATGGCGACGATCGTCGTCGCGATGCCGCTCGTGCTGCCGCTCGTCTATTTCATGATGAAGCGACTTTCGCGATGAGCGCCGAACGGCCGTCCCGAGGCGCGAATTCCGCCCCCAGCGGGGGCAGCGAAGCGGCCCAGCCGCGAGCGTGGGGGGGTCGTGGCCGGCGTGCGATCGACGAGGCGAAGCTCGTGCTGATCGGCATTCCGGTCGCCATCTGGACGCTCCTGCCGATCTATCACCTGTTCCTGTTCTCGATCTCGAGCAAGGACGAGGCGTTCGCCGGCAAGCTGTGGCCCGACCATCCGACGCTGCGCAATTTCAGCATCGTGTTTCACGAGCAGCATTACTTCCTCAACCACTTCTGGCGGCAGTTCGGCAATTCGCTGCTGATAGCCGTTGCCGTCGGCGTGATCACCCTTGCGATCGCCGCGTCGGCGGCGTTCGCGATCAGTCGGCTTCGCATACGCGGCGGCCGGTTCGTCCTCAATTGCGCGCTTTTCACGTACTTCATTCCCGCGGCGTTCCTCGCCGTGCCGATGTACAAGGCGATGGGAACGTATTCGCTGCTCAACACGCAGTGGGCGCTGATCCTCGCGATGGTGACGATCGCATCGCCGTACGCGATCTGGGTGCTGAAGCAGGCGTCCGACAAGCTGCCGTTCGAACTCGACGAAGCGGCGCGCATCGACGGCGCGTCGCCTCTGCAGCTGTTTCGGCTCGTTTACGTTCCGCTGATGGCGCCGTCGCTCGTCGCGATCGGCACCTATGCGCTGCTCCTCGCGTGGAACGAATACCTGTACGCGTTCCTGTTGCTGTCGCGCGACGAGGACATCACGCTGCCGGTCGCGCTCGGCCACTTCCTGTCGGCGGACGATTCGCCGTGGGAGCTCCTGATGACGACCGGATTGATCTATGCATTGCCGCCCGCCGCGATCTATTACGCGTTCAAGCGCTACATGGTCGCGGGCCTGACGAGCGGGGCGGTCAAATCGTGACGAGGTGACGGATGGCGTCGGTATCGTTCCACAACGTGGAGAAGTCCTTCGGAGACACGAAGGTGATCCACGGCATTTCGTTCGACATTCGCGACGGCGAGTTCATGGTCCTCGTCGGCCCGTCGGGTTGCGGCAAGTCGACGCTGTTGCGGATGCTCGCGGGGCTCGAGGAAATCACGTCGGGCACGATCGCGATCGACGCCCGCACCGTCAATGACGTCGATTCGAAGGATCGCGACATCGCGATGGTGTTTCAGAGTTACGCGCTCTATCCGCACATGAGCGTGCGCGACAACATGGGCTTCAGCCTGCGCCTGCGGCGGGCGGACAAGCGCGAGATCGAGACGCGCGTCGCGCGTGCCGCGCAGATCCTGAACCTCGAGCCCTATCTCGAGCGCTATCCGCGTGAGCTGTCGGGCGGCCAGCGGCAGCGCGTGGCGATGGGCCGCGCGATCGTCCGCGATCCGAAGGTCTTCCTGTTCGACGAGCCGCTGTCCAACCTCGACGCGAAGCTGCGCGTGCAGATGCGCTCGGAGATCAAGGCGCTGCATCAGCGCCTGAAGACGACGACCGTCTACGTCACGCACGACCAGATCGAGGCGATGACGATGGCCGACCGCATCGTCGTGATGCACGATGGCGTCATCGAGCAGATCGGGACGCCGCTCGAGCTCTACGACCATCCCGAGAACCTGTTCGTCGCCCAGTTCATCGGCTCGCCGGCGATGAACGTCGTGCAGGGGACGCTCCGCAGGAGCAATGGCGGCGCGCACGTGGAAACCGCCGACGGCATTCGCTGGCCGCTTGCGCCGGGCGCCGGTGGCGACGGGCACGCGGTGACGTACGGCGTGCGTCCCGACCATCTGGAGCTCGTGCACCACGCCGAGCGCGGCGTGCCGGGCGAGATCATCGTCGTCGAACCGACCGGCTCGGAGACCGAGCTCGTCGTCCGGATAGGAAGTGCGCAGATGATCGTCGAAGCCCGCGGGCGCGCGACGGTGCGGCCCGGCGACAAGGTGACGTTTGCGGTGGATCCCGCGAACGTGCATCTGTTCGACCAGAAGTCGGGCCAGCGGCTGACGGCGTGACGCTCCGATGAGCGACGAGTCCCCGAAGGGCCCACGCAAGCTCCGCTCGACGCAGTGGTTCGGCCGGCACGACCGCGATGCGCTCGTGCATCGCTCGTGGATGAAGAACCAGGGCATTCCGCACGACCAGTTCGACGGTCGGCCGGTGATCGGCATCTGCAATACGTGGTCGGAGGCGACGCCGTGCAACGCGCACTTTCGCGACCTTGCCGAACACGTGCGCCGCGGCGTGCTCGACGCAGGCGGCTTTCCGATCGAGTTTCCGGTGATGAGCCTCGGCGAGACGCTGATGCGGCCGACGACGATGCTCTTCCGCAATCAGTGCGCGATGGACGTCGAGGAATCGATCCGCGCGAATCCGTTCGACGGCATCGTGCTGCTGATGGGTTGCGACAAGACGACGCCCGCGCTCCTGATGGGCGCCGCGTCGTGCGACCTGCCGACGATCGGCGTGTCCGGCGGCCCGATGCTGAACGGCAAGTTCCGCGGCGAGAACATCGGTTCGGGCACGCACGTCTGGAAGTTCACCGAAATGCTGAAGACCGGCGAGATGACCGAACACGACATGGTCGAAGCCGAATCGTGCATGTCACGCTCGGCCGGCCATTGCATGACGATGGGCACCGCGTCGACGATGGCGTCGATGGTCGAGGCGCTCGGCATCGGCCTGCCGACGAACGCCGCGATTCCCGCCGTCGATTCGCGGCGCAAGGTGCTGGCGCGGATGGCAGGCCGTCGCATCGTCGCGATGGTCGATGAGGATCTGCGGATGTCGAAGATCCTCACGCGCGATGCGTTCGAGAACGCCATCATGGTCAACGGCGCGATCGGCGGGTCGACGAACGCGGTCGTGCACCTGCTCGCGGTGGCCGGCCGCCTCGGCGTTCCGTTGACGCTCGACGACTGGGATCGCCTCGGCCGCACGATGCCGTGCCTCGTCAACCTGATGCCGTCGGGTCGCTACCTGATGGAGGACTTCTATTACGCGGGCGGCCTGCCCGTCGTCATCCGCGAGATCGGCGAATGGATTCACCGGGACGCGTCGACGGTGAACGGCCGCACGATCTGGGAGAACGTTAAGGACGCGGTCAACTACAACGCCGACGTGATCACGCCGGCGGCGACGCCGTTCAAGCGGCAGGGCGGCATCGCGGTGCTGCGCGGCAACCTCGCGCCCGATGGTGCCGTGCTCAAGCCCTCGGCCGCGACACCTGCGTTGATGAAGCACCGCGGACGCGCCGTCGTGTTCGAGGATATCGACGACTTGAATCGCCGCATCGACGATCCCGCGCTCGACGTGACGCCCGACGACGTGCTCGTGCTGAAGAACTGCGGACCGAAGGGCTATCCGGGTTTTCCCGAGGTCGGCAACTTCGCGCTGCCGGCGAAGATCCTGAAGCAGGGTATCGCCGACATGGTGCGCATTTCCGATGCGCGGATGTCGGGCACCGCGTATGGAACGGTCGTTCTCCATACGGCGCCCGAGGCGGCCGCCGGCGGTCCGCTCGCGCTCGTCGAGAACGGCGACATGATCGAGCTCGACGTCGATGCGCGGCGCCTGCATCTCGACGTGGCCGGCGACGAGCTCGCGCGCCGGCGCTCGCGCTGGAAGGCGCCTTCGCCGCATTCGGCGCGCGGCTGGGTCAAGCTCTACTGCGAAACCGTGCAGCAGGCGGACAAGGGCGTCGACCTCGATTTTCTCGTCGGCAGCTCCGGCGCGGCGGTCGGACGCGAAAGCCATTGACCGCTCGTGCTGATCGCGCGAACGGCGCGGCTGCGTCTTCGCCGCCTCGATACCGGCGACGCAGCCTTCATGTTCGAGCTCGTCAACGATCGCTCGTGGATCGACAACATCGGCGAGCGGAGCGTCCGCACGCTGAACGACGCGCGCCGGTACATCGAGGATACGGCGATCGCCATGTACGAGCGTCTCGGGTTCGGCCTTTACGCGGTGGACCTCGGTGAGACCGGCGAGACGATTGGCATCTGCGGGCTCGTCAAGCGGGAAGGGCTCGACGACGTCGATCTCGGATTCGCGTTTCTTCCGCGGTTCTGGGGCGCGGGATATGCGCTCGAGGCTTCGGGCGCCGTCCTGGCGCATGCGACGGAAGCGCTCGGGTGTCGGCGCATCGTCGCCATCGTTTCCCCGCACAATGGACGTTCGATCCGATTGCTGGGCAAGCTCGGGTTTCGTTTCGAGCGGATGGTCGCGCTGAAGCCCGACGCCGAATTGCTCGAGCTGCACGCGCGGGAGAATTGATCCGGTACGCGCACCGCGA
>Ga0134128_10003115_pt1 | contig 20304 bp, 27 predicted proteins | sample KB31754_FD_96462 | JGI IMG/M metagenome (GOLD analysis project Ga0134128, IMG submission 96462) | Terrestrial soil microbial communities with excess Nitrogen fertilizer from Kellogg Biological Station, Michigan, USA - KB3-175-4 | ecosystem: Environmental > Terrestrial > Soil > Unclassified ...
TCCTGCTCGATACCTTCGACCTGGTCGAGCAGGTGCTGGGCCGCCCCATCCATCTGCCGAGGATGTCGGTGGCCTGACCCAGGCGGCTCTCCTGTCACGAGGCGATCCTGGCCGCCAGCCCCGCCGGATCGCTTCGCCTGGAGCGCGATGGCGATTCGGGATGAACCGCCATCGCGCGCTCCGGGCCCCTCACGCGAGCGATTGAGGGGCCGCGGGTTTCGAGAAGAACTGGCAGGCCGCGGTTTTGCCGCACTCGCTGCGCCACCGCATACCCCGGTAATGATCCAGCATTGCCGCAACTTGGCCGCGATGCGGTCAAAATCCGCCTCCCTGATAGCCGCGCTTGCAATTCGTCGTGCGGGGGACACTCGCGCGTAACAACGCGAAACAGAGGATGGACGATGAACGTCATGCCAAAGATCGAGTCAGATGAAACCGGCGAGGTGGATAACAATATCGCCGCGGTATCCGAAGTCGAGGCCGGTATCCGCGATTTCGTCCGCAACGACATCGCCTATCTGCGCCGTCCGATGGCGGTGAACTCCGCCGAACCCACCCTCGATCCGAGTGCAGAGGCCACCGTGAACAATGTCAATTCGCTGATCCAGCGCGTCGCCGGAACCTCGCTGTCGGAAATCGAGAACCTGATCTCGGAGCTGGAAGCCCTGCGCGACCTTCTGCACGCCGAAGGTCAGCGCGTGCAGCGCGAGATTTCCGGCTACGCGCAGCTCAGCCAGGCCGCGATGAAGTCGACGCGCATGATCTCCGACAACGTGCAGCAGTGGAAGCGCACCGCCGACGGCCTGCGCAACGGCTGATTGCGCAATTACCACACTGCGCCGCAAATCGCCGCCGCGCTTCCGATTTCGAAAGCGCGGCGGTTTCGATTCGGGTAGAAGCATCACCGCAACGCCGCCGAGCTCGGCTGCCTCATCACGATGACGAACGAGCGTTGCCTTAGGGGGAAAGCATGTCGGTTGAAACGATGGAGCGGGACGGAACCCAATCCGCGCCGTCGCGTGCGTCCACTCCGCTCGGCACGCTGATGATCCGCTTTGTCGGGTTGTTGTTCGTGGCCGTGGCCGCGCTGGCGCTGATCTGGAGCAGGTAGAGATTTTTCGCGGGCGATCGGAAGAGGCCGCGCTTTGCTCGCGCGGCCGGCGAAATTCAATCAGCGGCTCGCGACCACCGTCGGTTCCAGCGTGTAGGAGCCGTCGGCATAGCCCTTCACCACCATCGCCGCCGTCAACATCACCGCGACCGTCACCGTCGCGAACACCAAGCCCACCAGTTTCAACGCACCCCGATCCGCCATTGTTGTCCCTCGCCGATGAATCGGGCTCACTATCGCGACCACTCCTTCAAAATGCGTTAGCAGAGGATAAGTTCCACTGATTCCGCGCAAGGAGACCGGCAAACAATGCGGTAACCTTGTTGTTCGGTTAAGCACCCACGTTCCGCCGCGGCACGAAGGCGGTAGCGAGAAAGGAGAACACCAACTCGCCGCGCTGGTTGGTGCCAGAGTTGCGGATCTGCATGATGCCCCATTCGGGACGCGAGTCCGATGTGCGGGCCGACTCGATCTCGAGTGCGAACGTGATGGTGTCCCCCGCCAACACCGGTTTGATCCAGCGCAGATCGCGAAAACCCGGCGACGGGCCGCCGGCGGCGACCCTCTCGCCGCGCGCGGCGGCGTCCCGGTCGCTCCGCTGGGTGTCGAGCACCAGAAGCTTCATGCACACTGAAGCCACATGCCAGCCGGACGCGGCGAGCCCGCCGAACAGCGATTTGCGTCCCTCCTCCTCGGATAGATGAAAGCGCTGCGGATCATATTGCCTTGCGAAACGCTTGATGTCCTCGGCGGTGAACGTGAACGATCCGACCTCGCGCCGGTCACCGACCGGCATGTCTTCGAAGAAGCGCATCAGGCAGCTCCCGCACCGTCGCGCCGGCGGATGATGATCGGCGAGATCATCTCGCACAGCGCCTCGCCCTTCGCGTTGCGGGCAACGGCCTTGAAGGTCACGATGCCGCTCTCGGGGCGGCTCTTCGAAACGCGCGCCTCCGTCACCTCGATGTCGAGCGTCAGATCGTCGCCGGGCCGCAGCGGCGCGAGCCAGCGCAGCTCCTTGACGCCGGGCGAGCCCAGCGAGGCGGCGCGGCCGATGAAGCCGTCGCACATCATCCGCATCATCAGCGAGCAAAGATGCCAGCCCGAGCCGGACAGGCCGCGCAGCATGCTCTTGTTGGCGGCGTCCTCGTCGAGATGCATCGGCTGCGGGTCGAATTCGGCGGCAAACGCCAAAATCTCCTCGCGCGTGACATGACGCGGCCCGAAAGAGCCGAACGGGCCCGGCGGAAAATCTTCGAAGGTGAGGGTCATGGATCGGGGATTGCCGGAGGGAGGTCAGATTGTGGCCGCACTTTACGGCAATCTCAACCCGTTCGCCCGCATGGCTCGTGTTCCCTGTGGCCCGGATTGGTTATCCGGCCCCAGGTCTGTGTCGCCAGCCGGATTTGGGCGAGACTTGCGCCTGATTCGCCTTGGGGGAAGACGATGTTCGATTTTCAGGATCTGTTCCAGTGGGACCGTTTCATCACGCCCACCATCATCAAGACGTTCTACTGGCTCATCATTGCCCTGATCTGCCTGCTCGGCATTTCCGGTATTTTCTCTGGGCTGGCGGCAATGGCGATCAGCCCGTTCGCCGGATTTCTGGTGCTGCTCTCCTCGATCGCCAGCGTCATCGTCGGCATCGTGTTCTCGCGCATCGCCGCGGAATTCATCCTGATCGTCTTCCGCATCAACGAGCACCTCGGCGCCATCCGCGACCAGGGCGGAATGCGCTAGTCAGTTCGCGAACCGGAAATGCATGACGTCACCGTCGGCGACGACATAGTCCTTGCCTTCCAGGCGCAGCTTGCCGGCATCGCGCGCCCCCGCTTCGCCGTTGAAGGTGACGTAATCGGAGTAGGCGATGGTTTCGGCACGGATGAAGCCCTTCTCGAAGTCGGTATGGATCACGCCGGCCGCGGCCGGCGCCCTGGTGCCGCGATCGACAGTCCAGGCCCGCGCCTCCTTCGGCCCGGCCGTGAAATAGGTGATGAGGTCGAGGAGCTGGTAGCCGGCGCGGATCAGCCGGTCGAGCCCGGCCTCCTGCAGCCCCAGCGTCTCCAGAAACTCCTTGCGCTCCTCGCGCGACAACGTCGCGATCTCGGACTCGATCTTGGCGGAGATCACGACCGCAACTGCGCCTTCCTCCTCGGCGCGCTCGAACACCTGCTTCGAGAAATCATTGCCGTCCCCGGCGGAGGCCTCCTCGACATTGCAGACATAGAGCACGGGCTTTGAGCTCAAGAGCCCGAGCATGGCGAAGGCACGCTCTTCCTCGACCTTGCGCTCCACCAGGCGCGCCGGCTTGCCCTCGCGAAGGAGCACCAGCGTGCGGTTGACGAGGTCGAGCTGCTCCTTGGCGTCCTTGTCGTTGCCCTTGGCCTTCTTGGCGAGGGTGTCGACGCGCTTCTCCAGGCTCTCGAGATCGGCCAGCATCAGCTCGGTCTCGATGGTCTCGATGTCGGCAAGCGGCGCGATCTTGCCCTCGACATGGGTGACGTCGGAGTCCTCGAAGCAGCGCACGACATGCGCGATCGCGTCGACCTCGCGGATGTTGGCGAGAAACTGGTTGCCGAGGCCCTCGCCCCTGGATGCACCGCGCACGAGGCCGGCGATATCGACGAAGGTCAGCCGGGTCGGAATGATCTGCGCGGATTTGGCGATGGCCGCGAGCTTGTCGAGTCTCGGATCGGGAACGGCGACCTCACCGACGTTGGGCTCGATGGTGCAGAACGGATAGTTCGCCGCCTGCGCCGCCGCGGTTTCAGTCAGCGCATTGAACAAGGTCGACTTGCCGACATTGGGCAAGCCGACGATACCGCATTTGAATCCCATCTTGCTTTCCAGTCCTCGCGCTCAGCTCGCGCGTTTTATTGAGGTCGCCATGCGCGGGCTTGACCCGCACATCCATCGTCTTCGAAAGAGGGATCGCCGGGTCGAGCCCGGCGATGACAATTATTTACTCGGCGTCCTCGTCCTTGACGTCGAAAAATCCCTTGCCCTGCATCGTCAGATGCACCTTGTTTTGGAACGTGGAGTCGTGGCCGGCCGCAAGCAGACCGGCATTGTCGGCGACCGCAGCACACAGCGCCGTCACCCACTCATCGTCGACCTTGGCGAAGTCGGTCAGCACATGGTGATGGACCAGTTCCTTGACGCCAGGGTGACCGATCCCGAGCCGAACCCGGCGATAGTCGTTGCCGATATGCGATGAGATCGACCGCAGGCCGTTGTGACCGGCAATGCCGCCTCCGACCTTCACCCGCACTTTGCCCGGCGGCAGCTCGAGCTCGTCCTGGAACACGGTGATCTCGCCTGCGCCGAGCTTGAAGAAGTTCGCGGCTTCCTGCACCGCGCGGCCGGAATCGTTCATGTAAGTCGTGGGCTTGAGCAGGATCACGCGCTCGCGGTCGAGCGTGCCTTCCGAGGTCTCGCCGTGAAAGCGGCGGCGCCACGGCGCAAAACCGTGTCGCCGCGCTATCTCATCGACAGCCATGAAGCCGATATTGTGCCGGTTGCGCGCGTATTTCGCGCCGGGATTGCCGAGGCCGACCAACAGCAGCATGACGCGGCATCCCGCGCGAGACGTTTACTTCTTCTTGTCGCCGCCACCTGCAGGCGCCTTCGCGCCCGCTGCCGGAGCCGCCGCCGCGGCCGGTACCGGAGCCGCCGCACCCGGCGCCGCTGGAGCGCCAGGCGCCGGAGCCGCAGCACCTGCCGCCGGAGCCGCAGCAGCCGCCTCGCCAGCCGCGGCTGCGGCCGCCGCCGCTGCCTTCTGCTCTTCGGCGTAACCCGAGGGCGGCACGATGGTGACCAGCGTCAGGTCCTCGCGCCGCGAGCGCACGCCCTTCGGCAGCGTAATATCGGACAGATGCAGCGAATGGCCGATCTCGAGTTCGCCGACGTCGGCCTCGATATATTGCGGAATGTTGTCGACCGAACATTCGAGACTGACCGTGTGAGTGACGATGTTGACGGTGCCGCCACGCTTGACGCCCGGCGAGGCTTCCGACCTCTCGACATGCAGCGGCACGCTGATGCGGATGGTCGCGCCCTCGCCCAGCCGCATGAAGTCGACATGGACCGGGAAATCGCGCACCGGATCGAGATGGAAGTCGCGTGGAATCACGCGGTGCTTCTTGCCCTCCAGCTCGATGTCGTAAATCGTGGTGAGGAAGCGGCCTGCCAGGATGCGCTGACGCAGTTCCCGGTCTTCCACCGAGATCGGCAGCGGGGGCTGGTTGTTGCCGTAGATCACTCCGGGCACTCTCCCGGCGCGGCGCTCTGCCCGTGCGGCCCCCTTGCCGACTGACGGACGTGCGGTCGCCTTCAATTCCTTGACGGTCGTCGCCATTGTCTTAAGTCCTTGTTTTCAAAAGATAAAGGCCGCTAGGCGGCCCATGCTTCGTCCGCCGGCAAGCCTCCAGGGGTGCGGGGGCCGCGAACGTGGCGGGCTTTTAGCCCCAAAGCGGCAAATTGACAAGGAAATGAAGGGATTTTTTGCGTCCCGATCGCGCGTCACGTCTTTGTCCGTGCCCGCTTGGGTGCCTTCCTCCGCTGGGGATGGAGCGTCTCTCCGGCGGCCAGCATCGCGACGAATTTCTCGATACGGGCGAGCCTCGTCTGCGGCTTTTTGGCGTCATGAACACGATAGAGGATCGCAAAGCGATTCTTGCTATCGAGGGTCTCGAAGAAGGCCTTCGCCTTTTTGCTTTTCGAAAGCGCCAGCCGGAGGTCGTCAGGGACCTGCGCCGTGCTTTGTCCTGCATAGGCGGCATTCCAGCGGCCATCCTTCGTGGCCCGTTCGATCTCGCTCAACCCCGCCGGCCGCAATGCGTCCCAACGCCACAAGCTCCAGTGCACGGGCGCGGTTCTTTTCCGACCATTTGCTTGTGGATTGCCGCGGCGTGAATCGGATTAGCCAATGCGCGTCATCAAAGCGGTCGAGCTGGCCATCGATCCAGCCATGGCAAAGCGCGGCATCAACCGCCTCATCCCTTGAAATACCGGCAATTCCCGACGATTTCTTCGCGATCTTGAGCCAAAGGCCCCTGCAATCCGCGGGCTGCGACGCCAGCCATGTATCGAAGGCCCGCTGCGACTTGAAGGCAAGGACCGGCAAATCGCGTGATGGCTCGGCCATGAATGCGCGTCGGCGGACCGCCCTTATGAACCCGCATTCGGCGCGGACGGCGCGACGCCGAGCTTGCCTTCCAGCACGGCAAGGCGCGCCTTCAGCGCCTCGTTTTCCTCGCGCGCGAGCCGCGCCATGTCCTTCACCGCCTCGAACTCCTCGCGTTTGACGAGGTCCATATCGCGCAGGAATTTCTCGGCCTGATTGCGCCAGAGTGCGTCGACCTCGCGCTTAACGCCTTGGGCGGCGCCGGCGGCATCGTTCATCAGCCGGCCAATTTCGTCGAAAAACCGGTTGGTGGTCTGGGTCATGGCGAAATCTCCGTGCGCGGGAACCGCAGCCTGACACAATGGCGATCCGGCAGCCTTCGTTCAAGGCCCCTGCGGCGCCTGGGCGAACCTTGTCATGCTGCGGTTTACTTGCAATCGTATTTGGCGCCCCAAACAAACCCAGAATCACGAACATCAAGAAACGCTCATGATCGACCAGCAAGTGGACATCGAGACCAAGGACGGCAGGACCACCACCTTCATCACTCATCCCGAGCGCGGCGGGCCGTTTCCCGTCATCATCTTCTACATGGACGCGCCGGCGATCCGCGAGGAACTGCGCGACATGGCGCGCAGGCTCGGCACCGCGGGCTATTACGTCATGCTCCCGAACCTGTACTACCGCGCCGGCGTGATGGAGCTCGGCCCGATCAATCCCGATCCCGAATCTCCGGAACGCAAGCGGATGTTCGCGCTGATGAACTCGCTCAATATCCCGCTGGTGATGGAAGATACGAAGGCCCTGCTGGCCTATGCACAGACGCAGAAGGCTGCCAACACCGGGATCGTCGGCACGGTCGGCTATTGCATGAGTGGCCGCTATGCGGTCAACGCGGCGACGCATTTTTCCGATCGCGTGAAAGCCGCCGCCTCGGTCTATGGCACGCATCTTGCGACCGATCAGCCCGACAGCCCTCATCTGTCGGCTTCCAGGACCAGGGCCGAACTTTACTTCGCCTGCGCCGAGACCGACATCTACGCGCCGCAGGACATCATCGATAAGGTGAGCGAAGGCATGAAGGGTACGAAGAACGAGGTCGAGATCTATCCCGGCACGCATCACGGCTTCGCCTTCCCGAAACGTCCCGTCTATCATCGTGACGCCGCCGAGCGGCATTGGGAGCGGCTGCTCGCTCTCTACAAACGCAACCTTGTCTAAGCCAGCTTGATGCTTCCCCTCCTCATCAAATTCCCGGTGTTCGATCCGATCGCGATCTCGATCGGTCCGATTGCCATCCGCTGGTATGCGCTCGCCTATATCGGCGGCATCGTGTTCGGCTGGCTTTATGCCCGCTCGCTGCTCAAGAACGAGAAGCTCTGGGGCGGCCCGGCGCCGATCTCGCTCGTCCAGATGGACGACTTCATCCTCTGGGTCACGCTCGGCATCATCATCGGCGGCCGCACCGGCTATGTGCTGTTCTACAATCTGCCCTTCTTCGCCGAACATCCGTCCGAGATTCTCGAACTGTGGAAGGGCGGCATGTCCTTCCACGGCGGCTTCATGGGCTGCGTGATCGCGGTGATATGGTTCGCGCGCAGGAACAACATCTCCATCCTCTCGCTTGGCGACATCACCACTGCGGTCGGGCCGATCGGCCTGTTTCTCGGGCGGATTGCCAATTTCGTCAATGGAGAGCTGTGGGGGCGACCGGCCGACCCCGCTTTGCCCTGGGCGATGATCTTTCCCAATGGCGGGCCGCTGCCGCGCCATCCGAGCCAGCTCTACGAAGCCGGCATGGAGGGCATCGTGCTGTTCACCGTGCTTGCGCTCATGATCCGCTTTGGGGCGTTGAAGCGGCCCGGCCTGATCCTCGGCAGCTTCATTGTCCTCTACGCGATCGCACGCATCACCGGCGAGCATTTCCGCCAACCCGACCCGCAGCTCGGATTTTTGTGGGGCGGCCTTACGATGGGTATGCTGTTGTCGATGCCGATGGTAATTGCAGGCGTCGTAATTATTGTAATGGCGTGGCGTCGGAAGCAAGCGAATCAGGCCGGCGCGAAATAGTTAAGTCGCATTGCAAGGCAGACTGTGACCGATTTCTCGCCGCTGCAGTCGGAGATCAAGAAGCTCATCAAGTCGTCCGGTCCGATGCCGGTATGGCGATATATGGAGCTGTGCCTGATGCATCCGCAGCATGGCTATTACGTCTCGCGCGATCCGCTCGGGCGCGAAGGCGACTTCACGACCGCGCCTGAAGTCAGCCAGATGTTCGGCGAATTGCTCGGACTGTGGGCCGCATCGCTGTGGAAGATTCTGGGCTCTCCGACGCTGCTAAGGCTGATCGAGCTCGGCCCCGGCCGCGGCACCATGATGGCGGACGCGCTGCGCGCGGCGCGCATACTGCCGCAGCTCTATCAGACGCTGAGCGTGCACCTTGTCGAGATCAATCCGGTGCTGCGCCAGAAGCAGCAATCGACCCTGTCGGGCGTCCGCAACATCGCCTGGCACGATACCATCGACGAGGTTCCGGACGGCCCTGCCATCATCTTCGCCAACGAATATTTCGACGTGCTGCCGATCCATCAGGTCGTCAAGCAGGCGGGTGGCTGGCACGAGCGCGTGGTCGACCTCGATACCGGTGGCAAGCTGGTGTTCTCCGCTGCCGCTGAACCGATCCCGCGCTTCGACGTGCTGCTGCCGCCTCTGGTGCGCGCCGCGCCGATCGGCGCGGTGTTCGAATGGCGGCCGGATTCCGAAATCATGAAGATCGCGACCCGCGTGCGCGACCAGGACGGTGCGGCGTTGATCATCGACTATGGCCATGTGCGCAGCGACGCGGGCGATACCTTCCAGGCGATCGCGCGTCACAGCTTCACCGATCCCCTGAAGGCGCCGGGACAGGCCGATGTCACAGCCCATGTCGATTTTCAGGCGCTCGCGCGCGCCGTGGAGGACGTCGGGGCGCTCGTCCATGGGCCGGTGACACAGGGCGATTTCTTGAAGCGGCTCGGCATCGAAACCCGCGCAGTCGCGCTGATGGCAAAAGCCTCGCATGAGGTCAGCGAGGATATTTCGGCCGCGCTGAAGCGATTGACGGGGGGCGGCCGCAGCGGCATGGGTTCTATGTTCAAGGTGCTCGGCATCTCCTCACAAAGCCTTGCCTCGCTGCCGGGCCTGAGCGACGACAGCGAATCGGCCGGACCTTCCTGATGCTTGCTTCCTCCCTGCTTTCGGCCATCCCCGGCGTTCGCCACGCCTTTTTTACTCGCGACGGCGGCGTCTCCGAGGGTGTCTATGCCGGCCTCAATGGCGGCCTCGGCTCCAACGACGACCCGACCCGAGTGGCGGAAAACCGCCGGCGCATGGCGGAACAGTTGGGCGTTGCCCCCTCGCATCTGGTCGGCGTGCACCAGATCCACTCGCCGGACGCGGTGGTGGCGACCGGTCCATGGAACGGCAGGGCACGGCCGAAGGCGGACGCCATCGTCACAAAGAATGAAGGGCTTGCGATCGGCGTCACCACGGCCGATTGCGGACCGATCCTGTTCGTCGATCCGAAGGCGCGTGTGATCGGGGCCGCGCATGCCGGCTGGAAGGGCGCGCTGACCGGCATCCTTGAATCGACCGTCGAGACAATGGAAAAGCTTGGCGGGGAACGAGGCGGCATGGTGGCTGCCATTGGCCCCCTGATCCGCCAGCCAAGCTACGAGGTCGGTCCCGAATTCGTCGAACGCTTCATCGAGGCCGATGCCGGCCATGCGACGTTCTTTCTGCCCGGCGAGCGCGATCGCCACGCGATGTTCGATCTCGCCGGTTTTATCCGCATGCGGCTGGAAAATGCCGGCGTGCTGGTGATCGACGACCTCGGCATCGACACCTATTCCGACGAGCGCTGCTTCAGCTACCGCCGCTCGGTGCATCGCAAGGAGCCGGATTACGGCCGGCACGTGCACGCGATCGTGCTGGAAGCATAATAATGGCGTAAAATTGGTTCGACCCGACGCCGATCTGCGGCCGCCGCGGCCTGATTTCGTCCTGACCCTGTGTCTCGCCCGCTCTAGACGCTTGCTCGTTTTAGCGATAACGCGAAGGCAACAATGAGGGATGCGTCGAACCATTTGGCCGGGCACCGCCGGACGCTGCTGCGCGTCGGCTGCGCGGGACTGCTGCTGGCGGTGGCCTGCGCGCTTGGCGGCTGCGCTGCCGGAGGAGCTGCGAGCTCCGGCGCCTTTGCCATGGCAACCGATGGCCCGACCATCACTTTCGAGTCGATCGACGGCCCGCCGCCCGGCGTGTTCGACCGCATGGTGAGCGTGCTCGACAGCGAGAGCAAGCTGCGCAGTCTTGCCATCGTGTCTCGCGAAAGCCCGGCCGCCTATCGCGTGCGCAGCTATCTCTCCGCAGAGGTCAATCACGGCCGCACCGCGATCGCGTGGGTCTGGGACGTCTACGACCGCGACCAGCAGCGTACGCTGCGCCTGTCCGGAGAGGAACAGGCCGGCAAGGCAGGCCGCGATCCGTGGGCGGCGGCCGACGACCTCGTGCTGCGCAAGATCGCACAGGCCGGCTTCAGCGGCCTTTCCAGCATGGTCAATGGCACGCCGGCTGAAACACCGTCGTCTGCCCCCGCTCCAAGCAAGCATGGGGAAGCGGTTGCAAGCGCGGCTGCTCCGGCAACTTCGAGTGGCGCCCAGATTGCTGCGCTGGGCTACACCGGCCATTAGTCAAACCCCGGAAATGGCACCCATTTTTGCCCGGGAAAACCAGCCTCGCGGGTTGCCATCGGCGCTATCTCCCTGATATTCCCTCGCTCGTCAGAACGCCGGTTCCAGGGGAAAACCCGATATGCTGAACAAGGTCTCCAGCAACGTCCGCGGAGAAGCCTCGATGTCGGCCAAGAACGGCTCCATTAAGCTGATCGCCGGCAATTCCAACCCGGCGCTGGCCCAGGCGATCGCCGACGGCATCGGCCTGCCGCTGACCAAAGGCGTGGTCCGCCGCTTCGCGGACATGGAGATCTTCGTCGAGATCCAGGAAAACGTCCGCGGGTCCGACGCCTTCATCCTGCAGTCGACCTCCTATCCGGCCAACGACCACCTGATGGAGCTCCTGATCATCACCGACGCCCTGCGCCGCTCGTCGGCACGCCGGATCACGGCGGTGATCCCCTATTTCGGCTATGCGCGGCAGGATCGCAGGTCCGGCTCGCGCACGCCGATCTCGGCCAAGCTGGTCGCCAATCTGATCACTCAGGCCGGCGTCGACCGCGTCATGACGCTCGACCTGCATGCCGGCCAGATTCAGGGCTTCTTCGACATCCCGACCGACAATCTCTATGCCTCGCCGCTGATGGTGCGCGACATCAAGGAGAAATTCGACCTCGCCAAGGTGATGGTGGTTTCGCCCGATGTCGGCGGCGTTGCACGCGCCCGGGGCCTTGCCAAGCGCATCAACACGCCGCTCGCCATCATCGACAAGCGCCGCGAGCGGCCGGGCGAATCCGAGGTGATGAACGTGATCGGCGAGGTCGCCGGCCACACCTGCATCCTGATCGACGACATCATCGATTCCGGCGGCACGCTGGTGAATGCAGCCGACGCGTTGCTTGCCAACGGCGCGACGGACGTCTACGCCTATATCTCTCACGGCGTGCTCTCCGGCGGCGCCGTGACCCGCATCACCTCCTCGCGGCTGAAGGAACTGGTCATCACCGATTCGATCCAGCCGACCGAGGCGGTCCGCAAGGCCGCCAATATCCGCACACTCTCGGTCGCCGGACTGATCGCGGAGGCGATCAACCGCACCGCGGCGGAGGAATCGGTCTCCAGCCTGTTCGATTAGACTGCGCGGATCTTTCGTAGAGTGGGCAAAGCGATAGCGTGCCCACCTATCCAGACACGATGCATGGATAGGTATGGTGGGCACGGCGCAAGAGCGCCTTTGCCCACCCTACGATTCTTCGGCGCGACGGATCCGCCGCGCGCTCCTCAATCATGTCCCGGCCGCGGCACCAAATTCATGATCGTGCGCGTGAAGCCGCCATCGACGATGATCTCGTCGCCATTGATGTAGGACGCGCGGTCGCTTGCGAGAAACGTGACGGCGTCCGCAATGTCCTGCGGCATGCCGATGCGGCGCATCGGCGTCACAGCGGAGCGGCGCTCGGTCACGCCCGGCGTGTCATAGAAGGCCTGACTCATCGGCGTGATCACCATGCCGGGGCTCACCACATTGCTGCGGACGCCCTCCGGTCCCCATTCGCTCGCAAGCTGCCGCGACAGCATCACCACGGCCGCCTTGCTGACGCTGTAGGCGCCGCTCTTGCCCTGGGCGTGGCTGCCGGCGATGGACGCCACATGCACGAGGCTGCCGCGCCCCTCGCGGCGCATCTGCCGGCCGAAGGTCTGCGCGCAGAGAAAATAGCCGGTAAGATTGACCGAGAGCACCATGTTCCATTCGGCAAGCGACAACGTGTCGAGCGTGCCGGGCCGCAGGATCGCCGCGGCGTTGACGAGCACGCTTGCGGGACCGAGCGCCTTCTCGACGGTTTCGGACGCGGCCGCAATGCTGTCGGCATCGGTCACATCGCAGGGCGCGACGACGTGGCGGTTGCCCGCCAGCTCCGCGCGCGTCTTCTCGAGCCCCTGCTCGTCACGGTCGATGACGGCGACTTGCGCGCCGGCGCCGGCGAGATTGACCGCGACTGCGCGGCCGATACCGCCGCCTCCGCCCGTCACCACACAGACCCGGCCGGAAAGGCCGAGCCAGTCCTGCGAAAGCTGTTCTGTCGTGTTTTGAGTCATCGGCGCGCCCTCGTGTTTTCTTGTTGTGGTCGCACCAGAAGACTGACAACGAAATTGAATGTCAAACGGCGCCTCTTGCGTGCCCGATACGCCGCCATTGGATAGGCAAAGGCGCGCCAATCAATACTCCTTGACGGCCGCACCGAGCGCGATCCACACACAGGCAGCGACCAGGCCAAGGCCACCGAGCGCAAGGAAGGTCGGTGAATACCCGACCCATTGCGCGATCCAGCCGCCGAGCGCCGGACTGAGCGCCGCGCCGGCGCCTTGAATCGTGATGACGGCACCCTGCGCGAGATTGACGCGCCCGGTGCCATATAGCGACCGTGCGACCATGCCCGGCACTGCAACGCCCTGCAGGCCGATGCCGACGCCGTCGAGGATCTCCACGGGAACGACGCCCCACCATCCCGTGAAGAAGAAGGCAAGAACGCCGCGCAACGGGAGCACCAGAAACGAGACAAGAATGAGCAGCCAATAATTGCGCTTCTCCGCAACGCGCATGGCGACAATCGACGTGACGACCATGACACCCTGGGCGATAACGATGATGGTTGCGACCAGGCCGGGGCCATTGATCTTGCCGCCTGACGTGGCGGACATGCCGTAGAGCGGGACGATCGCCGCATTGCCGAGGTGAAAGACTGCAAGCGCCAGGCCCAACACCAGGAGCGGTTTGTGCCGCAACAACACCCTCATTGCGCTGGGCTGGCTCTCCGGGTCGTCCTCCTTGCTGCCGCGTGCCTTGCGATGGTCGATCGAGCCCGAGGGAATCATGAGCACGCAAGCCACCGTGATCGCGCCGAAGAGTGCCGCCAGCACGAAGACCGCAAAATAACCGAACTGCCAGCCGAGCAGGCCGGAGGCTGCAGCGCCGACCATGTTGCCTGCGTGATTGAAGGCCTGGTTGTGGCCGTTCTGCCGGTTGAAGCCGCGTTGTCCGACGATGCCGAGGGTTATGCCCGTGACTGCGGGGACGATCGCGGCACCGGCCATCGCGGTGGCAACCTGGGACGTGACGACGGCCCAGAAATCTTGCCAGAACAGGATGATGGAAGAGGCGGCAACGACGGCCACGCCTGGCACGATCACCCAGGCGCGCTTGTGTCGCGATGCGTCGATAAGGCCGCCGACCGGGGTCGTGATCAGCATGCCCGCGAGATTGCCGATCGTCAGGGCGGTGCCGATCATGCCGGCGGTCCAGCCTCGTTGCAACAGGAACACGCCGACGAACGGCCCGATGCCGGACTGCATGTCCGCCATGAAAAAGTTCACGGCCAGCAGCGGCCAGAGGCGGGCTGCCGTGTCCTTGGTTTTGTCCTCGGTTTTTTCCCGCCCCTGCTTCGCCATCAATCTGGGGTCCGCGTCTCGCCGACATCTGGAAATGCAATGTCTATAACAGATGGTCCGTCACGGGGTTCATCGCTGCCGTGATTTTGGGGCACAGATCAGCGCCGCCGGCGCGGAAGCCGGGCGCTAGTCAGTCCGTGGCGGATGCGGCGCGATTTACTTCCGGACGTCTCGAACAGGCGCCATGGTCGGCGCGGATCGCGTTGCCCGCCGCCCCGAAACATTCTGCCACCACTCCTCCAGCGCACCCCGTTCGCAGGCGAGTTTGACGGTCGTGCCGCCGGCGAATTTGGTCCAGTCGGCAAAGCGGTGTTGCGAGACCGCGATCACCACGGCAATGTCGGCATCACGTGCACGCTGGATCAGGTGGGAAAGTCCCTTGCCGTCGCGCTCGCGCTTGCCGAAGCGATTGACGATCAGAAGGTCGGCGCCGGATTCGAGCGCTTCGGCTACGCGCGCGCCCGCGCCTTGGAGCCTGCCAGGGTCGAGACGGCAGCCGCTGGCGGCGGGATCGAAATCCTGCGCCAACAGCAAGGTCTCGCCGCTGTGGACCAGCACCGCCGACAGGCTGGAGTCCGCGCATTGGCCGGCCTGCACCATGCCCACCGCGCGAAAGCCGCGCGCGTTCAGATCGTTCGCGAAGTCGCGCAGGATCGTGTCGGGATCCTGATCGTCATCGTAGACGAGGGCAGCGAGGTCGGATTGGGCGTCGAGCATGGCGAGTCTCATTTTCATCTGCAGACAAGGGGAACTTTGAGCCGTGCCGCGATCCCAAAGGGAATTATGTACTGGAATATATCACGTCATCAGGCGATCGCGGCCGCAATAATAACGGCGCCCGCATGGCGGGCACGTGCGAACCTGCATGGGAGGTCTTCGCGCGCCGCGTTGGCGCGCTTGCTTTACGATCTCCCGCCCTCGCTGTAAAACATGGAATATAACGCTGCCTGCCCCTATATTCAGACAAGCCCCCAAAATACCGAACAAGCCAAGGGAGACACAGCATGGCTGTCACACAGGCAATTGCGATGACGCGCCATCCGTACGCGGATGGTTCCTACAAGAAGATGCTGATCGACGGCAAATGGGTCGATGCCGTCTCCGGCAAGAGATTCGAGACGCTCAACCCCGCGACCGGCGAGGTGCTTGCCACCGTTGCCGAAGGTGACGCCGAAGACATCAACCGCGCGGTGGCCGCCGCCCGTCGCGCCTTCGAGGGACCGTGGAGCAAGGTCAAGCCGTTCGAGCGGCAGAACATGCTGTTGAAGCTCGCCGACCTGGTCGAGAAGAATTTCGAGGAGCTGTCGCAGCTCGATACCCTCGATATGGGCGCGCCGATCAGCCGCACGCGCGGCAACAAGCTGCGCGCCCTCGGCATGCTCCGCTACTACGCGGGCCAGGCCACAGCGATCCATGGCGAGACCATCGAGAACTCGCTGCCCGGCGAGATCTTCTCCTATACGCTGAAGGAACCGGTCGGCGTTGTCGGCGCGATCATTCCCTGGAACGGGCCGTTGACGGCTTCGATCTGGAAGATCGGGCCTGCGATCGCAACAGGTTGCACCGTCGTGCTGAAGCCGGCCGAGGAAGCGCCGCTGACCTCGCTCCGGATCGCCGAGCTCTGCCTGGACGCCGGCATTCCCGCCGGCGTCGTCAACGTGGTGCCCGGCTATGGGGAGACCGCAGGCGCGGCGCTCGCTTCACATCCGGGCGTCGACAAGGTCGCCTTCACCGGCTCGCATGTCACGGGACAATCGATCGTACGAGCCTCCGCCGGCAACCTGAAGCGCGTCTCGCTCGAGCTCGGCGGCAAGTCGCCGGACATCGTGTTCGCCGATGCGGATCTCGACGCGGCGGTGCCGGGCGCGGCAATGGCGGTGTTCGCCAATTCAGGGCAGATCTGCAGCGCCGGCACGCGGCTCTTTGTCGAGAGCAAGGTCTACGACGAGTTCGTCGGCCGCGTCGCCGAATTCGGCAAAAAGCTGAATGTGGGCAATGGGCTCGATCCGAATACGCAGATCGGCCCGCTGGTGTCGGCCCAGCAGCTCGAACGCGTGTCGGGGTATCTCGACATCGGCCAGAAGGAAGGCGCCAAGGCGCTTGCCGGCGGCGCACGGCTCACCGAAGGGCCACTGTCGAAGGGCTACTTCGTGCCGCCCACGGTGTTCGCCAACGTCCAGGACACTATGCGGATCGCGCAGGAGGAAATCTTCGGCCCCGTCATCTCCGCGATCCCGTTCAAGGACCCTGACGAGCTGATCAAGCGCGCCAATGCCACGACCTTTGGTCTCGGCTCGGGCGTGTGGACCACCAACGTCTCCAGGGCGCATCAGGTGGCAAAAGCGCTGCGCGCCGGCTCGGTCTGGGTCAACTGCTACCAGACGATGGATCCGGCGGTGCCATTCGGCGGCTACAAGATGAGCGGCTACGGCCGCGAGTCCGGCAAGCAGCACATCGAGGAGTACCTCAACGTCAAGGCGGTCTGGGTCAAGACAGCCTGAGATATCGCAGCTTCGAGGACGAAAGTGGCGGCTTCGGCCGCCACTTCTTTACCGCGCCACCGCCCTTTTCTTCTTGCCGATATCGCTGCGCAGCGCCGCCAGTTCCTTGCGGACGGCACTGGCGGCATTGCGCTCGATCTTGCGGTAGCGCGCGACCAGCGACACGCCGAACGCGGTCAGCGCCGCGCCGCCGCCATTCCTGCCGCCGGTCTGCCGCTCGACCGCGGGCCGCCGGCAGATGCGGTTGATCTCATCCACGAGATCCCAGGCGCGCTTGTAGGACATGTCCATGGCGCGGCCGGCCGCCGAGATCGAGCCTAACGCGCGGATGTTTTCGAGCAACTGGATCTTGCCCGGCCCGATCCGATCCTCACGATCGAGATCGATGCGTACGCTCAGAGTGGGAAGCACAGCAGATTGCTTCTGCATGGGAGATTGCTCTCGGACCTGACCGCACATTGCCATCAGAGCCTGCGGCGGACAAGATATCGGAGAACAGCGGCGCTACCGCTCGCCCGGCGCGGTGAAGAATTTCTCGCCATAGGCAAAACGATTGGGCTTCAAGAAGAAGCCGAGCAGCACCGCGCCGTTGGGTGCGACCGCTTCGTGCTGATTGCCGGCGGGGCGCCAGACAAACTGGCCGGGGCCGCATTTGCCCTCGTGGTCCTCCAGCGAACCTTCGATCACGTAGGTCTGCTCGAGCGCGGTGTGCTCGTGCAGCGGCACGACGGCGCCGGGCGCGAGCTTGAACAGCGCGGTGGTGATGCCGTTGTCGTCGGTATAGAGCACCTTGATCTGAATGCCCGGAAACTTCGTCGCTTCCCAGGGCATATTCGGCACGTCGAGATAGTGCGCCGCGCGCTCCGGCGGATTTTCCGGCTTGATGTCGGAATGCATAAGCTTGCGTTGCTGCACGGACATGACGGGCTCCTCGCTTGCTCTTTGTGGCGGAACGCCTTGAGCATACTGCGGAGATTGCCTGCCCGGAAGATGCAAACGCCGTGCTAGTAGCAGCGCGTGACGTTGACGGTGTGCTGGCCGCCGTTATGTCCGGGCACTGTGACGATCTCGGCGGTGCAGCTCGACACGTAGGGCCGGTTGGACGGCACGACATTGGGCGGAAAGCGATGCGCCCAGTCCCAGGGCACGTCATAGGTGTAGGTGTAGTGCACGTCCGATGACGTCGGCGGCGTCGGATATCCCTCCGCCAGCGGCACACCATCCGGTCCATAAAAAGTGCCGTCGATGCCTGGCCAGAAGAAGTTGCGGCGGCGGTGATGCCGGAAGGCGTGAGCATTGAGCGGGCGGAACATCGGATGGGCCGAAGCGACACTGCGCGGAGCTGCGCAAGCCTCGCTGGTGACAAGGACCAGCGCTGCGCCGACAGAGGCGACCAGCGCTCCATATAATTTATACGTCATGGCATGCACCAATTCTGCAAGTGGACTGGTAGCTCCCCTTGGGCACGCTAGGCCGCGCCTTTGGTGCCGGCAAACACACAATTAACAATTGGTTAAGACGTAACATTAACGCACCCGCCGCCTGCCCGGTCACCGCTTTCAAAACCAGGCGAGGCGCAACGAAGTTGCCAGATTGCCCTCGATAAATGCGGTCAGGAAACAGGAACCATCGCGATACCGGCCCGTTGGCCAAGCGTATCCTTGCTGCGGTCAATTCTTGCTTCGACCAAGGAGGTTCCATGAGCAAACCTCGCGAACCGAATGGCGTCGAGCCTGATTTTTCCGAAGACGACATCCAGCGGGAGAAGTTCGGGCCGCGCGGCGTTCCAGGCGCCCCGGATCCTGCGAAGATGACTCCGCAGCGCGAAAAGAAGACGCCGAAACACATCGATCAGGGCCACGTTTCCTGACGAGGTCACGCCATCGCGCTTCGGTCGCATGGTGTTCACGGCTCTGATCATTGCAGCCACCGTCGCCATGGTCGTTGGCCTCGGTTCTGACCGCGATGATCGCCAGCGCCGCCGGCCTGCGTGCAATCGACACAAGGAGAGAAGCCATGTCGGCCGCAATCCGAGACGACCTATCATTGCTGGAAAGCGCGGTGGCAATCGCTTTCGACTTCCTGCAACGCACAGGCGAGATCGACGAGGAAATCGAGGCCTGCCATTTCCTCGCCAACAAGGTCGGCTTCATGATGGCGCAGGGCGAGCGCAATCGTTTGATGCTGGCCAACCGCGCGATCACGGCGTTCCAGCGCTGTCGGGAAGCGCGAAGGGCCGAGTTGGAGTTGGCTTCCTGATCGGGGGCGAAGCCAAACGTTGCGCCTCGCCGCTCACGGCCGTCGCGTGACGAGGCGGTCGGCGTCGCAAAGCCTTCCATGGTCTTGATCCGCTTCTCGAGCCACCAGCCATGTTCGGGCGACCAGTCCTCGAAGCGGCAGTTGACGCCGAGGTCATGCGCCCAGTGATGGGCGATGTTGGGATTGAATTGCGACTGCCGGCCGACCGCGATGAGATCGGCCTGTCCGTCCTCGAGGATGCTTTCAGCCTGCCGCGCTTCGAGAATGATGCCGACCGCCATGGTCGCAACTGAACGGCCGGAACAGTTTTGGCCGCGTCGTCTTCGTCTCGGCGACATTGGGTCCGTCACTCACAGTTCGCGTCTCCCCTGCTTCCTCGATTGGGGCGCGAAGATGACGCGAAAGCGACAGGGGACGCGCATGATGCAACGCAACGTGATACAATCCGCATGATTGTATCACGCGGCCGACATACTTTGGATGAAAAGGCCGGCGTGCGCGCTAGGCGGCTCCTCGGGCGAAGAGTATAATCCGCATCACCAAGCAAGAATACGAGGTTCAAGAAAACCTCGCGGGCCGGAGTGTTCAATCATAAAAACGTCTAGGGAGAAAATCTGATGTCGCTGACTCGCCGTCAAGCGCTGGCGTCCGCCGCTGGCGCGCTTGCAAGCACCACGCTCGCCAGTCCCGCCATCGCCGCGAAAGAACCGATCCGGATCGGTTATCTTCCGGCGCTCACCGGGCCGTCGTCTTCCACCGGAATCGGGATCGGTCGAGGTACCGAGCTTGCGGTGAAGGAGATCAATTCCGCCGGCGGCATCGACGGGCGCCAGATCGAGTTGATCGTCCGCGACACCCAGAGCGAGCCGACCAAGGCCGTCAACGGAGCGGCCGAGCTCGCGCACAAAGAGAAGGTGAGCGTTGTCCTTGGCCCGCTTAATTCCGGCGAGTCGCTCGCGGTCGTGCCGTTGCTCGCGCGCGCCAACATGCTGCAGGTCCATCCCTGCTGGGTCGACACCCTCACAGATCCCAAGAAATATCCGATGTGCTTCCGCAATGCGCCGACCAACCAGCAGATCGGCGCCGCCGCCAATCGTTATGTGGTGGAGGTGCTCAAGAAAAAGAAGGTCGCCGTCATTTCGGACACCA
>Ga0134128_10003116_pt1 | contig 20304 bp, 14 predicted proteins | sample KB31754_FD_96462 | JGI IMG/M metagenome (GOLD analysis project Ga0134128, IMG submission 96462) | Terrestrial soil microbial communities with excess Nitrogen fertilizer from Kellogg Biological Station, Michigan, USA - KB3-175-4 | ecosystem: Environmental > Terrestrial > Soil > Unclassified ...
GAGTTGATCGAAAAAGTCGGTGATGATTTCCGCTAGTGGCAACTCGTAATGGAGCATCGCGCGTCTCGGATCCAGATACTTCATGTCCATGAAGATGCCGCGGCGGCCTTGACACAACTCCATCAAGGGTCCGACATAATCGTTGGGCACCATGATGTGGGCGTCCACAAACGGTTCTTCGATAAATTGGCGGTGGTTTGAGTCCGGCAAGAACGCCGGGTTGTCCACCATGACGACGCCGCCGTCGGTTTTTGTCACTCGATAAATGACCGAGGGGGCGGTGGTGATGAGCGTCAAATTGTATTCGCGTTCGAGACGTTCCTGAATAATCTCCATGTGGAGCAATCCCAGGAATCCGCAGCGGAAGCCGAAGCCGAGCGCTTCTGATGTTTCCGGCTCGAAGAACAGCGAGGAATCGTTGAGCTTCAATTTGTCCAGCGCTTCGCGTAACTCCGGATATTGATCGTTGTCCACCGGATAAATGCCGGCGAAGACCATTGGTTTTGCAGGACGGTAACCGGGCAGCGCCTCAGCAGCCGGCGTCGCTGCATGGGTGACGGTGTCACCGACCAGCGTTGCTACGTCTTTGATTGATGCGGCAAGGTATCCCACTTCACCGGGCCCGAGCTCTTCCACAGGAGTTTGCTTCGGCCTCAAAACGCCGAGATCGGTAATCTCGAATTCCTTTTGGTTTGCCATGAAGCGAATCTTGTCGCCGACTTTGACAGAGCCATCCACGACTCGGAAATAAACGATAATGCCACGGTAGCTTTCGTAATAGCTGTCGAAAACCAGCGCCCGGAGCGGCTTGTCGTGGGTATTTTTGGGCGGCGGTATTAAGTGAACGATTGCTTCGAGCACATCATTGATGCCGATGCCGGCTTTGGCGCTGGTAAGCACAGCATCTGTCGCAGGCACCATCAGCACTTCTTCAATCTCATGCTTGATGCGCTCAGGGTCAGCGCTGGGCAAATCGATTTTGTTGATCACGGGCACTATTTCCAGCCCGTTTTCCATTGCTAGCTGAACATTAGCCAGCGTTTGCGCCTCGACGCCCTGCGTGGCGTCGACGACGAGCAGCGCACCTTCGCAGGCTGCCAGGCTGCGCGATACTTCGTAGCCGAAGTCCACATGACCAGGTGTATCGATGAGGTTGAGAGTATATGTTTTGCCGTCGGAGGCGGTGTACTCCATACGCGCCGCCTGCAATTTGATTGTGATTCCACGCTCGCGCTCGATGTCCATCGTGTCCAACACCTGCGCTTGCATGTCACGCTTGGCGATGGTCTTGGTCACTTCCAGCAGGCGGTCGGCCAGCGTGGATTTGCCGTGGTCGATGTGGGCGATGATGGAAAAATTGCGGATGTAGGTCGGGTCTGTGGGCACGGCCGGCTCGGAACTCTAGATACGGATAAGCAGGCGTCGACGACGCCCTTCGGTAGTTTAGCAGGAGCCTTATGCCAGGGGCAGTTTCGTGAATCTCATGTATAGGATTGTAGGGGCGATGCATGCATCGCCCCTACGGAGATTGCGACATGATGAAATGGCATTCATCGGCGGTGTTTTTATGTGACAAATCGGGTTACCATCGGAGGGAACGTACGTTCCGCGGACCTCTTCTATGTAAAGTAGACCGGGTACCTATGACACATCCATTTCTCGAAGCTCTCAAGAAACGACCGCTGTTGACCGACGGGGCGATGGGCACGTTGCTATATGCACGCGGGGCTTCGCCCGAAAGCTGCTTCGAGCAATTAAATGTTGCAAAGCAAGATCTCGTGCAGCAGGTGCACATCGATTACATCAATGCCGGCGCCGATGTTATCGAGACCAATTCTTTCTGCGGCAATCGCTATCGGTTGGCGTCTTTCGGTTTGGACAAAGACGTATGGCAGTTCAACGTCTGGGCTGCCAAGGTGGCGCGCAACGCCAGGGAAATAGCCGGGCACCCCGTGTTTGTCGCCGGGTCGATCGGTCCCACTGGCAAATTGCTCGCACCAATAGGTGATGTGACCAAGTCTGATTTGGAAGAGGCGTTCAAACAGCAAATGGAAGGTCTGCTTGCCGGTGGTGTCGATCTGTTCATCATCGAATCGATGGCCAATCCGATTGAGACTGCGGTGGCCGTCCGTGCGGCGCGGAAAATTTCGCAACTGCCGGTGGTCGCGCAGTTCAGTTTTACCACTGAGGGAAATACGATTTTTGGCACGAAGCCCGAAGATGCGGCGCGCATCATGGTGGAGCTTGGTGACGATCGTCCGGATGTGATTGGTATCAACTGCGGCGCCGGGCCCGGTCCGGTGTTCGAGTCGCTGGAGCGCCTGAGCAATGCGCTTCATGATCTCGGTATCAAGCCCGATGAGATTGGCCTTTCATGCATGCCGAATGCGGGTATGCCGGGACGCGTCGGCGATAGGTTTATGTACATAAGCCGACCTGATTACTGCGCTTCCTTCGTCGAGAAATATTTGCAGGCAGGCGCTCGTTTGGTCGGCGGCTGTTGCGGCACGACGCCCGAGCACATTAAAGCGATGCGCCAGTCGCTGGACCGCTGGATTGCTTCGCACGACGGCAAAGAGAAAATCAGCGGCTCTTACCCGAGGACAAAAGATACCGAGCTGCAAAAGATTGCTGCCACCACCGGCACGATCGCGGTCACCAGCGGCGATCGCAAAGAAGCGCAAGAAACACCGCGTGCCGGCGTGCCGATCTTCGAAGGCATTGCCTCTCGCCTTGCCACCAATGACCCGAGCAATTTCTTTATCAGTGTTGAACTCGATCCGCCTAAGGGTGCTGTCCCGCGCAAGTTATTGGTTGCTGCGGAGATGGTGCGCGATGCCGGTGCCGATACCATTAACGTCGGCGATAGCCCGATGGCGAAGGTGCGCATGTCGTCGATGGCGACTTGCCTTTTGATTCAGCAGAAGGTCGGCATCGAAACAATCATCCATTTCACCACACGCGATCGCAACTTGATGGGAATTCAGGCCGACCTGCTCGGCTGCCAGGCCCTGGGCGTTCGTAACGTGATTGCGCTGACAGGCGATCCGCCCAGCGTAGGCAACTACGCGCACGTGACGGCGGTGTACGACGTAGATTCCGTCGGATTGATCAAAATAATTTCGCAACTCAATCAAGGACTGGATATAGGGGGCAATACGATCGGATCGCCGACCAGCCTCACCATTGCTTGCGCGCTCAATCCTACTGCTGAAAATCGTGCGCTCGAGATCGAACGTTTGCGCAACAAGCTCAATGCCGGCGCGCACGTGATCATGACACAGCCGCTATATCAATTGAGCGATCTTACCGATTTCTTAAATGACTTCGGCCCGGTTCCGGTTCCAATTCTGGCTGGTATCATGCCGCTCAATAGCTTTAAGCACGCCGAATATCTGCACAATGAGGTGCCCGGAATCACAATTCCGGATCACGTGCGCGCACGCATGGAAAAAGCCGGCGACGAAGGCGCCCGGGTGGGCGTTGAGCTTTCCGAAGAACTGATTGAGGAGCTGCGTCCATTAATCGCCGGCATCTACGCGGTGCCTTCGTTTGGACGCTACGACGACATTTGCCACATGGTCCGTCGCCTGAAAGCGCCAGCCAAGCACGCTCCGGTAAGACTGAAAGCATAACTTTAAGCGAAAGGCACAAGCTTAAGGATTGGTAGCGGCGGGCGAAAGCCCGCGCACCCTCTCCACATGGCGTTCTTTCGACAAAAGTCCACGGGGCGTGGCTTTGGAGTCACGAGCGCGTTCTGAGAAAGCGGATTAGAATGGCGGATAGACGGGAAAATTATGTCGAGCAGGTCATTGGCTAAGCCGAGAGGGAGGTCAGCAGTGGTTTCGTTAGCTGAACTTACAGGCAGATTGGATACGACCAAAATTCGGGTGACGGATGGAGACATCCCCGCCGGCGATTGGATCTTCAATGGGCACGGCATTGTGCTTGCGCCGAAACAAACGGACGCCAACGGCAACACCGAGAAAGTTGTGATTTCTCTTGACGGCAAAATGCGTCTCACCGCTCGCAAGGCGGAGGAATTTGGACCGCTACGCCAATTGGCCTCCGACATGACACCACTGGCGGGCACCATCGCCGGTGCATCGTTGCTCAGTGGCTTTTTCGGTGCCATGACGGGCTTTGCCGCAGGCAAGATGATCGGACGTAACGTCGCGACGTTTACGTGCGAGCTTGATGACGGTCGTAAATTCAACGCCATGGCTGACTACAGAATCTTCAAGCGCCTGCAATCGATTTCGAAAAATTAGAGCGCAGCCAGTTGGTTGCGCGAGATATTGAAGTACTTCGCTTCCGGATGCATCACCACCACGGCTGATGTGCTTTGCTCAGGAACGAGATGAAATTCTTCGGTGAGAGAAACACCGATGCGTTGCGGCTCGAGGATCTCAAACAGCTGTCTTTGATCTTCCAAGTTGGGACAGGCAGGATAGCCGAAGCTGTAACGGCTGCCGCGGTAGCCCTGGCTTAGAAGCTTGCGGATCTCCGGCGAATCTTCGCCGCCAAATCCGAGCTCGGAGCGGACGCGTTTGTGCGTCCACTCGGCGAGCGCTTCTGCCGATTCAACGGAGAGTCCGTGAAAATATAGGTACTCCGTGTATTTGTTCGCCTTGAACAGTTGGGCTGTGTGTTCGCTGGCGCGCTCGCCCATGGTTACCACTTGCGCCGGCAAGACGTCCATGCGTCCTTCATCGACGGAAGCGAAAAAGTCAGCAATGCACAAATGCCTGCCGTGATCTTGTCGTGGGAATGTGAATCGCACCCATTCCTTGCGCGTGTTGGGATGATAGACGATCAAATCGTTGCCTTGCGATTGGCAGGGGAAATAACCGTACGCGACGCGCGGCGTCAGTAACCGCTGGGACTTGGCTTGCTCTTTGAGTTCCGCCAGAATCGGGCGCACCTTTTCGTCAAGCAGCGCTTGATACTCATCGCCAGGCATCTCGCCCTGGCGAACGCGAAACTGACCTTTGATCAGCACCGTTTCGTTGATGTAAGGAAAGACTTCGTCTAGTGGAACGTCTTGGATGAGGCGCGAGCCCCAGAACGGTGGAGTTGGAATTGGTAGATTGCGCGCTATATCGGAACGTTCGGTGCTGCGAATCAGATTGGGAACCCCGAGGCGCGCTGCTACGCGGTTGGCTGCCGCGAGCGCTCCTTCCGATGTCGTGACCGACTCTGCCGGCGTGGTTTCTTTGGGCGGCGTCGTTTCCTTGGCGGGCGCTGTTTCTTTTGTCTTCGCGCCTTTACCGTTGACCTTCGCCAATTTGGCCAATCCCTCTGCACCGCCGTTGGCGAGCGCTTCCATATACCGCAGATCGTCGAAGGCGTCTTGACCGTATACTACGAGCCCGTTGTACACATTGCGGCAATCTTCTTCGACGTAGCGCCGCGTCAGAGCTGCGCCGCCGAGAACGACAGGAATGGAAATCTTGCGCTCGTTGAGCAGCTCGAGATTTTCTTTCATGATCACGGTTGACTTCACAAGCAGTCCGCTCATGCCGATGCAATTGGCGTTGTAATCGACGGCCGCTTGAATGATGTTATCGATAGGCTGTTTGATGCCCAGGTTGATAACCCGATATCCATTGTTGCTCAGGATGATGTCGACTAAGTTTTTGCCGATGTCGTGAACATCGCCCTTCACCGTGGCCAGTACCATAGTGCCGCGCGTCGTGCCTTCGACCTTCTCCATAAACGGTTCTAAATACGAAACCGCGGCTTTCATCGTTTCTGCTGACTGCAGAACGAAAGGCAATTGCATTTTGCCTGCTCCGAAAAGCTCACCGACGACCTTCATTCCGTCGAGCAAGATAGTGTTGATGATATCGAGGGGACTGTAAGTCTCGAGTGCTTTGGCGAGGTCGTCTTCCAGACCGACGCGATTGCCGTCGATGATGCGGTGCTTCAGCGTGTCTTCGATGGAGAGCTGTACCTTGGCCGCAGCAACTTCTGTTCCCGCTGCTTTCTTTGCTTTGTAGAAGTCGAGCAGGGTAAACAGCGGATCGTACTCGGCGGTGCGCTCGTCGAATATCAATTTCCGATGATATTCGCGCTCATTCTCGTCGATTTTGTAGAGCGGCAATATTTTTTGGGCGTGTACGATCGCGAGATCCAGTCCGGCTTCAACAGCGTAGTGCAAAAATACCGAGTTCAGCACGTGCCTGATGCGTGGCTGGAACCCGAACGAAATATTGCTCACGCCGAGAATCGTGGAAACGCCCGGTAGGTGTTGCTTGATTAACCGGATCCCTTCAAGCGTTTCCATTCCCAGCCGGCGGTCTTCTTCATTGCCTGTGGACAGCGTGAACGTCAACGCATCGAAAATAATGTCTTCCGGTGCGACGCCGGCTTTGATACAAAGCTCGTAAATCCGTTTGGCTATTTCAAGCTTATGCTGGGCGCCGCGGGCCATGCCCTTTTCGTCGATGGTCAACGCGACCGTCGCGGCGCCATAGCGCCTGATCAACTCGACCTTGCGCATCATCTTTTCTTCGCCGTCTTCGAGGTTGATAGAATTAACGATCGCTTTGCCGCCGATTAGTTGCAGGGAAGTGTCGAGCACTGGATACTCGGTCGTATCAATCACCAGCGGCAGTTGGCATTCGGTGTTCAAACGTTTGATCAAAATGGACATGTCGCGATTCTCATCGCGACCGACATACGCGGTGCAAACGTCTATCACGTGCGCGCCTTCGCGTTCTTGATCGCGCGCCATTGCCACCATGCCGTCCCAGTCTTCGCGCTCGAGCAGTTCTTTGAATTTCTTGCTGCCGTTAGTATTAGTGCGCTCGCCGACGATCAGCGGCGGAATGTCTTGATTCAGCGGAACGGCGCTGTACAAGCTGGAAACGGCAGGCGTCGGTTTCGGCTTGCGTTGCTTCGGTGTGACGCGCCCGACTAACTCGACGACGCGCTTTAGATGTTCCGGCGTTGTTCCACAGCAGCCGCCGATAATGTTGACGCCGACTTTCCTCGCAAAGTTGTTGAGCGCATTGGCGAGATCATCGGGAGTCAATTTGTAGACAGTGTGCCCGCCGACGTTCTCCGGCAGTCCTGCGTTGGGCAAAACGGAAACGTATTTGTTGGTGTTGTCGCACAGATACATGACGGGGTCCAACATTTCATTTGGACCCGTGGCGCAATTGAGGCCGATCACGTCGATGTCGAACGGCGTCAGCGCAGTCAATGCTCCTGAGATGTCTGTACCGGTGAGCATCGTTCCCAGCGGTGGTGCTTCGATGGTGAGTTGAATAATGATAGGCAAACGTTTGCCGATCTTTTTGAAGTACTGTTCCATCGCCACAATCGCGGCTTTTGCTTGCAGCAGATCTTGACCGGTCTCAAACTGCAGCACATCGACGCCACCATCAATAAGTCCTGAGACTTGCTGGTAGTACGCATCCTTCATGTCGGCGAGGCTTATGTGTCCGAGCGAGGGCAACTTAGTGGTCGGTCCAACCGAGCCGGAAACGAAGCGAGGTTGATCTTTCGTCGAATAATCGTCGGCAACTTTGCGCGCGAGCTGCGCTGCTTTTTTGTTCAACTCATATGCGCGATCTGCTAGCGAAAATTCCGCCAGCACCACGGGCGATCCGCCGAAGGTATCCGTTTCAATGGCATCGCAGCCCGCCTTCAGGTAGAGCTCGTGAATGTCGCTGATGACGTCGGGACGGCTGTCGACCAATATTTCCGGGCAGTTCTCATAGCCGAGATAATCGTCGAGCGTCAAATTGCGCGCATGGATAGACGTGCCCATGGCCCCATCAAAGATGAGGACCTTCTCGTTCAGCGCGTCGAAAAATGGATGTTTCATGCAGACTACCCATTGTACAGCGCACCAGATGCCGTTTCAGCAGCAGAGTTGTGCGTTGTAACGTGCCGGGGACTGAACATTAAAACTCAGCTGAACGTTGAACCCTTTACATGATTTTGGCGTTTCACATTTAGCTGGAAGAGGGCAGCGAAAAAGCCGCCGAAAGGGGGCGGCTTTTCAAAAAGATGGGGCTCGTTATGGTCGGTACCAGGACCCTCTGCGAAAGTGCTCCGTAGCGGTTCGACTCCGCCGGGCTCCATCTCCCCTTTATTCTACACCAGCGGGCTTACGCCCGCCGTTACAGTGGACGGAAGCGGGCTTACGCCCGCCGCTAGAACGAAGGGCGCAACCTGGCTCAGCCGCTGCACAAGGACGTGACCAAAGTCATGCCGGTTCGGTGACGATCGGCACAAGATTGCCGGTTGTAATCCGACTAGAGTTAGCTTACAGACCGGCTTGCGCCACAACGGCGCAGGTGGGTCGTGCATTACTTCAATTGGAGGAACGAGCGATGAGGAGAGACGGAGTTTCCCTGCTGGCGGTGCTTTCGGCTGCCGTAGTCGCGCATGCTTTATTTACTAATCTATTTTTGCAGCCATCTACCAGCAAGTTACAAAAGACGGCCGCATCCAGCGTTGAGCCAGGGTCGAAGCATGGCGAAGCTGCCGCACCCACACCCACCCACGTAGCGCTACGCGGCAATGCCGAGCCTCCAACGATCAAATCCAACGCCAAACAGTTGGACATCGGTTTTTGCATAGACACGACGGGATCAATGAGTGGCGAAATTGAAGCGGTGAAGAACAACGTTGCCGACATGGTAGAAGCGTTGAAGTCCAAGCATCCGAATGCATCGGTGCGGGTGGGATTGGTCGCTTACCGCGACAAGGGAGATGACTACGTGACAAAGATATTTCCTCTTTCCTCGAACATAAGCGAGGTCAGGCAGCAGATCAGAGATCTGAGCGCAGACGGTGGCGGAGATGGACCAGAAGCCGTTGATTGCGGAATTCATGAGGCGTTGCACTCGCTGCATTGGAATCCAGACAAGAAGACACCCAAGGTGCTGTTTCTTATAGGCGATGCTCCTCCTCATGAAGATAGGCATGATTATGATGTGCAAACTGAACTCGCTTGGGCAAACGATAACAACATCCGCATCAGCACGATTGCTTGCAATGGGTTGGAAACCTATGGAGTTGATGGTGTGCCGTTATTCAAAAAAATCGCCACGATGACTAACGGTAATTTCCAGATGCTTGCCTATCACCAGGAAATTGCAGACGCGTCCGGTCATATGCACACCATCGTTACCTCAGGCGGCGTAGCTTATGCTGTCAAAGCTGAAGCGAAAGACAAATGGAAAACCGAAAGTGCGGAAACTTTGGTCGCCAGTGGCTTAGCTGCCCCTGCACTGCAAGGCGCGACCAATGGTTCGATCGGCCCACAGGGAATTGATGGTACGGTAATTTCCGGCGTTAATACCGCAGGCACCGTCCGTAGCGACAACAACCTGGGTAGCCTCGTGCTCGACCGCGTGAGTGACGTTTTTAGTAAATGAACAGGCTTACGCCTGCCGCTACGGTGATGACGGCGGCGGCAGGAGCAGCGTCGGCAGCGTCTGGCTGCTTGTGCGACGCGCCAGCATGTCTGCTTTGAGATCAGCCAAAATGTACTCGACCAACGGATCGAGGCCGGCGCTTGGATCCAGCGTCATATGGCGCATCTGATCGTTGCGCCAGTGCCCGTTCACTGCATTGCCGCTGCAGTAATAGTCGAGTTTGTCGGAGTTTAAATAAATGCTGTACATCGAAGCCTCGGCCTCGAATCGCTGCCAGCGCTTCAATTGCAGCGCTTCTAAAAGCGGCGATCCGGGATTGTGCTCTTCCGAGCGTTCAGGCGTGGCAACTACCGGATTATCGCTCTGCAGGGAGGTATAGACAAGCTCTCGCAAACGTCCGCCGTCAGTGGTATCACATATGGTGACGGGATCGGTGTCGAAATAAAATCCTTCCTCCGCCTGAACGACCTTCGGAAAGACGACTTTGTCGCGATACCCGTAGAACCTGCTCATCGGCATGGTGTAGAACCCTTTTGTGGAGCAGGCTGGAAGCCTGCGATCCCAGTGTTTTATGGAGCTGCGATCCCAGTGAGCGGACGCTTTATTTGGCGTGCGGTTTCATGGTGGGGAATGGAATAACGTCACGAATGGAAGCCGAGTCCGTCAGATACATGGCCAATCTATCGATGCCCATGCCAATGCCCATCGTCGGCGGCATGCCGTATTCCATGGCCAAAATGAAGTCTTGATCCATCGGCTGAGCTTCCTCGTTGCCCGCCTCGCGTTTGCGGGCCTGGTCTTCCAAGCGGGCGCGCTGATCTTCAGGATCAGTCAACTCACTATAACCATTGGCCAATTCGCGGCCGAAAACGAACAGCTCGAAACGCTCGACCAGACCTGGTTTGCTACGGTGGATTTTGGTCAACGGCGAAATTTCAACCGGATAATCGATTAAGAAGGTCGGCTGCATCAATGTCGACTCTGCTTTCTCTTCGAATATTTTGTTGATGACTGCGCCGCGCGAATCCTCGTGCTCCAATTCTATGCCCAGAGCAAGCGCCGCTTTTTTGGCCGCTTCAAAATCAGCCAGAGTGGTCACATCCAAACCGGTGGCTTCCTTGATTGCGTCGTACATGGTGACGCGTCGCCACGGGCGTTTGAAATCGATCTCAGTGCCTTGATATGTGACTTTGGTGGTGCCGCAGACTTTCTCTGCGATGAAACAAACCATCTCTTCGCAGAAGTCCATGAGCTCGTTGTAGTCGCCGTAAGCGCAATACATCTCCATCATGGTGAATTCGGGATTGTGGCGCGTGCTTATTCCCTCGTTGCGGAAAATGCGTCCTATTTCATAGACGCGCTCCAAGCCGCCGATGATCATGCGTTTGAGGTGAAGTTCCGTCGCGATGCGCATGTATAGATCGATATCGAGCGCATTGTGGTGCGTGATGAACGGACGCGCATCAGCACCGCCGGCTTCGGTTTGCAGCACCGGCGTCTCCACTTCGAGGAAATCGCGATCGTCGAGAAATTTGCGCATGTAGCGCACGATCAAACTGCGCTTGCGGAAATTCTCGCGTACATCAGCGTTCATGATCATATCGACGTAACGGTGGCGATAGCGCGCTTCGACGTCCTTGAAGCCTTCCCAGCTGTCGGGCAGCGGTTGCAGCGACTTGGTCAACACTTCGAGCTTTTTCGCTTTGACTGACAGCTCGCCGCGTTGAGTGCGACGCATCAGTCCTGTCACACCTATGAAATCGCCTTTGTCCAGCAGCTTGAGATCGTCTTCGCTCCAGCCTTCCGGCATGCCCGCTTTCTTATCGCAGAATACTTGAATCTTGCCGGTTTCATCGTATAGGTCGATGAATTGCCAGGTGTTGCGCTCGTTCATAACGCGGCCGCAAACGCTGACTACGTCCTCGGTCTCGGTGCCGGCGGAGAGGTCCTTATATTTTGTTTGCAGTTGTTGTGCTGTGTGAGAACGTTTGAAGCTGTATGGATAGGGGTTGATGCCCTTAGCCCGCAGCTCGTTCAGCTTGCGTTTACGCTCGCGCTGCAGCCTGCCTTCATCTTCTGAGGGCGTTCCTGAGGGCGTTCCGATCGTCATTGTGACCTCTTGCTTGGACACAGTTCAGCTCCAAAATATATATGCGACGAAACGTCCATTATACGCGGACACCCTCTGGTAGCGGCGTACCGAGGCCTCCTTATCGAAACAATGTAGCGGCAGGCGGAAGCCCGCTCCTCAGAGGAAGAGCCTGTACATGTTATACTTACGTAGTGGTTGCGAACACAGGCTAGAAGCGCATTGCAACCGGATTTTCACGTCGCATCCTGCAGGCGCGAACAGGAAAATCGTCGCAAATTAGCTGTGCTTCATGGGCGGCGCATTGCGCCGCCGCTATAAGAAGGGGCACCGCCCCCACAAAAAACATGGCAGCAAAACTGAATTAAGGAGCTCTTGCTTTGACTACCGGCGAAAGGATTGTTCAGGTTGAAGTCGGACAGGAAATGCGCAAGTCGTTCATCGACTATGCAATGTCCGTCATTGTTAGCCGCGCCATTCCGGATGTGCGCGATGGACTAAAGCCGGTTCATCGCCGCATTCTTTTCGGCATGAACGAGCAGGGATTGGTGCCCACTAAGCCCTACCGTAAAGCCGCAAAGACTGTCGGCGAAGTCATGGGTAATTACCACCCGCACGGTGACTCGGCCATTTACGAAGCGTTGGTTCGTCTGGCTCAAGCGCAAGCCAGCCGCTATCCGATTATCGACGGACACGGCAACTTCGGCGACCTGGACAACCCGCCTGCTGCTATGCGTTATACGGAAGCACGTCTGGCCCAGATGGCGCTCATGATCCTTGCCGACATCGACGCTGAAACAGTCGACATGCGAGGCAACTTTGACGATAGCCGGCAAGAGCCTGTAGTGCTGCCCTCGCGCGTGCCGGCGCTGCTGCTCAACGGCTCATCCGGCATCGCAGTAGGCATGGCCACTAACATCCCCCCGCACAATCTCACCGAGGTGATTGACGGCACAATTGCCAAGATAGATGACCCTTCACTTGATTCCACTCAGCTCATGCAATGGGTCAAAGGTCCGGACTTCCCGATGGGCGGCCAGATCATGGGCACCGAAGGTATTGTCGAAGCATATACAACCGGCCGCGGCTCCATTCCCGTGCGCGGAGAAGCTCTTATCGAACAGATTGCAGGCGGCGGTGGACGCCAGTCTCGGATGGGAATCATCGTCACATCGCTTCCTTATATGTGTGGTCCGGAAGCATTCGTAAAGCGTGTCGCCGATCTCGTCAAGGACGAAAAAATTGGCGGCATCTCCGACATCAGCGATGAAACGGACCGCCACGGAGTGCGTGTAGTTATCGGCTTGAAGCGTGATGCGCATCCTGAAGTGGTGCTGAATAACCTGTACAAGCACACACAGTTGCAACAATCGTTCCCGGTTAACACTCTCGCTCTTGTGCGCGGACGTCCGGCAACTCTGAAGCTGGAAGATCTTATCCAAGAATTCATCGACCACCGCATCGATGTGGTGACTCGGCGGACACGCTACTTCCTGCGCAAAGCCGAAGAGCGTGCCCACATACTCGAAGGCTTGCTGAAAGCCCTTGGTCACATCGACGAGGTGATCAAGATCATTCGCGCCGCTGATTCCACGGAAGAAGCGCGCACCAAGTTGATTGCCAAGTTCAAGCTCAGTGAGATTCAGGCCAATGCCATTCTCGAAATGCAGTTGCGCAGACTGACAGGATTGGAGCGCAACAAGATTCAAGGTGAATATGACGAATTGCAGAAGGACATTGCTCAATAGAAAGAAATTCTCGACCAGCGCAAGAAAGTTCTCGCGATCATCAAGAAAGAGCTGAAAGAGATTCGCGACAAATTCGGCGACGATCGCCGTACCAAAATTATGGCTGCTGCCGGTGACGACATTTCAGCCAAGGATCTCACTCCCAATGAGCCGATGGCCATCTTCATCACCAAGCAAGATTACGCCAAGCGCACGCCGCTTGATACCTTCAAGCGCCAGCGGCGCAATACGCGCGGTGTTTCGGGCGTCAAGACGAAGGAAGAGGACGATCTCCAACACTTCTTTATCGCCAACACCCACGATAAGTTGTTGGTGTTCACCAACCGCGGCCAGATTTACGCCGTGGAGGTGATGGATATTCCGGAAACCGGAAGAAACGCCCGCGGATTGCCGATCATCAATTTGATTTCGATTGGACAGGACGACACGGTTACCACCGTTATCCCGGTCTCCGATTTCCGTCCGGATCAGTATTTCGTCATGCTCACCGAGCAAGGCTTCATCAAGAAAGTGTCGGCTGATGAGTTCGCGAGCATTCGCAAGAGCGGCATCATCGCCATTACCCTCAACGATGGCGACAAGCTCGGGTGGGTGCGCACATCCTACGGTAAGTCCGACATCATCATCGGCACCAGCGACGGTATGTGTATTCGCTATAGCGAAGACGAAGTGCGTCCGCTTGGTCGCACCGCCCGTGGTGTGCGTGCGATCAACACTCGCGAGGGCGACAAGATTGTCGGCTTCGACGTCATCGAGCCCAAGCCCGATACGAAGCTATTGCTCGTCACCAACGACGGCTTCGGCAAGCGTGTTCAACTCGATGAATTCCGTGTCCAGGGCCGTGCCGGTGTCGGCATAATCGGCATCAAGTTCAAGAATCCATACTCCAAGTTGTCGGCGGTGCGTGTGGTGCAACCGGGTGATCAGGTAATGATTGCCACGGCCAACGGCATCATCGTCAGACAGAGCACGGACGACATCAGCACTCAAGGTCGCATGGCCACGGGAGTTCGCTTGCAACAGTTGGAAGAAAACGACTTTGTAATGAACGTCACCCCGCTGGTGGAAGCGGAAGCCCCGCCGGACTTCAACGGCAGCAACGGGGAAGGCGGCGGCAGCGACGAAACGCCGTCAGAGTAAGCCGCAGTGGCGGGCAGCGATTGGCGCTGCCGGACCATCCACAAATTGCAGGGGCGGCGCATCGCGCCGCCCCTATTGTTGATTATCGGGCTAGAGCTACAGCCACTCGGTGTCGTGGGGGCTGAGTCCCATCTTGCGATATTTGCTCAAGCACCAGTTGATGGTCATCTGTTGGGCGAGCTGGAAATTCTCGTCGGAAAACTTGCCGTCGAAAACGCGTGTGAGCAGCGCCTCGATTTCGTGTTGATTTACGCGCAACTCCGGAGGCAGGTTGAGTATCCATGCACCGGCCCTGCCCTGTGCCAGAATCTCCGTATATTGCTGCGGCTCAGCCGCGCTGTTCGCCGCACGAGCGTCTATGACTACTTGCATGCAACCAATACCTCAACAACCGCCTAAACCGCCACTGGCATCTACTGCCAGCCTCTTATAATAACTTTACGAAGCGCGCAGAACAAGCTCTGAACGGCACTGGGGGCGCGACCCGGTTAAATTTTTTCTGATATAGGCTATCCTGCCCGCGGAAATGGGTATGTAGATTGTTGGCGACACGAGGGCTTCACATCTAGTCTTCGCGGGCGCCAGGTGCCTTTTCTCTCCCCGCCAATAGAGGCAGCAACATCGATGGCACATGCTAAAGATTCGAACATGCACGCAGACGTGCATGTCAGGCGCATTTCAGCCGGCAACCCGAACACGCCCGGACAGATTTTGTCACGACTCTCAGAGGACGACGTGCATCGGGTGCGGCATCGCGTCGCCGAAAATCCCAAGACGCCCCCCGACGTTCTATCCAAGTTAGCCGATGACGAGCACACCGACGTGCGTCTTGCAGTCGCGGAAAATTCCAGCACGCCGGCGCAGCTTCTTGCCCGTCTAGCCAAAGATGCCTGTGACGATGTGCGCTACGGCGTGGCGGAAAATCCACATATGCCGGAAGACATTCTGTTTCAGCTTACCGATGACGACAATCCATATGTTCGCTGTCGCGCGCTGAAGACATTGCAGATGCTCTCTCCCGAGGCGCAGGCAAGATTTCAATTGAAGGCAACTACCGGCAAGCGACACATCGTTGCCGGATAAACATAAGTTTGGGCGCGAGCGGGGAAAACGCGCAAAAGGGGGCGGGCGGCAGAATTGCCGCTCTCTTTCTTGGGTGAAATCAAAAGGGCGGCATCGCTGCCGCCCCTTTTAATTTTGGTCGATAACCGGGCGGCACGTTGCGCCGCTCCGACGATTATCTGGAAGGCTCTTCTTCGCGCAGGACATAACCCTCGCCGCGAACGGTCTGGATGAGGCGCTTGGAGTTGCCGTCTTCCAGCTTCGAGCGCAAGTACCGGATGTACACTTCGATGACGTTGGATTCGCCGATGAAGTCGTATCCCCAGACTTTGTCGAAGATGAATTCGCGAGACAGCACTTGCTCGGGGTATTGCATGAACAAGCGGAGCAGGTCGAATTCTTTCGCGCGCAAATCGAGTTGGCGCTCGCCGCGCTTAACGACGCGGTTCAATTGGTCCATCCACAGATCAGCGTAAGTAAGGATGCCTTCTTGCGGCTTGCGACGCATCACAGCACGGATGCGGGCCAGCAATTCTTCGGTAGCGAAAGGTTTGGTCAGATAGTCGTCCGCCCCGCTGTCCAAACCGTGGACGCGGTCTTGCAGACCATCTTTCGCGGTAAGCATAATCACCGGAACTTTCGAAATTCCGCGAAGACGCTTGCAAACTTCAATGCCGTCGAGACCCGGCAACATTACGTCCAAAAGAACGAGATCTGGCTGTTCTTTTTTGAAAACGTCTATGCCTTGATTACCTTCATGCGCAACACACACCTGATAGCCTTCGTAGCCGAGTTCTAATTCGATTAGACGAGCGATGTTTACGTCGTCTTCGATAATCAGGATTTTCAAAGCGTTCACCTCGTTCCAAATTCCAAGCTTTAATATTAATCCCTACTCAACAGTGATTTAACCTTCGCGTTTAATCATTGCTATTTTGTTACACGTCTCGTAGCCGAAATCGTGCGCTAGTAGAGCCTTTGAGCCGTTTAATGTTTGTCGAAACCGCTGGATTTGCGTGCCCGTGGTCGCGATTAACATTAAATGACTGTACCAGCCGTTTAATGTTCTGAAAAGGGGAGGCCCCCCCTTTGTCTTGAAATCATTGCAACTTCTTTGCATCCGGGCGGACGCAAACACATATAGAGGATTGCGCTTGGTCTAAACGAGGACTTCCACTGCCAGTCCGGTTTCAGCCTGCTGCCCGTCACCGCCGACACGGATCAGCGTTTCTGGCGTGATTCTTTCGGCTTCACCCGGTTGTAGCCTGCGGAATGCCAAATCGGTGGGCTGTTTCACCCAAATACCGTTGCGGGATGGGCGAAGCCCGGATTGCGGGTCGTCCGGTACTTCTCTTATGTACAGGCTGTACTCGTCGATGCCCACGAAGCCTGCCAACCGCGATATTGAGGTATGCGGCAACGGCTGGTAGTCGCGACCGAACGCCAGCTCATAGCCATACGCCGGGCGCAGTTCGTACGGGCCGAATTTCACGAATTGACCAGGCAGGTGTGGCAGTCGCGGTGCGGTTTGTTGCACCGGACGGTGAGATGTTTGCGCCGGCTGGCTGTTCTGCACAAGCGGTCGGTCGATTCTTGGGGTCGCCGCCGGCGCTGTGTAGCTACGTTTGAACGACCGTACTGAATCGGTGATCCAGGCCTCCACGGCTGCCGCTTCGGCCTCGATGGCTTTGCGTGCATCACCGGGCGCGGCGGCGTGCGTTTCGAGATGCGGCTCGGGCGGAATCGGGGCAAGAACGCATTCGGTCAGATTGGTCGGTTGCACATCAAAATAGTTATCGAGGAAGTACTGGGCTGTCAGTTGAACGGTGTCCTCTTGCTTGGCCGCCGTTTGGCGCAGATGATCCAGCAATTGCACTGCGGTCTCAGAGTCGGTGCTCGGCGCAGTTTCTTTGCCTTCCGGAGGAAGTCCCGGATTGGCGGATGCGATGATCATGTCCGCAAGAACGCGAAATTCACCGGTGCGGACTTGGTCTTCTATAGCGGTTGCTTGTGCCATACGTAGCTGCCTGCCATGCAAGGTGAGAGAAAGTAAGCCGCTTGCGCGACTCGACGTATGAAAATTGGCGATGAATGGTAAAAGACAGATTCTGAGTCTGACCTAATCTAACATAGTATTAGCGGGTTGTCATGCGGATTTAAGTCGGGCCGGAGCTGAATTAATCTGAGCCCAAACTAGGCTTATGCCCGCCGTTAAAGGCTTTCAGGGTGGAGGCATCTTTCAGCGGCGGCTGGCCATTTCCGTCGGTTTCCCCGACCGTTCCGTCGGGTTGGAGATGCCACCGGCAGTGATTGCCGCAGCTGTGCGGGCATTTTGTTTCGCCGGAATGACTGATACCACTTTGCGCGGACGCAGAGCAGAGTGCACCGTATACAGTACCATGAACAACAAGCAGCGCAGCCATATCGCCGCGTAAACGCAGGCGTTGAAAATGGCTGGATACTGCGGCGCCAAGTGCTTGCGATAGAAAATCGCCATGCCGGTATGCAGGTTGCGCGTCGCACCTATCGGGCGTAGTTTGGTCGATGCACCGTGGTAGTGGAAGACTACCGCCGTCGGCAAATAGATGACGCGCCAGCCCGCTTTCTTGATGCGCCAGCACCAATCGACGTCCTCGCCACACATGAATATGTCTTCGTCGAGTAGCCCGATTTGGTCGATAACGGTCTTTCGCACCATCATGCAGGCACCGGACAGAACATCTACATCGAGCTGAGCATCAGGATCGGCGTAGGTGAGATTGTATGTGGAGAAACGCGGATTGGTGGGAAACAATTTGCTCAAATAAGTCATGCGGTAAAACGCCGCAGCGGGCGAGGGAAACGATCGCCGGCAAGCAAGTTGCAGTGAGCCGTCCGGATTGTTTACTCGCGGGCCGACCGCACCGCACTGCGGGTTTTTATCGAGAAAGTCGACCATCTCGCTGAGCGCGTTTTCGACAACTACAGTGTCGGGATTGAGCAGCACTACGTAAGGCGCATGCGAGAGCGGGATGGCTTGATTGCAGGCGCGCGGAAAGCCTAAATTGCTGTTGTTGGCAATGACGAATACTGACGGAAATCGCGAGCGTAACATCTCGACTGAGCCGTCATTGGAGTCGTTGTCGACCACCCAGATTTCAAATTGCGAGGCATTCGTGTCAGCGTAAATTGACTCCAGGCACCCGGCGAGCAATTCGGGCGTTTTCCAATTTACGATGACGATGGACAGACGTGTAGCCATTGCTTGATTGAACCACATGACAGCGTCTGGGAATTTAGAGCGCGTTCATGAACAAAACGTAGCCTTATCGGGCCATACGCTTGGATCGAACGTCTTGCCGAGCGATTCGACGGCATCTTTGTGATGTTGGCAGGCCTTGTCTTTGAACGATTTGAGCATGCTGTAATATTCGCCTATGCCGCCACACTCTTCAGGCGGGCTGGCTCCGTCGCCGTCAAACTTCGGCTCGAAAGTGTCCGGCGATTCGATCGGAAAAACATTGTCGACTGCGATGTCGAACAGCCAGCTTCCCTCATCGAAAAAATACTCGTATGTAATGCGTGATCCTTTGCGCAGTGCCAGGACGGTGAGCATAACCTCGTCGTCGAAAGTCGCCGTGTCTGTCTCCGGGACGTGGTCGGGATTTCTGTACTTCTCTTTGCCCAGGCGAAACTCATGGGCGTACTGATCTTGCCAGCCCATCATGTCCTGAATCATCATGTGCAATTCACGCAGCTCGTAGTTGCCCGCGAGGTCCACGCTACGCCAGATTGGCGGGTCGGAATCGACCAATGAAATCTTGAGCCGGTAGCCGGTTCGTAATCCTTGATTCTCGATAGCGGCGGCTTTCAACAGTTTTTTCAGTCTGTTGCCCATGACTTGCTCCTCGCAATTCCTCTCGGCGCCTCTATGGTAGCCCACGCCGCAGCATTTCCTCAACGGAAAACAGTTAAGCAATTGGTGGTATATGCCGTGCGTATATAGCGCATTTATGAGCCGTCATAATCGTATTTCCACCATCGCGGGCAAACGCTCGTCGGATGCATGATTACGGTCTATCCCGTGGACCGAAACGATGCCCCAGCCTCTGGAATCGAACGACCATCATGCCGTGCCGAGCGGGCTTCCGCCCGCCGCTACAGCGGACCGCCGACTTGACCATGGTAGCGGCGGGCGAGAGCCAGCTGGTGGTGCTGATACGTGGGCCGATGCGGCGCGACGCGAGGTGCACCTACTGCGCGCCGGACTTTCCGGCTTTCGCGAAGCCGCTGTGGATGCGTTTAAATCGGAAAACCTGCCGATGACCGCCGGAAAGGTGGCTCTCTCGGTCGGGCTGGCATTTACTCTGGGCAGATTGCGGCCGATAAGTGCGGTCGCACAATCGCTTTTGCGCTCCGCGGGGATGGCTGCCGGACTGAGCTTCAGCATGGATGTGGCCGCCAACGGTTGGGAAGTCGGCAAGGCGATGGCTGATGCGGCAGGCACGAATCCCAACCTGCAGAAAGATAGCGACGTAATGAAGCGCAGCTTGGGTCAATTTGCTTTTGACACGGCATTGACGGCACCGTTTGCAATCGGCTCCGGCGTGCTGGGCAACAGGCTGGCAAAGGCGGCAACGGCTGCGGAAACTCTTGCCGCACGGGCGCTCAAGTCATCGTCCGAACGCATGGACGCCAAAGCACCGCGCAGTTTGATGTTCGCCAGGGACGAAGAAGCTGCGGAGTCGACTGAACATCAGGCAATCAGGACATTCGCCGATCTGCAGTTGCGCGGATTTACGCCACCACTGCTGATGGCACGTTCTCCTCTTTTTGCCGAGTCATTGAGTACGGCATTGAAATCCGCGCACGCGGACGGCGCGACGCC
>Ga0134128_10003118_pt1 | contig 20298 bp, 14 predicted proteins | sample KB31754_FD_96462 | JGI IMG/M metagenome (GOLD analysis project Ga0134128, IMG submission 96462) | Terrestrial soil microbial communities with excess Nitrogen fertilizer from Kellogg Biological Station, Michigan, USA - KB3-175-4 | ecosystem: Environmental > Terrestrial > Soil > Unclassified ...
CTACTATCACTGGAAAACGGGATACCAGGGGAAACTATTCTAACAAAACGCCGTATACGGGCCCGTACGTACGGTGTTGTGAGGGGACAGGTAACCAATTAATGGTTACCTTCCCACTCGATTGGCCTACGGCCAAAGGGCCCGGCCTTTTTGTTATGGGACGCCGCAGATTTCCCCCCTTTCTGTACGAATTTAGGTTTGGCCCTATTGTTGGATAGTTAGGGCATGGGCCGTTTGATCATAATATCCAATAGATTGCCTTTCTCGCTGGACAAGGACGGCGACAAGGTCAGCCTTCGCCAAAGCTCTGGCGGACTGGTCTCTGCGATAAAAAGCTTTTTCGAGAACACAACGACTGGGCGGGGTGAGCTCACGGAAAAAATGTGGATGGGTGTGGCCGATTTTCCCCAGGATGATTGGGACCAGGTCCTGGCCGCGCATGCAGAGGACCATGATTTCAGCATCCTGCCGGTGTTTGTGGATAAAGAGCTCTATGACAAGTATTACAGTGGGTTCTCCAACTCCGTGCTCTGGCCGTTGTTCCACTATTTTTCCTCGCTCGCTGAATACGAAAATCAATATTTCGAGGCGTATGTGCAAGTAAACCAATTGTTTGCGGAAAGGATCGCGCCCTTGCTGGAACCCGGGGACCAGGTATGGATCCACGATTATCAGCTGATGATCCTGCCGCATCTGCTCCGGACGAAGAAACCGGATGCCACTATCGGCTTCTTCCTGCACATCCCCTTCCCTTCTTACGAGATCTTTCGCCTGATGCCCACCGAATGGAAGAAGACACTGTTGCATGGTGTCATGGGCGCCGACCTCATCGGCTTCCATACTTACGACTATGTCCAGCATTTCCTTCATTCGGTAAAGATGCTGCTCGGCGTCGACAACCACTTCCATAATCTTCAGTACCTGGACCGGCTGATCCGCATCGACTTGTTCCCTATCGGCATCGACTACAATAAATTCCACGGCGCCGCCACCGATCCGGAAGTGGAGGAGCAGTGCCGAAAGATCCGGGCCAACCTGGAAGATAAAAAGATCATCTTCTCGGTAGACCGGCTGGATTATACTAAAGGGCTCATGAACAGACTCAACGGGTTCGAATATTTTCTGGAGCGCTACCCGGAATGGCGGGAGAAGATGGTCTTCATCCTCAACATCGTCCCCTCCCGGGACACGATACCTGCCTATAACGACCGGAAAAAACAGATCGAGGAAAAAGTAGGCACCATCAACGGCAGATTCTCGAGTATCAGCTGGCAACCCGTGATCTACCGGTACAACCATCTTCCCTTCAAGGAAATGATCGCGCTGTACCAAGCCGCCGACGTGGCGCTGATCACCCCGCTCCGGGACGGGATGAACCTCGTGGCCAAAGAATATGTGGCCTGCTCTACGGGCCGCGGCGTCCTGATCCTCAGCGAACTGGCTGGAGCCGCCGCCGAACTCAGCGAGGCCATCCTGGTGAACCCCACCGATGTCACGGACGTGGCTTCTTCCATCACCCGGGCGCTGGCGATGCCGATCTATGAACAACGGAACCGCATGTCGCTGATGCAACGGCGGTTACAGGAATACGATGTCTTCAAATGGGTCAATGATTTTATGGACCAGCTCGCACAGGTAAAACAGGAACAACGAAAACAGGCAGTGAAGCTGCTGGATGAAAAGGCTACCGCCGGCATCCGTCGTCATTATCTGCGCTCGAAGAACCGTTGTCTCCTCCTCGACTACGACGGTACCCTTGTCCCGTTCTCGCGCATACCTTCCGAGGCGGCGCCGGACAATGCGGTCAAGGAACTCCTGTCCCGGCTTTCTTCGGATACGCGTAATCATGTGGTCGTCATCAGCGGACGCGATATCCCATCGCTGGACCGCTGGCTCGGCGGACTGCCCATCACGCTGGTGGCGGAACACGGTGCCAGCTTCAAGATGCGCAATTCCACCTGGCAGCAAATGGTCTCCGTCTCGGATATGTGGAAAGATGAGATCCGCCGCATGATGCAACTCTTCGTCCTGCGTTGCGCCGGCAGCTTTATCGAGGAGAAGACCAACACGATCGCCTGGCACTATCGGAATACGCAAACCGGTCTCGGTTTCTCCCGGTCCCGGGAATTGCTCAACACCCTCTCTCAACTGATCCAGAATACTACCCTGCAGGTGATCGACGGCAACAAGGTCATCGAGGTTCGCATCGCCGGTTTTGACAAAGGCGCTACCGCCATGCGCATCATCGGCGAGATGGACCCGGACTTTGTGCTATGCATGGGCGACGATACCACCGACGAGGATATGTTCAAAGCCCTCGAAGGCGAAGCCTACACCATCAAAGTCAACACCGGTGCGACGGCCGCCCAGTATACCGTCCTGTCACAACAGCAGGTGCTGCCGCTATTAAACACCATTACGGAAACAAAAGGCTCGCTTGCAACCGCTGAGCCGGAGTCCTTGGCTTAGAAATACAATACCAGTGCATAAGTACAACATGGGCATCGTCGGAAACTGTAGCTACCTGGCGTATATTGACACGGGGGCCGACGTCAAATGGATGTGCCTCCCCCGTTTCGACAGTCCTTCGCTTTTCGGCAGCCTGCTCGATGAAGAGAACGGCGGTCATTTTTATGTGCGGCCTGCCGACGACGACTACACCGTCCGACAGAGCTATGTCACCAACAGCAATGTCCTTTGTACCGAGTTCACCTGCAGCGACGGCCGGTTCCTCGTCAAAGACTGCGCGCCGCGCATGCGCATCTACGACAGACAGTTCCGTCCGCTGATGCTGGTGCGGAAGATAGAACTGCTGGAAGGGACCCCCGCTATCATTGTGTGCTGCCAGCCACGTGGTGATTATGGAAAGGTTATCCCGGAATCCGTGATGGCGAGCAACCATATCCGCTATCTGAACCTCGAACAGCAGGTGCGGCTCACGACGGACGTGCCGCTGACCTATGTGCAAAAAGAGAAGTCCTTCATCCTCGATCAGGATCGTTATCTCGTGCTCACCTATGGCGAGCCGCTGGAGGCGCCGCTAAAGGAAACTGCCGAAGAGTTTATCCGCAAAACGGTGGAAGACTGGCAATCCTGGATCAAAAGCTCCTACCTGCCCGATATCTATCAGGAAGAGATCATCCGCAGCGCCCTGGTCCTGAAGCTGCACCAGTATGAGGACACGGGCGGCATCATCGCCTCCGGTACCACCAGCCTCCCGGAATTCCACGACAGCACACGTAATTGGGACTACCGCTATTGCTGGTTTCGCGACGCGCATTATACGCTCCGGGCCTTTAACCAGATCGGGCATTTCGAGGAGCTCGAAAAATATTTCGATTTCATCTACAACATCCTGCACAGCGCCACCGACTCGCTCCAGCCGTTGTATTCGATCGCGGGCGAGCAGAAACTCTTCGAGATGACGCTCGATCTTCCCGGCTATCTCGGCAACAAACCCGTGCGTGTCGGCAACAAGGCCTATATCCAGAGCCAGCACGATGTATACGGACAGGTGCTCGTATCGCTGCTGCCTTTGTATTCGGACAAACGGTTGATCTTTCTGCGCAAGAGCAGCTATCGCCGGATCGTGCCCTGGCTGCTGGCGCAGATCGAACGGACCCTCGAGATGCCGGACAGCGGTCTTTGGGAGTTCCGCAACGCGGAACAAGTGCATACCTATACGTTGCTGTTCCACTGGGCAGGCGCCAAAGCGGCCTATAAGATCGCGGCCATCTTCGGCGATCAGGGGCTGATGCGCAAGGCGCTACGGCTGGCAGAGGATGCGGACAGACTGATCAGCCGGGCCTATGACCCGCTTCGGAAACTCTATACGCAGGCCATCGGCACCGTGAATCTCGACGCCAGCACCCTCAGCATGATCACCATGGACTATCTCGATCACAAAGGGGAACGCGCGCGCGATCATATTGCTGCGCTGGAGAAAGAGCTGCTGTCGGACAAAGGACTCTTCTACCGCTATAAACACTACGATGATTTCGGTTTTCCTGAAAGCACCTTCCTCGTATGCGCCTTTTGGTATGTCGATGCCCTCGCCTGTGTCGGCAGGGTGGACGACGCGATGCGCAATCTCGATCAGCTGCTTACATTTTCAAATCATTTGGGCATCTTCAGTGAGGATGCGACGATCGACGGCTCGCAGTGGGGCAATTTCCCGCAGACCTATAGCCATGTAGGATTGATCAACGCCGCCTGCCGCATCTCGCGCAAACTGGATAAAGCAGATTTTTTATAGCAGCCCGGAAACACTATCTTAGGGCATGTCAACCCGTCTCCTCTACAATATCCGGCAGCTGGTCAACACGCGTATGCGCAGCCATCCCCTGCGGGGCGCCGAATTGGCTGAGTTGCCGGTGATCGATGACGCCTGGCTCCACCTCGAAGACGACCGTATCGCCGCCTTTGGCGCGATGGACGCGTTGCCACCCGATCTGCGGCTGCTCCTGGGAACCGATACCGCACTAGATGTGAGCGGCTGCCTGGTGTTGCCGGCCTGGGTCGACAGTCATACCCATCTCGTTTTTGCAGGAAGCCGTGAATCCGAATTCGTCGACAAGATCAAAGGCCTGAGCTATGCCGAGATCAATGCAAAAGGCGGCGGCATCCTCAACAGCGCAAGGCGGCTCGCTGAAACTTCAGAAGACAGCTTGTTTGCCGAAGCCTGGCAGCGACTAACGGAGCTCACCCGGCTGGGTACCGGCGCCATCGAGATCAAAAGCGGATATGGATTGACGGTAGAAGGCGAACTCAAGATGCTGCGCGTGATCAAAAAGCTCAGGGAACGGTCGCGTGTTCCCATACGCGCCACCTTTTTGGGTGCACATACCTATCCGGCGGCGTTTCGCGAGAACCACGAAGGCTATATCGAAAGGATCATAGGTGACATGCTCCCCGCGATCGCGGCCGGGGAACTGGCCGACTATATCGACGTCTTTTGTGAAGAGGGCTTTTTCAGCCCGGCCGAGACGGAGCGGATCGTCCGGGCGGGCCAGCAGATAGGACTCACGGCCAAGCTCCACGCCAATCAGCTGCATTGCTCGGGTGGGGTAGAGGTGGGGATTCGACTCGGCGCGTTGTCGGTGGATCATCTGGAGAGCATGAATGACGCGGCGATCACCGCACTCGCCGCCTCCGACACTATTGGCACCCTGCTGCCAACGGCGGCGTTCTTTCTGCGGATGCCTTTTCAGCCGGCACGCAGGCTGATCGATGCGGGCTCCCGGATCGCGCTCGCTTCGGATTACAACCCGGGTTCCTCCCCCAGCGGCAATATGAACCTGGTGATTGCGATGGCCTGCACGGGCATGCGGATGTTGCCGGAAGAGGCGATCAATGCGGCGACCCTAAACGGCGCATATGCGGTATCCATGGGTGATCAGCTCGGCAGCATTACCCCGGGCAAAATGGCCAACCTGATCATCACACGGCCGGTACCCTCGCTGGCCTATCTTCCCTATGCTTTCGGGACCAATCTTGTCGGCCGGGTATTGATACGCGGGGAGTTTATCAACTAAAACAATTCTATGTTCGGCCGCCGGAAAAAGACCAAACCCGATGTCATCGAAACCATATCCCACCGCAGCGCTGTTCTTTCTATTGCCGATAGCGCCGGGGGACTGGATCTTCTCGTAGGCTTTTTTTCGGCAGTCCGGCCCCGCCCCGGACGTCGCGGCCGCCGTGGGCATCGCACCGCGGCGGAGAACCTCCGTAAACTAACGACCACACTGCAGGACAATGCCTTTGTCCGGAGCAATCTGCAACATGCCATCCTTTCCCAGCTCATACACACCGACTTGTCCTCGGCGCTTATGGAGAGCGGCATCCCGCTGGCCCGCGGCTTCTGGCAGGAACTATTCGGCCGGCTTCGGCATAAGCTGCTGCCTCCATTTCAGTCCAGGAACGATTTCCTCTATGTGCTCAACCGCGTGTTCTTCCGAAACTCCGATTATATCTGGGTCGAAGACATTCCCCGTGCGGACTGGATCGCCTTCTTCGAGACCCTGGGTCTTTCGCTGCATATCGACGACAGCCGCATCCTGCGGCAGCTGTTCCTGGCGCTCAACACACTCTCGTTCCAGGTCGCACAGCTCGGGTTGGAAAAAGAAGTGCTGAACTATCTGCCCACACCCTACCGCGAAGAGAACCCTTTTGTATTGCAGAACTATGCTATCCGTGAGCTCGAAACGGTGCTGGAGGCGCCGCCCGATGCTCCGCTGGATGCACGGGTCGATGCGCCGCCCGATGCCGGCGAGCCGATGTCCGAGACGGCGGACCGGCTCAAACAGGTGATCGGCTGGTGTCACGAATGCATCGGTTACGTTCGCGAGAACCACGGGACGCAGGGCGCGTCTCTGCACCAGACCTATATGCTGCTCCTGCTCGAAAACCGGTTGGAGCGCATCTCCATTCTGATGGACCTCCTGGATGGTGAGCATAGGTTTGACACGGGCCGGTTCGTGGATTTCTTCCGGATGCTGATCCGTAACGAGAACCGCAGGAATAGTATCCTCGAATTCGCGTCGCAGTCCTTGTGGTATCTGGCCTATCAGATCGCGGAACACAAAGGAGCCAAAGGCAGCAAATACATCACCTCGACGTGGGCGGAATACCGCGGCATGCTGCGCAGCGCCATGGGCGGCGGGGCCTGGATCTGCCTGGTAGTGCTGATCAAGAATCTGCTCACTAAGGTGCCGATGGCTATCTTCTGGCATGGCTTTGTCTACAGCATCAACTACAGTCTTGGCTTTATCCTTATCGAAGAGACGCATACCACTCTCGCGACGAAGCAGCCGGCGTTCACGGCCAGCGCCGTTGCAAGCTCGCTCGATATGCGGAAGAATGCCCATCAACCGAATCTCTATAACCTAGCGGTCACCGTCGCCAAGGTGAGCCGCAGCCAGATCGCTTCTTTCGTGGGTAACCTGGTCATCGTGTTTCCCGGCGCCTGGTTCCTGGCCTGGGGATATGATAAGATCTTCGGCCACAAGCTGGTCAGCGGCGGGCCCGCGCTTAAGATGCTGATGGACCAGCATCCCTGGCAAAGTCTATCGCTGCTGTATGCCTGCAATACAGGCGTCTTCCTGTTCCTCAGCGGCATCATCGCGGGCTATGTGCAGAACAAGATCCGGTATGGCCATATCGCCGAGCGACTCCAAACGCATCCCATCCTCAGGCTGTCGATGCCTGCGGCGCGGCTGAAAAGGCTATCCATGTGGGTGGATGAACATGCGGGTATGCTGATAGGCAATATATCGCTCGGTTTTTTCCTGGGCATGGCAGGATTTTGGGGCGAGATCTTCGGCATCCAATTCGAGATCCGCCATATCACCATCTCCGCGGGGAATGTGTCGCTGGCCGTTTATGGACTCGGGTTCCATAACCTCAACCCCTGGTACCTGGCCACCGTTCTGGGCGGCGTCGTAGGTATCGGCTTCTTCAATTTCCTGGTAAGCTTTTCGCTGGCGTTTATCGTCGCCGCCCGCAGCAGGGGCGTAAGGCTTCGGGAATATCCCGAATTCCTCGGCATCCTCTGGCGCTATTTCCGCAGCAACCCGCTGGATTTTATTCGGCCGCGACGGCGGCAAGCAGAGGAATAAGGTGCCGGCAAGCCGCTTCCAGCGACTGAAGAACCCTATTTCTTGTCGAGCGCGTAGGTGCAAAGGAGGAAGAGACTCACGGCTACGATGATGAGCACATCGCCGCTGATACACATATATGCAGGAGGTTGATTGAGATTGTTGGCATTGGCGGGGATGTCGAGGACATCGCCCATTCTCTTTTCATATACTCCGAGGAAGAAGAAGGACGCTATGATAGCGTATAAGGTGACTTTGGATTTTAGCATGGCCCACTGATTCGGCCCCAAAATTAGTTAATTTGCCGCTGTTTTACGTAGCTATACGATTGCTTTTAATAAAAAATTAAAGAACCCCATGGAGCCCATCATAGAGTGCGTCCCTAATTTCAGCGAAGGCCGCAGGCCGGAAGTGATCAAACAGATTACCGATGTCATCGAAACGGTGCCGGGCGTCCGGCTGTTGAATGTCGACCCCGGAAAAGCCACTAACCGGACCGTGGTCACCTTCGTCGGATCGCCGGCTGCCGTGGTGGAAGCGGCTTTCTGGGCCATCCGGACGGCGGGGGAGGTCATCGACATGCGGGGACACAAAGGCGAGCATCCGCGGATGGGCGCCACCGATGTCTGCCCGCTGATCCCCGTGGCGGGCATCTCCATGGAAGAGACGGCAGCATGGGCGCAACGGCTGGCCGAGCGGGTGGGGGATGAGTTAAACCTGCCGGTCTATCTCTACGAGGCCGCACAACCGGACAAGAACCGGAACAATCTCTCCGTGATCCGCGCCGGTGAATACGAGGGGTTCTTCAAAAAGATCCGTCTTCCGGAATGGAAACCCGATTTCGGTCCTGCCGAGTTCGACGCCCGGCGTGGCGCCACCGTGATCGGCGCACGGGATTTCCTGGTAGCCTATAATGTCAACCTCAATACCACGTCTACCCGCCGGGCCAATGCGATCGCTTTTGATGTCAGAGAAGCCGGCCGCACCGTGCCGCAGCCCGATGGCACAAAGACCCAGATCCCCGGAACCCTGAAAGCGGTGAAAGCCATCGGCTGGTATATCGAAGAATATGGTGTCGCCCAGATCTCGATGAACCTCACCAATCTTCGCGTAACGCCCGTGCACCAGGCCTTCGACGAGGTCTGCCGCGCCGCCACGGAGCGGGGTATTCGCGTCACGGGCAGCGAGCTCGTGGGATTGATCCCGCTTCAGGCGATGCTGGATGCCGGACGATATTTCCTCGAAAAACAACAGCGGAGTGTTGGGGTTTCTGAAAAAGAGCTGATCCGCATCGCGATATTATCCATGGGCCTGGACGAACTGGGACCTTTTAATCCCGAAGAACGGATCATCGAATATTTATTACGTAACCCGGCCGACGAAAAGCTCATCCGGATGCCCCTCGCTAATTTCGCCGACGAAACAGCCAGCGAAAGCCCGGCCCCCGGCGGAGGATCGATCGCTGCCTATGTGGGTTCGCTCGGCGCCGCATTGGGCGCCATGGTGGCCAATCTCAGCGCACATAAAAAGGGGTGGGATGACCGCTGGGCGGAGTTTAGCGCCTGGGCGGCAAAGGGACAGCAATATAAAGACGAGCTCCTGCGACTCGTGGATGCCGACACCCGCGCCTTCAACGCTATCATGAGCGCATTCGGCTTGCCCAAAGGCACACCCGAAGAAAAAGCGGCCCGCCATGAAGCCATACAGACGGCTACCAAAACGGCCATCGAAGTACCTTTCCGCGTCATGGAGACGGCCCACGCTTCGCTCGAACTGATCAGAGCCATGGCTGCCGATGGCAACCCCAACTCCGTATCCGACGCCGGCGTCGGCGCGTTTTGCGTCCGGGCCGCGGTGCATGGGGCGTTCCTCAATGTGCGCATCAATGCTTCCGGGTATGCCGATAAAGCCTTCATCGCCGATTTCCTCGCCCGGGGGAAGGCGATCGCGGAAAAGACCGATGCCGCAGAACGCGAGATCATGGCGATTGTCAATACTAAAATTGACAATTAGACGCTTATGATTGCCCTTCGGTCCTAGAACGGTATTCCGATATTCAAATACCCCAGCACCGAACGCGACTGATCGCAATACATCGCGCTGAGCTCGAGCGGGCCAAGCGCGAAATTATACGTAAACGTCAGCGCATACCCGGACAGGAAATCCGGTGTCGTAAAGAAATTGCTCTTGTTGATGAAGTTGTTGAACAACACATTCGCCTTGCCGGTGATGAGGACGTTGTTGAAAAGCTGATACCGCAATGCGAGGGCCCCTTCGGCAATACTCGCGGAATAGAATGTTCCTTCGCGAAGACCGGCGAAGGTCACCTGGTTATGGAACTGGTCGGTGAGCCCGCCGATGGAGAACTCATTCATTATGTTGTTACGATAATGCAAGTTCAACCCGCCTTGCAGATGGGCCTCCAGCGTATAGCGGTCCGCCACCGGGACGTATTGATCATAATTGACGAGGAAACGCTCATAGGGAGCCGAAGAAAAGCTGGTGTCGTTCAGGGGTTGGCTGCCGGCGAAATATTGCACCCGCGGATCCTGATCGAAGACATGATCCGCCTCCATGTTTAATTTGAACCCCCGCTTGGGGTACACGGGCCGGTCGAGCGTGTTGCTACGGATAAAGGCATAGCTCGTAAAAAAATTGTTATCCCCTTTGAAATCGAGACTCGAGGTGATCGAAGGATCGTATTCGGTATATTCCCAGCGGCTTCCCAGCCCAATGGTCAGGTTGCGGTTGGTGGAATAGCCGAAATGGCTGTCCATGCGGAAATAGCTCTGGCCATAAAGCCCGGCCTCTTTATAATGATTATTATAAGTGGTGATCTGGAAATGATCGTACTGGGGCGCGACGGAGAAGGTGAAGTTGGCGCGGCGGCTGAAATATTGCAGATGTTCCGCGCGCATGCGGAAGTTCTGACCGATATTGACGGTGACCAGGTCGCGCGAAGTCGGCGTAAAGAAATCGCGGCTGGTGAGATTGAGGATCGCGCTGATGCCGCTGAACTGGTTGTAGTTGAGCCCGATCTTCGCGAAGGTCAACGGATTTTCTTCTACCTCGAAATCGACACGGCTGCTGCCGTCGGGTTGTGGCGCCAGCGAATAGGTGATGCGGTCATAATAGCGGGTACCGAAAGCACGGCGGACCATCCGGGAAAGATCGTGGGCGGTGTAATAGTGGTTGGTCTCCAGGTTCATGCTCTGGATAAAAAATCCCTGACTGGTGTGCTTGAGCCCTTTGACGGTAAAGGCGGAGACCTTCACCGGAAAGACGGAAGGCAAACGATCCTTCACGATCTCCTGCGGGCCATAGATCGCATTCAGCGAATCGGCGAGCGCTTTCAGCCGGGGATAAAGTTTTCGCCCTTCTTTAAGCCCTTCTTCGATAATCGCATTCGCCTCCCCGAAATTGCCCATGCCGTATTTGTCGAGCGGCTGATGGACATAAATGGTACAAAGGGGAATCTCGGTGCGGGTATCCGCCGCCTCGCGGAAAAAGGCGACCTGCAACAGGACCTGCAAGGCATTGGTCACCTGGTCGGGCGTCTTGGGCGGCCCGGAGAGATCGCTGCCGATCACGATGTCGGCGCCCATTGCCCGCACATCCCGAACGGGAAAGTTCCGGACCACGCCGCCATCGACCAGTTTGCGCCCGCCATATTCCACAGCGGTAAAAACGCTGGGGATGGCCATGCTCGCGCGCAGGGCCGATACGATCTCGCCTGTATCCAGCACTACGGCTTCCCCCGTGCTGATATCGGTGGCGATACATTTAAAAGGGATGGAGAAATGCGAGAAGTCCTTGATGTTGTATACCGGGCGGAACAGCTCCGAGAATTTCAGCCAGAGCTCCTGTCCTTCGATGACGCCGGTGGCGAAACGGAACCAGTGGTCCACCCAGGGCAGCTCCACATCGTATTTGCCATATTCATCCTTTTCGTCCATGATCATCGCCCGCATGGAGCTCTGGTTGGAGAGCAACAGGTCCCAGTCGATATGCCTGGCTATCTTTTCGATGCTGTCCGCGGAATACCCGATGGCATACAGGCCACCCATGATGCTGCCCATGCTGGTTCCCGTGATATAGTCGACTTTGAGTCCGGCAGAGTCGATGGCCTTGAGGATGCCGATATGTGCCAGCCCTTTGGCGCCGCCGCCGCTCAGCACCAAGCCTATCTTCGGCCGCTGCCTCACCGGTGAAATGGCTTGCCGGGCGGCGGTGTCCTGCGCTGAGGCCCCACTTCCATAGAAAAGGAAGCAGAACACACAGAAGGCTGGGAGATAAGGGGGCTTTTTCATCCGGAGTTTACGTTTTTTCAATGGTCGGATGGAACCTCGCGGCTGATCCCCGAAAAGGCCAGAAGTTGAGCTCGGTTTCAAAGCGTTTTTTCTAGTTCCATGATCTTCTCGAACACCTGTTCGTATTGCCGGTTAGCTTTGCCCAACTCATCACTGGCCTTTTTATAGTCTGCTTCTGCGGCAACGAACTTATTCTTATCCGAGTACGTGGCAGGATCGGCCAGCGATGCTTCCAGCTTATCTTTTTGCCCCGTGAGCTCGGCGATCTTTTGTTCCAGCTCCTGGAAAAGCCGCTGTTGCTTTTGCAGCTCCTTCTTGGCTTCCTTGGAAGTCGGACGCGCGCCCAAGTCAGAGGGGCGCGGCCGGTCCGACGGGTGGGCTGGCGCGGGCGGTTTTGACGTGGGGCTCGGGGCAGCAGGGGCTGATTTGACAACCGGTGTCGCTTGCTGGGCCGGTTTGCCGGCGGGCTGAGCCGGTGCTTGCGCCGGTGTCGCAGAGGCCGTCGCGGCGGCCTGTTTCGCAGCCACATTTCGTTCCTTCCACTCCACCCATTCCGTATAGGTTCCTTTGAACTCGCGGATCTTATGGTCGTCGATCTCCCAGATCTTGTTAGCGGTCTTTGAGATAAAATAGCGGTCGTGGCTTACCAGCAGGATACTACCCTCGTATTTGTTCAGGGCATCGATCAGGAGATCGCAGGAGTGCATATCCAGGTGGTTGGTAGGTTCATCAAGCAAAAGGAAATTGGCTTTGCTCACGATGGTCTTGGCCAACGCGATCCTGGCTTTCTCTCCACCGCTCAGCACCTTGATCTTTTTGTCGATATCATCTCCGCTAAAGAGAAAACACCCGAGAAGCGCGCGCAGCTCCATATCGGTCTTTTGACTACCGCAGGTCTGCATTTCCTCGAGTAGGGTGTTGGTACCATCCAATGCCTCCATCTGGTGCTGGGCATAAAAGCTCTCTTCGACGTTGTGGCCCCAGACGCGTTCGCCTTCGAAAGGCTCTACACCGGCTACCATCCGCAACAGGGTAGACTTCCCCTTTCCATTGGCACCGATCAGCGCGATCTTGTCACCCCGGTCGATCTCGGCGGAGGCATCCTCGACGATGGTGAGTTTTGAGAATTTCTTCGTGGCATGTTTGAGGGTCGCCAAAACCCGGCCCGGTGTCTTGTCTACCCGGAAATTGATCCTGATATTGGGTCGCTCGATCTCTGTCTCCTCGATCCGCTCGATCTTGTCCAGCCGCTTCATGGCGCTCTGCGCGGCGGCGGCTTTGCTGGCTTTGGCCTTGAAGCGCTCGATAAAGCGCTCCTGTTGGCGGATATAATCCTGCTGGTTGGCAAAAGCCTGCTGCTGCAGCTCCACGCGCAGCGCCTTTTCGGTCTCGTAATAGCTATAGTTCCCCTTATAGATATGCAATTCCTTTTGATATACTTCCACGATCTTGGTCACCATGCGGTCCAGGAAATATTTATCGTGGCTCACGATGACCACCGAGCCCTGATAGTGCTGCAGGTATTTCTCCAGCCATTCGATGGAGGGAAGATCCATGTGGTTGGTCGGTTCGTCCAGCAGCAGCAGATCGGGCTGTTGAAGGATCATCTTGGCCAGGAGCACGCGCATCCGCCAGCCACCACTGAATTCGAGAAAGGGTCGCTGCAGATCGGCATTGGCGAAACCAAGCCCCTGGAGGATCTCTTCCGTCCGGTGATGGATCGTATAACCGTCGAGGGTATCCATTTCGTGAAGCGCGTCGGTATACTGGATCAGAAGATCGTTGTTCTCATGGTCCTGTTCCAGCTTTTTGCCGAGCTCCTCGATCTCTTTCTCCAGTCGTAACACCCGCTCAAAGGCGGTCATCGCTACCTCGAGGATCGATCCGTCCGTCTCGAAGCTCAAAAGGTCCTGGTGCAAATAGCCGATAGTCGTGCTTCGGCTTCGCTCCACCGTTCCTTCCGACGGCGAATACTGTCCAACGAATAATTTTAATAAAGTGGATTTTCCTGTTCCGTTGTAACCGATCAACCCGATGCGTTCGTTGGGTTGGATATGCCAGGTGGCGTTCTTTACGATGACCCGGGCTCCGAATTCAAAAGTGACGTTCTGCAGTCCTGCTAACATGGATGCAAAAATATGTAAAAAACAGACAGTCCGTGCTGCAACCGAGCCATCGGCGAAGTTCTGCAGACTTTCGATGTTTGGCGCCGAAGGTTTATATTTGTGCATAAACCTGAAGGTGCCAAACCACTTCGGTAAAAATCCCTATAAATGAAGAAAATCATCTTGTTGATCGTTGTTTTCTTAGCTGCCTGTTTCCTTGCTTACAAGTTGTTGTCCGACAAACCGGTGCATGTAGAAGCACCCAAGGACCAGGCGCTTCGGATCTCCAAGAATTCACCTGCATTTAACAATGCTTTCGATTTGCTGCTCGATCAATATTTCATCATGCGGGATGCGCTGGTCGACGCGGATTCGCTGAAGGCGGATCAGGCTGCCTACCGCCTGGGGAACAGGGCGGACAGTCTGCCGACACAGCTGCTGAAAGCGGATTCCAGCATTGTCCTTACCGCCAGGAGCCTTGCCGCCGCCATGAGCGGTGATGCCAAAGGGTTTTCCGGCGAGGCCGGTCTCGATGGCCGGCGGCAATCGTTCAATGTCCTCACCGATGAGCTGTACAACCTTGTGCGCACCGTTCGTTATGACGAAAATAAGATCTATCATATCCGCTGTCCCATGGCTTTCAAGGATAGCACCGAAGGTTTCTGGCTGAGCCAGACCACGCAGATCGTAAATCCTTACCTGGGCAGAAAGGATTCCAGCATGCTTGTTTGCGGCGAGGTGATCGACAGCTTCCCGGGGAAATAATTTACGGTCTGTACACAAAATGCACCGCCGCGCTTCTGTCCAGGGAAGAAGACATGAACACCTCGAATTTCTGGGAGCCCGCGGTCACCATCATCAGCGCGGTATTGGGCGGGATATCGCCCAGGTTATCGGCATACATCACGAGCTCGTATTCTACATTCGGGAAGGCATTGAAATGAATGGTCAGGGGCTTGTCGGTTAACATTTGCCGGTAGAGCAGTAATTTTCCGTTGATCAGCACCGTGATGGTGTCATGGTCGATCTCGGCATTGTCGTAGAAATCGATCTTGAGATCCGGGGTGCTCACCCTGACCGTTTTCACCACCTCTTTTTCCCGGGGTTGCAGATGCAGAGTGGCCTGCGCCAACGAAAGGCTATCGGTTTGGACCACATCGGTGGGAAAGTCGCTGGTCATCGCTTTTTTCAAGGCGATCTTTCCCGGTGGACACTGCTCACGTTTTTCTGAAAAAATGCCTTTCGAGTCGCCGGTGAGCTCTTCGACATCGCCGGTCTTCGACCAGGTCAGATCGTATGTTTTGATACAGGGCAAACAGTCCGCGGGGATCTCGGCCGCCAGCACCTTGTCTTCGATGAGGACAAGCCGGTGTGTCCGGGCATTGTACCGGCCTGTAAAGCTCAGCTTGACAAAATGGGCCTTGTCATAATAATCGTAGGCCCTGCCGGTGATGCGATCGCCTGTGAAGGTTATTTGCAGTTCCAGCGAATAGTTGGGATAGCAGCCGCCAGGCCCCTGCGTCAGCGTCCCTTTCCAGATGCCATTGAGGTCTTCGGCGTCTTTCGCCCCTTCCGCGCGCAAAATGCCCGTCGATGCCAGGAGCAGCAACGCGAGCAATCCACGTATGAAAGATCTATTTCGCATATTGGAACTTGATCACCGCGTTCTTTTGTTCGGTGGATGTGATCCGGACCTCGTATTCTTTATCGCCGGCTTTGACGATCATCAACGAGGTATTGGGCGGGATCGTGCCTTCGTTGTCCGCGACCATCACCACCTCGTGATAGTCGTTGGTGGCATCGAGATGGAGGGTGACTACCAGCGGCCGGTCGGTGAGCATCCTATGCAGAAGCACGGGCCGGTTGTCGAGATATACGGAGACGGTATCGTTATCGATGGCGCCGTCGTCATAGATATTCAGGGTGACCTCGGTGGTATGGATCACGAGGGTCTTGATCACTTCGTTCTCGCGGTCTTTGATCACCGCCGGCACGATCGTCGGGAATTTCCGGCCAATGTCGCCGCCGCTGCTATCGACGTTCATACGCATCGACCGACTGGGAATGGCAGCTCTCGCAAGCGGCGGCGGCGTGCGAGCCGGGGCGCTGGGTTGTGCCGGCCTGGCGGCGCGAGGATGCGGCGCGGCATGGGAGATCGAATGCCGTGCCGATGTACCGGGTTTCGCGGTGGCGCCGGTCTTTGGGTTGGTACCGGGTTTTGCCGTCAGGCGGTCGGGCGAAGTGGATTTCGCTATTGAACGATCGGGGTTCGCAGGTTTGATGGCCTTCTTCAGCAGATCTTCGAGCTCCTTTTCCCGCTTGACCACGAAATCCTCCGGATAGAATTGCGAGGTCTGCACTTTTCGCAGGAATACCGTGCCCCGGCCGCAGTTGCTCGAGTCACTGAGGTTCATGCTCACATATTTCCCTTCCAGGAATTCTTCGTCACCACTCCTGGTATATTGCAGGAAACAGGTCATGATGCAGATACCGCCCATATCGTTGCGGACCTCGAGGATCTTGCCTTCCTGCAGCAGTACCTTCTGCGTGTGTACGTTGACGGTGCCCCTGGCTGCCGCCTTGCCGTAAAAAGAAGTGGACAAGTAGGAATAGGTCACGGCTTCGAAGGTCTTGCCATGCTGGGCGATCTGGACCTCGAACCGGTAGCGGTCGTCGAGCGAGAAACTATGTCCCGATTCGCCCTGATTGGAACGAAAATGCCCCTGCCAGATGCCGGTGATGTCCTGTGCCTGCAGCAAAACGGGGGTTAGTAAAAAGTACAAGAGAAAAAATCTCGGCATAGCATGACCTCCATGGGGCAAATTATACAAATAAATCGTTGGAATCCCTACCAATTGTAAAATTACGCGTGGGTAGCGAACCGTGGTTCGTCCGAATCTGTTAAATTTGTCCCCTTATGATCAAGATCACTTTTCCGGATGGCGCCGTCAGAGAGTATGAAAGCGGCGTCACCGCATTGGACATCGCCAAATCCATCAGCGAAGGATTGGCAAAAAAAGTATTGGCTGCAAATGTTAATGGACAGGTTTGGGATGCGACACGACCCATCACTACCGATGCTACCCTGAAATTGCTGACCTGGACGGATACGGATGGCAAATCTACTTTCTGGCATAGCTCCGCGCACTTGCTGGCGGAGGCGGTGGAAGCATTGTTCCCCGGCGTCAAATTCTGGGTCGGACCGCCTGTCGACGGCGGCGGGTTCTATTACGATATGGACCTGGGCGGACGCCAGGTCACCGAAGACGATCTGCGGAAGCTGGAGACCAAGATGGCGGAACTGGCAAAGAAGAACGAGGTCTACCGGCGGCAGGAGATCAGCAAGGCAGAGGCGGTCAAATATTTCACGGACAAGGGCGACGAATACAAGCTGGATCTGCTGGAAAATCTCCAGGACGGGAATATCACCTTTTATACACAGGGGGACTTCACCGATCTCTGCCGCGGTCCGCATATCCCGAATACCGGATTCATCAAGGCGATCCGGCTGACCAATATCGCCGGCGCCTACTGGAAAGGCGACGAGCGGAACAAACAGCTGACGCGTCTCTATGGCGTCACCTTCCCCTCGCAAAAGGAGCTGGACGAATACCTGGCAATGATCGAGGAAGCCAAGAAACGCGATCACCGGAAACTGGGAAAAGAGCTCGGTATCTTCACCTTTGACGACCAGGTGGGACCGGGTCTACCGCTGTGGATGCCCAATGGCGCCGTGATCATCGAGCAGCTGGAGAAGCTGGCCAAAGAGACGGAGGAACGGGCCGGTTACAAGCGCGTCGTGACCCCGAACATAGCCAAGGAAAGCATGTACATCACCAGCGGTCACCTGCCGTACTATGCGGATAGCATGTTCCCGCCGATGGAGCTGGAGGGGGAGAAGTATTACCTGAAGTCGATGAACTGTCCGCATCATCACAAGATCTTCGCCGCGGAGCAAAAATCGTATAAGGACCTGCCTTACCGTCTGGCGGAATATGGCACCTGCTATCGTTATGAGCAAAGCGGAGAATTGTTCGGGCTCATGCGGGTACGGTGCCTGCATATGAACGATGCGCATATCTATTGCACCAAGGAGCAGTTCTATGACGAGTTCAGGGCGGTGAACGAGATGTACCTCAAATATTTCAAGATCTTCGGCGTCGACAAATACGTGATGCGGTTCAGTACGCACGATCCCGCTAAACTTGGCCAGAAATACATCGATGAACCGGAATTGTGGCTGGAGACCGAGGCCCTGGTCCGGGACGTCCTCATCCGCACCAATACCCCCTATGTGGAGGTGCCGGGCGAAGGGGCGTTCTACGGGCCCAAGATCGATGTCCAGATCTGGAGCGCCATCGGCCGGGAATTCACCCTGGCAACCAATCAGGTAGACTTTGCCCAGGGGCGCCGGTTCAAGCTGGAGTTCACTACCAAAGACAACCATACCGATACCCCGCTGATCATCCACCGCGCCCCGCTGGGGACTCACGAACGGTTCATCGGGTTCCTGCTGGAGCACTATGCAGGCAAATTTCCGGTGTGGCTGGCACCGCTCCAGGTCAAGATCCTGCCGATCACCGATAAAGCCCTGGAATATGCACAAAATCTTTCAGTTCTCCTGAAAAATGCGGATATTCGTGTAGAAGTCGACGACCGTAGCGATAAGATCGGAAAGAAGATCCGGGATACCGAACTGATGAAGGTTCCCTATATGCTGGTCGTCGGCGAAAAGGAGATGAACGATAACAGAGTCGCCGTCAGACGCCAGGGAAAAGGCGATCTGGGGACAAAAGGGATCGAGGCCTTCATCGCCGAAATCAGAAAGGAGATCGTTGAACGCGCCCCCAATCCCTAAGGGCCGCGCTAATTAAAAGTAAAAGAATCGCTCCTGATAGGGATGGGAGCAGGACTAAAAACAGTAAATGGCATTTCCACCGAGACCCCCACGCGGGAATTTCAATCCAAGATTTAGAAAGGAACAACAACAAGAACACCGTACCAATCACATGATCAGGGTGCCGCAGGTTCGCCTGGTCGGTGATAATATAGAGGTCGGCGTCTATAATACCCAGGATGCCATCAAGATGGCGCAGGAGCAGCAGCTCGACCTGGTCGAGATATCGCCTAATGCCGATCCGCCCGTTTGTAAGATCATCGACTACAATAAGTTCCTTTACGAGAAGAAGCGTAAGGAAAAGGAGATGAAGGCCAAGAGCAAGACCTCCGAGGTCAAGGAGATCCGGTTCACCCCGAATACGGATGATCATGACTTCGATTTCAAGGCAAAACATGCCGAGAAATTCCTCAAAGATGGCAACAAGGTCAAGGCCTACGTGCAGTTCAAGGGACGCGCCATCCAGTTCAAGGAAAGGGGTGAGCTGTTGCTGCTCAAGTTCGCCGAACGGCTTAACGAAGCCGGTGTGCTGGAAGGCATGCCGAAGATGGAAGGCAAGCGGATGCTGGCGATCTGGGCTCCTAAATCGCAGAAAAAGAAGGAAAAGGAACCGAAGGCTTAAAATAGTTGTCCTTTGGGGACGGGCTTCTGCCCACTTGAAGGTGGCCATCCTCCGGCCGTCCGGAATAAAATTTGCAAAAAGCCGCGAATCTAATTGATTTACGCGGCTTTTTTTATACCTTTGCGCTCCTAATAGCCCAAACGGCTCCATAAGTGATTCGCCGGTGCGGATCCGCCAGCAGGGTAAACATCAAAAGCATTCAACAATGCCCAAGGTTAGAACCAACTCGAGTGCCAAAAAACGGTTTAAAATAACTGGCACAGGTAAGATCACCTTCCAAAAAGCGTTCAAACGTCACATTCTTACCAAGAAATCCAAAAAACGCAAACGTGTCATGGCTAAAAAGGGCGAGGTCAGCCAGGCCAATTTGGATTTTGTAAAGCGACTGCTGAGGCTTAAATAGAGCCGCGCCGTCGATTGTTAAGTAATGTTATTGTTAATTTTCTAAACTTATTTGAGATATGCCACGTTCAGTTAACGCCGTCGCCAGCCGGGCGCGCAGGAAACGCATCCTGAAACAGGCGAAAGGATTCTACGGGAAGAGAAAGAATGTCTATACCGTTGCGAAAAACATCCTCGAGAAGGGCCTGCAGTACCGTTATGTCGGTCGCAAATTGAAGAAAAGGGAATACCGCACGCTGTGGATCGCCCGTATCAACGCCGCCGTCCGCGCAGAAGGCCTGACCTATTCCGCGTTCATCCACAAGCTCGCCCAGAAGGGCATTGGGCTTGACCGCAAGGTCCTGGCCGATCTGGCCATGAACGAGCC
>Ga0134128_10003119_pt1 | contig 20295 bp, 17 predicted proteins | sample KB31754_FD_96462 | JGI IMG/M metagenome (GOLD analysis project Ga0134128, IMG submission 96462) | Terrestrial soil microbial communities with excess Nitrogen fertilizer from Kellogg Biological Station, Michigan, USA - KB3-175-4 | ecosystem: Environmental > Terrestrial > Soil > Unclassified ...
ACGTTCAAGGATCACGGCGCGTCGCCGGCGGTGGTGATGCCATTCGACGGCGTGTTCATGAAGAAAGCGCTCAAGGCGATGACCGATGAATGGGGCGCGGAAGCCGCGATCGGGGCGACGGGCGGCTCAATCCCCGTCGTCGGCGAATTCAAGCGCAAGCTCGGCATGGATGCGTTGCTCGTCGGCTTCGCCCGCTTCGACAACCGCATCCACTCCCCGAACGAGAAGTACGACCTCTCGTCGTTCAGGCACGGCATCAAATCGTGGGTGCGCATCCTCGCAGCGTTCGCGGACGAGGCGGCGTGACGGTAACAAGGGGAGGGCGAGGGGGCTACTTCCCCTGCCCAGCGCACCATTTCACCCACATCTGATGGAACGCTGCTTCGAGATGGCGGGCGAAGCGCGGGGCATCCATCAGCGGCGAGGTCGCCAGCCGGTGCCGGAGATTCTGGCGCAGTGCGGCGAGCGTTGCCGGCTCGGCGGCGAAGGCTGCGGCTTTGGCAGCGTAGTCCGCGGTATCGACGGCGATCCAGTCGGGCAGGCCAATGTTGTGCAGAATGCTCTCGCCCATGTGGGCAACATAGCGGTCGCCTTTGAGGGTGAGGACCGGCACGCCCATCCACAGCGCCTCGACCGTCGTTGTGCCGCCGGCATAGGGGAACGGGTCGAGCGCGATATCGACGCGGTTGTATTGGCTGAGGTGGTCGCCATAGTCGGTGCGCGCGCCTTCGAGGATCAGGCGTTCGCTCTCGATACTGAACCGGCCGAAACGTCCGCGCACTGCTTCGGCGACCCGCTCGTCGGCGAGATGGGCCGAGCGCAGCAGCAATTTGCTTTGCGGCACGGCTTTCAGCACATCGGCCCAGCACCTGGCCGTCGCATCGTTCAGCTTGTTGATGTTGTTGGCGCTGCCGAAGGTGACGTGACCGTCCCGCGGTAGCGGCGGCGGGGCAAGCGGCACCGCGACATTGGGCGGGGTGAAGCAGAGATAGGTTTCGGGCAGGCGAAAGGGCTTTTCGACCCACTGGGCTTCCTCGCCGGCCGGAACGACCCAGTCATTGCAGAGCACGTAGTCGATTGTCGCGATGCCGGTGGTGGCGAAGTAGCCCAGCCAGGTCACGGCAATCGGGGCAGGTTTCCCGGCGAAGACTTTCAGGCGGTTGTCGGCCGTATGCCCCGACATGTCGAGCAGGATGTCGATTTCGTCGGCCCGGATCGCTTCGTCGAGGCGGTCGTCGTCCCATGACGCAGCGTCGCGCCAGTGCGGCATGATTTTGCGCAGCCGCTCGGTCAGCTCGTCGCCGGACTTGCTGGTCGAATAGGCGAAGAGCTCTACCCGAGTGGGATCGATCGCACCGGCCACGGCTTCGAGGAAACGCCCGACGGGATGACGGCGGAGGTCGGCCGACACCAGGCCGACACGCACACGGCGGGCAGGATCGGGGACGTTGGCGTGGTCGCGTCGTGGTGTAACGGTAGCGCCGATCGCCTTGCCGTAGGCAACAGCCTCGGCAACGAGGTCTGGGACCGGCCGGTCGCCAAGATAGTTGTCGAGGAACAGCAGTTCGCTCCACGCGGCGAAATAGCCGGGATCGAGTTCGATCGCCCGGCGATAATAGAGGCGCGCCTCTTCGAGCCGGCCAAGCGACATCAGCGTGCCAGCAAGGTTGTTGAAGGCCACGGCGTTGTCGGGCGTGACGGTGATGGCGACGCGATATTGCGCTTCCTCTCGCTCGAGGTCGCTGAGTTCGCGGCCGGTCGCCGCATCGGCAGGCATACCCTCCACCGGACCAAGCGCGGCCAGTTCGGCGGCAATCGCCGGGTCGCCGGGCGTGAGGCGCAGCGCCATGTGATAGGCATCTGCCGCCTCGGCCGGCTTGCCCGATTTCGCAAGCTGGCGGGCAAGCCCGGCATAGGCCTTCGCGCTCGGCTCCACATAGATCGCGGCGCGGTAATTGTCGGCGGCAGCTTCGGTCTTGCCGGCCATGGCCAGGACTTCGGCGAGGCCGAAATGGCCGGCGGCGTGATGAGCATTGAGGCCAAGCGCGGTGCGATAGCTCGAGGCGGCGGCTTCGAGCTCGCCCTGCCGCGCAAGCGCGTCGCCGAGCCAGACATGCGCGTCGAGGTAGCCGGGATGCAGTGCCAGCGCCTTTTCGAGGCTCGCTATCGCGTCCTCGTGGCGCCCGAGTGCCGAAAGGGCACGCCCGCGATTGGCATGGGCCGGGGCGTAGCCGGGCCGCTGCACGGTTGCACGATGATGCATCTGCGCGGCTTCCCCGGCGCGCCCGAGTTCGAGCAGCGCGATGCCGAGATTGGTCAACACCTCCGGCGTATCGGGACTGCGTTTCAGCGCCCGGCGGTGGCTCTCGATCGCCTCGGCCGGGCGCCCGAGCGCCAGCAGCACCACGCCGAGGTTGGAGTGATAGCTGGCCTTTGCGGGCATGGCCTCGATGGCGCGGCCAATGAAGCGCGCGGCGGCTTCATGATTGCCGGTCTCATGCGCAAGGAGGCCCATGCCGTGATTGGCATCGGCATGCTTCGGATTGACCGCGAGGACACGCGTGAACTGCTCGTAGGCTTCGGGCAGCCGGCCGGCCTTATGGAGTTCGACGGCCTTCAAATACGCGGCCGCCAGGGGGTCGGCGGAAGCCGTCGCCGGCTTGCCGCTCAGCCGCTGCCAGCCCGCCGCCGCGGACGGCGGCGCGCCAAATCCCCGTCCCTTCTGCGGCATGCCGGCTTACCTCCCGAGGCCCGGTCGCGGGCGGGCGGACATTGGGAGAAACGACCTGCCAAGGCAAGGCCCAAGCCACTGTTCGAGCGGGCGGCGGCGGGGCATAGTGCGGCTGCCAATCCCGCGTCCAACAGGATGACCCGAATGCAAAAACTCCTCGTGCTGCAATCGCTCTGGTCGATGCAGATGCAGGGCGACGGTCGCGAACGTTCGCTCGAGACCAGCGTCGAAATGATCGCCAACGCCGGATTCGATGGGCTCGGCGGCATCTGGACCGACCGGGCCGAGGCGCGGCGGATCAGCGCGCTGACGCAGCCGGCGCGGCTTGCGGTGGAAGGCATGTGCTTCGCCGCCTCGGTCGACGAACTAAAGCCAGTGCTCGAGATCGCGGCGGAGTTTCCGGTCCACCACATCGATATCCAGCCCAATGTGCGCTTACGTTCGGTGGACGATTGCCTGCCGATCCTCGAAGGCTGGGCGCGGCTATCGGAGGAAGCCAACGTCCCGGTTTATATCGAGACGCATCGCGACCGGATGACCAATGATTTGTTCTTCACGCTCGATCTCGTCGGACGCTTCCCCGGCCTGAAATTCGTCGGCGATCTGTCGCACTACGTGGTGGCGCGCGAATTCGCCCTGCCGGTGACGACCGAGAGCCAAACGCAGATGCGCACGATCCTCGATCACTGCTGGGCGTTCCATGGCCGTGTCGCCAGTTCCGAGCAGGTGCAGGTGGAGCTGGGTTTCCCCCAGCACCAACCCTGGGTGACGCAGTTCAAGGATTGGTGGCGCTACGGATTTGAGAGTTGGCGGCAGCGCGCCGGAGCCAACGACACATTGACGTTCATGTGTGAACTCGGGCCCCGCCCCTATGCCATCACCGGGCCGAACGGCAACGACATCGCCGACCGTTGGGCCGATTCACGGGCGTTGCGCGACATCGCCCGATCGCTCTGGGAAGCATAGGCGGCGGCAGGCAGGTGTGGACGTAGCGCCTCATCGGCACAAAATCGGCCGTGCTGAACGGTTTGTGAACGGCGCGCGAGCGCCTGTTAAGAATTTGTCAGCTATAAGAATTCAGCGTCAACCTATTAATCGTGTGCCAACCCCGCCGAATTTTCATCGACGAGAAACTCAGACCCATGACCATTGCCCTCGATCTCAACCGCCGCCACGTCCTGTTCGGCGGCGCGGCCCTCTCGGCCCTGACCCTTGCCGGTTGCGCGACCACGGACATTCCCGAACCGGTCCGCGGTATTGCCGCCATCGATCCCTATTACCTCGCGATGTACGCGCCCGACCCTGGCGAGAAATTCCCGCTGCCGCCGGTCGATCTCAGGACGGTCGATCCGGCCTTCTGGCGCGCCGAGGTCGAGTATCCGACCAGCGAGCGGCCGGGCACGATCGTCATCCACACCAACGAGCGATATCTCTACCTCGTGCGCGAAGGCGGGCGGGCGATGCGCTATGGCGTCGGCGTCGGCAAGGAAGGCTTTTCGTGGAGCGGGCATGGCCATGTGGGCCGCAAGGCCGAATGGCCGACCTGGACGCCGCCGGCTGAAATGATCATCCGCGAGCCGGAATCTGCGCCGTACAGGAACGGCATGCCCGGCGGCACCAATAATCCGCTCGGCGCCCGCGCGATGTACATCTATTCGCCGGCCGGCAAGGACACGCTCTATCGCATCCACGGCACCAACGACCCATCGAGCATCGGGCATGCCGTATCGAGCGGCTGTATCCGCCTCATCGATCAGGACGTGATCGACCTCTATGGCCGTGTGCCCGTCGGGACGCCGATTATCGTCATCTGACGGCAAACGCGCCACGTGACGTTGAGACGGCCCCATATGGGGCCGTCTTGCTTTTCGCCGCCTTCAGGCTGTGGCGAGCGCGACGCCTTACGGAACTTTTGGCGGATTCTGGCATTGAGTGAGCCAACCTTCGGTTGATCGAAGGAGGCGACGATGCCTATAGATCCAGTCGAGCGACGCATGAACGGCCAGCGTCACTTTGCGCCTTCCGAATTCGGCTACGGTTGGGCGTAATGCGAGCGCCGATCCGTCCGCACCCCGCATGGCTTCAGATCGGCATGACCGTGATCGGCGGCATCGCGCTGGGCCTGCTGATCCTGCAGGTAGTGGCGAGTCGCGAACACGGGTTCATGCCGGCACCGCAAGCGCTGTTCCAGGCGCCACCCACCTCGTCCCAGCCCGGCAGACCTTAGCTGCTGACGATCGGCGAAATCTGGATTTCGATGCGGCGATTCTGGGCGCGGCCAACTTCGGCGGCGTTCGAGGCGACGGGATTCTGCGAGCCGCGCCCCTCGATGAAGAAGCGGCGCTGGTCGACACCGTGGTTGGAAAGCGCCGTCGCGACGGCGACCGCACGGCGTTGCGACAGGTCGCGATTGTAGTCCTCGGGCGCCTGATTATCGGAATAGCCGTAAACATCGACGACCGTCTTGTCGTACTTCTTCAGCAACTGGCCTACAAAGCCGAGCACGCCATTGAACGGCTGCTTCACGACCGCCTTGTCGTTGTCGAAAGCGAGGTTCACCGGCAGCGTCACGACGATCTGCTCACCCGCCCTGGTCACCTTGGCGCCGCTCGACTGCAAGGCCGCACGCAGGTCCGCTTCCTGCTGATCCATATAGGTCCCGATGGCAGCCCCCGTCAGCGCGGTCGTGCCAGACGCCGTGAGGGTCGCGACGCGCGGGTCCTTGCTGTTCGCCGCGCCCGGCACAACAGGAGCCGGAGTGCTCGATGCCTGGGTCGGCGTACCGAACGGGTTGGGCATGCTGGCGCAGCCGGCGAGGAGGAGCACCGCGAGGCTCGCGGCAAAAAGACGGGCGTACATCCGATTCCCTTCAAATTCTTCGCGTAGGTGAAGCGAGAATGCGGCAATACCTCGGCAGGTTGCCTTCGCCTCCACGCGCCTTCTAGCGTCGTGGCACAAAGGTCACAACCCGGGAGTTCGGAGGGCTGGTATGAGGGGGCGGCAAGCGCCGCAACTCTGCCTTCCTTCCCCCTTTGCAAGGGGAGAAGGTGGATCGGCCGCAGGCCGAGACGGATGAGGGGGAGCCACAAGCACTGAGTTTGCGGCCTCCCCCTCATCCGCCCTTCGGGCACCTTTTCCCGCAAGGGGAGAAGGAAGACTGGCGCGCTGGGTGGCTAGTGGTGGCCGCCGACGACTTCGCGCAGTTCTTCGACCGAGCGTACCTTCTTGCGGGCCGACCCTTCCCAATCACGGGTCTTCACCGTTGACTTGGCGAGGCGCGCCTTGGCGGCGGGGATGGCGTCCTTATATTGCGGCAGCCATTGCGCCTGGGCGACGACCATCTCGTCGACCATCTGCCAGACCTCTTCGGGGTTGCAGATGGCGCCGACCAGCGGGTCGTGCAGCACGGCGAGCTTCAGAAGATCCAGATCGCCCTTGATCGCGGCCTCGACCGACATTCGCTGCACCGAAATCGACACCGAGCAGGTGGCGGCGCAGGCGAGCGGCAATTCCATGCCTTCGACCATATTGAGGCCGAAACGGTCGACGAAGCCGGGGCTTTCGATGATGGCATCGTCTGGCAGGTTCTTGATGATACCGTTATTGCGGACGTTGAAATGTCCGCGATAGACGCGGCCGGTCTCGATCCCCTCGATGATGTAGCTCGCGTGCTCCTTGGTGCGCTTGTACTGGTTCAGCGACTTGGTCGCCTGTTCGAGGAACATCGGGAAATCGGTCTCGAACCAGTTGCGGCGCTCGGTCGAGTAGCGGAGGTAACCGCCGGTCTCGCCGTGGATCCAGTCGCTCATATCGATCCAGCGATTGATCTCGTCCGGACGCTTCCGATACCAGGGCAGGTATTCGCTGAGATGGCCGTTCGACTCGGTCGAATAGACGCCGAAGCGGCGCAGCACGTCGATGCGGACTTTTTCCTGCTTCGAATAGACCGGATGGCGCTCAAAGGCGGCGAGCAGTTCTTCGGCCTCGATCTTGCGGCCCTTGGCCTTGATGTCGATGTACCAGGTCTGGTGGTTGATGCCCGAGCAGATATAATCGAGTTCGCTGTCTTCGACGCCCAGCACCTGGGCGATTTGGTGTGCGCCGTGCTGCACGCCGTGGCAGAGGCCGACGACATTGACGCCGCCGTAAAGGTCGGCCGCCCAGGTGTTCATCGCCATCGGGTTGGCGTAGTTGAGGAACAGCGCGCCGGGCGCCGCGACTTCGCGGATGTCCTTGCAGAAATCGAGGATCACCGGAATGTTGCGCTGGCCGTAGAGGATGCCGCCGGCGCAGATGGTGTCGCCGACGCACTGGTCGACACCGTATTTCAGCGGAATCGAGATGTCGGTGGCAAAGGCTTCGAGGCCGCCGACGCGGACGCATGACATGATGTACTTGGCGCCAGTCAGCGCCTCGCGGCGGTTGGTGGTCGCGGTGACCTTGGCGGGCAGGTTGTTGACCTGCACGATCTTGTCGATGATCTGCTTGATCATGTCGAGGTTGTGGGCGTTGATGTCGGTCAGCGCGAATTCGCAATCGCGGAACTCGGGCACGCACAACAGATCCGAGATCAGGGTTTTGGTGAAACCGACCGAACCGGCGCCGATAATGGCGACTTTGAATGACATTTCTTCTCCTCCGAATGGCAACAGGAAACGGCCCTGTCGGGCGTGAAAGCAATTCTGTGCCTTAATAGACCGGCACAAAGCCGCTGGAACAGAGTAGAGTTATGCTGGTATGGGTAATTCCATGCTCAGGGAATTGCTCAGTCTGACACCACAGATCACGACCATCGCCTTTCCGCGCGGACGCTTGGCCCTGCACGCCATGCCGGCAAGCGGCGGCATCGAGCAAATTGACAGCCCGGAGTATAGCTGGAACGGGCTGCGGCGGGGCCTCACGCCGTTCGCGGTCATCCAGCACACGATCGGCGGGCGCGGGGCGCTGAACTATGAGGGCCGGCCCCTGACGGTCGGCCCCGGCGAGACGCTGCTGGTAACAATTCCGCACGATCACCGCTACTTCGTGCCGCCCGGTGGAAGCTGGTCGTTCTTCTATCTCGTGCTCACGGGGCAGGAGGCATTGCGGCTTTGCGGCGAGGTTGCGGCGACGGCCGGGCCGGTGCTGCGGCTCAGCCCGCGGGCGCTCGACCGGCTGGCCGGGTGCCTGCTTGCCTTGCTGCGCGGTGAAGCCGATACGCCCGGCGAAGCCTCCGCCGTCGCCTATCGTGCCGCGACGGCGCTGGTCGACGATCTGTCGAGCGCCGAGCCGCCTGCCGGCGAGGACGCCAACCCGGCCTGGTTTCTCAGGGTGAACTCCCACATCGAACACCATCCCGGGGACAATCTGACGGTCGATCAACTGGCGGCGATGGCCGGGCTCAGCCGGGCGCATTTCGTGCGCCAATTCACCCGCCTCGCGGGTGAGCCGCCCTCCGAATATGTGTTCCGGAGCCGCATGGCACGGGCCGCTCGGCTGCTGCAATCATCCAGCCTCTCGGTCCTCGAAATCGCCCTGTCGCTCGGCTTCGCCGATCCGAATTATTTCACCAAGGCATTCCGGCGGGCCTTCGACGTCAGCCCGACGGAGTTCAGGCGGTTCGGGCTGTTTACCGGCGCGTGAACGAGGCCGGCGGCCGTCGCTACTCGACCAGTTCTTGCCTTGCCACCCGGCTGGACGGCGCAATATCTATCGCCTCGACCTTTTCGAGGAGCGCGGTGATCTTGCCGACATTGGCGATGTGGCGCTGCTCCATCGAGAAATTCATGGTCACGTATTCGCGGCCGGGGCAGAAGGTGGCGATATTGGCCGCCGGGTGCCACGCGCCGCAGTAGATCGGCTCCATCACGCCATGGGTCATCGGTCCATAAGTACGGTGCGGCGGCACCAGCGTCAGCACGATGTGCATGCCGCCATTGAAGCGCCAGAAGCGCTTGCCGGGCAGCGCCGGGACCAACCGGTGCATCTGGCGCAGCGCGTGGAACATCGAGTTGATCATCACCTGGAATTTGGTGATGTCCTTCTGCTCGATCCTGGCGACGGTATCGTCGATCTCGCGAACGAAGGCGATGAAATCGTCATTGACCTTGAACTTGGCTTCGAGGGCACGGACGCGGAAAAAATCGTCGTCGGCATCGTGGCGCTTGCCGTCGAGCATGGTGTAGGCGGCGCCGATCACTTTCTTCGACATATGCTTGTCAGGGCCGTCGCCGTTCAGCGCATAGGTGACGAGCGCGAACATGAGCGAGCGCTGGTTGACCCCGATGCGGTTGGCGAGGAGGCGCAGGCGATGCCGCTTGATGGCCAGCGTCGAGAAGCCCCAGGGCTTTTCCTCGACCGCCAGGATGTTGGCGAGCAGCAGATAGGTCAGCGCCATCGACCAGGCGCGGAACTTGCCGGAAAGCTTGGTCCCCATACTGACCGACTTGGTCTGGTCGGACATGACGCCATGCGCGGCGTTGGCGGAGCGTGTCAGCAGCGCCGAATCCGAGCCTTCGAGCAAAGCGTGGCTGGAGCGCACCTGGATGATCGAGGCGCGGCCCTCGGCATCCGGGCCGCCCCGGCGCACGGCAACCATGACGCGGAACAGCGGCAGGTCGTTGCGCTCGTAGATATCGGGTGACTTCGACAGCCATTTGTCCGGATAGCCATCGAAATCGTCGACCATTTCCACCGAGGTGATGGCATCAAGAATATGTTTGGGGAAAGCCTGGCCCGGGCGGGCGCCGACAAAGCCATGCGTCAGTTGCGGCGCCAGCGCCACCATATCGGCAACCAGATTCGTCAAACCGTCCTTGTCGACCTGCAGGCTGGAAAATGCAGTGAAGAAGACAGTGTCCTTGCCTTCAAACAGAAACCACTGGAAATCCGTGAATAGGGCCTGCGGATTCTCCCGGACTGCAGCAAGAGCGCTTTCCAAGACTGCGGCGGGCGCGTTGGCAAAACTGGTCGACGAAAAGCTCTTCACTATAACTCCCCCCTTTGATTACCATGCATGATATCGGCGAGCGGCCGCGGGTACAACGGTTTGACGGCCGCCGCCTGAACCCAGGATTAACGGCGTGGCGGCTGAGCAACGTTTCGACCCCGGGGACGGTTCGACCGCACGCCGGGAAGCGAGCGCACAAAACCGCGATACGGGCGCGTTCGGGCGTTATTGGTGCGCCGCATGTCTGCCATTGGCGGGGCGCACGGAGTTTTCCCTCGCCATCGGCCGCCTCGGGGTTTATTGGCAAGCAGAGCCGCGGCGCCTCAGGATGTTTCTGAACTGCTAGGGCGGGTGCGGCCGAAATCAAGGGCCTGGAGAAGGCGCGCGCGGCGAATTGCCCTCTCGCGCAATGAAAGCCCGGCGGCTTAACTGCGCCGCGACCGAACAGATCGGCCACCCTTCGGCCGATAGTGGAAGGACGTTGTAAGAATGGATTACCGGGGCATTTTCGAAGACGCCGTCGACGCCCTCCGGCAGGAAAAGCGCTACCGGGTCTTTGCCGACATCGAGCGCATCGCCGGCAAATTCCCGCGAGCGGTGTTCCGCGATACGGCCGATAACGCCCGCGAAATCACCATCTGGTGCTCCAACGACTATCTCGGCATGGGGCAGCATCCGACAACGATCGCCGCCATGCAGGATGCGGCGGGCAAGCTCGGCGTCGGCGCCGGCGGCACGCGCAACATTTCGGGCACCAACCGGCCGCTGGTCGAGCTCGAGCGCTCGCTCGCCGACCTCCACCGCAAGGAAGCGGCGCTGGTGTTCACCTCGGGCTTCGTCTCCAACGAAGCGGCGATTTCCACTATTGCCCGGCTGATGCCGGACTGCGTAATCTTTTCCGACCAGCTCAATCACGCCTCGATGATTCAGGGGGTGCGGCAATCGGGGATGCAGAAGCATATTTTCAGGCACAACGACCTGAAACATCTGCGTGACCTACTGGCCGCGACCGACCGGCACCGGCCGAAACTGATCGTCTTCGAGTCGGTTTATTCGATGGACGGCGATGTGGCGCCGGTCGCCGAGATCTGCGATCTCGCCGAAGAGTTCTCCGCCATGACCTATATCGATGAGGTGCATGCGGTGGGGCTCTATGGGCCGCGCGGCGGCGGCATCGCCGACCGCGAGGGCTTGACCGATCGCCTCGACATCATCGAGGGCACGCTGGCCAAGGGTTTTGGCGTGATGGGCGGCTATATCGCCGCCAACAAGGCGATCATCGACGCGGTGCGCTCCTACGCGCCCGAGTTCATCTTCACCACCGCCCTGCCCCCGGCGCTCTGCGCCGCCGCGCGTGCCTCGATCGAACACCTCAAGGTTTCCGGCCAGGAACGCGACATGCATCAGCGTCAGGTGCGCCGCACCAAGGACATGCTGGCGGAAGCCGGCCTGCCGGTGATGACGACCGCGACGCATATCGTGCCGCTGATGGTGGGCGATGCACGGCTCTGCAAGGCGGCGAGCGACATGCTGCTCGACCGGCACAACATCTACATCCAGCCGATCAACTATCCGACAGTGCCAAAAGGAACCGAGCGTCTGCGCATCACGCCGACGCCGCTACACGACGACGGCATGATCGCCGAACTGCGCGATGCGCTGGTGGCGGTGTGGGCCAGCCTCGAACTCGGCCGCGAATTGCCGAATGTCGCCTCGAGCGAAACCAAGCTCAATTCCGGCGACCTGACGTTGCCGACCGTCGGCGGCTAAGGCCGGTCCAAGGCAACAAAAATCCTCCGGCGCGACCCGGATGCTCTGCTCGGTTGCCGCTGGATGCGGCGCGGGCGGGACTTCGTCCCGGTGCGGGTAGTCCCGCAAACTGATCAGGTTGGGACTCTCGCCCCGCCCATCGCGTACGGTCTTTTGGCACCCGCGGGGGCTAGCGAGGCCTTGCCGCAGGACCCAATGGAGGACGGCTCCCCCACTGCCCGAACCCTCTCCGCGATGCGCCGTTCGCATCTCGCGCCGGAGAGGTGAGGGGATAGTAAATCAAGCTGACGGAGCGGGGATAACTTTCGTGGAGAGGGGCAGAGTTCGGGGCTTTGGCCTCCGTTTTACGCTCACGACTTGGCCCAACCACTGTCATGCCGGCGAAGGCCGGTATCCATCCTGATGCCTCCCCGCGACCGCTGACGTTGTGGCCAGCCATCGGGATGGACCCCGGCATCCGCCGGGGTGACACGGTGTTTGGGTAACGCGCGAAGCCAATCACTCAACGGGCACAACGACTCCTGTCCCCTCCCCTCCTCTCACCTTCCGGGGTAGTGCAAAACCTCGTCGATCCGGTCGATGTCGACATCGGCCTTGGGCAGCAACCCGACCGGCCAGGTCGCACCGTTGCGGAACCAGGCGGTCTGCAGCCCGGCATTGGCCGCGCCGACGATATCGACTTCGGGATTGTCACCAACGAACAGGGCCGAGCCGGCATCGAGGCCGAGGTCTGCGGCAGTCAGCGCAAAGATCGCCGGATCCGGTTTCCTGAGCCCCACGGCTTCGGAAATGACGATGGTATCGAGCATGCCGCGAAGGCCGAGCGCATCGATCTTGGCATTCTGCACCTGCGCGTTGCCGTTGGTGAGGATGCCGGTCTTCATGCCGGATCGGTGCAGGGCTCGCACCGTCTCGACCGCGCCTGGGCTGGGATCGACAAAATTGGCATAGTTCTTCCGGTAATCGGCGAGCAGAGTGTCGCTGCTGACGCCAGTGATACCGAGTGCCCTGACGAATTCGGGATAGACGATGTCCTTGCCGATAACGCCGTTCTTTTCCATTTCGAGGAAGCGCGCGCCGTAGTCGGCCTCGCCGATGCCGCCCAAAGCGGAAGCGAAACGGGCGTACTGATCCTTGATGAACGCCCGGATCGCGCCGCTTCTCAAAATCAGGGTTTCGTCGAGATCGAAAACAACTGCCTTGATCACGCTCACTTCTCCGCCTGCTGCTGGTGCCCGGGCGGAGGTGAACACGGCATACGAGCCCGCCGCAAGGCCCCCTTTGGAGGCCCGGCCGCCGGTGCCGGCGAAGCTAGCTGGTCAGCACGATGCGCATGAGATCGGCGGTGTTCTTGGCGCCCAACTTTTCCATCACGCGCGCCCGGTGCACCTCGATGGTGCGCGGCGAAATACCAAGCTGGCGCCCGGCCTCCTTGTTGGACTGGCCGTTGGTGATGAGTTGCAGCACTTCGCGTTCGCGCGGCGTCAATTGAGAAAAGCCGCGCACGTCCACCGAGCGCCGGCTAGCAGCCAGCGCGCCCGGTTGCACATCCTGCTGCAGCGCCTCGAGGACCGCGCGCACGAAACGCTCGGTGTCGATCGGCTTGGTGATAACGTCGGTGGCCCCGGCCTTCATCACCGACACCACACGCCCGATATCGGCATCGTTGCTCAGCATGAACACTGGCATTCCGACGTGCATCTGCTTGAGGTGACGCAGCACGACAATGCCGTCATCGGGACCAACCCGCATATTGATCGCCGCAACGTCGGGGTGCCGCCGCTCCAGGCTGGCATAGAAACTCATGACATCGAGCGAGAAGCCGGTCTGAAACCCTTCAAGGCGGAACAGCACGCTCAGTGCTTCGCAGGTTGAGGGGTCCGCATCGACGATATGAATCAGACGATCGCGATTCGGAAATGAACTATAGTAAAGCTCGTCAGCCAATTGCTTCCCCTGAAAAAAAGGAAGTTCGCCATCGGGTAATGTATCCCCAGCACGCTGGCCGTAACCGACCGCGTGAGGCACCGCCCCGCACCCTCAGGTGAACCCCAGTCCCAACTTGCGCTAAGTGTTCACCCGACACGTCAATAGGACTACGTATGATGAACTACCTATCGTATAGGATCGTATGCCTAATTATCCCTTTGACAAAAGTGGAATGAGTGGTAGAGTCAAGGACATAGGAGCAAGCCCATGTTCGACCTCACCAATCCGATCTATCAGGACGCCGACAAGGCCCGCGAATACCTAGAGGCAATCCATTGGCCGGAAGGCCCTGTTTGCCCGCATTGCGGCAACGTCGAACTGGGCACGATTGCCAAGGTCGAGGGCACCAAAAAATCGCACCGTGCCGGGCTCTACTACTGCAACGCCTGCAAGGACCAGTTCACGGTGACGGTGGGCACCGTGTTCGAGCGCTCGCATGTTCCGCTGAACAAGTGGGTTCTTGCCTCGCATCTTATGGCAGCGAGCAAGAAGGGCGTTTCTTCGCACCAGCTAATGCGCATGCTCGGCGTGACCTACAAAACGGCGTGGTTCCTGTCTCACCGTCTGCGCGAAGCGATGAAGGCAGACGTGACGGCCGGGCCGCTCGGCGGTGCCGGCAAGATCATCGAAGCGGATGAGACGTACATCGGAATCAAGGACGACCAAACGCCGTCTGCGCAGCGCAAGGGCAAGCCCTACCTAAAGCGCAAGCCGGGCCAGATGAAGCGCACGATTGTTGCCCTTGTCGAGCGTGGTGGTGCGGTGCGTTCCTTCCACGTCGAAAGCGCTACCAAGGAAAGCGTTCGCGAAATCCTGTTCAAGCATGCCGACCCGCGTTCGACGCTGTTCACCGACGAAAGCCGCCTCTACACCGAAACCGGCAAGGGCTTCGCTTTCCACGACACGGTGATGCACTCGGCTGGCGAATATGCCCGTGGCGCGGTCAACACGAACAGCATCGAAAACACGTTCTCGGTGTTCAAGCGCGGCATGCATGGCATCTACCAGCATTGCGGCGAGGCGCACCTGAACCGCTACCTTGCCGAGTTCGATTTCCGTTACAACCGCCGCTCGGCTCTCGGTGTCGAGGATCAGCGCCGCACCGAAGATTTGCTGCGCGGTGCTGTCGGCAAGCGCCTCACTTATCGGCGGATTGGTGGGGCCCAAGAAACCCCGCAAGCTAGCGCTTAGGGAACGTCTTAAGGCGATCTATCCATTGCCGGAGAGCCCGCAACTGGTGCTGCCGGGCGTGTTCGACGATTGACGATCCAGAATAACAAAGCCCCGCCGAAGCGGGGCTCAAACGATCTTCGCCGATCGCCACCAAGTGCTACACCGTGGCGGCTGGCTCGATCCGTTCGCGTTCTTGAGCGTCATACGGCTGGCGGCCGCGCTCTGGTCCGGGCTCGTCGCTGCGATCGACAAGTTCCCCTGCTACTATCCTGCCTACGCGCAGAATTTCATCTCGGTATGAATCGAAATCATGTTTTTCCATTTGCTTCCCCCGTTTCGTCACCATTTGCGGCTCCGCTTGCTATCTGCTGCTCACCCGACGCCGCCACACTAGGCTCCAGTGCGAGTGGCTGCAACCTCACCATCTGGGCGATAGGATTCGAACGTGGCGTCATAAGGTCGGTTGCATGGACCTTGAAAACATTCATCAGCGTTTCAGTGGGGCGCCCAACTCGTTCAAAAAGAGTTAACGCCTCTTCCCGGTCGATAACAAAATCGTGGGAAGGATACCCGTGCACCAAAGCCCTTATGCTGTTCTTTTTCAAATTAGCGAATTGCTTATTCAACCTCTGACAATATTCTATCGCAACCCTGAGGTTGCGGGCGTCTTCTCCAATAGCATCAACGTTGATATGAGAGTATACATTATTCATTATGTCGCTAGCCATCTTGGCCGCAATCTCAGACGCCATCTTGAAAGAAATGGCGTCTCCTCTAGATTTAATGCTCAACATAAAATGTTCAAATAGTTCAAAGGTATGTTTCTGTAGTTCTTCTAGAGCGTAGTTGGTAATAAGCCCAGAGCGGCGCTCGAATAGTTCATCTCGCTTCAGGAGCTGCACGTCCAATGGACCTAGTTCTCCAAAGGGAAATATTACAATAGTGTTTGCTGATGACGCGACAAGCGTCCCCGCGCTTTTGCAAAGCGACGGAACAACAAGAGTGACATCGAGGTAGACAGCTTGAAGCACGCGACCAATTCTATACGCAGCGTTCGCCAGACCACCGTAAGTCGTGAGATAAAGGGCGACCTTCGAGGCCTCCTTTTTAGAGGTGACCTCTTCAACAATGAGTCCAAACAGCCGCTCATCTACAGGCCCGCTGGCGATGATAAAATCCCAACCATCCGCGTAGGGGTCAGGAGCTTTTGGTCTCGGCACAGGGGCGCTAGCAGTGGTGGCGGGGCTGACTATCTTCGGCGCGGCTCTTGCCATTTTCATCCCATGTTCGGCCACAGCGTGGCTTAGACTATGCTGTACCGTCAGGCTAGGGAACTGAAATAGCGCTAGGTTTTTTGCGCAGTAGCAGCTGTGCCCTTTTCATCGTTCTTGTTATTTTGTTTCCGGCGTTTGGGCGTCGGCGGCGTCTTCAACAGCCGCCGCAAAAGCTCATCCCCTGCCTTAGTCGCTTCGTCCTTTTTAGCCTGGTCAGTCATGTCTCCACCGCAAGATGATCCTTGGATTAAGTCGCCTGCGGACGTGGCCCGCTACCATGCTATGGGCGTTCTCACCGTTCGCTGGAATTTATGCGAGACTCTTATCGCACTCATACTGCACGAGGTGTTCAACATCGGCGGGCAGGAAGGGCGGATCATAACCCACGATATGACAGTCCCCGCCATCTGCGAACGGATCAAAAATCACGTTCTAATTATGCGTAGCCAAAAGAAGGCCAACCCAGCGCTGTTGCACGCCATCGAACTAGTCGACCTCAACCGCATCAACAGGAACCAGCTTACGCACTTTATGCCGGGGGATGGCGATCCGTTCAACACCGTAGCGTTCTATCGGAACAAGGGGCCGCTGATAAAGCACGACCTCATCCCCAGCTCGACGCCTGATATACGACGCGTCGCCGACGACATCGGCGATTGCGGGACCTACCTTAGCGACCTCTTGGGCTATCTTTGGCACAAGCGTTCGTTTCCTCGCTCGCGGCGGCCATTGCCTCAAAGACTGCCTTTGCCAAAGCCCCTTTGGTCACCTCCCCAGCAAGTTCGTAAAGGACGGACTCCCCAGCGCAAATCATCCTCTCCGTAATCGGAGAGGGCTGGTCCGTCTTTGCGGGTGATCGGCTGTTCGCGCGCATGCGCGACACCATAGGATATTTTTCCTCCAATCACAAATCAGCATCGGCCTGTCGAATCAACGACTTAGCACTGGATGCGCTTTTCTTAAAGGGATAATTAGGATCGTATGCCTATTATCGTAGGTGATCAACCCAATTGGTGGCCATTCAGAAGTTTTATGGGACTATTTTCTTATCCAGGGTAAACCGTGCCGGCACGTCGCCGACCGGGTGCCGCCGACCGGGCGTGAAAAAGCCGGCCTGCCGAAGCAGACCGGCTTGCTTGTTCAAGCGACGGGATGACGGTCAGGCCTTGGCGCGCAAGGCGTCGCGGATTTCGGTCAGCAGGGTCTCTTCCTTGGTGGGCGGCGTGGGCACTGGGGGGGCCGGGTCGGCGGCGGCGCGGCGCTTCAGGGTATTGATGGCTTTGACAACCATGAACAGCACCACCGCAACGATCAGGAACTTGACCACCGCGTTGATGAAGAGGCCAATGTTGAGAGTGGCGACGCCCGCCGCTTTCGCAGCGGCCAACGAGGGCACCGCGACGTTGTTGGGGTCGTTGAGGACGATAAACAGGTTGGAGAAATCGATGCGGCCGAGGATAAGGCCGATCACCGGCATGAAGACATCGTCCACCAGCGATGAAACGATCGCCCCGAACGCCGCGCCGATAATGACGCCGATGGCCAGATCGACCATGTTGCCTTTGATCGCGAAGTCCCGGAATTCCTTGAGCATCGGCGATGCCATTTATTCCCACTCCCCTTGCTGTGGTTGGCGCGCCGCCGTTGCCCTCCGGCGCTTGGTGCGGCGCTCAAGGGGAGACTCATCCAAAAAAGCAGATATTGCAATGGCCTCGCGCAGTGCCTGTGGACGGGCGGCGAGGCAGCGGGCGAGCGCCGGGAGCGTGAGGCTGTGACGCTGAACGCCGATCCGGAGGCGCTCTGCCGTGCCGCAGAGGCCGCCGATCAAGGGCTTGCTGCCTTCGACGGCGAATTCAGGCTGGCCGCGGTGAACCGGAGCTTTGTCAGCCTGCTCGGCCTGCCGGGCGAGCTGTCGCAGCCCAGCACCCGGTTACGCGACATCGTTGGCCATCTGGCGCGCCGCGGCGATCTTGGCGCCGACGGCACAGTAGAGGCGCACGCGGCAAGGGCGCTGGCGGCGCTGACCGAAACGTTCACCCCCGTCGGCCAGCGGCAAGCCGGCCTGGGCCGATCGATCGAACTGCAGACCTTCCCGATAGAAGGTGGTGGCATCGCAATGAGCGCCATCGACGTCACGGCGCGGATGGCCGCCGAGGCCGAGCTGGGCCGGGTGAAATCGTCGCTGGAACATCGGGTGGACGAGCGAACCGCCGACCTCACCCGGGTCAATGCAGAACTCGAGATCGCCCGCGCCAAGGCCGACGCCGCCAATCTCGACAAGACCCGGTTCCTTGCCGCCGCCAGCCACGACCTGCTGCAGCCGCTCAACGCCGCGCGGCTCTATACCTCGACACTGGTCGAGCGGGCGGGCGGTACGGCGCTGACCGACCTCGCCCATGGCATCGAAGCCTCGCTCAACGCGGTCGAAGAGATCATGGCGGCCCTGCTCGATATTTCGCGCCTCGACAGCGGGGCGCTGAAACAGGTGCCGAGCCCCTTCGCCATCGATGATCTGCTGCACAAGGTCGAGGTCGAGTTCGGCCCGCTGGCGCGCGAAAGATCGGTAACGCTCAGGCTGGTTTCGAGCCGCGCCTTTGCCCTCGCCGACCGGGCGCTTGTGGCGCGCATCGTGCAAAACCTCGTGTCGAACGCGGTGAAATATACGAAGGCGGGCGGCCGTGTTCTGGTGGGCGTCAGACCGCGAGGCGCCCGGCTGCGGCTCGACATCATCGACACCGGCATCGGCTTTTCGCGCGATCAGCAGGGGTTGATCTTCGCCGAGTTCTCGCGGCTCGAACAGGGCGCTCGCATGGCCGCGGGCCTCGGCCTGGGCCTCTCCATCGTGCAGCGGCTCGTTGCGGGGCTCGGGCTGACGCTGGAGCTCGACAGCATCGAGGGCAAGGGATCGCGCTTTTCGCTCTACCTGCCGAGGGCGCAAGGGACGAAGGCTTCCGAGCCGGCCGAAGCGCTATCGCCTTCGCAAGGCGCCACCCTCGCCGGGCTCCACCTGCTTTGCGTCGACAATGATGGCACTATCCTCGAGGCGATGGCGGGCCTGCTGAGCGGCTGGGGGTGCGACGTGCGGGTCGCTCGATCACTCAAGGACATCGACCAGCGGCACCTGTTCGACGGCTGGCTGCCCGACCTGGTGCTGATGGATTACCATCTCGATCAGACGTCGGGGCTCGATGCGATCGAGTGGCTGCGCCAGAATGTCGGCGGACACCTGCCTGCCGCCCTGCTCACCGCCGACCATAGCCCGCAGGTCCGCGCACTGGCTGAGGAGCGCGGCATCGCGGTGATCATGAAGCCGGTAAAGCCGGGTGCCCTGCGGGCGGTGATCGGGGCGCTCGCGGGCGCCGGCGGATCGCGGCGGAAGACCGTCAGGTAGTGAGCATCTCGTCGAACTGGCCTTGATCGAGGCGCTGAGCCAAAATCACCGCCTGGGTGCGGCTGTCGACGTCGAGCTTTTGCAGAATCGCCGAGACGTGCGCCTTGACCGTCGCTTCCGAGATCGACAGCTCATAGGCAATCTGCTTGTTCATCAGCCCATCCTTGAGCATCATCAGCACGCGCACCTGCTGCGGCGTGAGGCTGGAGAGGCGGCGGAGCAGCGCCGACTGCGCGTCGGCGGCCTCAAGCACGACGCCGTCCGGCACGAAAATCTCGCCCGACAGCACCGTCTCGATGGCACGGCGGATCACGGCCGGCTCGACGGACTTGCTGAGGTACCCCGAGGCGCCGAGCTCAAAGGCACGGCGGATGACGGCGCCCTGCTCGACGGCCGAGACGATCATCACCGGTACGTCGGGAAACTGCGCGCGCAACAGCAGAAGACCCGAGAACCCGTGCGAACCGGGCATGTTCAGGTCGAGCAACACGAGATCGCAATCGCGATCGGCCTCGAGCGCGGCCGACAGGCCGGCGAGGTCACCCGCCTCTTCCACGACGATTGCGGGATCGCCGGCGGCCAGCGTCTGGCGCAACGCCGAGCGGAACAGCGGGTGATCGTCGACGATGATGATACGACGGCGGGGCATGGATAGTGTTTTCGTTGCGGCAGGCCGCTGTAGCCGATCCGGCGAATAGGGACAAGCGGGCGGACCTATCGAGAGGCGCAGACACCACGTCGATTTCGCATATTGCAGCGGACTTTAACGGCTTCTTTACTATGTTTTATCCAATGTGAACGCGAAGGACTCGGCTTCCTACGCGGTGGGAAGGACCGGCGAGTCCTGGTTCCGGAACGACCATGGCCCGCGCTTTCCCCGCCTCGCAGCCGACCGACTACGGTGCTCCATCGCAACCCGGCGACTGGCAGGCGTTGCGGGGTGAACTCGAGGCGCTGCTCGATCAGGTCGAAGGACAATACGCACCCTCCAGCGGCGTAATCGACGCCGCCTTCGCCGGGTTCGCGCAGCGGATGCAGG
>Ga0134128_10003120_pt1 | contig 20294 bp, 10 predicted proteins | sample KB31754_FD_96462 | JGI IMG/M metagenome (GOLD analysis project Ga0134128, IMG submission 96462) | Terrestrial soil microbial communities with excess Nitrogen fertilizer from Kellogg Biological Station, Michigan, USA - KB3-175-4 | ecosystem: Environmental > Terrestrial > Soil > Unclassified ...
ACCCGATAACACCGACCAGATGGGCCTGGCCTGGTCTACCGACCTGCTGCACTGGACCGACGCGCTCGACGAGCCTGTGCTGGCGCGCCGCCCCGGGCAGTTTGATTCACGTGTGGTCGAACCTGGTCCGCCGCCGGTGATCACCCAGCAGGGAATCTTCCTTATATACAACGGAGCGGACGATCACCTGGTTTACCGCACCGGCTGGGCGCTGTTCGACAAGCAGGATCCCGCCAAGGTCCTGGCCCGAGCCGACACTCCCCTCTTCGAGCCGGACGAAGAGTGGGAGAAAGTTGGTCAGGTGCCCAACGTGGTATTCGTGGAAGGCCTGGTGCGCAGCGGCACGCGCTGGCTCTTCTATTATGGTGGCGCGGACAAGTACGTTGGTGTGGCGGAAGCAAAAACCCGGTAGTTGGTAGTTGGTGACGGGTAACTGGTGGCTATAGTTTTGGTCGAGTACCAACTACCAGCTACCAACTACCGTTTTTACTGCTTAGACTCCAACTGGCTGGCCAATTTCAGCTCATCCGCCGCCTGCTGTGTCTCCCCCAGTGCCCGGTAGCATTCTCCCAACAGATGATGGGCAATGTAGTTGTTGGGATCCATGTGCAGGGCGTGTTTCAAGGTGCGCACGGCGACTTGGGGCTCGCCCTTGTTCAGCAGCACCTTGCCCATCAAAATGTAGGGTCCGCTGGCGGTGGAATCCAGCCAGATGGAGCGCTGCAGCAGACGCTCGGCATCATCCCACTTCAGCACGCGGGTATAGGCGTCAGCCAGTTTGTAATACGTGGGCGCATGCGCGGGATCGAGGGCCATCTCCTGCTGGAACTGCGCGATGGATTCCGGAATTCGCGACTTATAAAGATAGAGCTCGCCCAGAAAATAGTGCGCCAGGGGCAGCTTGGGATCGAGGACAATCGCCTGCCGGGCGTATTGTTCGGCGATGGGATCGAATTCCTCGCGCAGCAGCATACGCGCCGCGAACAAGTAGGCGGGGGCCGAATCCGGCGGTACCCCGTACATGGTCGCGAATGCCTTGCGCGCCTGGTCGTAATTGTGCAGCTGGATGTAGCAGATACCCAGGACATAGCTGGCGTCCACGTTAGCCGAGGGATACCAGGAATTGACCTTTTCCAACAATGGAACCGCCTGCGCCGGCCTGCCGGAAAAGTAGTAAGACAGCCCCAGCAGTTGCGTGGCCTCTCCGTCGTTGGGATCCTCTTGCAGCGCCGGTTGCAAGTATTGGGAGGCGGTCATGAAGTCGCTGTGCTTGTAGTAGGCCACACCGAACTCCCGATTTAAGCCCTTCATCTTGGGGTCGCGCGCCTGCAATTGTTGCAACTGGGCGATCCCTTCGTCGAATTTGCCGTGGTCTATCAGAGCCTGCGCCTGGGCAAATTCAGCTCCCGAGTCGGCCGGCGCGACACCGGTGACGGTTGACCCCTGGGCGGACGCTGCCGGAGTCGCCGGAACGGCATTGGGGCTGGCGGCCTGACCGAGCAGAGGCAAAAACAAAAGAAAGCCTAAGAACATAGGGGTATCCAGCGGTGGAAACATAGTACCGCACCGCGCAGTTCTTGTGGCCCGGCTGACCGGTCGCGGGCGAAGTCCCCGAGGCTCATTGTTCAGGCCACTTGAAAGGCGTTAAAATGCCTCTCGCTTCCGGTAGCGGTGATGAATCCGGCATCTCCCACACCCAGTTCCCCGCCTCCAGCCGCGCTTGTCCGGTTTGGATTGGCGCAGTGAATCGCCGTCTCATTGTCTTGTTGCTGATGTTAGGCGGGGCCGCCATCACTGTGGCCGGCGGCTGGTCTGATTCTTCCCACCTCGCTGCCGCGTCAAAGGCAAGCTCAGTTCAGCGGGTAATCCCTCTGCATCCGACCTACAGCCACGACGTCGCCCCCATCCTTTATACCAATTGCGTGCAATGCCACCAGCCCGGCGGATCGGGGCCTATGTCGCTGGTCACTTATGAGGATGCCAAGCGGTACGCCCGCCAGATGGCCTTCGTCACCGCCAAGCGCATCATGCCGCCTTGGCTGCCCGACCCCAAGACGGTGGCCTTCGCCGACCAACTTCAGCTGACGGAGGAGGAAATTACTATCCTGGCCCGCTGGGCGGAAGAGGGAGCGCCAGCGGGCAATCTGGCGCAGGCACCTCCGCCTCCCAAGCTGGCCACGGGCTGGCAAGGCGGCAAGCCCGACCTGATCCTGCAGGCGCCTTCCGGCTACGTCCTCCCTGCCCAGGGAACCGACGTTTACCACAACTTTATTTTTGAGGTTCCGGTCACGAGTACCCACTATGTAAGAGCGGTGGAGATTCACCCCGGGGACCCCAAGGTAACCCACCACGCCAATCTGCTGATTGACCGGAACCACTCCGCGCGACGGATGCAGGCCCGCCATCCCGGTCCCGGCCCGGGGTTTGATGGCATGGATGTGGAGATGGAAAGCGACGTCTTCGAACCGGAAGGCCACTTCATCTATTGGAAGCCGGGAATTCCCATCTGGGTCGAGCCCGAGAATATGACCTGGCAGCTATCCCCGGGCACAGACCTGGTGCTCAACATCCACATGCGGCCATCGGGCACGCCGGTGCCCATCCGGCCCACCATCGGGCTCTTCTTCTCAGACCAGAAGCCCTCGCTTAACCCCATGTTGCTGCAGTTGGACGGGGATGATCAGCTCAATATTCCTGCAGGCGCGAGCGACTTTCAGGTGGCGGACGACTTCAAGCTGCCGCTGGCGGTGCGAGTCTATGCCGTTTACCCGCACGCCCATTATCTGGGCAAGCGGCTGGCGGCCTACGCCACCCTGCCGGATGGCTCCCGCAAATGGCTGCTGCTGATTCCCCACTGGGACCCGACTTGGCAGGGCATTTATCGTTACGGGAAACCCGTGCTTCTTCCCGCGGGCAGCGTGGTTTCCATGCGCTACACCTACGACAATTCCAAGCAGAATCCGCGCAACCCGCACCACCCACCACAGCCGGTGATGGCTGGCAACATGGCCATGGATGAGATGGCGCATCTTTCCTTGCAGGTGGTTACCAGCTCTCCTCCCGGCGGAGGCGACGGGCGTATGGTTCTGCAGGAAGCGCTCATGCGCCATAAGCTGCAACGCGACGCCAACGATTACGCCGCCAACTACAACCTTGGGGCCCTGTTGCTGTCGCGCCAGGAGCCGGCCGAGGCCGCCCGCCATTTCGAGGTCGCCATCGCCCAGCGTCCCAACAGCGCCACCGCCCTCAACAGCCTGGGCGCGGCCCTGCTGCAACTAGGTCGCAAACAGGAAGCCGTACAGCGATTGCAGCAGGCCGTGCAGGCCGACCCCGACTATCTCGACGCCCGTTACAACCTGGCCTCCGCTCTGGCTTTCACAGGGCAGTTCGCCGAATCCGCCCAGCAGTTCGAAGAGGTAGTGAAGCTCCGGCCCAATGACGCCGACGCCGAAGCCCGCCTGGGCTCCGTGCTGGCCGCGCTGAAGGACTACAACACCGCGGAAGCCCACCTGCGACGCGCTCTCAGTCTCGATCCCAATAACCAGGTGGCGAAGGACAATCTGCGGCTGCTGGAACAGGTACGCAACCAAACAGGCGGCCAGCCGCGGTGAGTAGCCCAGTCGAGCTAGGGGTCGCATTTTGGTGGCTGTGCGTTCAGGTGCTCGAGAAATTGCCGGGCTCTGGCCAGATCGGGATTAAATTGCAGAACTCGGTTGAGGTAGGCACGAGCCTCGTCAACCTGGCCCATATCGCAGGAAACCAGCGCCAGGTCTATGCCGATGGCGCTGTGAGCGGGCGTCCTTATGAAAGCATCCTGCCAGAGCCTCAGCGCCGCCCTGGGATCGCCGCCCTGCGCCGCAATTACCCCCAGGTTCACAGCCGCATCCACTTGGGCGGGATCGGCCTGCAGGGCCTGCCGGTATAGCTGCTTCGCCCGGGAGGTGTTCCCCGCCCGCTGCTCCATGTAGGCAAGATCGGCAGCCACAGTCGCATCCTTTGGGTCCTGGTGCAAAGCCTGGGTGAGCAGGTCGTGGGCTTTTTGCGCAAATTCCCCCTGGCCGCGGCGCACCAGCGAATCCCAGGCGAGGGCCAGGTCGCGAATGTCGGGCGGCCGGGCGCTCGCAGGAAAAGGTACTAGTTGGGGCGTAGCAGGTTTCGAGGCAGAATCCAGGTCAGTCAGCATGGGCTGCGGCCCGGGGCGGCGCAGGATGCGGTGGTCGGTGGCCTGGGTGTGGGCGACGTCACGACTGCCCACCGCCGGCATGTGGCAGGCGATGCAGTTGGGGTTGCCGTGCTGATGCTTCTGTCCAAATGCTGCGCCATGGCAAGCCAGGCACCTGTTTCGGTAGTACGCCACTTTTCCTTCCGGCGCGGGCCAGGAGTGCGGGTCGTGGCAGCTCATGCACGACATGGCGTCTCCCGACTTCTGCTTGCACACGCTTTGGGCCAGCGCTTCCACCTGGCTCAGGGCGCCTAAACCCGGCAGCTGCGGGTTCTCCACTTCGAAATAGCGGATGTAGTCGGAGAGCCTGTCCCCGGGGCGGAACTGGTAAGGGTGCTTGCCCGCCCGCTCCACGGCCACATTGCCCTCCAGGTGACATTGCATGCAGATGTCGTCGCGCCGCTCCGGCGCCAGCTTCACCGGGTTGAGAATGGCCGCTTTGCCGCGGCTGAGGATGTGCTCTTCTCCCGGCCCGTGGCAGCGCTGGCAACTGATGCCGCCGTGGGCGAAGGGCGGCACGGGGTATTGGTTTTCCGTGCCCGGCAGCGGCGGCTGCATGCCGCTGGTATGGCAATTCAGGCAAGCGGGCAATGCCGGCAGCATAGGCATCTGGCTGGCGTTCTGATACGCCGGGGTCATGTCCCACAGGCGCTTTTGCGCATACCAGTTCACCGGCGATTCGAACAGGAAGCCGTCTTCGGAAAACAAGTAGGTGCGTCCCCGACGTCCGGAGCCGATGTAGTAGAGCAGTTCGCGCTTACCGTGCAGCGGGGGGCGGTCGCGGTCGAAGCTCAGCCATGCTCGTCCCTTCTGACCGTAAATGCGATAGCGGATGCCGGTTTTGGCGTGCTGGAACTCGCCGGCGATAAGGCCGTCGCCGGCCGGTCCACTGGCACGCGCCATGGCGGTTTGGCTGTAGCTGCGATAAATATCAGCATGGCAGGAGGCGCAGGCCTGGCTGCCGGTCGCGGGGGCGGAGGCTTGAGACTGGGCCGTGGGAGCTAGCGGAGCGCAAAGCAAGGACATGCTTATTAAAGCCAGGACGATGGCGGCAAGCCGGCGAGCCGTTTGGAAACCGGCAAGGGAGTAAGGAGGGCGCGAAAACGGCCGCGGCCGGGACAAAAAGAAAACAAAAAAATACGGGGGAGTCATTGCGACTCCCCCATTATGAGCCTGCTTGTGCCATTTCAGAACATCAGCTTCAGCCCGAACTGCAAGGTGCGCATGGTCGTGCCGTACTGAATGTCCTTGATCAAGCCGTTGTTGCCGCCGCAGTCAACGCAGGTGCCGCCGGTGGCCTGGCCGTCATTCGCGCTGAAGTCCAGCACCGGATGGTTGAAGATGTTGAAGGCATCCATGCGGAACTGTGCATTGAAGCGTTCGCTTATTTTGAAGTTCTTGGCTATAGACATGTCGTCGGTGAAGGCACCCGGACCCCAATAGCTGTTGCGGCCCGCGCTGCCCACCGTGCCGCATGCCGGGAGCGCAAATGGCCCGGAAGTCGGGCGCGAGAGGCTACAGGTGTCTGTGCCCACGGCCGCAGTGGGGTAAGCCACCGATGGGACGGGCGTGAAAAAGGTGACGGTGTGAGACACCGGATCCAGGGAGCCGGCTCCCATCTTAAACGAGCCATTCACATTGGGCATGCAGGGTATGCCCGTGTCGTTCACCAGTCCACACTCGCCCAAAGTCGGTGTCCACGGCAGGCCGCTGCTCCAGTTCATGGTATCGGTCAGTTGCCAGCCGCCGATCACCAGGTCCATGGCTCGTCCTGCTCCGCCGGCGAACTTCTTGCCTCGGCCAAAGGGCAGATCATAGACAAAATTGTTGATCCACACGTTTTTGCGATTGAAATCATCCGGACCGTAGCCCAAGTGACGATCGGGTATTGAGCCGTAGGGGAAATTACCGTCGGTGGTCCAGTTGTTGGCGTGGGAATAAGTGTAGGTAGACATGAACTGCAGCCCCTGGGAGAAGCGCTTATCCAGGCGTACCTGCAAGGCATTGTAGTTGGCGCTGGCATCGTTACCGAAGTAGTTACCCATGATGCCGTCGGCGCAACACATCATGGTTGTCCCAGTGGCGGGATCAATGACACCTGGATACACGAAGTGGTTATAGAAGGGGCGGCGCTGTTCGGCGGGTACTACCGGCGTGAATTGGACGCCGGTCGGGGTAACGATGGCTGATCCCGGTCCCAGCGGCACCGGGTTGAGGTCGTAGGCCGGGCCGTTGCCGGCAAATACGTGCGAGCCCTTATTACCCACATAGGCTACTTCCAGGCTCATCGTGTTGGTCAACTGCCGCTGAACGGTAGCATTCCAGGCATCCAGGGTTGGCAGCCGCTGCACGGTAGGACGCATCCTGGGCTGCACGTTATTGTTGGGACCACCCAGCGGGAGAACACCGCTGGACGGGATGGCCACCGTGGTGGTGGGGAACGCTCCCGGACCTGACGCCAGGGTAAAGGCTGAGAAGTAGGCGTTGTTGTTCACGTTTTGCGCGAAGAGCTGCTGGTTGAGCAGCACCGGCAGGTTCTGGGTGACGGCATGGCCGAAGTTGGAACCGAACACGCCAATGTCGAAGCTGCGGCCGTAACCCATGCGAACCACGGTTTTGGGGGTGACCTGATAAGCCAACCCGAGGCGGGGCGCAAAGGCGTGCCAGTCGTTGCTGATATTGCCATTCAGGCCGTAGGGTCCATAGCCGGCGACGCGGATGATTCCTTCCGTGGGATTGGCGAATCCGCCATTACCTTTACCGTTGACGGTCTCGGGGAAATAAATCTCCCAGCGCAGTCCGTAATTCAGGGTGAAGTTCGGGGTTACGCGCCAGGTGTCCTGACCATAGTAAAAGAAGCGCTTCTGGCGCTCGGCCGCATTCAGGCTGGTGCTGACAAAGCGGTCCATGTGGTTTACATCGCCCAGCAGGAAGTTGGCGAAACCGGCGCCGCCGGTTCCGGCATCGGAAGTAGCGCCGCTTTGCAGGCCGGTTCCACTGGTGCTGCTGGTGAAGTGCAACTGTCCGGTGCGGTTGGCGTCACTGGGCACGCGCAGGTTCATGGCGTAGCGCATGTCGGCGCCAAACTTGATCTGGTGGTTGCCTTTGATCTTGGTCCAGTTGTTCACGAACTGGAACTGCTGTTCGCTCTCAGTCAAGGGGCAGTTGCAGCGGCCTACGTTCAGGCCATCGCCCATGGCAAAGGTGCCTTGGTCAGAGCCGGCGTTGATGGCCGGAGCCAAACCATCGAACATGGGCAGACCGGAGGTGAACAGCTCCTGCGCCCCGGGCTGGTTCAAGCCGGGAATACCCAGGTTGGTGGCCGCGGCTACCCCCGCGTCCGGCTTGGACGTTTGCGGGTTGTACTTGAACCAGCCGAAGCGGAAGTCGGTCAGCAGGGTGCTGCTGACGGTCTTGGTGAAGCCGGAAGCCAGGCTGTAATCGTGATTGATGGAACTTCCCGAAAGTCCGGCCAAGCCGTTGCCCACACCGCCCAGCTGGGCGCCCAGGGCAGGTTCTCCGGATAAGGAGTAGTAGGCCAGGCTGAAGCGCCCAAACACCTGCAGTGTCTGGCTGGCGTTGAAGTCAATGCGCGTGTCGAACTGGTTCTGCTTGAAGGGCCCCGAGCCCGAAAAGACAAAGTTGTTGGTTACAGCATTGCTGGAGGGCGCAGGCATCAGGGAGAGCATTTTTTGTGCGATCGGCGAAATGCGGCTCAGGGGAATCCAGTTTGGCTGGGTGGCGCATCCGGCCGGTCCGCAGAAGGGCGTCCGACCGGCGCCGGTTAGAGGATCCCCTGTATTTGGATCGTAGATGAGGCTGCTGGGACCGCTGCCGCTGCCGATGAAGGGCACGTACTGGCTCAAATTGCAGAACCCGCTGCCGTCGCCGGCGCCCGTGCAGCTGCGAATTACCGAGGTGGTGGGAACCGTCAGCAAGGTAGTGGCGCCGGTAGTCTGGCGCGTGCCCTGGTAGTCGCCGAAGAAAAACAGCTTGTCCTTAATAATCGGTCCGCCGATGGTGCCGCCGAACTGGTTCCACTTGGTGGGTGGAATAAAGCGGCCGGTAATAGTATTGGGCGCGTACTGGGTAAAGGGGTCGCGCGCCTGGGTGGCATCGGTGCGGCGGAACCAGAAGCCTTCGCCGTGCAGGCTGTTGGTGCCAGACTTGGTCTGGACGGTCATCACGCCGGCCACCGCCTTGCCGAACTCGGCGTCGTAGTTCTGCAGGTCAATCTTGGTTTCGGTAATGGCGTCAATGTTGGGATTGACCACGATAATTCCCAGAATCGGGTCCTGGTTATCGGTGCCATCCAGTTCGTAGGCGGTGCCGCTGAAATGCTGGCCGTTCACGTAAATCTGCTGGCTGCCCTGCGGGTTCTCCGTGGCGGCGTGGTTCCAGCCGGTCAGCAGCTGGGTGCCGGGGGAGATCAGCAGCAGCGACTGGAAGTTGCGATTCAAAATCGGCAATTGTTCCACGTATCGCGAATTGAACGTGGTGGCCACGTCGGCGCGATCGGTCTTCAATTGCGGCGCCTCGCCCGTCACCTCCACCGCCTCGCTCACCTGACCGAGTTGCAGCGGCATATCCACCTTCGCGCCCTGGTCAGCGTTCACCACGACCGGCTGCTGCGTCGCCGTCTTAAATCCCTGCGCCTCCACCTTCACCGAGTAGCTGTCGGGAATCAAGTGGGTCACCGTGTAGTTGCCGGTGGCGTTGGTGGTGGTGGTGGTGGACGTACCCTTGGCGATGTCGGTGATCGTCACCTTGGCATTGGGCACAGCCGCCCCACTGGGGTCGGTGACGGTTCCGAAAATATTGCCGTAGACCGCCTGACTCAATGCTGTTTTGGGTAGAAAGGAAACAAGACAGAACAATGCAGCAAACAGCAGGGCACAGCGCCTCATTGCGGGCCTCCCCAAAGTGTGGCTACTGCGATGGCGTCGCCCCGGACTGGACTGCGCCCGGGAAATGTTTTTCGACTTTCAGGACCGAAGAGGACCGGATTACAGGGTCCGCAACAACCTGACCGCCGGGGCCGAATCTCGTAACAGCGGCCGCCCTAATCCGCGGCTGCACGACGAACTGCTCTCGTCTCTGCGGTTGGGGAGCGAGCGCGAGAGCGCCTGGCTCACACCGACACGTGACACACGTCACACTTCGGTGTGCGCGAATCAGGCTATCAGAAGCTAACAGGCTGTCAATACCCGCAGACGGAAAATTCGATGCTGGGCAGCAAAATAATCGATGGCCTGCGCGGCCAGAATCCTTACATTTTAGGAACTTGCAGCTGCGGATCGAGCAGCTTCGCTTTTTGGAATTCCTGCCGGGCCTGCGCCGGTTGGCCTTTGCGGGCGAGCGCCTGCGCCAGCTGGAAATGCGCCGGCGCGTAGTTCGAGGAGAGCTGAATGGCGTGCTCGAACTGTCCAATGGCGCCATCCAGATCGCCGGCGTTGAGCAGACGGGCGCCGGAATTGGTGGCAAACACCGCGCCCTGCAGGCTGGTTTGCTGTTTCATGATTTCTGCCGTGGCCCGGGCTTCAGCGGCGGCGCCGGCGCTGTCGCCGGCTTCGCGCAGCACGGAAGCCAGCACGCTGTGCGCTCCCAGGAAGTCGGGCTGCAGGCGGATGGCCTGGCGCAGCGCGTCCGCCGCCTCCGGGAGCTTTTTCTCCTGCCGCAACACCGCGCCCAGGGTGTAGTACGCCTCCGCGTAGTCGGGCTTGGCGCGCACCGCGCCCCGCAGCTGCCGTTCCGCTTCCGTAAACTTCCCTTCCTGCCAGTAGGTCACTCCCAGGGTGTAGTAGGTGTCGGGCAGGTTGGGATCGAGCTGCAGCGCCGTTTTCCATTCCGCGATCGCCTGCGGCAGGCGGTCGCTCAGCTTGTAAGCCAGCCCCAGGTCATAGTGCAGCTGGGCATCATCGGGAGCCAGACGCAGGGCCGCTTCAAACTGTGAGGCGGCGGCGGCAAAATCCGCCTTCTGCAGAAAAGCGGCTCCCAGGTTCTTGCTGTAACCGCTGTCCTGGGGGCGCAGCCTCATGGCGGTGCGAAATTCCGCCATAGCTGAATCGGCATCGCCGCGTTGCAGCAGGGCTATGCCAAGATTGTTGTGGGAATCCGCGTCTTTCGGGTCCAGCTTCGCCGCCCGCCGGAACGCTGCCAGGGCCAGGTCAGGCTCGCCCGCCTTCTGCGCCAGCAGGCCGAGTTGGGTCTCGGCCGGCGCCCAATCCGGCTTCAGCCGCGCGCACTCCCGCAAAGCCTGCATCGCCCCGGCCGTATCGCCTTTGGCCCCCAGCACCTGCGCCAGATAAAAATAGGCGGGCGCGTCCTGGGGATTGAGGCGCACCGCTTCCTGCAAACTTGCGGCGGCCTTATCCCACTCCTCCAGTTTCCACAGCGCCGCCCCAAGATGAAAGTGCGCCGGCTCGTAGCCGGGCTGCAGACGCAGCGCTTCCCGGAACTCGACGATGGCCTGGTCGTATTTCGACTCCTGCGCCAGCAGCACTCCGGCTGAGTCGTGCAGGTCGGCGCGCTGCGGGGCCAAGCGCGAGGCCTGGCTCATTTCGTCCAGTGCCATCCCGGTGTCGCCCTGCGCGCTCAATGCCAGCGCCAGTTGCCGCCGCGCCTCCGCGTCTGCGGGCGCCAGTTGCACACCCCGGCGCAACTCGGCCATGCCGGCTTGCGCCTCGCCACGCACCAGCAGAGCGCTTCCCAGATCAGTGTGCGCTTGCGCCAGAGCAGGCTTCAGGCCAATAGCCTTGCGAAATTCCGCCACCGCCCGGTCTACTTCCCCCTGCTGCAGCAGCACTTGGCCCAGCGCCGTGTGCAACTCCGCCGTGCGCGGGCTGAGGTGGATAGCCTGTTCAAAGGCGCGGCGGGCCCCCGCCAGGTCGCCCTTCTGCGAACTGATTATGCCGCGCTTGTACGCCGCGAGCGCCTTCTGCGACGGCGTGGCATTCTGTCCCCAAGCCCCTACCGCAATCAGCCACATCGCGCTTAACACAAGCAGAAGTTTGCGGCGCAAGCGGATTGAGGTGACGGCAGGAAGCACGCCTGGAACTCCGGGCAGGTTTGGTAGAGAAAACGATATCAGAAACAGCGCACTGCGGTAAGCACCCGGTCAGTGGAGTGCCCGCCCTGCCCGGTGCCGCGGCGTGCGCCAACTTGACCCGCCGCACAATCCGCCTCCATAGTAGGCGGAACGATGTCGCCGGCCCTGTACTTCCGCCTCCGCTGCCTTTTACTCCTGCTGGCAAGCGGGGCCGTGTTCTACCTGCCTGGCGCTCGGGCCGAAAGCGCCAAACCACAGGGCGCACCCCAGCCCCCGCGCATCGCCTGGTTTACCGACATCGCCGAAAAGGCGGGGTTGACCATGCAGGACGTCTTCGGCGGCCTGGAGACCAAGCAGTACATCATCGAGACCACCGGCACCGGCATCGCCATCTTCGACTACGACAACGATGGCTGGCCCGACATCTTCATCGTCAACGGCACCACCCTCGCCGGCTTTCCCGCGGGAAAAGGACCAACCAACCATCTTTACCGCAACAATCACGACGGAACTTTCACCGACGTGACGGTGAAGGCGGGGCTGGCTGGAGCTTCCGGGTGGGGGCAGGGCGTGTGCGTGGGGGATTACGATAATGATGGCTGGGAAGATTTGTATGTCACCTATTACGGCAAAAACCGCCTCTATCACAACAATCACGGCACCTTTAGCGAACTGGCGGAAAAAGCCGGCGTGGCCGGCACGGGCAAAGCCTGGGGCTCGGGTTGCGCATTCGTGGATTACGACCGAGACGGCAAGCTCGACCTGATGGTCGCCAACTATGTGGATTTCGACCTGGCCAACGCGCCTAAGCCCGGCGACCGGCCTACCTGCCTGTGGAAGGGTGTGCCCGTGATGTGCGGCCCCCGTGGCCTGAAGGGGGCGAAAAATATTCTCTACCATAATAGCGGCGATGGCACTTTCGAAGACGTCAGCGCCAAGTCGCACATTGACCGGTCCGCCGGCTACTACTCGCTCAGCGTTTCCACTCTGGACTACGACAATGACGGCTGGCCCGATATCTACGTGGCCTGCGACAGCACGCCCAGCATTCTCTACCGCAATAATCATGACGGCACCTTTTCGGATGTGGCCGTGGTGGCCGGCGCCGCCTTCAATGAGGATGGGCGCGCCCAGGCGGGCATGGGGTCCACGGTGGCCGATTACGATGGCGACGGCAATCTCGACATCTTCAAAACCAATTTTTCCGACGACACCTCCACCCTCTACCACAACAATGGCGACGGCACCTTTTCCGACGCGACCTTCCCTGCCGGCCTCGGCCTGCACACCCAATACCTGGGCTGGGGAACCATGTTTTTCGATTTCGATAATGACACCTGGCCCGATCTGCTGCTGGTGAACGGCCACGTTTATCCCGAGGTGGACAAGTACAAGCTGGGCAGCAACTACGAGGAGCCGCGCATTCTGTACCACAACAACGGCAACGGTACCTTTACGGACATTTCGGCCAGCTCCGGGCCGGGCATAACGGCGCGCTGGTCCGGCCGTGGCCTGGCGATTGGCGATTTATGGAACAACGGCGAGCTGGCGGCGGTTATCAGCAACATGAATGCCCGCCCCAGCCTGCTGGTGAACCAGGTTCACAATGCCAATCACTGGGTTGAAATCAGAACGGTGGGCACGGCTTCGAATCGCGACGGCATCGGGGCTCGTATTACGCTGAAAGCGGGCAAGCGAACCTTGGTGGACGAAGTACGCAGCGGCTCCAGCTACGATTCCAGCAGCGACATGCGCGTGCACTTCGGCCTGGGTGCGGCGGGTAAGATCGATGATCTGCAGATTCGCTGGCCCAGTGGCCTGGTGGAGCGCTTCCCCGGCCTGGTGGTGGACTCGATTCACACCCTGCGCGAAGGCAGCGGGGTTAAACTGAGCGCGGCAGCTACTTCACCGCGCTCTCCTTCAAATAGCCCGCGCTGAGAGTCTTCTTCTCCCTGGCAATGCCGATGAGCGTTGGATAAAACTGCACGAACGTGGTGTCCACCGCGCCGTGGTCCAAATGGCAGGAGTAGCAAGAGGCCTGGACAGGGACTTGTTTGGCCGGCGAAGCCCCGTCCTCGAACCCGAAGAAAGCCCATTTGCCGGCAAAGCGCGCCTCGTCCTTCACGTGCACTTCCACTCCCATGCGGTCGCCGGTCTGAAAATGGCCAGCCTTGTTAATGGAAGCATTGCTTCCCGCGCCGCGCACTTCCAGGACCAGCATCGTCTTGTCCGGCCAGGTGCCGGTTTCAAGAAACTTCCGATAAGCCTCCGGATTAACAAACACATTGTCGAACATCAACATGTTCTGAGCACCCGCCGTGTAGCTCATGCCCAAACCGGAGGAAAGGTAAACCCACTCGCGATACTTGGCGGGAAATAACATTTGCCCGCCCCCCGTGTATTGCGGGCCCTCCGCCTCAGTGATCGCTTGATTTTGTGGGCCCGCCGCCAGCAATGCCGGCACCAGAAGTGCTAGACCGAGCCACCAGCTCCTGCGCATGTCGTCTACCCCCGAGTTAGATTTCCGCTTGGACGTGGAAGCCGACTAAAAGTTATTGAGGTCTCAACGAAATCGGAATCCGCGCCGGCGGGCTTCCTATTTTTTCCCCGACTTAAACTTCATTGTGCGCACAATCCCCTTGCCTTCCTGGACATACACCACCTGGTCGGCGGGCACATTCTTCAGCGAATCCACCTGCCCGCTGGGCCAGCGAATCTCCAGCACGTCTACCTTTTCGGCCTTGCCCAGCCCGAAGTGCACCCGCAGGTCGCTCTGCGAGAGGTAGCCGCCGCCGCTGCGCACCTCGTCAATCTGCTGATGAGGCGCGGTTTCGTCGGGCGGCTGGGTCACGCAGCGCAGGCGCGCCCCGATACCGCTGCGATTCGACCGCACCCCAATGGTGCGCACCTTGATCCAGTGCGACTTGCCCGGCGAATCGCAGCGCAAAAGCTGGGGAAATGAATTCACGGTGTTCACCACCATGTCCACATCGCCATCGTTGTCGAAATCGCCGAAGGCGCAGCCGCGCGCCGGCGCCGGCTGCGTGATGCCAGGCCCCGCGACCAGGGAAACATCTTCAAACTTCCCATCGCGCAGGTTGCGGTACACCAGCTTGCGCTGGGCGTAGCCTTCTTCGGTAGTGAGCCGTTCCACTTCCGGATATACGTGGCCGTTGCAGACGAGGATGTCGGGCCAGCCGTCGTTATCCATGTCGAACCAGCCGCAGCCCCAGCCCAGAAAGCGCGTGTTCAGGCCCAGACCGGCGGAGTAGGTGGTGTCCTCGAAGTTAGCGTTGCCCAGGTTATGGTAGAGCGAGTGCGTGTCTCCGGCGAAGTTGGTTTTTACGATGTCCAGGTTGCCGTCCAGGTCGTAATCGCCGGCGGAAACGCCCATTCCAGCTTGCGGTTTTCCGTCGGGGCTGAAGGCGCAGCCCGCCAGGATCCCGATGTCCTCAAATTTGCCGTTCTTCTTGTTCTGATAAAGCAAACTGGGGCTGGAGTCATCGGCCACGTAGATATCGGGCCAGCCGTCGTTGTCGAAGTCGGCGGTCAGCACTCCCAAACCATAGGTGCCGTTGGCCTGCAGGATTCCGGAGACTTCCGAAACATCCGTGAACGTCCCATTTCCGTTGTTGTGATACAGAATGTTCTTGCTGCCGTTCAATCCGGGCGGGCCGCACGCCACCATAATGCCTTTGTACAGGCAGGGACCGGATTCTGGAACGGGCGCGGTCTTCAAATCCAGATCAATGTAATTGGCCACGAACAGGTCGAGGTGGCCGTCGCGGTCGTAGTCAAGGAAGGCACAGCCGGTGCTCCAGCGCTTGCCGTTGCCGCTCACTCCGGCTTTGTCGCTGACGTCGGTAAAGGTGCCATCTCCGTTGTTGTGGTAGAGCGCGTTCCTGCCGAAGTAGCTGATGAACAGGTCCTCGTAGCCATCGTTGTCATAGTCGCCGATGCACACGCCCTGCCCCCACCCGGTGTGCGCCAGGCCTGCTTTAGCCGTTACATCGGTAAAAGTGCCGTCGCGGTTGTTCTTGAAAAGATGGCAATGTGGTTCGCTGCCCGCGGGAAATCCCTCCAGGCGCCAGCCGTTGACCAGGAAAATATCGAGCCAGCCGTCATTGTCGTAGTCGTAGAAGGCGACACCGCAGCCGGTCGTCTCCAGCAGGTATTTGTTTTTGTGCTCGCCGCCGAAAATCGTCCTGGCGTTCAGACCGGCCTGCTTGGCGACGTCAACAAAGGTGATACCGAGGTCGGCGAATTTGGGCGGAGCAGGATATTTTGCGGCTGTGTTGGGAGGCGACACCGCCCCGGTGGCACTTAGGGTTTGCGGTGGCCGCATTGCGTTCAACCGGCGCGCCGAGGCCAGCAGGCCTTCCAGTGGCAACACCAGCGCTGATCGGCTCAACGATCGGAGAAATGCACGCCGCGAGAAAGGCAAAGGCAGGTACCTGACGGGGATTGGCCCGTGTTAGAATTCGCCGTTTATTTCTACATAAATGTCCCACGCCTTGCAACCTTACCCGGCCCTTTTCCTGCTGCAAAAGCCGTTGGCGAATTCCCGGTTCAAACTGGGGTTTCTGGGAATTCTTCTGGTTTCCCTGGTTTCACTTGGTTTCGCTGCCACTCCAACGGTTGCCGAATCGCTTGAACTCTCCCGCCCGGTGCGTCCTCGGGAGTTCTTGCCCGTGGTGGGCCAGCGCGCCGCCGTTTTCGGCAACGAGGGCGGACACCTCGAGGCCTGGGTCTATCCTCTTAAGTTGTTCCGCGAATTTCACCTCGAATTCCAAGTTGGCGGCGAAATCATTCCCGCCGAGTCGCTGGCACGCAGCGTGATTGTACGCCCGGAGTCCGCCACCATTCGCTACGCTTCTGACACATTTCAGGTGAAGGAAACGCTGTTTGTTCCCGTAGCAGAACAGGGAGCGGTCATCATTCTCGATATCAGCACAGCGGAGCCGATTCAGGTCGAGGCCTCGTTCGTGCGCGATTTCACCCTGGAGTGGCCGGCGGCTCTTGGCGCCACCTACATGAGCTGGGATCCGGCCCTGCACGCCTTTTCTCTGGGAGAAGAATCGAAAAAATTTTCAGCGCTGGTGGGCTCGCCGGACGCGGTCAGTTTCCGCCAGGAGTACGCCACCAACTACTCCGCTTCCCGTGAGAACTCGTTCACCCTGGCCGCTTCCGGCAAAGGAAACACAAGGCGGGTGATCGTGATTGCCGGTTCGGTAACCGGACCCGCTGCCGCCCAGGCCACGTATCGGCATTTGGTAGCGGACTACTCCGCCCTGCTGCGCGACTCCGCCGAATACTACCGTCGCCAACTCGCCCAGACGGTCAGCCTGGAACTCCCCGATTCGCAACTGCAGCAAGCCTATGACTGGGCCCGCGTCAGCCTGCTGCAGGGTGTGGTGACCAATCCTTACCTGGGCACGGGGCTGGTAGCCGGCTACCGCACTTCGGGTGACAGCCAGCGCCCCGGCTTCGCGTGGTACTTCGGCCGCGATTCCGAGTGGAGTTCGTTCGCTCTCGACGCGGAAGGCGATTTTGCCCACGCCCGCCAGGCGCTGGACTTCATTTCCCGCTACCAGCGTGCCGACGGCAAAATTCCGCATGAGATTTCCCAGACCGCCACTTTCGTGGATTGGTTCCGGAAGTTTCCCTACCCCTGGGCATCCGCTGATGCCACCCCCCTGTTCATTATCGCGGTGCGGGATTATGTGCGAGAAAGCGGCGATCTCGGCTTCGCCAGGGAGAAGTGGAACAACCTGTGGAAGGCCTACCAGTTCCTGCATTCCACCTGGGACGCTCACGGATTCGCGCAAAATCTTGGCGTCGGTCATGGCTGGGTGGAAGGCGGCCCGCTGCGCCCGCCGGAAGAAGCCCAGCCCGCCGCCGCTCCTGGCATGGCCGCGCCGCAGGTGATCAAGACCGAACTCTACCAGAGCGGCCTGGGTGTCGAGGCGCTGCGGGCGCTTGCCGATCTGGCTCGCCTCACGGGGCACACTCAAATCGTTGTAGAAATGGAACAGACGGCGCAACGCCAGGTGCTCTTGCTCAACCAGTCATTCTGGGATCCGCGAAACCAGATTTTCGCTTTCGGCCTGGACCCGCAGGACCGGCAGATTGATGCCGCCAGCATCCTGGCCACCGTGCCCATGTGGTTCCAAGTGCTGGATGTGGACAAGTCGGAACAGATGATCAGCCGCCTCGCCGCTCCCGACTTCGAAGCCGACTGGGGCGCGCGCATCATCTCCGACCAGGATGCGCGCTACGATCCCGGCGGTTACCACTACGGCAGCGTGTGGCCGCTGTTTACGGGTTGGGCCAGCGTGGGGGAGTACCGCTACCATCGCGCTCTGCCCGCCTACGCCAACCTGCGCGCCAATGCCCTGCTGGCGCTCGATGGCTCTCTGGGCCACGTAACCGAAGTGCTGTCGGGCGACTACTATCAAGGCCTCTCCACTGCTTCCCCGCACCAGATCTGGTCGGCAGCCATGGTAATCAGTCCGCTGCTGCTGGGCATGATGGGATTGCAGGTCGACGTTCCCCGCCACACTGTGATATTTGCCCCCCATGCGCCGCCGGAGTGGAGTTCGTTTCAAGTTGAGAACGTCCGCCTGGAGCCGTCGGCCCTCGATTTTAATTACAGCCGCACGGATGACGAAATAACCTTGCAGGTGCGCCGTAGGGGCGACGGCCAATGTACGCTGGAATTTTCGCCTGCCGTGAGCCTGCGCGCCCAAGTGATGGGAGTGGATGTCAACCGCCGCCCCGCGCCATTCCGCGCCGAACCCACCGCGGAAGACCAGCACGTGCACGTGCGTTTCGCGGTGTTCGCCGGCGAGAACACCGTGCGCATTCACCTGCGCGACGACTTCGGCCTGGACCTGGCCAACTCTCTGCCTCCGCTGGGCGCACGCTCCCGCGGGCTTAAAGTAATTTCGCAGTTCTGGAACGCGGACCACAGTGCGCTCACCCTCCAGTTGGCCGGACTCGCCGGCAGCCATTACGACCTGGCCATTCGCAATCCCAGCCAGGTCGCATCCGTCGCAGGCGGAGAAGTGATAAAGTTGGCTAACGGCGCGGCTTCCCTGCGGGTCAGCCTCCCGGCGAGGAGGCGGTCGTCCGAATATGAAAAAACGGTCGTGGTCATTCGCCTTATTTCCAGGCAAGCCGCGCCCACAGCGACGCGATGATCTGCATGAGGACTTCTGCCATGGTTAAGTTTCCCGCTCTCATCCTCTTTGCCTCTCTTCTGTCTTTGTCTTTCGCCCAGGCCCAGCAGCACACCCGCGACGCCGAAGGGCACCAGTGGTGGCAGCACGCCGTCTTTTACGAGATTTATCCCCGCAGCTTTGCCGACAGCAACAACGACGGCATCGGCGACCTCAACGGCATCGCTTCCAAGCTCGGTTACCTGCACGATCTGGGCGTGGACGCCATATGGATCGCGCCCTGCTATCCCTCGCCCCAGGTGGATTTCGGCTACGACGTTTCCGATTACGACAACATTGATCCCATGTACGGCACGCTGGCCGATTTCGACCGCATGGAGCAGCAAGCAAAAAAGAACGGCATCCGCATCATCATGGATTTCGTGATGAATCACACCTCCGACCAACATCCCTGGTTCATCAACTCGCGCTCCTCCCGCACCGCCGCCAAGCGCGACTGGTACGTCTGGCGCGACGGCCGCGCTCCCGGCCAGCCGCCCAACAACTGGGAGTCAACTTTCGGCGGCTCCGCCTGGCAGTGGGATGCGAAAACGCAGCAGTACTACTACCACTTCTTCTACGTCCAGCAGCCCGACCTGAACTGGCGCAATCCCGCAGTGGAGAAGGCCATGTTCGATGTTCCCCGCTTCTGGTTCAAGCGCGGCGTGGCCGGCTTTCGCCTGGACGCGGTGGACACGCTGTTCGAAGATCCCAAGCTGCACGACAATCCCACCCTGCCCGGCAAGAACGCCTTCGGCCTTCCCAACATGGTCAACGAGTACAACACCAAGCTGCCGGAGGTGCACGACGCGCTGCGCAAACTGCGCCAGGTGGCCGACCAAAATGACGCCGTGCTGATCGGCGAAACCTGGACCAAGAATGTGGCCGAGCTTAAGCAGTATTACGGTGCCCACAATAACGAACTGCAGATGCCCATGGACTTCCTGTTCACACGGGTGGACAAGCTTTCAGCTCCCGAATTCCGCAAACAGATCGCCGGCGTGGATTCCGCCGGCGGATGGCCTGTCTACGTTTTCAGCAATCACGACATTCCCCGCGCCTACGACCGCTACGGCGACGGCCAGAACAACGATGAGATTGCCAAGCTGCTGGCCGGCTTCTACCTGACCCTTCGGGGCACGCCCATCATGTATTACGGCGAAGAAATCGGGATGCGCAATAACGACCCCACGCGCCGCGAGGACGTAAAGGATCCCATAGGCCGCCGCGGCTGGCCCAAGGAGAAGGGGCGCGACGGTGAGCGCACCCCCATGCAGTGGAGCGACAGCCCCAATGCCGGCTTCACCAACGGCAAGCCCTGGCTGCCCGTGCCCGACACTTACCGCACTCACAACGTGGCCAGCGAGCTCAAAGACTCCAACTCCATCCTCAATTTCTATAAGCACGTGCTGGCGCTGCGCCACACCAACCTGCAACTGCGCGAAGGCGCCTACGTGCCGCTCAACGAAAACGACGGCAACGTTCTGTCATATTTGCGTTCCTACCGGGGTAAGGCGGTGCTAGTGGTGCTGAACATGTCGGCCAGTGCGCAGAAGCCCAGCTTCAATCTGGCGGCGCAAGGATTCGCTCAGCCGCGTGTGAGTACTCTTCTGGCCAGCTCAGCCAAATTGCGATCGGATGCCAAGACGGTGCAGACAGAACTCCAGCCCTTTGGGGTTTACATCGGCGAGGTGTCCGGGGCAATCAAGTGATGAGTTTGGTGGCGCGGGCACCATCGCCCGCGTCCCATCCTGAAGTGGCTACGCGGTGCTGGCCGGAACTCCGCCTTGCTGATTGCGCTCCC
>Ga0134128_10003123_pt1 | contig 20291 bp, 14 predicted proteins | sample KB31754_FD_96462 | JGI IMG/M metagenome (GOLD analysis project Ga0134128, IMG submission 96462) | Terrestrial soil microbial communities with excess Nitrogen fertilizer from Kellogg Biological Station, Michigan, USA - KB3-175-4 | ecosystem: Environmental > Terrestrial > Soil > Unclassified ...
CGGTTCCAGAAATGAATTGGCGAATCGGAAATAAAGAATATTCATGATCGCCTCTTTCCCGAGAAAATGGTCGATGCGAAATATCGCTTCCTCGGGGAACACGGAGCGTGCAATACGATTCAGTTCACGTGCTGACTCAAGATCCCGTCCAAAAGGTTTCTCTACAATGACGCGCGCCCCCGCGGCCAGATCGAGCGCACCAAGACCTCTTATGACATTCTCGAAGAGAAGAGGAGGGATGGCGAGATAATGCACGGGATGACGTGCATCTCCCAGAGCCTTTTTGAGTACCTTGAACGTATCGAGGTTGTTGTAGTCCCCGTGCACATATCGCAGCAGGGAAAGGAGGCGATCCAGCGCCCGTTTGTCATCGATCTTTCCGGAGTCGCTGATGGACTGGGTGGCCCGTTCCTTGAGTTGATCGAGGCTCCAGGGGGTCGAGGCAACACCTACCAGCGGCACATTGAGCATGCCCTTTTTGATCATCGCGTACAGCGCCGGGAAGATCTTTTTATAAGCGAGATCACCCGTTATCCCAAACAGCACCAGTGCATCGGATGGCTCGGTGTAGCCATTGGTTTTTCTCATTTCGTCACTCCTCCCTTCCTGCAGTAAAAGACGAAGTTCTGTTCCGGAGCCTGTCTATTGACCGGCTACAGTGGGAATGGTCGGCACAAAGACTGTAGCTTGCTGAACGACTGTCGGCATGGATACCCTGGTCGCCAGAAATTCGATGAGGGTGATCGTTCTACCGCCCAAAAGAAAAAGACGGAGCCATCAAGCAAGACTTATTCAGGGACACCCTCGCGGGTCCCTGCGAATGCCTCCTCGACGATCGTTTGAGCTTCCGTCACGATGCGGTGCAGGTGGTCTTTTCCCAAAAAGCTTTCGGCATAAATTTTGTAGATATCTTCCGTGCCGGAAGGGCGCGCCGCAAACCATCCATTATCGGCGATGACCTTGATGCCGCCGATGGAAGCATTGTTGCCGGGTGCGCGAGTGAGAATAGTGCGAATGGCCTCACCTGCTATTTCAGTATGCCTTATCTGATCCGGCGACAGCCTGCTCAAAGCTTTCTTCTGCTCGGGGGTGGCCGGGGCGTCGATCCGCTGGAACTCGGATCGCCCGTATTCGCGTTCAAAACCGCTGTATATCTCGCCTGGATCGCGCTCCATGCGGGCCAGTATTTCACCTGAGAGCAGTGCTGCCACGATGCCATCCTTGTCGGTTGTCCAAGTCTTGCCATCGATGCGCAGGAACGAGGCTCCGGCACTTTCTTCTCCGCAAAAACCAAGTGACCCGTTGCCCAGGCCATCCACAAACCACTTGAAGCCGACCGGTACTTCATAGAGCTTGCGATCGAGCGCGGCAGTCACACGGTCGATCATCTGGCTGCTTACCACCGTTTTACCGACTGCGGTATTCGAGGTCCACCCGTGGCGGGACTGGAAGAGGTAGTGGACGGCAACAGAAAGATAATGATCTGCAGGAAGTAAGCCGCTGCTCCGGGTAACGATTCCATGCCGGTCATGATCGGTGTCGCATGCGAAGGCAATGTCGAAACGGTCTTTCATATCCAGCATGCCGCACATCGCATACGGGGAAGAGGGGTCCATGCGGATTTTGCCGTCCCAATCCAGCGTCATAAAACGGAAAGTCGGATCTATCTGGTTGTTGACCACGGTCATGTTCAGCTTGTAGCGCTCTGCGATTGCGTTCCAGTAGTGCACACCCGCGCCACCGAGCGGGTCAACGCCCATGTGGATCTTCGAATCGGATATGGCTTTCGTATTGACAACGTTTTGCAGATCGGCAACGTAACCGTTGAGGAAGTCGTGCCGGTGGGTGGTGTCCGCATGCAACGCTTTCTCGAAAGACATTCTCTTTACCTCCGCCAGATTCTTTTCGAGGAAGGTGTTGGATCTGGATTCGATCCAGGAGGTGACCTCGACTCCAGCCGGTCCCCCATGTGGCGGATTGTATTTGAAACCCCCGCTCTCAGGGGGGTTGTGGGAAGGTGTGATGACAATGCCGTCTGCCAGCCCATGCGCGCGGCCCTTGTTGTAAGCCAGTATGGCATGGGAAACTGCCGGAGTGGGCGTATATTCGTCGTTCGCGGCAAGCATGACTTCCACGTGATTGGCAGCCAGCACTTCCAGAGCGCTTGCACAGGCAGGTTCCGACAATGCATGAGTATCGATCCCGAGGAACAGGGGGCCGTTGATATCGTGTTGCTTGCGGTATTGGCAGATTGCTTGCGTAATGGCGAGAATGTGCCATTCATTGAAACTGCCATCCAGTGCGGAGCCGCGATGTCCGGAAGTTCCGAACACAACCCGCTCCGCGGACAAATTCGGGTCGGGGATACGGGTGTAATAGGCAGTGACAAGCCGTGGCACATTCACCAGCATTTCGGGCTGCGCAGGTTTTCCGGCGTTAGGATTTATTTTCATGTTGTTTTTTTTAGCAGCAGGTTTTTCTCATCCCACTGGCAACTGGCAACTGGCGCTGACGGGAGCGCGAGCATGCGAAGCTCAGCAGACCTTTTTGCTCTCGCTTTTCGTACTCTTCGTATTGTGCCGTGCAATCTGCTCCTTGGCCGCTGCGACGACGTGCCCGGGTTCGAATCCGAAGCGTCGCGCAACAACTTTTGCCGGCGCAGACAGGCCGAAGCAATGCATGGCAATGGTACACCCACCTAAGCCTGTGTAGCGCTCCCATCCGAAGCCCGACGCCTCCTCAACCGCCACGCGCGCCAATATCCCCGGAGGCAAAATTTCGTCCCGATATTCCTGGCCTTGATGTTCGAAAATTTCCCATGATGGCATGCTGATCACGCGTGATGATATTCCTTCTTTCTTGAGTTGCTCGTGTGCCGCCACACAAAGCGCCACCTCGCTTCCGGTGGCCAGCAACAGCACCGCGGGTTTGCCGTCTTCAGCATCGGCCAACACGTAGGCACCCCGAGCAAGGCCACTCGCGGACGCATAATGGGTCCGGTCGAGGGTGGGCACTGCCTGCCGCGTCAGTATCAGACAAACGGGTCGGTCAGTGAGCTGCATGATCAGTCGCCACGCTTCCACCGCTTCATTCGCGTCCGCTGGCCGCAGAACAACCAGACCGGGGGTGGCGCGCAGGGAGGCCAGATGCGCGATGGGCTGATGGGTGGGACCGTCCTCTCCCAGGCTAATGGAATCATGGGTCCAGACGTAGATAACGGGAATCTCCATCATTGCGCTCAGCCGGAGCGCGGCTCGCCCGTAATCGCTGAATACGAGAAAGCTCGCCGCATAGGAACGCAATTTAGACAAACTCATTCCATTGGCAATGGCGCACATGGCATGCTCGCGCAAGCCGAAATGAAAATTGCGCCCGCGGTAGTTGCCCTTGGCGTTTTCGTACTGTTCAGTCGGCTGAAAGTGTCCGTAGAAATCCCCTTTCAGTTCTGTTTTTGTGGAAGGAGCGAGATCGGCGGCTCCGCCCAGCAACCAGGCAATTTTCCCGGCAATGGCGTTCAGCGCCTTACCGGATGATTCCCTGGTGGCCATACCTTTCTCATCCGCGGGGAAGGTCGGTAATTCGCTATCCCAGCCCGCCGGCAAGCCGCGTTGCTGCATGCGGCCGATCTGCTCCGCGAGATCCGGATATTGCTTCCGATAGGCATCAAACAGCGCACGCCAGGCGGCGTGCGCTGTTCTGCCGCGCTCACCGAACTGTGTCTGGAAGCATTCCCGGACTCCATCCGGTACATAAAATTGCTTGTCGGGGTCGCACCCGTAGAATTCCTTGGCGAGGCGAGATTCTTCAGGCCCCAGCGGTTCGCCATGTGCTTCCCGCGTATCATGCTTGTGCGGCGCTCCATAACCGATATGGCTGTGCACGATGATCAGCGTGGGACGATCATCGGTGTGCAGGAATGCCTCGTAAGCCTCCGCCAGGAGCGGTAGCCCGTTTGCATCGTCTACGTGAGCGACATTCCAGCCGTATGCGGAAAATCGTGCGGCTACGTCTTCCGTGAAGGTGAGATCGGTCGATCCTTCGATCGTGATGCGGTTGTCATCATATATCCAGCACAGGTTTCCAAGCTTAAGATGTCCCGCCAGGGAAGCTGCCTCACTGCTGATGCCTTCCATCATGTCGCCATCGCTGCATAAGGCATAAACGTTGTGGTTGAACAATTCGAAATCGGGCCGGTTGTAAGTGGCTGCAAGCCACCGCCCGGCTATTGCCATGCCAACGCTGGTTCCGGCTCCCTGGCCCAGCGGTCCCGTAGTCGTTTCCACTCCTGAAGTCCATCCATATTCCGGGTGACCGGTACAACGGCTGCCTGCCTGGCGAAAAGTCTTGAGGTCATCCATCGTTACCGCCAGCCGGTCTTCACCCTCGTAAGAGGGACTCGTTCCCTTTACGCCTGTCAGGTGGAGGAGACTGTAGAGCAGTGCTGAAGCGTGACCGGCAGAAAGTATGAAACGGTCGCGATTGGGCCAGTCCGGGTTATCCGGATCGTAACGCAGAAAGCGCTGCCAGAGACAAAAGGCTGTAGGGGCTGCGCCCATCGGCGTACCGGGATGACCGGAGTGGGCTTTTTCCACCTGGTCGATGGAGAGGCAGCGAAGCGTGTTGATACAGATTTGGTCCAGATCGGTCTGTTCGCTCATGAGAATGCTCCCGTAAAAGCAACCTTACGCGGATTACAGAACCCCGTTATGGGATTCCATGGGACTGTGAGCAATGCGCTTTCCGTTTCCCGTCAATATATAAAGTACGAATATATTACGGGCTTTCCCCGACCGTTGCAGTGGAGGCCGACGCGCAGGGGAAGTTGTAGAAAACTATACTTTTCTTTTCGACTCCTGACAGGAGCCAATGTTCATGGCTATTTTTGTTTCAGCCTGTTGTACCGCTGTATCAGGGCGTTGGTGGAGCTATCATGTTTCAGTGGCTCGCTGCTTTCATCCTCCAGTTCCTGCTTGATGTGGCGTGCGAGCACTTTGCCGAGTTCGACGCCCCATTGATCGAACGAATCGATCTGCCAGATTGTCCCCTGCGTAAAAACACTCTGCTCATAAAGAGCGACAAGGGCGCCGAGGGTGTGGGGTGTGAGGCGCTCGGCAAGTATCGTATTGGTGGGACGATTACCCTCAAAGCTGCGATGCGGGCAAAGCCAGTCCGGGACACCTTCGGCTTTGACTTCATCTTCCGTTTTTCCGAAAGCAAGCGCCTCGGTCTGGGCAAACAGATTCGCCATGAGGAGTTCATGGTGATCGCCTAAAGGGTTCAGGGTCTGGCAGAAACCGATAAAATCACAAGGAATCAATCGGGTTCCCTGATGGATGAGCTGGTAAAACGAATGTTGTCCGTTGGTGCCGGGTTCCCCCCACACGATAGGTGAGGTCTGGTAGTCAACCTGAGAGCCGTCCAGTGTGATGTGTTTTCCATTGCTTTCCATTGTCAGTTGCTGGAGGTAAGCCGGAAAGCGCTTCAAGTATTGCTCGTAGGGCAGCACGGCGAGTGTCTGCGCGCCAAAGAAATTGTTATACCAGAGTGACAGCAACCCCATCAGCACGGGAAGATTCCTGTCGAATGGAGCAGAATAGAAGTGCTGGTCCATTGCATGGAAGCCGGCAAGCATCTCGCGGAAATTCTCTGGGCCGATGGCAATCATGGTCGAGAGTCCGATCGCGGAATCCATGGAATAGCGTCCGCCTACCCAGTCCCAGAATTCGAACATGTTGGCGGTATCGATGCCGAATCTGGCTACTTCTTCCGCATTGGTGGAAACAGCGACGAAGTGCTTGCGCACCCCATCCAGATCCTTCATCTGCCGCAGCATCCATCGCCGGGCGGTATGGGCGTTGGTCAGCGTTTCCGTGGTCGTGAATGTCTTGGAACAGATAATGAACAAGGTTTCTTCGGGATCAAGACCCCGTGTAGCCTCCACGAAATCCGTGCCATCAACATTGGAGATGAAACGAAAGCTGAGATTGTGCAGGCTGTAGTGGCGCAACGCTTCATACGCCATGACCGGGCCCAGGTCGGAGCCGCCGATACCGATATTAATGATATTGCGGATTCGCTTGCCAGTATGTCCCTGCCAGTCTCCGCTGCGTACCCTGTCGGAGAAATCCGCCATACGGTCGAGCACGGCATGCACCCCGGGTACAACGTCATTTCCGTCAACGAGGATTTTTTCATTGCGAGGCGCGCGCAAGGCGATGTGGAGTACAGCACGCTGCTCCGTCACATTGATGGCATCGCCCCTGAACATGGCTTCAATGCGCTCACGCAGGCCGGATTCTTCGGCAAGCTGCACCAGCAGATGAAGCGTTTCATCAGTGATGCGATTTTTTGAATAAGCCAGGTACAAACCGGCGGCCTCGGCCGTAAATCGCTCACCCCGCTTCGGGTCGTCGGCGAAAAGCTGACGCAAATGCATGCTTTTGATTGCCTGGCAGTGAGCCTCCAGCGCCTTCCAGGCGGGGCGTTGCGTCAGGGGAGTGATCATGGGTATCGTCATGCTTGTTGTCCTTCAATCATCTTTCTTTTTCTTTTGGCCCGCCGCCGCCAAATCCACATGCCATAGCCTGACAAGGAATACAGAAAAAACAGGCAGAACAGCACGACCGGTGGATGACTCGGAATCAATGCAAAAAAGAACAGCGCCAACAACAGGGCAGTGATGAATGGTACTGACTTGCGCAGATTGATTTCCTTGCCGCTGTAGTAGGGAATATCGCTCACCATGGTCAGGCCTGCGAACAGGGTAATGCACCAGGCGAGCCACCGTATATCTGCGCCCGCTATGCCAAAATCCAGCATGAGCCATATGAGTCCGGCAATGAGGGCAGCCGCTGCGGGACTGGGCAGGCCCTGAAAATAGCGCTTGTCCACAACTCCAATATTAGTATTGAAACGGGCGAGGCGCAGGGCGGCGCAGACGCAATAGATAAAAGCAGCGATCCAGCCCCATTTGCCCATTCCTTTCAGAGCCCATTCGTATATTACGAGCGAAGGCGCGGCGCCAAACGAAACCATATCGGAAAGGCTGTCATATTCCGCGCCAAATTCGCTTTGCGTGTGGGTGAGGCGGGCGACGCGCCCATCGAGCCCATCCAGCACCATCGCGATAAAAATCGCCACGGCAGAGTGCTCGAAGCGCCCATTCATTGCCTGGACAATAGCATAGAACCCCGCAAACAGGGCGCCTGTGGTGAAGAGATTAGGCAGCAGATAAATGCCTCGCCGGCGCAGCTTGGCTTCGAAAACAGGGCGCGACTGAAATTCCTGCATCTTGATGCAATCCCAAGGGGAGATAGATGCATGTTAAACGGTTATCGAGCGGTGGTAAACACCGCCGATTGTCAGAAAAATGCTGTCAGCAAAATGTTGGTGCTTGATGAGCGATCTGATTTCCAGATTACGGATGGTCGATGGTATTTGTGGAATGGAGGCTGGGATTATTACAGATGAGCCCAATAGTTCTCCGAGCACGGCTTGCGCCGCATCTTCCTCGCTGGTCGTAAACCGATAGCCATTTTATTCATGCGTCAAACGTTTTTTAAGGGAAGAAGGAAAGCCGACAGGTTTCATAGGTGCATTCAGTATCAGCAATACAAATCCCCGCTTCGGGGGGTTGTAGAATGCTGAATGTTTGAGACCTTTTTCAAAAACTCCTATGATGAGGAAGAGGTCGAGAGCAGTTTGAGCAATTGCTACTATTGACTTGGTGAGCAAATAGTTGGTCTTCCGGCTTGGCGACTAAAGGAGAATACGTTCAGTTCGTTAAACTGTTGTTGTTGATATCGCACACGACCAATCTTCTCTTCGCTCCTTTAGTAAGAGGAATACTGTCGACTTCCCGTACAGAGATATCGAAAAAGCCGCCCCAACGCTTTTGCTGGCCCTCAAGGACATAACTGATCTGCTCATCTGACAATCGTCCTTCCTTCGGTACCAGCAAAATGGTTATAACCCCAACTTGCGATTGCCTTATTTGATAGTACTTCACAAAATTCCATGTGGGCTCATCAATCACGATTGACAGCCCTGGAATACGATTTCCTGATTTGTCGATTAGAAACTCTTGTGCCCTGCCATCAATCTTCTCAAGTTCGCCATTTTTTCCGATAAAACCAAAATCCTTAGTGCAATATCGGATCAAAGGCATTACGTCATTCCAAAGCGAAGTGCCCACAATCTCGAATTGGTCTTCAACACAACGATTTTCAAAGTAACCGTACAAGGGATTCAGGCGGTAAGGGGACATTTGGCCCCGGTACTCGGCAAACGCAATGGTGGCACGTTCCGTTTGGCCGTAATTAAGCAATATGGGCGCCTGGAATAGCTCAAAGATTTTTTTCAACTGATAGTCGAGAGCAGGTTCCGAATTCAGAAGAACGGCCCGCACACGGAAGTCAAGTTGACCAGGTTCTATCAGTTTTGCAAGTTCATACAGCGAGCTTGGATACGCATTTATATATTCAGGCTTGTACTCATTCAGGCGTCGCACGATCTCGTCCCGCCAACGCTCGTTCACGTGATAAGGCGAGAGCATAAGCTGTCTACCCAACCTCCAGACCGGGTATTCTTCTGCTTTGCGTCGGGCAATGGCCCCAATCCTCACACAGAGTGAGCGTTCGAGCGAAAGACCGAAACGGGTCAGTTCCCAATGAAAGAACGCTTTCTCGATATCTGCTAACCGTTTATTCCGCCAGATGCCGATTCCCTGCCCTGATGAGCCCCCGCTGGTTTTATAATGAATACGTGTGTTGCGATAACGGTCGCTAAGGAAGCGGTCTTGCTGATTCATAATCGTTTCCTTTTCCAGGAATGGAAAAAATTGAAGCAATTCCGCAGGATTTTCACTTCGTTTAATATCTGTTGCGGTAAGCGGAATCGACTCCCGGTAAAAAGGAACATGAGTGATGGCTTCACTCAGAATGAAACGAAGCTTCTCGGCGACAACCTGCTGCAACAACTCGTCGTCATTCTGACCCCTACGAAGGAGCGAAAGTACCTGGAAGTAGTCGGGGTGATGCAACAGGCGGGAAGGAATCAGATGGCGGTATTTATAATATATTTGTTCAAGTTGGTCGTGATCGATAAGCATGGGCTAGTTGTCGTAAAATGTCGATTACAAACCTCTACGCCAGAGACCGCGGCGTAACATTTCCTGCAACCTACTTAGAGGTCTGACGAGGTATGTAGGCGAGAGATCCTAAACAGAACACTTTCAATCATTTATTGTTGCTGTAAAACTCGAGGGAGTCACATTTTTGAAGCCAAGCCTTTCCAAGGTTCTTGCTTCGGCTGAAAAATCCCGATTCAAAAGTCCGCTGGCAATTTCAATTAAGGCGTTAGCCATTGGCGTCCTTATATCCATGAGCTTCCCAATTGACGCCATAAGTCCCAAGCCCATAGGAACGTCCTCTGTGATAAAACGAGTTTGCATGTTGGCCGGACCTTTTGGACCCCCTTCGGCAGCATAGTTCCGAAATACCTCCAGCGAGGGCATTGAAAGGTCTTCCCCGTTACGAAATTTGAATTCATCGAAATAAACCGCCGGCTTTCCTCCCGTCGCGGTGATGATCTGTAGCTTTTCCTCGTCCAGTTTAGCCAGCAGGTTTAAAACTGAGGGGGTAAAGGCTTCTCTATACATCCAGAATTCTCCGTTTGAGAATTCAATACGACTGGCCGATAGCAGACTTCCAACTGTATGAGCGATCAGGTTGGGGTTGTGCATTGCAGACTCTACCACATTCGATCTGGTGGCGACGTAGGTTGGAAAAATAGAGGATGCTATGTTAAGCCCTTCCTTGGCACGTCCTCTTGGCAGGAATGCTAGAGCGTTGCGAGCGTTTCGCCACAAAACGTTGACAACACCGGGCTCGGTGATACGAGCGTCGTATGGAAGGCTCTCTCCCTCTGCCAGAATGACATCTTTTCCTGCTTGGTATGGGAGAAAATAGCATGAGCCCATGTAACCTGGGGCAATTAAGACGAATTGTCCGTCTGAAAGATAGGGCCCGACAAGCCGAGCGACGCTTTCCTGATGGGTCGACTGCGTTATCACCATAATAAAACTTGGATTTATCGAAAAGGCCTCCTCAGGATCACGCGTCACTAGATCTAAAGGAACACGCTTCTGAACGCCGCCTTCAGGATTGATTTTTAAAACTATCTCGCTTTTTCGCTTTATAGTCTCAAAGTTATCGTCATGTAAAGAATGCGAGGTTTTGAGTAAGGCCACCCGATGCCCACTATATGCGAGTAAACCGGCATGAGCACACCCCGCGTTGCCGGCCCCAACGATCAGTACATTCATTTGCTTCCTCCTGAGCTTGTCTTAGCGATGTAGTAATGATAGTAGTAAGCAGGGTAAGTAGGCTTTGTAAGTTATATTTTCCGTGCTTATGTAAGTACATAGAGAGGCGTAACATTAAACAGTCGAACGATGATTTGTCATTCAGGCTGCAGCCTTCGCAAATAATGCCTGTTTCCTGGGTGCGCTTTTTAGCTCTACTATAGCTGCATAAACGAACATTGCAGGGAGCTTCCACCTTGACTTCCTGACGGCTAAAGGCCATCGGATTTGGAGCGCAGGTTGCCTCTTCTCAATGGAAAGGAAAGGGTTTTTTGCAAAGGACTTTTGATTATCCTGATTCAAATCGCCCTTCGGTTACCATCAAAATATATTGATAAGGGCAGGCGGATGCCTTTCCGCGTCAAGCAAATCGCAATATCGGCCTGTGAAACCTTTGTCGCTCCAATTACAAGAAACGCTCTAGAAGGCGAGGGGCCGGTTCGGCTAGAGCTATCGTTAGGGGTAAACGTAGGCTAAAACTTCAGCTTCGACAATAGCCCGAGCGGACTACCATACATGAAAAGATACTGTCTTTGGAGGACATGGACGATTACGATGAGGAAGGAGGCGGGGCAATTTGAGCAATGACTACTATATCATTAGGATTGTCCATCAATACATGGCACTCCCCAAAGCATCCAATCTGTTTTTACTTCTCGCAGAGAACGGGATTCGTTTCTTATAGATGAGGGGTAGCCGAACAATAGCACAGCTACCCCTTCCCAATTGGCTTCCTAATTTTTCGCCTGATCGACCAGTTTGTTCTTCTTGATCCAGGGCATCATGTCGCGCAGTTTGGAGCCCACCTGCTCGATCTGGTGCTCGGATGCGAGACGACGGCTGGCTTTCAGCATGGGCGCTCCGGCGCGATTTTCAAGGATGAATTCGCGAGCATATTCCCCCGTCTGAATCTGGCGCAGAATCTTGCGCATTTCAGCGCGGGTGGCATCAGTGATCACACGGGAACCGCGCGAAATGTCTCCATACTCGGCGTTGTTGGAAATGGAGTAGCGCATGTTAGCGATGCCGCCTTCATAGATCAGGTCGACGATCAGCTTGACTTCGTGCAGGCATTCGAAATAGGCCATCTCCGGTGCGTACCCGGCTTCCACCAGGGTTTCAAAGCCCGCCTGAATCAAGGCGGTCAAACCACCGCACAGCACGACCTGCTCGCCGAACAGATCGGTTTCGGTTTCCTCGCGGAAATTGGTCTCGATCACGCCGCCCCGAGTGCCGCCGTTGGCAGCCGCATAGGAAAGCGCCAAGTCGCGGGCCCTGCCGGATTTATCCTGATGCACCGCAATAAGTGAAGGCACCCCCCCGCCCTGGAGGTAGGTCGAGCGTACCAGGTGACCTGGCCCCTTGGGGGCGATCATGATGACGTCCAGATCTTCCCTGGGCGCCACCTGACCATAATGAATATTGAAACCGTGGGCAAAAGCGAGAGTAGTGCCTTTCTTGAGGTTGGGTTCGATTTCGGTTGCGTACACGGCAGCGATCTGCTCATCGGGCAGCAGGATCATCACGACGTCTGCATCCTTTACCGATTCAGCCACCTCTTTGACGGTAAGGCCGGCCTTTTCCGCTTTGCCCCAGGAAGCCCCCTCCTTGCGCAGGCCAACTGTTACCATCACGCCGGAGTCGCTCAGATTATTGGCGTGGGCGTGCCCTTGCGATCCGTAGCCGACAATGGTGACCTTCTTGTCCCGAATGAGCGACAAGTCGGCGTCTTTATCGTAATAAACGTTCATGATTTCCTTTATGTTCAAAATAGAAAAGCGCCGTTAACCGCCCAGCCCGCAAGGCTCGGCTCTTCCCGGCGCAACCGTTGCTAGATTTTGCTAAACCTTCAATATCCGTTCGCCGCGACCGATGCCGGACGCACCGGTGCGTACCGTTTCCAGAATGGTCGTGCGATTCATGGCTTCGATGAATGCATCGAGTTTGGAACCCGTACCCGTCAATTCGATCGTGTACGACTTATCGGTGACATCGATGATGCGGCCGCGAAAAATATCAGCCATGCGTTTTATCTCCTCGCGATCATTGTCCACCGCACGCACCTTGATCAGCATCAGTTCGCGCTCGATGTGATTGCCCTCACTCAAGTCAACCACTTTGACCACTTCGATGAGTTTGTTCAGTTGCTTCGTGATCTGCTCGATCACGTCGTCAGACCCGGTGGTGACCAGTGTCATGCGAGACAGGGTAGAATCTTCAGTGGCGGCGACGGTAAGCGATTCGATATTGTAGCCACGTGAAGAAAACAGGCCGGCGACGCGAGATAAAGCGCCCGCCTCATTTTCCATCAAAAGTGAAATGATATGCCGCATATTTATTTTTATACCAGGATCATTTCAGAGAGACCCTTGCCGCCCGGCACCATCGGGAATACGTTTTCGGTCTGGTCGGTAACGAAATCCATGAACACCAGCCTGCCCTTGAGCTTGAATGCCTCCTGCAAGGCAGCTTCGACATCGCCGGGCTGCTCGATTCGCATGCCGACATGCCCGTAACTCTCCGCCAGCTTCACGAAATCAGGCAGCGCGTCCATGTAAGACTCCGCGTAGCGGTTCCCATGGAAGAATTCCTGCCACTGCCGCACCATTCCCATATAGCGGTTATTCAGGTTGACGATCTTGAGCGGAAGGTGATATTGCTTGCAGGTCGACAGCTCCTGGATGCACATCTGGATGCTGGCTTCGCCAGTAATGCAGGCCACTTGCGCCCCCGGATTAGCCATCTGAACACCCATGGCTGAAGGCAGGCCGAAACCCATTGTTCCAAGCCCTCCGGAATTGATCCATCGCCGCGGCAGGTCGAATTTGTAAAATTGCGCTGCCCACATCTGGTGCTGACCAACGTCCGAGGTAATGAAGGCATCGCCGTTCGTTACCTTGTAGAGTGTTTCCACCACCATCTGTGGCTTGATGATCGCGCTTGTGCGGTCATACCTGAGACAGTCGCGTTCACGCCATGAATCGATCTGGGCCCACCAGGCGTCAAGGCTGCTCTGGTCGGGCTTTTCCTTGCGCAGTTCAAGCAGCTTGATAAGCTCATCCAGCACATCGGGAACATTGCCGACGATAGGCACATCCACCTTGACCCGCTTCGAAATGGATGAGGGATCGATATCGATATGGATGATCTTGCGGTCTGGGTTGTAGAAATGCTTGGGGTTGCCGATGACGCGATCATCGAAACGGGCGCCTACCGCTACCAGCACATCGCAATGCTGCATCGCCATGTTGGCCTCGTAAGTGCCATGCATACCCAGCATGCCGACAAACTGACGGTCTGTTGCGGGATAACCGCCCAATCCCATCAATGTGTTGGTGCAGGGAAAGCGCAGCAGACGCACGAGTTCCGTCAACCGGGCAGCGGCATTGCTGAGGATGACTCCCCCCCCGGTGTAGATCATCGGACGCCTGGCTTCCAGGATCAGTTGAACTGCTTTTTTGATCTGACCGGCGTGCCCCCGGATATTCGGATTATAGGAGCGCATTGCGACACGCTCGGGATAAACGAATTTTGTTTTCTGCTGGCTCACGTCCTTCGGGATGTCGACCAGCACCGGACCGGGACGTCCTGTCGAAGCGATATAGAACGCTTTCTTGATAGTGGTGGCAAGCTCTGCGACATCCTTCACCAGAAAGTTGTGTTTCACACAGGGGCGCGTGATGCCTACGGTATCGACCTCCTGGAACGCGTCCAGGCCGATGGCATGGGTGGGCACCTGGCCGCTGATGATGACGAGGGGGATCGAATCCATATAGGCAGTGGCGATGCCCGTCACGGCGTTGGTCACGCCTGGTCCGGAAGTGACCAGTGCCACTCCTACCTTGTTGCTGGAGCGGGCATAGCCATCCGCGGCATGTACCGCGGCCTGTTCGTGCCGCACCAGGATGTGCCTGACCTTATCCTGCTTGAACAATTCGTCATACAGGAACAGCACAGCGCCCCCGGGGTAGCCGAAAATATGTTCTACCCCTTCCTCTTGTAAGCAACGCACCGTAATTTCGGCGCCCGTCAATTCCGCGCTCATGCTTTCCTGCGTTTCAAGATATTGAATATCGGCAATATATGTTGGGTTAAACATTGAACAGTAACGGTTAGGTGACTTTTGGTCAACAGGTTCGAATATGGAATCAACGGGTATGCGAGGCAATCTCAAATGCGCTAAAACCGTTATCGCCGCACAATTTGCAAGCGGCTCAGGAATGACAGATCAGGAAGCCATGAATCAGAGCAGGGCGGGTCTCAAGACCCTGTTTCTGAAGAACACACGCATACAACCGCAGTATCGGGCCGTAACGTCACGATACTTGATTCTGCGCTCCACGAAGGAATGAAAAGCTTAACTTTTACTATCCTTTTCATCCCCTTTTCGATAAGGACATGAGGGCTTGATGCAATCCGCGTAAAGTGAAAGCGAATGCTCATGTATGGCAAATCCGCGTTCGCGGGCAATCTTAATCTGACGCTTCTCGATTTCAGCGTCATAAAATTCTTCCACTCTGCCGCATTGCAGGCAAACCAGATGGTCATGATGGGCGTCGCTGGCCAGCTCAAACACTGCCTTGCCGCCTTCAAAATGGTGGCGCTCGAGCAACCCGGCCTGTTCAAACTGGGTCAGTACCCGGTAGACCGTGGCCAGACCGATATCATCGCCTTCGCTGATGAGCGTTCTGTAAACATCTTCCGCGGAGAGATGCCGAACAGGACTGCTTTCGAACAGGCTCAGTATTCTAAGGCGTGGCAGCGTAGCCTTCAAGCCCATGGTCTTAAGATTGCTCGGGTTACTCATAGCGCATCCAATCGTCAAGTTATTTGCTGTATGATATAACGTTAAGTTTGCTTTGGAAACCTACGTCGCCGCGATGCGCGCAAGAATTATCACGTTGGCTGTTCTGCTGATCGCGGGGTGTTCATCGGTTCCTTCCTTGCTCTACAAGATAGAGATTCAGCAGGGTAATGTCATTACCCAGGAAATGGTGAACAAGCTGAAACCCGGCATGACTCGTTCGCAAGTACGCTTTGCGCTGGGCTCGCCCATGATCAGCGATGCGTTTCATGAAAATCGCTGGGACTATCTATATCGGTTTGAGCAGAGGGGAAGGCTGATCGAGCAGAGAAAACTCACGATCTTTTTTGAAGACGATCATCTGGTGCGTATCGACGGTTCGTTCGCTACTCCGGGTGCCTTTCTTCAGTCTCAGCCTCAGGCGCCGGAAGCAGGCACTGCGCCTGAATCAGCCGTATCACTCGATGAGGCAGCTATGGAAAAGAGCGACAGTTCGATCCCGGCTCAAGTGCCCACCGGAGTGCCGCTTTCAGCACCTCCCTCGACGCCTGTTTCGGGCGGTGCCGAAACAATGGGCACTGTGCCCGCCTTGCCCGTCTCTCAACTTCCTTCCCCGGCGGCATCCCTCTCAGCCGGTTCGGCCGAAGTTTCTTCGGGTGCTGCTTCAGAGGCGCCAGTGGTGGAGAAGCCGGGACCGAGGCAAGTACCCTCGCGGGCGACGGATACTGGAATCATGGATGCAGATCAGCCAAAGGAATAGGACAATTTTGCAAGTCAGTTTATCAGAAGATCAAAAGGAATGCCGACATTGAATATTGCTGTGGCTGGAAGCTCCGGGCGTATGGGACGCGCTTTGCTGGAGGCTGTTGAACGGGCGCCGGATCTGCGCTTGAGCGCCGCCCTCGAGCGGAGCGGGAGCCCTTATCTTGGAAAGGATGCGGGAGAGTTGATCGGGGCGCCCTGCGGGATTGAAATTACCGATAACGTTGATAGGGCGCTTGATGGAAGCGAAGTGCTGATAGACTTTACCCGCCCGGAGGGAACGTTGCTTCACGTTGCCCGTTGCCGTGAGAAAAACGTAAAAATGGTGATCGGCACAACCGGTTTTTTGCCCGAGCAGAAAGAAGCGCTCAGGACTGCCTCCCGAGACATTGCCATCGTACTGGCACCTAATATGAGCGTGGGCGTGAATGTCACTTTGAAACTGCTTGAGACTGCGGCCAGAGCCCTGAATGAGGGCTATGACATAGAAGTTATCGAGGCCCATCATCGCCACAAGGTGGACGCTCCTTCCGGCACTGCGCTGCTGATGGGCGAGGTAGTGGCAAAAGCTCTGGGTAAAGAGCTTTCCGAGGTCGCCGTTTACAGCCGTGAGGGCCATACGGGTGAGCGGATTGCAGGTTCCATCGGCTTTGCTACCGTTCGCGGCGGAGATATCGTGGGAGATCATACCGTCATGTTCGCGGGAACCGGCGAACGTATCGAAATTTCGCATAAGGCCAGCAGCCGCGCGACATTTGCCGAGGGTGCGTTGAGATCTGCTCGCTTTCTCGCGGATAAACGCAACGGCATGTTCGACATGCAGGACGTGCTGGAGCTGAGGTAGTAAACGGCTTTAGCCCTCTCATTCCAATGCCGTTCTCTTCCGAGCCCTCGGATCCTCGGGAGGTACTGTGGGAATTGATCGCACGGATGCAGCGGCGGGGATCTGACGGAAATTTTCGATTTGTGAGAGAAGAGTGCGGCAACCCAGGTTTGGGAAGGCCTCTATAGGAGTACGTGTTGTTCCTCATTCCCTGTTCCCTTGCTGTCGCCATCCCTGCTCAGCGAGGGATTCGTTGTGCTACGCTGCCGGTTCATTGAAGCATCGTCCTTTTGGACGTATAATTTCCAGATTTGAAGCGGCGCGAACAGAACCTGGCGCTGTTTCTGCCTTGCCCCCAATTCCCAGGAGCCTTCGTGTCACAACATTCGTATGCTGTCCTTGCGCTTGCTGACGGCACAGTTTTTCGCGGCGTGTCCATCGGCGCGGAGGGCATCAGTACAGGGGAGGTGGTCTTCAACACCTCGATGACGGGATATCAGGAAATTCTCACGGATCCATCCTACTGCCGCCAGATCGTTACCCTCACTTATCCCCATGTAGGCAATACAGGCACCAATCCGGATGACGTGGAGTCCGGCAATATCGATCGGATATATGCTGCCGGGTTGGTGATAAGAGATCTGCCGTTGGCCTCCAGCAACTGGCGCAAAACGCAGACGTTGCCGGAGTATCTCAGGCAGCAGGGAGTGGTCGCCATTGCCGACATCGATACCCGCAAGCTTACACGCATTCTGCGGGAAAAGGGCGCTCAGGCAGGTTGCATCATCGCGGGTCAGCCAGACGAAGCGGAGGCGCTGAAGCTAGCCAGGGAATTTCCTGGCCTTGCCGGGATGGACCTGGCCAAAGTGGTAAGCTGCCTGCAGCCTTATGAATGGAGCGAAGGGGAATGGCGGCTTGGGCAGGGTTATCCAGTTCAATCTCATCCCCGTTTTCATGTTGCAGCGATGGATTTTGGAATAAAGCGGAACATTCTGCGCAAGCTCGCGCAGCGCGGGTGCCGGGTCACCGTATTTCCCGCGCAGACAACCGCCGATGAGGTTCTGGCATCGCAACCTGACGGAATATTCCTTTCGAACGGACCGGGTGATCCCGAGCCTTGCGACTACGCCATCGAGACAACCAGAAGACTGCTGGAAAAGGAAATACCGATTTTCGGCGTGTGCATGGGTCACCAATTGCTGGGACTTGCAACTGGCGCCAGAACCATAAAAATGAAATTTGGCCATCATGGCGCCAATCACCCGGTTCAGGACCTCGAGACGGGAAAAGTGATCATAACCAGTCAGAATCACGGTTTTGCGGTGGATACGGCCACATTGCCGGCAAATGCAAGAGTTACGCATTTATCTTTATTTGACGGCAGTCTGCAAGGATTTGAGCTGGCAGGAAAGCCTGTATTCTGCTTTCAGGGGCATCCCGAAGCGAGTCCGGGTCCACACGACCTGGACTATCTGTTCGATAAATTTGCAGGATTGATGGGGAGAAAACGGACGAAAGCGATATGAAGCCGGGAAGCCATCCGTCCTTTCCCGTTTTCGTCCCTCCAACTTATGCCTAAACGTAACGACCTCAAGTCTATCCTTATCATCGGCGCGGGTCCCATCATCATCGGGCAAGCGTGCGAGTTTGATTATTCCGGCGCTCAGGCGTGCAAAGCGCTGAGGGAAGAGGGTTACCGGGTCATTCTGGTGAATTCCAATCCCGCCACGATCATGACGGATCCCGAAATGGCCGATGTGACCTACATCGAGCCTATCATCTGGCCCATGATCGAAAAAATCATTGCCGTTGAACGTCCGGATGCGTTACTGCCCACCATGGGTGGACAGACAGCATTGAACTGCGCGCTGGACCTGGCGAAGAACGGCGTACTGGACAAATATGGAGTTGAATTGATCGGCGCTTCGCGCGAAGCAATCGACAAAGCCGAGGATCGCGAAAAATTCAAGCAGGCCATGACAGGCATCGGTCTGGGTTCTGCCCGCTCCGCAATTGCTCATAGCCTGGAGGAAGCGCTGCAGGTCCAGGCAATGGTGGGTTATCCCGCCATTATCCGTCCATCATTCACGCTGGGGGGTACGGGCGGCGGTATCGCCTATAACCGCGAGGAGTTTCTCGATATCTGCGAGCGCGGGCTGGAAGCTTCCCCGACGAGGGAACTGCTGATCGAGGAATCGGTTATCGGCTGGAAAGAGTTCGAGATGGAAGTCATACGCGACAGGAAAGACAATTGCATTATTGTCTGCGCCATCGAAAACGTCGATGCCATGGGTGTTCACACAGGCGACTCCATCACGGTTGCACCCGCGCAAACGCTGACTGATAAGGAATATCAGATCATGCGGGATGCCTCGATAGCAGTCCTGCGCGAAATCGGGGTTGAAACCGGCGGTTCCAACGTGCAGTTTGCCATCAATCCGGAGGACGGGCGCATGCTCGTGATTGAAATGAACCCCCGGGTTTCACGGTCATCTGCATTGGCTTCAAAAGCCACCGGATTTCCCATTGCCAAGGTGGCAGCCAAGCTTGCCGTGGGTTACACCTTGGACGAACTCAGGAACGATATTTCGGGCGGCGCAATGCCGGCATCTTTCGAACCGTCCATAGATTACGTCGTTACCAAGATCCCGCGGTTTGCCTTCGAGAAATTTCCCCAGGCCAACGATCGCCTCACCACCCAGATGAAATCGGTAGGGGAAGTCATGGCTATCGGACGGACGTTTCAGGAATCTCTGCAGAAAGCGCTGCGGGGGCTGGAGATCGGGGCTGATGGGCTGGACGAAAAAACGACCGATATTGAAACTGTCGCGGCCGAACTGGCATATCCTGGTCCTGAACGAATCTGGTATGTTGCGGACGCCTTTCGCTGCGGCATGTCATTTGATGAGATACATGCACACAGCCACATCGATCCCTGGTTTCTGACGCAGATTGAAGATTTGATATGGCAGGAACGGTCGATTGCGGGAACAGCGCTGGATGCGCTTGATTTTTCCACGCTGCGCAAGCTGAAACGCAGCGGTTTTTCCGACCGGCGGCTTGCCCAGTTGATGAATGTGACACCTGAGGCGGTCCGCTCAAGGCGCCATCAACTCAATCTGCGCCCGGTGTACAAGCGTGTCGATACCTGTGCGGCCGAATTCGCGACATATACGGCCTACATGTATTCCACTTATGAAGAAGAATGCGAAGCGCTGCCAAGCGATAATAAGAAAATCATGGTGCTGGGCGGGGGACCTAACCGCATCGGTCAGGGTATCGAGTTCGACTACTGCTGTGTTCACGCCGCCCTGGCTTTGCGCGAGGATGGTTTCGAGACCATCATGGTCAACTGCAACCCTGAAACGGTTTCGACCGATTACGATACGTCCGACCGTCTTTATTTCGAACCTCTGACACTGGAGGATGTGCTCGAAATAGTAGCCGTCGAGAAGCCTTCGGGTGTCATCGTGCAATTCGGGGGGCAGACTCCGCTGAAGCTTGCGCGCGATCTCGAGGCAAATGGCGTGCCGATTATC
>Ga0134128_10003124_pt1 | contig 20290 bp, 16 predicted proteins | sample KB31754_FD_96462 | JGI IMG/M metagenome (GOLD analysis project Ga0134128, IMG submission 96462) | Terrestrial soil microbial communities with excess Nitrogen fertilizer from Kellogg Biological Station, Michigan, USA - KB3-175-4 | ecosystem: Environmental > Terrestrial > Soil > Unclassified ...
TCGAAGTGGCACGGCTACGAGCCGGCCGGCGAGGTAAGGTCGATCGATGACTTTCTGTCAGTAATCGCCGAGGACCGGCACGTCTGCTTTCTCGGGTAATCCCATGTGATCCGCCGCTTTGGCTGTCCTCATGGACGAACGCGGATGATCGTCTTTCCCTTGATCCTCTCGGTCGGGTTGAAGGCGGCGACGGCATCGTCGAGGGCAGCCACGGTGCCGATGTTTGTCCGCAGCCGACCATCCCGGACGCGCTGGACGACCTCACTCGATTGGGCGCGATCGGGTACGACGACGAAGTCGACCGTCAGGCCGTCAGCGGGCCGCGCCTCGGGCGGGCCGACGATGGACACCAGCGTTCCTCCGGCTCGAATCAAGCCTGCGGACCGCTTCCCGATGTCTCCGCCCAGAACATCAAAAACCAGATCGACTCCGCCGACATCTTCCAGGGCGTCGTTGTCGAGATCGATGAATTCCTTTGCGCCGAAGTCGAGCGCCGTCTGACGGGCGGCGGCGCGTCCGGTTCCGATGACGTAGGCGCCGGCCTCACGTGCGAGCTGGGTCACCATCGAACCGACTACGCCGGCCGCACCGTGCACCAGGATGCTCTGCCCCGCACGAAGGCGGCCATGCTCGAACAGCCCCTGCCACGCGGTCAGGCCCGGCATCACGAGAGCCGCGCCCACGGTGAAGTCAACGTCGCCCGGCAGCGGCGCGAGGTTGCGTGCCTCGACGGCCACATACTCAGCCAGCGTGCCGTCGCGAGTCCAGTCCGTGAGGCCGAACACCCGCTGTCCCACCGACAGCCCCGCCGTTCCATAGCTGAGGGCGGTGACCACTCCGGCCAGCTCGTGTCCCGGGATCGAAGGCGTCCGGTCACGGCCGAGGCGATCGATCCAGGTCGAGGGCCACGACAGCTCGTCCCAGGTGAATCCCGACGCATGAACCTGAACGACGACATCGCCATAGTTCGCGCCCGAGAGGGCGGCGAGCCGCGCCCCCTGCGGTTCGGGCCGCTCCACCAGCTTCATCCCAGGCCTGCCCGCGGCCTGATCCGTCACCACGATCGCCTTCATCGTATTTTCTCCTCGGTCATTTGTCTCTTTGGTGGGAAATGGTAGCTTCGCCTGAGTTTTGCTGGGTCTCGAATCGGTCCTGAATCGTCCATATGTTCGAATTGCCCTCATCGGCGCACGTCGCTTTGGACCATCTGCTGGCCTTCCTTGATATCGGCGTAACCCATTTCACCGTCTGCGACATACGTGCCGGCTGGGGAATGCGCTTCGACGCCTGCAAGACGGCGAGTCTGCATTACTGCCTGGCAGGCGTCGGCACACTGGGTGTTCATGACGCGCCGCCCATTCAACTTGAGCCGCACACTTTCGTACTCTTGCCGCCGCGTGTTGCGTACCGTCTCGAAAGCGCATCGCCAACACCAGTGCGGCTCGAGCATCGTGCGCGCTTGTGCGGGATTTCGTCACGCGAATCCGTTCCGACGCTGACGACCGGCGAAGGTCGGCAGGGCATTGCCACGGCGTGCGGTGAGCTCCGCATGGGATTGCCAGGCGGGTCGGACCTTTTCTCCACGTTGGGCGAGCCACTGGTGGTTCGCTTTGGGGGCGCCGAAGGCTTGCGGGACCAGTTTGTGATGCTGCTGGCTGAGTCGGCCCGGCCGGGCGTAGGGTCACGTGTGTTGACCGAGGCATTGCTCAAACAATGTCTGGTGCTGGCGTTGCGGCGCTGGATCGAGCTTGATGTCTCGCCATTACCTTGGTTGGCCGGCGTGGCTGACACGCGGCTGCGTCGCGCATTGCACGCTGTTTTCGAGCGGCCTGCCGCTGCATTTACAGTGGACAGTCTGGCGATGATCGCAGGCATGAGCCGTTCAGCTTTTGCCGCCGCATTCCGCTGCGCATTTGGTCAGTCGCCGATGAGCTTGGTCAAGCTGGTGCGGCTGCGTCGCGCGAGTGAGCTATTGGTCGTTACGACACTTCCGGTGGCCGATGTCGCTAAACGGGTCGGATTCTCCAGCAGGAGCAACTTTTCTCTCGCGTTCGGTCAACTCTACGGAATGGACCCCAGTCGCTTTCGCCGTACGTTCTTAGTGGCTGCAAAAGAACCGGAATTGTAAGTGCCACTTAGGCGGCGAAGGGTTCACCCAACCAAATAGAGTTGTTTTCGCGCCAAGGTAGAGGTAGAGTGTTCTAAAACAACAGCGCTTCAGCGCGCTTGCATAGGGTCACAGTGCGTACTCTGCCGTTCCTCACGGCGCTCGCTGGCTGGATTTTAGGCGCCCACGCCGTGGGGACGGCAGGAAAACCACACAATACCCTGTAAACACGGCCCTAATCTCCGAGAAAAAGACCACTCTCAAAGGAGTATTTATGCGGTTGCTCGTTCGGCAAACGGCCCTCGCACTGGTCGTTTGCATGGTCCCGCCATTTGCAAACTCGGCCTCTCCGGTGGTTCACCGAATCGTCCGCCGCGACTTTCAGATGCGCGAGCGCTCGTTGCTGCTCCCGAACGGGAGGTACGCGGGCGCCGCCTACCAAAATGCGCTGCGCCAACGTGCGCTGATGGTCAGGGCGGTGCCGCCTCCCAGCGCCTCCAACGCAGTGATCTCCTGGGCGGAGATCGGTCCCGATAACGTCGGAGGCCGGATCAATTCACTGTGGATAGATCCAAAGAACTCCGCTCACATTCTCGCGGCTTCCGCCTCCGGCGGGCTCTGGCAAAGTAATGACGGCGGGAGTACCTGGGCTGCGGTCAGCAGCTTTCCCGGGTCCCTGACGACCAGCGCTCTGGCGGAGCTGCCGGACGGCACTTTGCTCGTTGGAACCGGGGATTTCAATACCGCCGGTGGGGACGGAATCATGTCCTCGACGGACGGCGGCAATTCCTGGCTTCCTTTGTCTTCGACAACCCCGACCGAGGCCGCCCTGTACTGGGCATTCGTCAACTCCATTGCCGTAGCCCCCAGCGGTTGGATTCTGGCGGCGACCGGCGTCGGCGGTGATCCCGGGGGAATCGAGCGCAGTACTGACGACGGACAGACTTGGACGACCGTCTGGCCTGCAGCGGGCATCAGTGGTGCAAGCCCCACCTCGAGCAGCATGGACGTGACCTTTGACCCGGAAAACTCGAATTATGCGATAGCGGACGATGAGAACGGTGGAGTGATCTATTCAGCGGATGGCGGCCAAACCTGGAGTGAAGGCACGGGGCTCCCCGGCACCAGCGGCGCACGAGTGGCTGTTGCGTTTGATCCCAGCGTCAGCGGGTCTGCGTACGCGCTCGTGGACAACAATGGAAGCAGCGGCAGCAGCACGAGCCCGAGTGGGCAGGTGTACCGGTCCAGCGACGGCGGCAGGACATGGGTACTGCTTGCGGACACGGCCGCATTCATCAATGAGCTGTCGGGCTCTGCGGTAGGGGCCCTGTGCGACAATGTGACAGGCAGCTCCGAGTGTCAGGGATGGTACGACGACGTCATCACCGTTCTGCCTCATTCGGCCGGGACTTCTCCGACGGTCATTGCCGGCGGTATCGATATTTTCACCTCAACCGATGGGGGTACGACCTGGACGGAAACGGGGGACTGGATCAACGGTCTGTCTGATTATTTGCATGCGGATCAGCATGCTTTCGCATACGACCCATCCAATGGCCTGCTCTACGTCGGAAACGACGGTGGCTTTTACAAGCAGCTGACCGTCAACAGCTGGAGTGAGCAGAACCAGGGCTTGGCCGATACGCAGTTTTATAGTGTTTCAGGGCACAAGGGCACTGTGTCATCCAGGAACCTGGTGGCCGGCGTTCCGGTCACTCCCATCGTTGGAGGTGCACAGGACAACGGCTCGCTGCTGTACGAGGGCTATAGCGCAGGGGCTTCTCCACGGCCCGGTGATTGGATACCGATTGAAGGGGGCGATGGCGGCCAGGTACTGGTGGATCCCGCGGAGGGGAACGACATTTTCGGTGAAGCAGAGGATATGGATGTCTATTATTCGCTCGCAGGAGGACCTGGCGCGCAATTGTTCAGCCCGCAGCCGCCCGATTCGGGCTCGAGCACCAACTTTATCGCTCCTCTCGCGCTCCTACCGAACGGGGCTTCCGCCGCAACAGACATGCTGGCGGGGGGTGCATCCCTCTGGCTCGGGGATGGTATCACCAGCGGATCGGCGACCTGGAGGGCGATTTCCGTTCCCGGTATGCCGTCGAGCACCGCGAATGACAATTTCATCAGCGCAGTGGCACTAGATCCTGCAGACAGCAGGCAGGCGTGGGTCGGATACAACGACGGCGAAGTGTTTGAGTCGGCCTTCACGCTTTCGGTATGGCAAAAAATCGACTCAGCAAGCGTCCCGGGCAGTGGGCCCGTGTCGAGCTTTTGGATAGTGCCTGGAGCGCCGAACATAGTGTATGTCACTTTCTCGGGCTTCAACGCTTCCGCCGCCAGCGCCAACATTCGGGTCAGTATGGACGGCGGAGCGACATGGGCCAGTATCGGAGGCGCGCTTGCGGGTGATCCGGTGTTTAGTCTCGTGACGCACCCCGCAGACCCGCGGGTGCTGTACGTCGGCACCCTGACTGGGGTTTATACCAGTTCCGACGGCGGACAGACATGGCTGACGAGCAACGTGGGGCCGGCGAATGTAACGGTTCGCCAATTGACCTGGTTCGACGTTTCGAACGCCCGTAATCCGACGCTGCTTGCCGCTACCTTCGGGCGTGGCGCGTGGATGGGATCCCCCGCTTACAACTCGACCCCTGGCTTGACGTTGGTCTCGCCCAGCAGCGTCCTGGTCGGTAGCCCGGCAACTACGATCACGATTGCAGGTTCCGGCTTCGTTCAGGACGTTACGACGGCCACCGTCAACGGAAGTCCGCTGGCCGTGACGTATGTATCTCCTACTGAGTTGCAGGCGGCGCTCTCCCCAAACCTCCTTGCAAGCGTCGGCACGCTCACTCTGCAGCTCTCTAACCCCGCGCCGGGCGGCGGAGCCTCGAGTGGAGCCGCGGTTACCGTGCAGTATCCGGCTCCAGTGCTGAATTCCATTTCGCCGTCTTCCGCTCAGGCAGGAGCGAGTGCTACCACCATTACGCTCTCCGGAGGTTCCTTCGAGCCCAATTCAGTGGTGAACTGGAACGGCACCGCACTCGCGACGACCTATGAGTCGGCGAGTGCCCTGAGCGCCATCGTTCCTGCTGCGGACTTGACGAATGCAACGAGCGCGACGGTTACGGTAGCCACCCCTGGGCCGGGAGGGGGGGCGTCCTCGGGGTCTACCTTCACGGTTACCGCGCCTCCGCATTCCGGTGGTGGTGGCGCGCTTGGGTATCTCATGTTGACGCTGCTGCTGGGTGCGAACTTGATGCTCTATGATCCGCGTCGGATTCGACGAAGCATTTCGCGTCACAGGACCAGCCGATAGCCTCCGTGTGAGCCTCCGTGAGTCGCGCTCTTGAGTACTTGAAGCCCTGGAGGGCGCCGATCGTCCTGTCGGCGCTGCTTATCGCCTTGCAGGCCATGGGGCTACGGCATGCGCTTCAGTATTCCCGGGAATCGGTTCACCAGGGACAGCTGTGGCGGCTGTTCACGGCGAGCCTGGTGCATCTGGGGTGGATGCACCTGGCCCGGGACCTTGCAGGGCTGGGCCTCATCTGGTGGCTTGTCTCGGGCTACTTGGGTGAGTGCAGCGCTCTGTGGGTACTTTCGGTGAGCGCTCTATCGGTAGGGGTCGGACTGCTGATCTTCAGCCCGGACATCGGGTGGTACGTCGGGATATCCGGCGCGCTATTTGGCCTCTATACGGCGGGCACTCTGCGGATGGGCAAGGAGCGTCCGGCTCTCGGGACCGCTCTCCTTTTGGGCATGCTGGGAATCCTTGCCTGGAGTCTTTATGCCGGGGCTCTCCCCGGGGAAACGGCGGGCCTGGGTGGTGCTGTCATACCTCAAGCCCACCTTTATGGAGCAGTTGGCGGCGCGGCGACACTGGCAGTACTGGAAGTGCTCAAGCGAGAACATTCGCTTGGAAGTATCGACGGCTCGTGAAACTGACTCGCACTAAACGCGTCGGCTTTTCTGCGATCATCAGCCTGGCACTCACAGGATGCACTATTGCTGCCCCGCAAGATGGTGCGCACGCGGTTGACCCAACTGCTCGGCCTGTTCGGAGGTCATTGCCCGCCAGCTCCCGCGGGGCCTACCTCCTCATGAGCGTTGATCAAAGGTATTTGCCCGGTAATCGTGTCAACATCCAGATCCATCTGTTACCACGGCGAGTTTTCAGAGAGGCTCGGGTGACGCTTGCCTCTCCTGACCCAAGGCTCGCCGTTCCTCCGGGTTGCACGTTTCAGGTTCTCCGCCCGCCGATCGCGATGGCCCGCAGGCCTTCCACTACTCCTCTGCCGGTCATCCCTTTTTGCAGCCTGGTGCTTTCCGCGCAAACGGCAGGCACCTATCCCCTCGACGTGAGGGCTCTCGGCAGCAGAGGGGAATCTCTCGCGCCACCCATTTTCGTTAGGATTCGACTGGAACCGGCCCGGCCATTACCCCGCCGGCCACCACCGCCGCTATCAAAGGGTCGCCTGAGCCGTACTCAGTACTAGCGGGGCGTCTTCATTCGCGATTGCGCCAAGCCTCGATATCCTCCAGCGAGAAAAGCGGACGAATCTCAATCTCGGAATTCGTCGGCATGGGATTGGGGCACTTCTTCACCCATTCGACGGCTTCTTCGATGGACTTCACCTCCCACAGCCAGAAACCTGCGACCAATTCCTTCGTCTCGGCAAAGGGACCGTCGAATACCGTGCGGTTCTTACCGGAGTAAAGCACGCGCTTGGCGAAGCGGGTTGGCTTGAGTCCACCGAGTATCTTTTCCTTCATGATGCCGGCGGCGATGAGGGCTTCGTTATACTTGCCCATCGCCTCCATCATCCCCGGATCGGGGGGCGCCCCGCGCTCACTCTCTTGCGTGGCCTTCACGAAAACCATGACTTTCATTACACATCTCCCGGCTGGTGTGGATCGCGCTTCAAGGACGCTCCGCGGGTCCTCATGCCGACACTGAAAGGAAAAATATTTGCATCCTGTCGGCCCAGGGCGTAACCCATCGTCCTTGGTACCAGATGCACGATCCGGCGCACATCGACATGGCCATTTTAGGGGCCCGGCCGAAGGCCGTCGCGGCCCTTCTGCGGTACTTCCGCGACCTGGAGACTGCCGAGGAGGCGTTTCAGGAAGCCTGCCTGCGGGCTCTGCAGATTTGGCCCCGTAATGGTCCGCCCCGAGAGCCCGCGGCGTGGCTTATTACGGTCGGGCGCAATGCGGCGCTGGATGCCAGGCGTCGTACCCGCTCCATCGGACCCTTGCCTGACGCTGATGCTCTCGCTGAGACCTGCGATGACCTACCTCCGGAACGCCTCGACGAAAGCCACTATGGCGACGACATCCTGCGGCTGTTGTTCGTATGCGGGCACCCCACCTTGCCCGCAACCCAGCAAATTGCACTCGCACTTCGCATCGTGTCTGGGCTCACGGTCGAGCAGATTGCCAAGGCGTTCCTCGTGTCTCCTGCTGCAATGGAGCAGCGGATAACCCGCGCCAAACGGGCGATCGCGGAGGTTGGCGTCGAGTTCGAGACGCCCGGTGCTGCCGAGCGACGCATGCGACTCGCAGCCGTATCGACGATGATCTATCTCATCTTCAACGAGGGCTACGGTAGCACTCCGGACACCGCTGCGGCGCGCGAAGGGCTTGCGGGCGAGGCCATTCGCCTGGGGCGATTGCTGTTGAGCCTATTCCCGACCGATCCAGAGGTCTTCGGACTTCTGGCTTTGATGCTGCTGCAGCAGTCGCGTGCGTCGGCACGCTTCGACGTAAATGGCGAGATTGTATCGCTCGCGGAGCAGGATCGTAGCCGCTGGAACCGGACGCTCATAGATGAAGGGCGGCTGCTACTGGAAAGAGCCGCGGTCTACCAAAGCCCGGGTCCTTACCAACTCCAGGCGGCCATTGCCGCGCTTCACGCCCGCGCGAGCCGATACGAAGACACGGCATGGAAAGAGATCGAATCGCTGTATCAGGTGCTGGAGGCGCTGCAGCCATCGCCGGTGGTCACGCTCAATCGAGCCGTCGCCGTTTGGAAGCTGCAAGGTCCTGAGGCTGCGCTGGAGATGATCGACCCGCTGGAAAGCGCGCTGCACGCCTATTTCTATTGGCACGGGTTGCGTGGCACGCTGCTCAGAGAACTGCACAGGCTGGATGAAGCTCGCGATGCCCTGAGCAGCGCCATCGCCCTGGCGAATTCCGTCGCAGAAGCCAAACTCATTCGACGGGAACTGGACACCCTCGCGATTGCATGAGTGCGTTCATTCCCTGCTGGTCTAGGGGCCCGGGGTGCAATCCGTGGTGGGTGGCCGCGCCTCGGTCACTGGCGTATTCAGCGAAGGCGCGTTTTCGAAATCAAAGACGTCGTCGAGAGTGTTGGCATACTGATCACGCCGTGTCAGGTGAAGCCGGCCTTGTATGGCGAGCTCATCCTTCAAAAAGCGCTCCTCAATGAACGCGAGCATGGATGCATGGTCTGCGATCGTATGTGACACGTAGTGTGGTTTGGCGAACGGCGAGACAACTATAAATGGGACACGCAAGCCGAGCTGATCGAAACTTGCGCAACCGTCGGGGTACTGAGCGGCTGGATTTTTTGCGAGTGCAGGACAGAACGACTGCGCCTCGCTCGCGCTCTCGGTACAATCCGCGCCCGCACCCGGCTGCTGGCTTGCCGGCGGAGCGGATAAATCGGCACATTGGCCCGGAAAAATGCCGTCCGGAGTCCGTGCGGCGCCTTGTGGAGCCGGAGGCGGTGCCACATGGTCATAGAACCCCCCGTGCTCGTCGTAGGTGATGAAGATGACGGAATCTTTCCAATAAGGTCCGCCCCGGATGGCGTTGACAACGGCGGAAACAAACACCTGACCGAGCTGGATGTCGTTAGGAGGATGCTCATTATCCTTAAAGCCAGGATCGACCCAGGAGACCTGTGGCAGTCGGGCGCTCCCGGATGAGCCTGCAGCGATCGCCAGGAAGTCCTGAAGCGACCGAAAGTGTGGATCCGTGGCTGCCCGGACAAGCATGCCCGCCCCACCCACGCCGCTTTCAGTAAAGTCCATCCAGGAGATGCCTTTGCTGTCCAGAAGGTCGAGTATTGACCCGGATATGGGCTTGAAGACCTCGCCCCTGCGAAGTGAGTCCACCCCGGATATGTGGCCGAAGGATGTGGCCGCCATTTCATAGAGTCGATTCGGCAGTGTTGGCCCCATGACAGATGCGAAATATCGGTCATCGATGGAAAATTTCTCCGCGAGATCATAGTAGAACGGCAAATCATCCTGGGAATAGAAGCCCATCGTCGGATCGTCCGTAGCCGCCTCGATGCCGTTGTCGGGCTGAAATCCCACATCGTTCACACGTACAAAGCCGTCGTCCGGTGAGTAGAACAGGGTCGCATTGGGGCCACCGAAACTTGCCTCCATGTGCGACCCTGTCCAGGAGTGCGAGAGGTCAGGAACGGTACAACGGCTTGTGGCATGAAATGCCGCAACCGGGAGCCCGTCATCATCCGGATTCGAATTCGTGCAGACCAGGCTACGCGCGGGGTTCGCGAGGCAGTTCAACCCGTCGACACAACGATGGTCATCTGCCGCGCAGCCTGCCGAGGAAGCGTGGTACGGCCCGCCGGGAACGTAAGCGAGAGGGCCGAAGTAGTTGTCGAAAGAATGATTTTCCAGCATCACGACGATGATGTGGTTGACTCTGTTCAGACCCGTCTGCGGAGCATTCGAGCTATCCGATCCGGAACACGCGACGGCCAGCGATGCGAGGATCGTCGTAAGGAACCACTTCACGGCAGTCACTCCCTTCCGAGGACGATGGCCGGTGGCATCGGACAAGCTCATCGAGTCCTGCCGCCGCCACGCTTGTCCAACCGTGACCCCGGCTGTGAGTCTCGCCTCGGCCCGGAGGCCTGATGGAACATTGAGGACAAGCAGAATGTCTGTTCCGCCGACCTCGCAGATGGGTTCATCAAAACGTCAGGCGAAGTCCTATGACCACGGGTCCGGACGATGCCGGCTCGCCGGTAGCTCCGACGCCTGCCACCGTACCCCGGCAGATGCTGGACACATACTCGGCGGAGCTCGAGACCTGGAAGGCCGTCTCGATCGGAGCAGATTACGATTCAGTGTCTCAGTAAGATCGATCAGAAGTTCACGGTAGTAGTCTGATTGGCGGTCACGGTGGCAGTCATGCCCGCAGGGGGAAGGAACGTCAAGCTGGTCGTCCCCGTGTTCGACGTGCTCGTGCAGGTAACCGCCAGCGTATAGCCGCCGGCTAGCAGGAACGGCTGGCTGTAGGAGTAGCTGCCCGTGGACGTCAGCGTGATCTCCGGTTCCACCACCGGAGTCAGATTGCTCGACGGTGCCACGCTCCCGGAAAAGATATAGACGTGCGCGTTCGGCAGCGGACCGCTGCCCGAATAGCCGCTCAGGCACGCAGAATTGCTTTGCAGGGTCGAGAGCGCCACCGTGCCGCTGATGGTTCCTGCCTGGACGTTGTCGATGAGGCGCAGTGCCGGTCGCAGCACGTAGTCCTGTGTGCCGCCGCTGGTCTGGCCCGGCGGAGCGGTTATCGACTGCTGCAGCATGAAATCGATGGTGAAATTGGCGACCTGGTTGGCCGTCATGGTGAAGCCCTGCACCAGCTTGAGTCCCGTCTCCGCGCCGCTCGGGATGATGAGTGGATATTGCGCACCGTTGATCTCGATGTAGGAATTGGCGACTGTCCCGTCAGCGGCGACATTGACCATCAGCCGGATCCAGTCGTAGTTGCCTGCCGGTACGGATGCGCCGTTGAGAAGAGAGGCTGCGTTGCCGTTCTGTTCCTGCAGCAGATCGATCGTTCTGGGTGTGCCGAAGTTGACGGTAACGGCCTGCCCGCCGCCACTTGGCTGCAGCTCGACCCCGGTGAAGGAAACCACCACTGCGCTCGCGGAATCGACCGGCCCGTCCGTGATGCCGAGGTTCATGGTTGAAGATCCGCCGCTGCCGGCACTGCCTCCGCAGGCAGCGAGCAGAGGCAAGGCGAGGCACATCGCGGCAACGAGGCGAATCAGTTGCCGCAACCGAGTGTGAAAGAGTGAGGGGCTCATGGCGCTCTCCGGGGCTGTGTTGCAGGACCGACCAGCCGGACGTTCTGTCATCGCAGTCGTCCTGCTGCGAACCCCATGTCTCTCAGGTTCGCCGCATCACCGATTTGACAGAATATATCTTCCCGGCCGTGCGCCAACTTCCGATTTCAGGCGGCTCTCGCATCGTACCCGGAAGTCCTGAACGAAGCCTTAACCGGATGCCATTCGATCCCCATCTTACGCATCAGACTCTGCGACAGCGGGCGGGCGCGAATGCAACCTAGACTATCACCCCGCTCCGGCGGATCCACCGCCTCAGCCGATGGAATCACACCGCTGCCGGTACTCCGCCACCGACATGATGCGCTGCGCATGCCGGTCCCACAGGATGCATTTCAGCGCGCCGAGCACCTCGTACAGCCTCACGCGCGTGACGCCAGAGAACAGGTGTTGATATTCGTTGTGGCACCTGGCCAGGCGGTAATTCGGAATGCTGGCCGACAGGTGGTGGATGTGATGATAGCCGATGTCGACGGTGACCCAGTTCAGCCAGCGCGGCAGTACCAGATAGCTCGTGCCCTCGATCGCGCCGGTGTCCTGATCCCAGTGCTGGCTGTCGCTCGCATAGGAGTGCTCGAAGTTGTGTTGCACGGTGAACAGCACGATGCCCGCGCCGCCTGCGATCGATACGCTGAGCACATAGATCAGAAAGAAATGCTCGACCCCGCACGCCCGGCACATCAACGCCCACGCGCTCAGCAGCACGAGGTTGTTCCATAGCATGTGGCGGTATTCTCTGGCCGACTTCCAGTACCGCGTCCGGTAAGTCGCAGCATGCGCCTGGAGCGACACGGCGGGTTGCACCAGCTTCTGCCGCAGCGTGTGGAGCAGCAGTCCAATGCTGCCCTTCAGCCAGGTAAAGCGTGGGGTGAAAATCAGATAGATGAAACCGGCGAGCGGGGCCGCCATCACGCTGCACTTGACCCGATACATGCGCTGCTGTACGCGGCTCAGCGCCGCATACTCATCGACCGAAAGCGTCGTGTAGGGTCCCCGGTATTTGTCCCAGTTGCCGTTGTGGACGTGGTGATAATTGTGATGTTGCGACCATACATACTGTGGCATGCCGGACAGGACACCCAGAAGGAACCCGACCAGGCGATTGAGCCAGCGGCTGCGGAACAGGCTGCCGTGGCCGCACTCGTGCATCAGGCCAAAGACGCGCACGGTCAACAGGATGATGAAGGGCAGCGGCAGCAGGGCAGCCCAGATGGATACGCTGATGAGCCGCATGGCGGCCCACCAGAGAAGCGCGAGCGGTACCAGCGTCGTGAAGACCTGCGCCAAGCCTCTGGAGTCTTCGGACTTGGCATAGCGGCCGATCATGGCGCCCTTCTGGCGCTTGAGGCAGTCATTCAACTCCACGCTTTAGCCCCCGGTCGCCTCGAAATCGTACTTATAGTGAGCCGCCCAGTCCGCCTTCGCGGAGGCACGGCATTGCCGTGTATCGACCGTTCAGTGTCACGGTGATCACTTTGCGACCATACGAGAGACCGCTCGCAGGATCGATAGTCCAAGTCTCATTTTAATCACGCATGCCGACGGTCCGCCTGGGTTTTTGGTCGCATAGCTTTGCGATAGAAAGTCAGGGTGGTATGGCTCAGGCGATGACGGGAGCGCCTGCGCCGGAAGCGGGTTCCGACGAAAAGGGTGAGAGACCTAAGCAGTTGATTTATAAGGTCCATGAACACGCTCGCGATAGCGGCTCCTCTCCGAGGGTCACATCGCCGCTGCGTGTAAGTTTCGGCGTTGATCGGATGGGTTCTGTTGCTGCAGCAGATTCGTCGTGGCAGGCCTGGCAGCGCTGCAGGCGGCAGCAGGGGGTATTTGTCAGACATTTTTCGCGCACAGATCGACGAACGCGCGCAGCTTCGGCTGATGGCGGCTTGCGCGCGGGTAGTAGATGAAAAAGCTCTCCTGCGCCGGTGAGAATTTCTCGAGGAGCGGCTCGAGCGCCCCTCGCTCGACGTCCGCGGCGACGTTGATGCTGGCGCTGTAGATGAGGCCCATGCCCTGTTTCGCGAAGGTGCGCAGCAGGGTGGGGTCGTTGACGAGCACCGATCCCGGGGGATCGATCACGACCGACTGCCCGTTGCGCTCAAACTCCCAGCGATATATGTCGCCGATCTCCGGCCTTCGATATCGGAGGCACTCGTGCCGTGAGAGGTCCTCCGGCACCCGGGGCCGTCCGTGCGTCCGTAGGTAGCTGGGTGCGCCAAAGACCAGCCATCTGAAGGGACGAGAGACCCGGCTCGCGACCATGTCCCGGTCAATGTATTCGCCGATGCGCACGCCAGCGTCATATCCCGCGCCGATGAGACCGCTGTGATCCGCCTCGATCCCGATCTCGAGCTTCACGTCCGGGTACTCGCGACGGAACAACGGCACCACCGGCTCGATTACTTGGGCCAGCGCCGAACGCTGTACCAATAGGCGCAGGGTGCCGCTCGGCTGCGCGCCCATCTGCAGGAGATCGTCCAGTGATTCTGTGATGACACCCGCCGCCGGTCTGACGCGCTCGAGCAGGCGTTCACCGGCCTCCGTGAGCGCAACGGAACGGGTTGTTCGGTGAAAGAGCGGCTGGCGCAGACGCGCTTCGATACCCTGGATCGCCTGGCTGACGGCTCCGGGCGTCACGCCGAGCTCGTGAGCGGCCCTGCGGAAGGATCCATGCTTGGCGACTGCGAGAAATTCGGAAAGACCACTGAATGGATTGCTGCGCGGCACCGGCCGGACCTCCGGATGGGCGCTATAATTTAGTTCTCCTAAACAGAGCATGCAACCGGAAGTGGCTTATATCGAATAAAGCCAGCCCATACCCTATAGGCCGTTCGCACTGCCACAACTGACCAGGAGACCCCCCATGAGCGTCGGACCGAAAATCTGGTTGATCACCGGCATCTCACGTGGCTTCGGCCGCGAGCTCGCCGAAGCCCTGCTTGCGCGAGGAGATACCGTGATCGGGACGACCCGTGACGGCTCCGCGGATGTCCCTGGCGGGAAGGGCCGTCTCGAGGTGCTCGCCCTCGATGTGACGGACCCTCAGGCCGTGACGAGGACGGTTGCCGCCGCTTTCCAGCTGCACGGCAGAATCGACGTGATCGTCAACAATGCCGGCTACGGCTTGCTGAGCTCCGTCGAGGAAGCAACCGACGACGAGATCGAGCATGTATTTGCCGTCAACTTCCACGGTACACGCCGGGTAATCCAGGCCGCGCTTCCGCGCCTGCGGGCCCAGCGCAGCGGGCACATCGTCAACATCACTTCCATGGCCGCCGTGGCGCCGAATCCCGGCAGTGGCTATTACGCAGCCGCGAAGATGGCGGTGGAAGGGATTTCGCAGTCCCTCGCCAGGGAAGTCGCGCCGCTCGGAATCCGCGTGACGCTGGTCGAGCCCAGCGCTTTCCGCACCGACTTCCTTTCCGAGCACTCGATCCGCCGCAGCGCCAGCCGGCTGCAGGACTACACCGGCACTGCCGGCGCGGCCCACGAGCGACTCGCCGAGATGGCCGGCAAACAGCCCGGTGATCCCGCACGCGCCGCAGCCGCCATCATTCAGGCGGTCGACTCGCCCAAGCCTCCGCTGCACCTCATCCTCGGCTCCGACGCCTACCACCGTACCCGGCAGATGCTCGATGCGTACTCGGCGGAGCTCGAGACCTGGAAGGCGGTGTCGATCGGAGCAGATTACGATTCGGTGTCTCAGTAGAAGCGTCTCGATCGATCTCCATCTTGCGCATCAGACTCTGCGCATCGACGGGGGCTCGGAGCTTCACGTCGGTGTTGTCGAAATAGCAGTAGACGTCCCGCGGCTGGGAGGGCGGTCGGCCAGCCGATATCTTCTCCGCGTCTGCAGGCTCCGATCCTCGGTGCCATGCCCGAATGCGCTCCGCCCACCGGGAGAGCGCGCGAGCCGAATAGCCGCTGCGATACAGCTCCTTGTCGCCATGGAGCCGCAGGTAGATGAAGTCGGCCGTCACGTCCTGCGCCATCGGCCATTGCCCGGCCGTCTCCGCCACGACGAGGGCGATCTGATGCTCGCGCAGCAGGTCGATGAACGACGGGTCGAGAAAGCTCTCATGCCTGACTTCGACGGCATGGCGAAGCCGTCGCTGCGCGTCGACCGCGAGGCGCACGCGACCCTTCATCCACGCCGACCTGCGTCGTGCCAGAGAGCAGGCCCGCCCGGTGTCATGCGGCAGTAACCCGAAGAAACCTTCCAGCAGCTCACGGCGGTAGGCGAAGTTGGGTGGAAACTGCCAGAGGATCGGCCCGAGCTTCTCGCGCAGGTTGAAGATACCCGAGGCGAAGAAGTTTGCGAGCGGCTCCTCGATCCCGCGCAGCCGCCGCATGTGGGTGATGTAGCGTCCTCCCTTGAGGCTGAATATGAAATCCTCCGGAGTCTCGGCGTACCACCGCCCATAGAGCTCCGGCCGCTGCAGGGAATAGAACGAGCCGTTGATTTCGATGGTGGCGAAGCGGCGCGACGCGTACTCGAGCTCGGCGTGCTGGGGGAGGCCCGGCGGATAGAACGCGCCGCGCCAGGGCGCGTAGCGCCAGCCCGAGATACCGATGCGGATCCTCGCCATGGTCAGCTCCAAGCACGGACTGCGCCCGGAGCGGATCACGGGTGCCGGTCGCCTGCGCGCCATCCGGCGCAGGAGCAGCCTATACAGGAGCAGCCTATAATTGCCTGCGAGCCCGGGCACACCCGGAGCCGGGGGGCACAGGGGAGAGTTTCCATGTCACGCTACGTCGGCGCCATAGATCAGGGCACTACGAGCTCGCGCTTCATCGTCTTCGACAGGAAGGGGGAGATGGTCGCGCTCGCACAGAAGGAGCATCAGCAGATCTATCCGAAGCCCGGCTGGGTCGAGCACGATCCGCTGGAGATCATCAGAAACACCGAGGAGGTGATCGCGACGGCGTTGGCGCGCGCCGGCTTGAGTGCCTCCGACCTTGCCGCCGTAGGCATCACCAATCAGCGGGAAACCACCGTGCTGTGGGACAAGGCGACCGGCCGGCCGCTGTGCAATGCCCTGGTGTGGATGGACGCGCGCACCGCCCAGTTGGTGGCAGGTTATACCCGTGAGGGAGGTCAGGACCGCTTCCGGCAGAAGACCGGACTGCCGCTGACGACCTACTTTGCAGGCCTCAAGCTGCGTTGGATCCTCGACAACGTCGAGGCTGCGCGCCGCCAGGCCGAATCCGGCGAGGCTCTGTTCGGCACCATCGACAGCTGGCTGACCTGGAATCTGACCGGCGGCCCTGACGGGGGCGCGCACATCATGGACGTGACGAACGCGAGCCGCACGCAGCTCATGGATATCGCAACTTGCGGGTGGGACGAGGGCATGCTCGCGGCATTCCGAATCCCGCGGGCGTGTCTGCCCCGTATCGTGCCTTCCTCCGAGGTATATGGCGAGCTGCGCTCGGCGCCGCTGAAGGGCACCAGGCTTGCCGGAATCCTCGGTGATCAACAGGCGGCGCTGGTGGGCCAGACCTGCTTTGCGCCCGGCGAAGCCAAGAACACCTACGGCACCGGCTCGTTCCTGCTCATGAACACCGGAACTCAGCCGGTGCAATCCAAGGCGGGTCTGCTCACCACGCTGGCGTACCGTTTCGGCGATGAAGCGCCGCGCTACGCCCTGGAGGGGGCCATCGCCATCACGGGTGCGCTGGTGCAATGGCTGCGTGACAACCTGAAGCTGTTCGACGTCGCGCCGCAGATCGAGCCGTTGGCCGCCAGTGTCGAGGACAACGGCGACGTTTACATCGTGCCGGCCTTCTCCGGTCTATACGCGCCTTACTGGCGGGACGACGCGCGCGGCGTGATCGCTGGCCTGACTCGTTACGCAACCCGCGCCCATATCGCGCGCGCCGCGCTGGAGTCCACCGCCTATCAGGTGCGCGACGTGGTCGAGGCCATGCAGGCGGACAGCGGTATCGCCCTGTCGAGCCTCAAGACCGACGGTGGTATGGTCGCCAACAGTCTGCTCATGCAGTTCCAGGCCGACATTCTCAATGCACCCGTAATCCGGCCCAGAGTGACGGAAACGACCGCGCTCGGTGCAGCGTATGCGGCGGGCCTGGCGGTCGGGTTCTGGAACAACACCGACGACCTCCGTGCCAACTGGGAGGTCGACCGTACCTGGACGCCCAAGATGGCCCACGGACAGCGTGATCACTACTACAAATGCTGGAAGAAGGCCGTCACGCGATCCTTCGACTGGGTCGAATGAACGGCGCGCGCCGAAGTCGCTCGGGCTGACGACGATTTTGAGCTGATCGGAGAAAATCTCATGGCTGTGAAAATGGGGGTCAAGACGGGGTGGCGCGCTCGGAGCTTATGGAGTGAGCTGCTGGCAGAGTTCTTCGGCACCTTCGTTCTGCTCGCCTTCGGCGCCGGCGTCGTCGCCGTGGCGGTCGTGGGACTGCCCGAATCCGGTCGAACGCCGGCGATATTCGCGGGCGCGGGCGATTGGCTGCTGATCACCTGGGGATGGGCCATGGCGGTCACCATGGCGGTATACGTGGCAGGCGGCGTGACCGGCGCGCATATCAACCCGGCAGTGACTTTCGCCTTTGCCGTCAAAGGTGACTTCCCGTGGTCGAAGGTTCTCCCCTATTCGGGGGCGCAGGTGGCCGGCGCGTTTGCCGGTGCCGCGCTCGCTTATGCCGACTATGTCCCGGCGATCGACATGTGGAACGCGGCGCACGGGGTCCTTTCGCGGGCCGGCCCCGGGGGCATGACCACGTTCAGCATCTTCGCCACGTTTCCGGCCCATTACTACGGCATGAATATGCTCTGGCCGCTGTTCGACCAGATAGTCGGGACCTTCTTTCTGCTGCTGTTCGTCCTCGCGATCATCGATTCGACGAACGTGGGTGTGAAAGCCAACCTTGCGCCCTTCATGGTTGGGATGGCTGTCGCCGCGATTGGTATGTCATTCGGCACCGGCTCGGGTTATGCGATCAATCCTGCACGGGATTTCGGACCTCGGCTCTTGTGCTGGATGATGGGATGGGGAGCAAACGCCTTCCCGGGGCCTTACGGCTACTGGTGGGTTCCCATCGTCGGGCCGATCGTTGGCAGCACCCTGGGCGTGGCTCTATACCGGTTCTTCATCGCCGATACCCTGGCCGCCAAAGCGGCCTCTGCGCCGGTGATGGAAACGGTCGACGTCGATGTCCCGGAGGCGATGGGCAAGGAGGCCCGCCCCTCCGGCTGAAATGTTGTCGTTCTGTCAGCGGCAGCCCGCTGCACGGGTCCGACGAACACCGCGCGCGGACGCCTCCTGTCAGTGGATCAATCCCTTCAGTACGTTGCGCAACTTATTCTCGACCTGTCCCTTGTGCTTCTCGAGCTGCTGCCGTGCCACTGACTTGACCAGCGCCTGGGTGTCCGGACGTACGGTCGGGCTCGTCATCCGGCCGCTGATCAGCAGCGGGACGTTGGCCAGCGCAGCCCCTGCGGCAGGGCCCTGCAGAATCGCGGCATTCACGCGGTAGTTCACGGCACCATCGACGAGGTTCGTCGTGCCCTGTCCCGTGACCCGCAGATCACCTGAGGCGATCTCCAGGTCCTTCGTCGATGCCACTCCGTTGGTCAGGTCGGCGGAGGCCTTGAAGGCATCGAAGCGGGTGCTGTTGCCGGTCCCTCCGGTGGGCGGCGGGCGCCGCTGGGCGAGCGCAACCGCGCTGTTGACTGCGGACCAGAGATCGAGCCCAGCGATGGCGCCGTTGGTGAGGTTCACCGCGGCGTGCCCGTCCAGTGAGCCCAGCATCGCCTGGGACGTCTTGCCATGCGCCGTCAGGTTCATCGTGACATTGCCGCGGCCGGAGACACGGTTGAGCTTGGCGAAATCCGCCAGCAACGGCTCGATGTCGACGCCCGACAGATTCTCATCCAGGTGCAGTACCGGTATGTCGCCGTGGGCATCGAGCGTAACGGTGCCTGCGGAGCTGCCGTTATAGAGCTTCGCCGTCGCCGGATTGATGTGCAACACCCCTCCGTTGGCTGCCAGGCCGACTTCGACCTGCGCAAGCTTCATGTGGTAGAGGATGGCGCTGCCGATGGCGAGCTTGCCGCTCAGCTGCAGCGTCTTCAGCGCACTCGTAGGCAGCTCGGTCGCCTGTTGCGCGGACCCCGCACCGCCCGGAGCAGGTTGGGCAGCTGCTGATTTGGAGGCTGGCGTGAGATAGCGATCGAGATCGATGTGATCGAGAGACAGGTCGAAGGTCATCGCCCCCGTGGTGAGGTTCGTGACGGCTGCGTTACCGCGCAGGGTCGAGTCATCGACTCGTGCGTCGAGACCGGATAAGTGCGCGGCCTTTGCGTCATATTCAAGAGTAGCGTTCCCCGACAACGCAATCGGCCGTGCCCCGGCGCCGGTAGTCAGGTCCACGTTCCATTTGACGGGCACCTGCGCGCCGACCGCCACATGGCCGATGTTGACGTTCACGTGGTTCGCCACCATGTCCTGGTAGCTGACGCGGCTGCTCTTGATCGCGATGCCGGCGATTCCGCCCAGTGTCACCTGGCTGGCGCCTGATGGCTGCGGAGTCGGCGCCGTTGGCTTTGCCGCGGGCATCGCCCAGTTGCCCTGGCCCTGGGTGTTCTTGAGAAGCCGCAGGTCGAGGCCATCGATCACGATGCGTCCGACGTCGAGCCGACGGTGCAGGAGCGGGAGCAGGCGCACGCGAAGGGATGCGCGCTGCACGGAGGCGAACGGCTGCGAGGAGCTGAATCCCGGCGGATTGCCGAGGCTCGCCGGACCGAACTCGACGGCGAGCAATGGGAAAATGGCGAGATGGATGTCGCCCGGAAGTGAAAGGTCCCTGCCGGTGGAGCTCTTCACGGCCGCCTGGATGCGTCCCTTGTAGTCATTCGGATGGATGAGCAGCTGGAGCGCAATCACCGCGGCGATGAGCACCGCAATGAGGCAGCCGACCACGATGCCGAAGATTCGCAACGCTCGCATGGCGCACACCTCGCCGGAGGGGAGCCAATTCTAGCGCCGACGGGCGGGCGCGTAAGGCCA
>Ga0134128_10003126_pt1 | contig 20272 bp, 13 predicted proteins | sample KB31754_FD_96462 | JGI IMG/M metagenome (GOLD analysis project Ga0134128, IMG submission 96462) | Terrestrial soil microbial communities with excess Nitrogen fertilizer from Kellogg Biological Station, Michigan, USA - KB3-175-4 | ecosystem: Environmental > Terrestrial > Soil > Unclassified ...
GCGCGGTCACGAAGTTGCCTCGACCTCCGAGGAAGTGTCGCCTTCATGGCCAACGAATCGTCCCGCCCGAGATGACGCCCGGCCGGCAAGAATGACGAGACCAATCGCCGCGGCGACGCTAGGTCGGCAGCAGCTCGTCAGGCGCCGGCTCGGGCGGCACGGGGTCGTGTACCAGGACCTCCCGGACGTGGAAGTAGCGGTGGAGGACGCCGTGTCCGAGGTAGATGACCGGCGTCAGCCCCACGGCCAGCGCCAGCTTGACCAGGTAGCCGTTGCGCGCGGTCTGCAGGATGTAGGTCACCGATTTCGAGCCTGAAAGAAAAACGAAGCTGACGGTCAGCGAATCGATGGCCTGCGAGACGATGGTCGAGCCGGTCGACCGGAGCCAGAGGAACCGCTCGCCGGTCACTCGCCGCACCAGGAAGAAGATCGAGATGTCGAGTAGCTGGCCGACCAGGTAGGCCACCAGCGAAGCGATGTAGAGCCGGACCGAAGAGCCGATGACGCTCTTGAACACGGCGCCCGGGAGCAGGGATTCGGGGCTGGTCGGCAAGGCGATGGCGATGTTGATGACCGCGAACACGAACAGGGCGGTGACCAGGCCGACGTAGGTCAGCCGGCGAGCCCCCTCGGTGCCGTAGAACTCGTTGACGATGTCGGTCAGCAGGAATGTCAGCGGGAAGGGGATCATCCCGACCGAGAAGTCGAGCCCCGCGACGCGGAAGAACTTGCCGCCGATGAGGTCGCTGACCAGCAGCGCCGCCACGAAGATGCCGGTCAGGTAGACGAACAGTCGCTGTTTGCGGTCCATGAGCGCCCTCGGCCGCAGACTACCTTAGGTTCGACGAAGTTCGGGTGCTAGGTTCTCACCCCCATGGCCGGCCCCGAGAAAGTCTCCTTCACCGTCGGTGACGAGGACGCCGGGCGGCGGCTCGACCAGGTGCTGGCGGCGCGCGTGCCGGGGCTCTCGCGGCGGCAGGCGCGCGTGCTGCTCGACATCGGCGGCGTGTTCGTCGACGGACGGCGGGTCAAGGTGGCTGGGCGCCCCGCGCACGCCGGCGAGAAGATCGTCGCCGTGGTCGGCGGCGCGCTGGCGCGGGCGACCGGGAAGCCGGGGCGCGCGGCGCGCGCCGAAGACGAACGCAGGCTGCCGGCCTACGCCGTGGTGTTCGAGGATGAGGAGATCGTCGTCGTCGACAAGCCGGCCGGCCTGCTGGCGGCGCCGACGCCGGAGAGCGATCGCAACAACTTGGTCTCGCTCCTCGAGCGGCGGGTGGCGGCGGGGCCGCGTATCCTGGTGGTCCACCGGATCGACCTCGAGACCAGCGGCCTCATCGTGTTCGCCAAGTCGCCGCACGCCAACCGCGTCCTCTCCGAACGGTTCCGGACCCACGATCTCGAGCGCGCCTACTTGGCCGTGGTGGCCGGTGCGTTCCCCGACGGGCTGACCCGCATCGACAAACCGGTCGGCGGCCGCCCGGCCGTCACCCACGTCGCCGTGCGCGAACGTTTCGGCGCGCGCGCCACGCTGCTCGACTGCCGCCTCGAGACCGGGCGCACGCACCAGATCCGGCTGCACGCGCTCGGGGCCGGCCACCCGGTCATCGGCGACGCTCGCTACGGGACGCCGTTTCGCGAGGCGCCCGCGCCGCGGATGGCGCTGCACGCCACGACGCTCGGCTTCGCCCACCCGGCCACGGGGGCGCCGCTGTCGTTCACCAGCCCCTGGCCGCCCGATCTGGCGGCCTGGACCGAGCGCCTGCGTGCGATTCCCCGCGACGGCGGTTAAGCCGCCGCGGCCTTGGCGATGGCCGTGCCGAGCTTTTCGCGCAGCGTGAAGTAGTCGTCGCTGACAGAGAAGCGGAGGAGCTCGCGGAGCGGCTCGTTCGTGACCGCGATGCGCCGGAGCTCCTCGGGCACGGGGAGCTCGCCGTTGGAGACGGCGCCCGCCTCGCGCATGACGATCCGGGCGGCGGTGGCCAGATCCCCGCACAGGACCAGGCCGGTGCGGTTGCCGATCTGGTGGACCACCGAGCGCCAGCGGAGCGAGCTCCAGGAGGTCGTCCCCAGCCCCTGAAACAGCTCGACCAGTTGCTTGGAGACCTTGTAGGGGACGTTCTTCTTCAGCTTGTTGGCCTGCTCGGCGGCGGTGTCGCCGGCGGCGGCGCGGCGCTTGGCGTGCCGCGGGTGGAACGCCTTGAGCACGCTGGCGAACAGCGCCGTGAACTGCTTGGGGCGCACGCCGGCGGCCAGGATGTACTCCGGGCGGGTCAGCTCGAGGCCGCGCGCGATCTGGAAGCGGACTTCCGCCGGCGTGGCCCCCTCGCCGGCCAGCCCCGGGCCCACCACCAGCGCCGGCGGCGCCTGCACCACGATCTCGACCTCCTCAGGGGCGCCCTCGGCGCGCACGTAGAGGGCGGTCTTCTTGTTTCCCAGCGCCTTGGCCACCTGGCCGTAGATGCGGCCCAGATCCAGCTCGGCCATCGGTGAGACCTTGTCGCGGGCCGAGACGCCGAAGTCTTCCAGCCGCTGGCCGATGAGCCCCGGGGCCCCCGCCCACAGACAAGAGAAGATCTCCGACATCAGCGTCGCCTCCCCGTGCGCCAGGTGCTGCTCGCGATCGCTCTCGTCGAGCGGCGCCGCGTAGGGATCGTCCGGCTTCAGCTCGGGGGTGGGGGTGTCGCGGAGGTAGGCCAGCTCGGCCGGCGTGGCCGTCCCGAGCAGCGCCAAGAGCTCGTGGCAGCAGTGCGCCCGATCGGCCAGCCCGCGGCGCGCGTAGATGGCGCCCAGCGCGCGCAGCGACGCCGAGCGCGTGATGTCGGCGTTGAGGAGCTGCTTGTGGTTCTCGATCGCCGCCTCTTCGTGCTCCGGATCGTCGCCGTAGAGGGCGGCCAGCGCCTCGCGCGCCGGCAGCTGGTCGGGGGTGAGCGCCACCACCTGCTCGAAGGCGGCGATGGCCCCCTTGGGATCGCGGGCCCGCGACAGCTCGCCGCGCCGCTGCCACAGGCGCGCCCGCCGCGTGCGCGCCGCCGCCTGGTCGGACGGCTCGGGCAGCTCGGCCAGCGCGCGCGCCAGCTTCTCGCCCAGGCCGAAGGAGAGGGGGAGCTGCTCGCCGAGGTCGCACAGCGCCGACAGCGCCGCCTCGTCGTCCGGGTTCTCGCTGAGCGCCTGATCGAGCAGGCCGGCCGCCTCCTTGATCTCGCCCTGCTCGGCGAGGAGGAGGGCCGCGTCGCGGCGGCGCTCCGCCCGCTCCTTGGGGTCCTTGACCAGGTCGATGAGCAGCGCCGACGTCTCGGCGGCTGCTTCCGAGTCGCCGCCCGCCCGCTGCAGCTTGAGCGTCTTCTCGAGCAGCCCGACCTGCTCCTCCGACGGCGCCGCCGACGCCTTGTGCGCGTCGTTGTAGGCCTTGAGCGCCTGCGCCTCGTCGTCGAGCTCGACGTACAGATCGCCGAGCTGCTCGAGGGTCTGCGCGCGCTCGGCGCGGTCGGTCGACTCGTCGGCCAGCCGCCGCAGGTAGCTGGCCGCCTTCTCACGCTCGCCGCGCTCGAGCGCCAGGTCGGCCAGCGCCCGCAGCGAGGGCCGGTGGCCGCTGCGGAGCCCGATCGCCGCCTCGTAGAGCTCGATGGCGCGCTCGGGGCGGCGCAGCTTGGTCTCAGCTTGCGCGGCGTGCGCCAGCGCGTCGGCCACCTCGTCGGGGTAGGTGGCGGCGTCGGGGTGGTCGGCCAGCGCGCCGAGGTGCATGGCCGCCTCGCGCCACTTGCCGGCGCGGAAGCGGTTCTCGCCCATCGACAGCTTGGTGAGCAGCTGCCCGGGCCCCATCTTGTCGGCCTCGATCAGCTGCCGGTAGGCCTCGTCCAGCTTCCCGGTCTTCTCGTGCACCTCGGCGAGGCGCTGGAACAGCTTGGCCGCTTGCTGGGGCTGGTTGCGGAGCCGCCGCACCGCCTCGGTGAGGCGCTTCTCGGCCTGCTCCCACTGGCCTTCCTTGTAATAGATGTCGGCGATCTCCAGGATGGCCGGGAGGTGGTCGGGGACCAGGCTCAGCGCCTCGTCGAGGTGGCGCTGCGCCTCCGCCGCGTCGCCCGCGCCCTCCCAGGCCACGCGCGCCAGATCGCTGAGCACCGCCGCGCGGGCGTTGAGATCGCTGGTGATCTCCAGCTGCCGCGCCAGCACCCGCCGCGCCTCGTCCCAGTTCGCCTCGGCGGAGAGGACGGCGGCCAGCGCGTGCAGCGCCTCGGCGTTGTCCGGATCTTCGCGCAGGGCGGCCTCGAAGGCGTCGCGCGCCTTGGCCGGGTCGGAGAGCTGCTCGCGGTAGACGCGTCCGGCGTCGAGCAGCGCCTCCACCGCCTCCGGCTTGCCGGAGAGCGCCTTGGCCTCGCGCATGCGCACCGCCGAGTAGGCGGCGAAGTCGTTGGCCTTGAGGTGGAGCCGGGCCAGCGCGCCGAGCGCCGCCGGGTTGTCGGGCGCGGCCTGCAGGGCGGCCTCGACCTCCTTGCGGGCGGCCACCGGGTCGTTGAGATCGTCGAGCTTGAGGAGCGACAGCTCCAGGTTCAGCTCGGAGATCCGTCCCATGTTGGGGCCAGAGCCGCCCTTGCGCGACTTCTCCAGATCGATCCGCTGCGTGAGGACGCGGGACGCCTCGTGCGCCAGCCCCGCCCGCCGGAGGTTGCGCAGCAGCACGGCCAGCAGATCGTCGTCGGCGATCGCCTCGGCGCCGAGATCGCGCAACGCGCCCGCGGCCGCCTCCGGGTTGTTGAGGCGGTCCTGCAGGATCTTCACCCGCCGGCGGACGAGGTCGATCTTCTCCGGCCCCTTGGCGAGCGCCGCCCGCCGCTGCAGGATCTCCTGCAGGTCGTCGTTGCGGCCGGCCGCCTCGTGCAGGCGGTCGAGCGCCTCCAGCGCCTGCGCGTCGTCGGGGATCTCGGCCAGCACCGACTCGTAGGCCTCGCTGGCGCGGTCGGGGAGGCCGAGCTCCTTCTCGTAGACAGCCGCCACCTCGAGGCGCAGCGCGCGCGCCTTGTCCTTTTCGGATGTCAGATCGGCGCGGGCCTGCAGGCTCTCCACCACCTTGTTCCAGAGTCCCACGCGCGAGTAGAGCCGGGCCAGCGCCTCGTGGGCCGCCAGCGTCTCTTCGACCGGCGGCGGATCGGCGGAGCCGCGCTCCTCGTCGGACGACTCGCGCAGGAGGCGCTCGAGCGTGTCGATCGCCTCGTACGGGCGTTCGAGCCGCTCCTCGTAGAGGCCGGCCAGCTCGCGGAGGCGGGCCCGCCGCTCGGGCCCCTGCGGCAGCGACTCCGTCGGGCTCCCCGTGCGCTGCTCGAGGATGTTGGCCAGGTCCTCCCAGCGCTGCCCGTCGCGGCAGATCTCCTCGACGCGCTTGATCGCCACCGGATCGTCCGAGCGCAGGCGGAGGATCGCCCGGTAGAGCTCCTCGGCGCGGTCCATCTGCCCCAGGCGCTCGCGCACGCGCGCGGCGTCGTGGTGCAAGGTGACCGCCGTCTCGATGGGCCCGAACTCGTCGATGGCCCGGAGGTAGATCTCCGCCACCCGCTCCCACTTGTCGTACTGCTCGCCGAGGCGCTCGAGCTCGGCGCGCACCTCGACGTCGGTGATGTCCAGCCGGAAGGCGCGCTCGAGCGCGTCGAGCGCGCGTTCGACGTCGTGCTGCCCCTTCTCCCAGACCTCGGCGATCTTTCGCAGGTAGACCCAGCGATCGTCGGCGTCCTCGGCCGGCAGCGACTCGTAGGCGGCGGCCAGCTCCTCCCAGGGCGTGTCGTAGGGCTGCTCGTCGTCGTCGGCGTGAGTCAGCGGCGGCGGCGAGGGGGGGCGGGCCACCAGCTCCTCGTCGCCGAGCTCCTCTTCCTCGAGCAGCTCCTCGTCGCCGATCTCCTCGATGGCGTCGTCGTCGAAGTCGGCCTCCGCCGTCACCGGCGGCGGCGTCGCCATCCCTTCGACGGCATGGGCGGGCGGCGCGGAGGTGAGCACCGTTTCCCCGCCGGACGGGCTCGACTCGTTTGCCTCTTCGGCCGCCTCGACGTCGACGTCGAGGTCGACCTCTTCGGAGACGACGTCCAGCGCGCTGCCGTCGCTCTCGTCTCCTCCTTCGTCGCTTCGGGCCTCCACCTCCTCGTCGGCGCTCGCCGACTCGGCCTCGGAGACGCCGTTCGTCCCGCCGGCGGCGTGCCTGTCCGCCTCCGCCAGCTCGTCGGCCGTCGGGGCCGGGAGCTCCTTGTCGCGGTAGCGGCCGATGCTGGTGGCCAGGCGCCAGAGATGTCCGACGACCTCCTCGTCGTCGGGCGCCAGCCGGAAGGCGTTCAAGTACGCCCGAAACGCGCGTACCAGATCCTTGACCTCGTACTCGACGAGGTGAGCCGCGCTGCGCGCGACCGCCAGCTTCTCCGGCAGCTCGTCGGCCAGGGCGAACAGCTGTCCCTGGACCTTGATCGCCTCTTCCCAGCGCCCGGTCACCCGGGAGAGGCGCAGGATCTCCTCCTGCGTCTTCGGATTGCGCGGCTCGATGGCGAAGCTCCGCAGCGTCTCGTCGAGCGCCGCCGCGGGATCGCCCATGCGCTTCTCGCGCACCTCGGCCCGCAGGCGCAGAAGCTCGACGCGCTCCTCGGTCTCCGTGCGGGCGCGGGCCACCTGGGCGTAGACGTCGAGCAGGCGCTTCCAATCTCCGGTCTTCTCGGCGAGCCGCTCGAGGTTGTGCAAGAGCTCGTCGCCGGCCGGGTCGGCCGGCAGCGCGTCGATCAGCGTCTGGAAGGCGCGGGGAGCGTCGTTCAGCTTCTCCTCGCAGATGAGGGCGATCTTGAGCGACGCCGCCAGCTGCTCGAACGGCTCGGTGGCCCGCTCGCGCGCCCCCTCGTAGATCTGAATCAGCTCGTCGTAGAGGCCGTGGCGCTCGGCGGCCTGATCGACCACCTGCAGGTTGTCGGCCGAGGGGTTCTCGAGGTAAGCGCGCCGATACCACTCGAACCCGCGCGCCGGCTCGTCGAGGTGCGTCTCGTAGATCTCGGCGATTTGTAACAGCAGCTTGCGCCGCGCCTCCGACTCCTGCGTCCGTTCGAGCAGCTTCTCGTCGGCGTAGGCCAGCCGCTGGTAGTTGCCGGTCTTGGCGTAGAGACCGGCCACCGCCTCCAGCGCGACCAGATCCTCGGGGTCGATCTCCAGGACGCGCTCGTAGATGGCGATCGCCTTGCGGTCGTCGCCCAGCTTGTCGCGCACCAGCGCCGCCAGCTCCATCGAGCGGCGCACCCGTTCGGCGCGGTCGTCGGTGAGGCCCAGCTGCCGCTCGGCGATCTTGACCACCTTGGCCCAGTCGTCGTCCTGCTCGTAGTAGCGGCGCAGGCGCGCGTGCGCCTCGGCGTTCCGCGGATCGATCTCCGCGATGAGGCGCTCGAGCGCCTCGGCGGCGGCGTCGACGTCGCGCAGCTTCTCGTCGAAGATCTGCGCGCGCTGCAGCACCAGCTCGACGGCGCGCCCCGGCTCGGTGCAGAGCGGCGCCTGGCGATCGAGGATGCGCACCAGCATCGCCCAGTCCTGCTCGGCGGTGTAGAGCCGGGACAGCGCCTCCAGCGCCTCGGCGTCGGTGGGCAGGAGGTCCGACAGCTGCTCCCAGGCCTTGCGGGCGCGGTGGATGTCCCGCACCGACCCCTCGACGAGCCGCGCCAGGTGGCGCAGGTATTCGGCCTGCGCGGCGGGATCGGCGACCACGCGCTCGACCTCCATGTCGAGCACGCGCGCCAGATCCTCGTGACGCCCCAGCGCGCTGTAGATCTGCTCCAGACCGGCCAGCGCCTTGGCGTCGTCGGGGTCGAGCCGCACCACCTCCTCGAGCCGCGTCGCCGCCCCGGTCGGATCCTGCAGCTTGCTGTAGAGGATCTCCGCGATCCGCCGGTAGAGCTGCAGCTTCTCGTCGGGGTTGGCGGCGTGCTTGGCGTGCAGGTCGAGCACCCGCACCAGATCGGCCGGCTGCCCGGCGCGCTCCAGGATCCGCTCGAGGCGGCCGAGCGTGTCGCGGTCGCCCGGGACGGCCTGCAGGATCTCGCTGGCCGCCCACTGCCCCTGCACGAGGTCGCCGGTCCGCTCGTCGTAGATGACCAGCACGCGGCGCAGGAGGCCCACGCGCTCCTGCTTCGAGGTGGTGAGCTCGATCTGCTCGCGCAGCGCGTTCGCCAGGCCGGCGAAGTCCCCCTCGCGTTCGTAGATCTCCACCAGCGCGCGCATGGAGACCGCGTCGTGCGGGTCGCCGCGCAGGATCTCGCGATAGACGTCGATGGCGCGCTTGGCGTTCCCCAGCTTCTCGCGGTGCAGCTGCGCCACCCGGCGCAGGATGTCCATCCGCGCCGCCGGATCGGTCTGCGCCGCCGCCTCGCGCTCGAGCAGGGCCGCCAGCCGGTCCCAGCTCTTGGCCTTGAGCAGGATCCGGCGCTGCGCCTCGCGCCCCCGCCCGTAGGTGGGGGCGATCTCCTCGGCGCGCTGCCAGGCGACGAGCGCCCGCTCCGGATCGCCGAGCTGCTTCTCGGTGACCGCCGCGATCTCCTCGAGCCGCGGCAGGAGCTCCTCGGTGGTGGCGCCCGCCGTGCGCGCCCGTTCGTAGGAGAACTCGAGCAGGTCCGCCAGCGCCGCCCAGTCCCCCTTCTCGCGGAAGTGCTCGGCGTAGGCGCCGAGCGCGATCTGGTTCTCGGGCTCGATCTCCAGCACCGCGTGCAGGTAGACCGCCGCCTGGTCGGCGTCGCCCAGGCGATCGCGGTAGAGCGCCGCCAGCTCGAGCATGATGCGGGCGCGCGTCCCCGGGTCGGCCACCGCTCCCAGCTGCCGCTCGCGCAGCTCCGCCAGCTTGGCGTAGTCGTGCCCGTGCAGGTAGAGCTCGACCAGCTTCTCCGAGGCCGGGCCGCCCGGCGGCTCGATGAGCGAGATCTCGTTGTAGATCCGCTGCGCCTCGGCCCGATCGCCGAGCTCCCCCTCGGCGAGCTGCGCGCGCTTGTAGAGGAAGTCGACCCGCTCGGACTCGGCGCCGGTGGCCTGGACCCGCTCGCGGTAGTAGCGATCGAGCTCCTGGAACCGGCGTGCGTCGTAGTAGACGCGCTCGAGCAGCTCGGACGACTCGGTGTGGCCGGGGACGGCCGCGAGCGCCTTGCGCAGCGAGGCGATGGCGTTTTCGGTGTCGCCGGCCTCCTGCCGCCGCCGCCCGACCTGGAAATAGATCGCCGCGGCGCGCTCGATGCCGTCGGCCGTGATCCAGTTGGGGTTGGCGTAGACGGCGGCCAGGTGCTCCAGCGTCTTCTCGTCGCGCGGGCGGATGCGGACCGCCTCCGAGAGCCGCTGCGCCGCCGCATCCAGCTCCTCCAGCTTCTCGGAGAGCACGCGGCCGAGGCCGACCAGCAGATCGGCGCGGCGGCGGGCGTCGGTCGTCCCTTCCAGCTCCAGCTCGTAGAGCCGGACGACCGCCCGGTAGTCGCCGAGCGCCCGGTAGATCTTCCGGGCCGACTCGATCGACTTGAGGTGCTCCGGCGCCAGCTTCCCCTGCCGCTGGGGGTTGCGCACCGCGCGCTCCAGCTTGGCGAAGTGGTTGAGAAAGAGCTGGCCCATCTCCGCTTCCAGCTCGGCGATGCGAGCGGGATCGCGGGTCCGCGCCACGGCGGCCGCCTCCATCTCCAGCATCGTCATGTAGTCGGCGGTCCGGCCCTGCTCGCGGTAGATGTCCTTGAGGCGGGCGGCGGCGCGGATGTGGCCGGGGTCGCGGTCGACGGCGTTGACCAGGTCGGCCTCGGCCCCTTCGGCGTCGCCCAGCTGGTCGATGCGCAGCTCGGCGGCCAGGTAGAAGAGCTCGCCGGCCTTGGCGTTGTCCTCGATCGCCTGGGCGCGCGTCTCGTAGAGCGTGACCAGCCGGTCGTGTTTTTGCGCCTGACGATACGCCTTCCGAAGCGCGACGAACGCCTCGGTATCGGCGGGATTCTTCTGCAGGGCTGCTTCGTATTCGCGGACGGTGGGCATGCGCGAGGTTCCCTACGGCGAAAAGCGGCGAAGCGGGACCGGCGAAGCGACGGTGCCGGCGTTCTAGAGCAGGCGCACACCCTAGCACGGGTGCCAATCCGAAACCAAGCGCCCGAAAAGGGGCCAACCGGTCGATTCGAATGGCGTTTGCGGCAGTTGCCGCGCTGGGCCGTCCGGCGGTCGGCTCTACATACTGAGGGTACAGGTTCCCGCACCGCCGTCCGGGTTGGGCGAGCAGGTGTAGCCGCCGGCGCAGTCCGCGGGTTGCGTGCAGCCCGTGTTGCAGGCGGCCGCGGCGCATGCGAACGGCGTGCAGTCGGTCATGGACGTCGGCGCGCAGTGGCCGGCGCCGTCGCAGGTCGAGGCGCCCGCGAGCGTCGCCGCTCCGGCCTTGCAGCCGGCCGGCGCGCACGACGTCCCCGCGGCGTAGTCCGCGCAGTGGCCGGCGCCGTCGCAGAGGCCGCTGGTCCCGCAGCTCGCGGCGCCCTGGTCCGCGCAGAGGCCGGCGGGATCGGGGCCGGCCGCGGCCGCCGCGCAGCTCCCCGCCTTGCCGGTGACGTTGCAGGCCTGGCAGCTGCCGCACGGGCCGCTGCCGCAGCAGACGCCGTCCGTGCACATCGTGCTCAGGCATTGCGCACCCGAGGTGCATGCGGCGCCGAGCGGCTTGAGGTTGGTGCAGTTGCCTCCCTGGCAGGTATCGCCGGCGATGCACTGGTCGTCGTTGCCGCAGGTGGTGAGGCACTGGCTGTTGCCGCCGCAGACGTAGGCACCGCAGCTCATCGACGGCTGGACGCAGCTGCCGTTGCCGTCGCACGCCCCCACGGGCATGTCGGTCGAGCCGCTGCAGATGGCGCTGCCGCAGCTGGTGCCGACCGCCGCCTTTGCGCACTGGCCGTTGCCATCGCAGGTTCCCGTGTCGCCGCAAGTGCCGTTGGCGGCGCAGAGGCCGTGCGGCTCCATCGCGTTGCCGGCAACGTTGGTACAGGTACCGGCGTTACCCGAGACGTTGCAGGCCTGGCAGGTCGGGCAGCTCGCGCCGCCGCAGCAGACACCGTCGACACAGTTGCCGCTGCCGCACTCGCCGCCGCCGCCGCACAGCTGGCCTTGCCGCTTGAGGCCACAGGAGCCGGCGTTGCAGAAGTTTCCGGGGGCGCAATCGGCGTTGCTGCTGCAGACGGCCACACAGGCCGTTGCCGTGGCGGCGTTGCAGGCGAATGGCGCGCACGACTGCATCGCCGCCGGCTTGCAAGTTCCGTTGCCGTCGCACGTGCGGGCCAGCGTGTCGGTCGTCGCGCCGGTCGGACAGGAAGGGCCCGCGCACTGGGTGCTCGCGCCGTAGAGCGCGCAGGCGCCGGCGCCGTCGCAGAAGCCGGTCGTGCCGCAGCTGGCGGCCCCCTGGTCCTGGCACGTCCCGGTCGGGTCGGTCCCGCCCGCCGGCACCGGCTTGCAGCTCCCGGCGCTGTTGTTGAGGGCGCAGGAGAGACAGGTCCCCGTACAGCCGGTCGCGCAGCAGACGCCCTGGGCGCAGATGGTGCTGCCGCACTCGCCCCCGGCCGAGCAGATCGCGCCGTTGGGTTTGAGCCCGCACGATCCGTTGATGCAGCTGGCGGGGGCCGCGCAGTCGGCGTCGTTCGCGCACGTCGCTTTGCAGGCGTTGGTTTCGCAGGCGAACGGGAAGCACGAGGTCGGCGCCGGGACGACGCAGGTGCCGGCGCCGTCGCACGACCCGCCGGCGGTGAAGGTGGTCCCGCTCGCGGCGCAGCTGGCGTTCGCGCACGAGGTCCCCTGCGGGTACTTCTCGCAGGCGCCCGCCTGGCACTTGCCGTCGGTGGCGCAACTGGTGCCGCCGTGGTCGGCGCACGAGCCCGCCGGATCGGGGCCGGAGACGACGGCGGTGCACTGGCCCATCGTCCCCGTGATGGCGCACGACTGACAGGCGCCCGCACAAGCGGTCGCGCAGCAGACCCCCTCGGCGCAGATGGTCGACTGGCACTCGCTGCCGGCCGAGCAGAAGGCGCCGAGCGGCTTCTTCCCGCAGGAAGTGCCGGTGCAGACGTTGCCGGTCGAGCAGGCGGTGCTGTCGGCGCAGACGATGAAGCAGCGCGGGCCGTTGCAGACGAAGGGGGCGCAGGTGAGCTCTTCGGGGGTGCGGCAGCTCCCGGTGGCGTCGCAGAGCGAGGTGGGGGTGTAAATACCGCCGCTGCAGCTCTCCGGCGCGCACTCGGTCCCGGTCGGGTACTTGTGACAGCTTCCGGCGCCGTCGCAGGTGCCGTCCGTGCCGCAAGAGGCGGCGTGCTGGTCGGCGCACGTTTGGCGCGGGTCGGCGGCGCCCGCCGGGCTGGGCGCGCAGGTCCCGAGCGACGTCGACAGCGCGCAGCTGTGGCAAGCGCCGGCGCAGGCCGAGTTGCAGCAGACGCCGTCGACGCAGAAGCTGGAGGCGCACTCCGTGCCCGCCGAGCAGGGCTGTCCGTTGGCCTTGGGGCCGCAGCTCCCGCCAACGCACTTGTGGCCGGGCACGCAGTCAGTGTCACTGCCGCAGTGGTTGATGCAGGCGGTGCCGGCGCACTGATAGGTGCCGCAGCTCTGCACCCCTTGCGCGCGGCAGGTGCCGAGCCCGTCGCAGGTTCCGGCGGTGTTCTCGACGTTCCCGCTGCAGCTTGGCGCGGTGCAGACCGTCTCGGCCGCGTACCTCGCGCAGCCGCCGAGGCCGTCGCAGCTCCCCGTCAGCCCGCAGGTCGAGCGGTCGGTGGCCGCGCAGATCTGGTGCGGGTCGAGCGCCCCCTGCGGCGTCGGCCAGCAGGTCCCCACGCGACCGCTCTGGTTGCAGCTGACGCAGGCGCCGGCGCAGGCGGTGTTGCAGCAGATCCCGTCGGCGCAGAAATTGGACGCGCAGTCCGAGCCCTTGTTGCAGGACCCTCCGATCGGTTTTTCCCCGCAGCTCCCGGCCACGCACTTGACCGTGGGGATGCAGTCGGCGTCCGAGTTGCAAGTCTCGACACAGGCGTTCGTCTGCCCGTCGCAGTTGAAGGGGGCGCAGATCTGCGCGGGGCCCGCGGCGCAGGTGCCGGCCCCGTCGCAGTAGCGGCGCCCGCCGACCGAAGCGCCGTCGCAGGTCCCCCCCTGGCAGACGGTCCCCTTGGGATAGCTCCGGCACCCGCCCTGGCCGTCGCAGGTGCCGTCGAGGCCGCAGGTCGAGACCGAGCTCGCCGAGCAGACGTCGGGCGTGCGGGGCGCGCCGCCGGCGGCCACGAAGGCGCAGACACCGGGCGCCGAGGGGGTGTTGCAGGACTTGCAGGTCTCCTGGCAGGCGCTCTCGCAGCAGACACCGTCGACGCAAAAACCGCTGCCGCACTCGGCGTCGCAGCCGCAAGCGGCGCCGTTCGCCCGGTGGCCGGCGTCGCTGCAGGCCCCGCCGTCACGTCCCCCGTCGGGCTTGTTGCCGCCGCCCCCGCTCGGGCCGTGGCAACCGGCGATCATCAGCGCCGCCGTCAGCGCGGCCAGGAGGCGTGCGGCCCGGTTTATTCGCTCCGCCTGAAGCTCGATCGGGCGCCCGCAGACAAGCTCCTGAAATCGCCGCACCGCCCCCGGACCATATCCCATCACCCTCCAGGATGGGGCGTCGCTAGTGGTAGAGGAAGACGATCTCCACGCGGTTGTTCTTGGCGCGTCCGGAGGCCGACCTGTTGTCGACGAACGGATCCTCGCCGCCGAGACCGCTGACCATGAGGCGCTTGGTCTCGACGCCCCGCTCGACGAGCGCGGTGTACACCGCCTGCGCGCGCGCCGCCGAGATCGCCATCAGCTCGCCCGACTTGCCGCGGTTGTCGGTGTAGCCGACCACCTGGACCGGATAGCTCGGGTACTTCTTGAGCAGGTTGGCCACCGCGTCGAGCGTCATGTCGTGCCCGGGCGCGATGTTCGGATCGCGCCGGCTGAACATCTCGGGGAGGACGATCACCAGTCGTTGCAGATCACCGTGCGGGTCGATGCGGACCTTGGCGCCCGGGATGCCGGGGGCGTCGCGGGCGAGCGCCTCGTTGCGCGCCTTGTTCTGGCTCGACTCCTCGGCCTTCTCGTAGAGCGGCTTGGCGGCGGCGGCGGCCTGATCGGCGCTCTTCTTGGCGTCGTCGGCGGAGGTCTGCGCGGTCGCGTAGTCGCCCTGCTTGAGCGCCGCCTCGGCCTTGGCCAGAAGATCGCCCGCCGCCGCGTAGTCCTGCGCGGCGTAGTGCATCGCTTCCACGGTGTCCGCCGTGCGCAGGGCCAGCTGCGCCGCCCCGATCTTCTGCTCGGAGGCGAGCTGCTGCGACAGCCGTTCCTGCTCGACCTTCGCCTTCTGCTGCTCGCTCGACATCTCCTGCGACAGGCGCTGCTTGTCGGCCTCGGCGCTCTTGCGCCCGTCGACCAGCTTCTGCAGGAGCGCCACCTTCTCCTGCTCGCTCGCCAGATCCTTGCCAAGCCCGGCCAGCTCCTCCTCGGCCTGACCCTGCTGCCCGGAGAGCGACTGGATCTCCGCCTTGAGCTGATCCTGATCGTAGAGCGCGATGGCCGTCTTCAGCTTGATCTGCGCCATGAGCGCGTTGGTGCGCGACTCGTCGAGGTCGTTCGATTGCCAGTTGTCGTGGGCGGCCGCCTGGCGCCGGTCGGCCTCGGCCATCAGGTCGGGCGCGCGCTTGGCCACCTCGGGGAGCTTGCCCTGGTTGGTGGCGCGCAGGGTCTCGAGCGCCTGCAGCTCGCGCGGCTTGGGCGGCGTCGCGCATCCCACGCCCACCGCGAGCAGCGCCCCGGCGATGGCGACCAAAGTGACTCGACTGACGACTCGCCTCACTGGGCCGCCTTCTCCAGCGACTTCTTCTTGTCGGTGGTCTCTTGCAGCTGCTTGCGGGTGTGGGCGATCTTCTCTTTGGTCAGCTTGAGGGCCGCCTCGCGCCTCTGCTCCTGATCGCGCAGCTTGGAGACCGTGATCTGGGCCCGAATCAGATCCTCTTGCTTGAGGGCCCGATCGAGCACCTCGCGCACCTGATCGTACTCGTGCTTGGCGCGCAGACCCCAGGCCTCGTCGAGCCAGGACTTGAGCCGCGCGATCTCGTCGGTGACTGCCTTGAGCTCATCGAGCCGCTCCAGATCGGCGACCGACGCCTTCTGGGTGTCGATCTGGCGCTGCAGATCGTCCTCTTCACCGGCGCGCGCCGAGCCGCTGCCGAGAGGACCCAATAAACCGCAACCGATCGCCAACACCCCAAAAAATCGTCTCGCGCGCGTCATCAAATGCAATGGCCTCCGCGGTCCTGGTATGTCCGACTGTGTCGACGGATCTCTCGGACGACCTTAAGCCTCAGGTTGTTGAAGTTCAAGAGGTCCTCGCCAGCTTCGTCGACCTTGGACCTTTGGACGTTGGACCCGCTCGACCTGCGGACCGAGCTCACCGGCTGCGGCCGGGCGGGGGGTGAAACATCCGGTGGACCGCCCAGTCGACGCTCAGCGAGAAGAGGACGCCCGTGGCGGCGCCGAGGACGTCCCAGGTGAGGTCCCGCCAGGAGGCGTCGCCGTGCCCGTCGAGGTCCCACAGCTCCTTGGCCACGCCGGCGCCCACCGCCAGCGCACCGCCCGTCGCGGCCCGCGCCGGGCGACTCTCGGTCAGCATCGAGGCGTTCGCGTAGCCGATCACAGCCAGCGAGCCGGCGGCCGAAAAATGCAGCAGCTTGTCCCGCCCGAACCAGGGATCGGGCTCGCCGGCGCCGGCGCGGGCCAGCGGCGCCGAGGTCAGCGTGACGGCCAGGGCGAGCGCCGGCAGGATCGAACGCCCACGTCGCGCCGTCGCCACGGGGTTCATGTTGACATGGTAGGATGGCGCCGTGGAGAACGTCATCGAGGTTCGCTACGCCGGCGTGGTCGTGGGGCGCTCCACCAAGGTGCGCGACTGGGGCGCGTCCGGGGCGTTCATCGGGTTCGCCGAGCCCTTGCCGGCCGGAACCTCGCTGGTGCTGAGAGGCGATGGGATCGATCAGCCGGCGCGTGTCGTCGAGGTGATCGAGTCCGCCGATCCGGCGGTCGCCGGGATGCAGGTGACGTTCGCCGGCGCCGCGGAAGCGCCGCGCCCCGCGCCGACGCCCGCCGCAGCCAAACCGGCGTCGCCGGCCGTTCCGGCCGTAGCGACCGCCGCGCCGCCGGCCGCGGTCGCCGAGGCCGCGCCCGTCGAGATCGAGGGGGGGGCGTCGTCCGCCGCCGTGGCGAGCGAGACCTCCGGGCTCGCGTCGGGCGAGCAGGGCGAAGGGCAGGGCGAGCCAGGCCAGCCTGGGCCGGGTGGCGGTAAGCGCCGCCGCCGCCGCCGGTGATCCGGCCGCCGCGCCTCCGGCCGGGCAGCGCCGTCCGGATCGTCGCGCCGTCGGGGCCCGTTCCCCGCGAGGCGTTCCTGTCCGGCGTGGAGCTGCTGCGCGAGCGCTACGAAGTTCGCTACGACGAGGGGGCGATTTTCGCGCGGGAAGGTTTCCTGGCCGGCCCCGACGAGCAACGGCTGGCGGCGCTGCTGGCGGCGCTGGCCGAGCCCGACGCGGAGGCCCTCGTCGTCGCCCGTGGCGGGTACGGCCTCCTGCGCCTGCTCCCGTTCTTGCCGCCGTCGCTGTTCACGACGCGGCCGCGTCCCATCGTCGGGTTCTCCGACGGGACGGCGCTGCTGGCCGCCGCGGCGCGGGCGGGCGTGGCGTCGATCCACGGGCCGGTCGTCACGCAGCTCGCGGGCCTCTCGACCGACGATCGGAAGGCGCTCTTTCAGTCTCTCGAGGTCCCCGGTCCGGCTCTGCTGCTGGACGGCCTCGAAGAGATCATCCCCGGGCGCGTCCGGGGGCCGCTCCTGGGCGGCAACCTCGAGCTCTTCTCCCGCCTGGTGGGGACGCCGTACCTGCCTGATCTCTCGGGCGCCATCCTCTTTCTCGAGGACATCGGCGAGCGCCCCTACCGGATCGATCGGCTGGTCACCCACCTCGATCTGGCGGGCGTGTTCGGCGCCGTGTCGGCGGTGGTGCTGGGCGACTTCTCGAGCTGCCGCGAGCCCGCGGTGACGCGCGCCGAGTCGCCCACCGCCGAGGAGGTGCTGCTCGAGCGCCTCGGCCGGCTGCCGATTCCGGTCGTCCGCGGTGGCGCCTTCGGGCACGGCACCCGCAACCGTCCGCTTCCCTACGGCGCGCTCGCCGAGCTCGACACGCCCGGCGGAACGCTGGTGACGATCGAGGGCGCGGTCAGCTAGATCGCGCCGGCCCCGAAGCGCGGCGGACCGCTGACGCCAGGTGGTGGGAAGCTGACGCCGCGCCAGGTTTTCGCAGCCCAAGACGCCTCGACCGCCGGATCTCCGGCGCCATCGGGCTGGCACGGCGGTTGTAGTGCTGAGCGGGCATGAAGATGCGCTCATCGATCGTCGCTGCGGGCGCGGCGGCCTTCATCCTGGCCCTGTCGCCCGGGGCGCGCGCCCAGGACGAAGCGTGGGCTCCCGGGATCTCGATCGACGGGTATATCGCGCCCGTGTGGGACGCGGCGGTCACGAACGTCACCAACCCTCAGTCCCAGAATCGGTTGCGGGGTCTGGTCGGTCTCTCGGCGCTGGCGAACTTCGGGCCCTGCGCGGCGGGCGGCGTCGTCGAGGGCTTCCCGGGGGTGCTGGGGAACGGCCGGCTGACGGTCGGCGCCGTGGCCGGCTGGCAGCCCCGGGTCGGCACGCACTGGTTTCAAGTGCTGGGCGAGGCGGGCGCCGAGCGCTTCACGGACGTCGGCGGCGATCTCTTCTCCACCACGACGCCGCACGAGATCTGGCTCAGCTACCTGGGCGCGCGGATCGGGGTGAGCGAGACGTTCGGCCGGGGCGGGCACTTCGTCCTCGGCGGGTGGTTATTCGTGCGCAAGGACCTCGACGAGGCGACGGCCACGAACAACGGGGCCGGCCTCTTCAGCAGCGGACCTGCGACCGACTACCGGGTCGGCGGCACCTCCGCGGGGGCCACGCTGCGGTTCGGCTTCCGCTTCGACCGACGCCGACCCGCCGGCGACGACCAGCCACCGGAGGTCGCGGTGGCCGCGAACTAGCTGATCAGGCCGCCCGACGGCATCGGCTCGGGCTCTTCGATCTTTCCGAAGCGCTCTTCATAGCGGCGGACGTTGTGCTCGAGCGCGCGCAGGAGGCGCTTGGTGTGGCGGGGCGAAGAGATGACCCGGGCGCGCACACGCGCGCGCGGCGCCGACGGCTGAATGTAGGCGAAGTCGAGGACGAACTCGTTGTCGTTGTGATTGATGAGGACGAGGTTCGAGTACGACCCCTGCGCCACCGCGTCGTCCACGTCGATCTGCATCTGCGGGACGCCGGTGTCGGCAGGAGCGCCCGGAACGCCTTTGGGATTGTCGGCCATGCGTACGGTATACAACGGGCGCCTCGCACCGGGCTAAGATGTCCACCGTGCCTCCCCGGATCATCGGCATCGACCTCGGCGCGCGCCGGATCGGCGTGGCGCTGACGGACGAGCTCGGGCTGACGGCGCAACCCCTGGCCACGATCGCGCGGCGCGGGGGGAAGCGCGACCTCGACGCCATTCGAGATCTGGTGCGCGCCCACGGGGCCGGGCGCGTGGTGCTGGGGCTGCCATTGTCGCCCGAGGGGGAGCGCGGGCCGGCCGCGAAGAGCGCGGAGGCGTTCGCCGAGCGGTTGCGCGCGGCGATTGACGTCCCGGTCGAGCTCTGCGACGAGAGCTTCAGCACGGTCGAGGCCGAGGAGGTCCTCCTGGCCGCCGATCTCTCGCGCGCGCGACGGCGCCAGGTGGTGGACAAGCTGGCGGCGGCGATCATCCTGCGCCGCTGGCTGGACGCGCAGGCCGCGGGAGGCAAACAGACTGCATGAAGACCGCCATGAAACGCGCCCTCGTCGTCTTCGCCGTCACCACCGCGCTGGGCGTGATCGCGCTGGCGGTGGTCGTCCGCACCGCCTGGCGCTACGGCGACCGCCCGGGCGGCACCGCGCAGGGCAAGGTGGAGATCGAGATCCCCAACGGCGCCGGCGCCGGCGAGGTCGCCGCGCGGCTGGCCCAGGCGGGCCTCATCGGCAACCCGGCCATCTTCCGCCTCTACGCCGGCCAGCGGGGGGTCGCGGGGCGGTTCAAGGCCGGTCGCTACGAGATCACGGCGCCGGCGACGCCGCGGCAGATCCTGGACACCTTGGTCAAAGGTTCGGCCGACGAGCTGGTGACCGTCGTCGTCCCCGAGGGGAAGAACCTGGTCGAGGTGGCCGAGATCCTCGATGCGGCCGGCGTCTCCAACAAGGCGGCGCTGGTGGCCAAGGCGACCGATCCGGCGTTCGCCGCCGAGCTGGGCCTCCCGGGGACGACGCTGGAGGGATACCTCTTCCCCGACACCTACCGGCTGCGGCCGCACACCCCGCCGGCGCGCGCGCTCATCTCGATGGTGCGGCGCCACCGCCAGGTGTTCGCCGAGCTCAAAACGGCGCACGCCAAGACGGTCGCCGACCTGAAGAAGACGCTCGGCTTCGACGACGCCAAGATCGTCACGCTCGCCTCGATCGTCGAGAAAGAGACGGGGCGCGCCGAGGAGCGGCCGCGCATCGCGCAGGTGTTCATCAACCGCCTGCGCATGCCGACCTTCGTGCCGAAGCTCTTGCAGACCGATCCGACCATCATCTACGGCTGCACGGTGGCCACGCCGCGCTCCAACGCTTGCCTCAAGTGGGACGGGCGCATTCGCCGCATCCAGCTCGAAGATCATGACAACCAGTACAACACCTACACGCACGAGGGGCTGCCGCCGGGGCCGATCTCCAACCCCGGGCGGGCGGCGCTGGAGGCGGTGATGGCGCCCGACCACACCGCGTTCCTCTACTTCGTGGCCAAGAACGACGGCACGCACTACTTCTCCAAGACCGTCGCCGAGCACAACGCCGCGGTGGTCAAGTACCAGCGCGGCGGCAAGCCGCTCACTCAATGACCCCCGACCCCGAGATCGCGGTCGAGAACCTGGGGAAGACGTTCGAGGCGCCGGCCGGGCTGCGCGACATGCTGCGCGGGCGGCTGTTCGGCCCGCCGGTGACGGCGCTCCGCGACGTTTCGTTCACCGTCCGGCCCGGCGAGATCGTCTGCGTGATGGGCCCGAACGGCGCTGGCAAGTCGACCCTGGTGCGCATCCTGGGCGGCCTGCTCCTGCCGTCGTCGGGCCGGGCGCGGGTGGCGGGCATCGACGCGGGGGCGGGGACGTCGGAGTTCCGGCGGCGCGTGTCGTTCGTCGTCGGCGACGA
>Ga0134128_10003129_pt1 | contig 20258 bp, 23 predicted proteins | sample KB31754_FD_96462 | JGI IMG/M metagenome (GOLD analysis project Ga0134128, IMG submission 96462) | Terrestrial soil microbial communities with excess Nitrogen fertilizer from Kellogg Biological Station, Michigan, USA - KB3-175-4 | ecosystem: Environmental > Terrestrial > Soil > Unclassified ...
AGTCGGGACGCCGGAGATGGCACCGCTTGTTCGGTTGATGGAGAGGCCCTGCGGCAGTCCGCTGGCGGCCCACGTATAGGGGGTGCCTCCACCGATCCCCTGCACCGACGCGCTGTAGGGCACGTCCACCTCAGCGACGGGCAGCGATGAGTTGGCTACGCCGAGCTGTGAGACCACGAGCGTATGGTCCGACCAGGGTCCAATCGCCATCGTTTCGATACTCGCGCGACCCGGGAGCTGCACCGGCATCGGTGTCGGGTGTGGTGCGTCTCTTTCGTTGCCTGGCGGGCTTCCGAGTTCGCCGCTGACGTCGCGACCAAATGCGTAGAGCTGGCCAGATGAGGTGAGCGCAAGGCTATAGCCGTCACCGGCGGCGATGCGCGTGACTGCGGCGGACACCGCGAGTGTTGGTGTGGGATTCGGCTGTTCGGTCCGGTTGTTGATCGTGTTGCCGAGCTCGCCAAAGCGGTTTTCGCCGAATGTATAAAGCTGGCCAGTTGACGTGCGCGCGAGGCTGTGACTCATGCCGGCGGCGATCTGGGTGACGGGGCCGCTCGCACCAGGTAGCGTCACGAGTGTTGGTGTGGCATTCGGTTCCGAGGTCAGGTTGTTGATCGTGTTGCCGAGCTGGCCGTAGTGATTTTCGCCGAATGCATAGAGCTGCCCAGTGGAGGTGACCGCCAAGCTGAAGAACTCGCCAGCTGCGATCTCTGTGACGGAGCCAGTCGCGCCCGGCAGCGTGACCTGAGTAGGGGTCGGGTTGGCGCCGGTCGAACTGGTCGCTGAGCCCAGCTGGCCTGCGTCGTTGTCGCCGAATGCATAGAGCTGCCCAGTGGAGGTGAGCGCGAGGCTATGAAAGCCACCGGCGGCCACCTGGGTGACCGGACCGCTCGCGCCGGGCAGCGTCACGAGCGATGGCGTCGGGTTCGATTCCTCGGTCAGGTTGTTGGTCGCGTTGCCGAGCTGACCGAACCAGTTGTAGCCGAACGCGTAGAGCTGCCCCGACGCGGTGACCACCAGGCTGTGCCCCATGCCGGCGGCCACCTGGGTGACCGGACCGCTCGCGCCGGGCAGCGTCACTGGTGTCGGCGTGGGATTGACGGCGAAAATGTTTCCGACATTGGTTTCGTTGCCCAGTTGCCCGTAGTAGTTACGGCCGAAGGCATAGAGCTGCCCGGTGGCAGTGACCACCAGGCTGAAGCCCGCGCCAGCGGCGGCCTGGGTGACAGGGCCAACCTCGCCCGGCAAGTTGACGGGCGCGGGCGTCGGGTTGGGTTCCCCGTCCAGGTTGGTTTCGTTGCCCAGCTGGCCGTAGTAGTTACGGCCGAAGGCATAGAGCTGACCCGGCGATGCCGCACCGCCCAGAGCAGGTGATACGGCTATACCAAGCGCTAGCAGAGCCATGAGCGCCGCCAGGCAGATGGCATTTCGACGCTCCTCCACGAGGCGCAGTGCCTTCAATCTGGACCACCTTTCTAAGGTCTGCTCTAGCTAAGGTCATACGATACGATACACATACCAACGGTACAAGTCAGTTCTGTAGAATATCGACAACCGTCGTAGGGGGCGCTTGCGGGAGCCGGCGGTGCAGCGACCTATGCATGGGTCATGCGAGACCAGATCGATGGAGGGTGCGCGACGACGGGCTGACGAGCACCGAGTCGGAGCGCGCGGTCAGTGGGCGGCGGCATACGGAAGCTAGTCTGCACTGCATATTTTAGAAATATCCAGCCAATCAAATCCTATCTATTGACAGGGATCCGTTAAGCTGATACCTGTGGCTCATCGTGAAGCTCGAGTCGACTACGGGCGGCCCGTCGATTACAACGCGTCGCATTAGATCGCTATCTGGCTCCCCTAGCCCAAGTGAGTTCGGCGCACGCTGGCCCTTGGTGGAGGAACCGGACCCACTCGCGCCAGCTCGCTGCGAGCTGGCGCGTCGGTTGCGATTACGAGAGGTCGAGCTTCAGGAGACCGTGTTTACGCATGTATGCAGTGTGTTCCCAGATGCTATCGCCGACCAGGATGCCCAGCTTGCCTCAGGTCTGCGCCAGACGATCGCAGCATGCATGGACTATGGCCTTGCGAGCATCGAGCAGGGGGTGGGATGGTCTGGGACAATACCTCCGGTGGTGGCAACTCACGCCCGCTCCGGTGCGTCAAGTGGCGTGAGCTTGACTACGGCCCTATCCCGCTGCGTTGCTGGCTACACACTCGTATGGCGGTTTGTGCTTGGCGAGGTAGCGCACCACGACTTTCCAGAGGAGCAGAGACTGGCGCTCCTGCTCCAGGCAGCAAGCGCCACGGGTACGTTCCTAGTCCGCGTGCAGACAGAGATCGCTGGCGCACACTTGCCAGAGATCAAGCGTCGTGCGCGCTCGCATGAGCAGCGTCGCGCGGAGCTCGTGCACAAGATCCTGGCTGGTGAGCAGCTGCACGCTGGGGAGTACGCCGAGCTAGGGTATGACCTGGGTGGCTGGCATCTCGGCGTGATCGCAGCTGGATTGCAGGCTGGGAAAGCTGTGCACAACCTGACTTCGGGTCTCGGCTGCGCACTTTTGCAGGTGGCACATGGCCAGGAGACCGTATGGGCATGGCTCGGCGGCCGGCGTCGAGTCGCCTTTGTGGATGTCGAGCGCATCCTTGCCCAGGAGCATCTGGACGTATCGTTGGCGGTCGGGGAGCCGGCGAGGGGAGTTGAAGGATGGCGTCAGACGCACCGCGAGGCTGAGGGTGCCATGCTGGTAGCGCGTTGCTTGCCGCGCAAGCTCACGAGGTATCTGGACGTCGCGCTCGATGCTACAGCCTTGCAGGACGATGCGTTTGCGGAGTCGCTGATCGAGACGTATTTGTTACCTCTTGAGGGCATGCGCATCGGTGGCCAGGCGGCTCGCAGGACCGTGCGGGCCTTGTTGGAGACGACGCATAATGTGTCCTCGGCTGCGTCTTCACTTGGAGTTGCTCGTAGCACCGTGCATCGCCAGCGCAATGAGATTGAGCGACGATTGGGCTGCCGGCTGCAGGAGCGCCAGACTGAAATAGAGGCTGCGCTACGCATCGATGATCTGCGGAAACGCCGCGCCAGCGCGCAGGAGAGCATAGACCGGTGAGCGGCCGCCCTGCGGAAGGTGCTCGGCCCGAGCTGTGAGCTCGTGCCGCACAGGATCGCCACGCTACGCACCACACGTCTGCGGTGCCGACGAGCGCCAACGACTCGCCGACCTCGTCAACGGTGAGTGGTCCGAGCTTCAGGCCCGCGCTAGAGCAGGGCGCTGCATGCTATGACGCCGGCTCTATAACCTGCGCGCGACAAAGGCCGTGAGGAGATTGCGGGCACGCGTACCGCCAGAGAGCTTCGGGAGTCGCTCGTAGTGCACCCGCCGGTGGCGAGAGCCTTTGTCGCGGGTCATCGTGATGGCAAACCACCACGAGTTGCGGCGACGAAGCCTGTCGGGCGACATGGCGTGGGCCGATCGAGGTAGCGAGGAGGCCGAGCGCGGTGGGCCCGTGCGCGTGGTGTGGCGCAGGGGTACGAGACCACCGTGGCCACGATGGGCCTCGCTATCGGTGACGAGTCCGAGTGCTGGATGCTTGAGGTCGCGAGACGTGAGGCGCGTTCAGGGCGTAGTAGCAGTAGTCCTAGCGCGAGCGCAATGGCTCCAATGGCGAGCAGTGCCGTCGCGAGCGACAGAGCGCTCAGGGAGGCCACAGCAGATGCGAAGCCTACTGCGGTGATGAGCGCATCACGCGTGCGATGCCACGGCCGGTCCGCCGAGGCGTCGGGAATTGCGCCGCGAGGCGACTTACTAGCTGGCGACGGCGTCCGCGACCGGCGCCGTTTGCCCTTGCTGGTCGTGCGAAATAGAACGCGGCGGGCTACGGGGCCCGGTCGCTCCCTACCTGCGCGGCTGGCGGCACCGTGGACGATGTGCCCGCGCCGCTCGTAGCGTCGGTATTGCCGCGCGTGCCCTTTTCCCGCCGTAGTTGATGGAAGATGTTCTCGAGAATGAGTCCGCCACCGAGAGAGATGAGGCCGCCAATGATTAGCAGCAGCAAATCATGACCGGACTGAGTCCCGGGTTCGGACAGTGCTATGACGCCGGAGCAGTCAAAGTATGACTTGTCTGAGAACTCGCCGACGGTCGGCGGATTGAAGTAACGAACTTCTCCGTCGCTGTCTTGGCCCTGTGTCATCAAATCTGCCATTGACTGGTGCGGGCGCGTACTACAGGACCAGCGTGGTGCCCCAGCATCAGGAGCCGGGACAGACGACTCGCCCGGGATAATGCTCATCGGCGACACGAGCGTTACGTAGCCAACCACAGGCGGAGTAAGGCCGGAGACATAATCAGTGTGACTCGGTTCACTCTCGTGGTAGGTCTGGATACTCCCGTTCGGCCGGTAAAAATGGTAGGTGCCACCCCCGCTCGATGAGTTTTGAGTGTCGGTGGCACCCGATCTTGGCCCAATTATGCTGTCGATGGCGTCTGACGAATTGATCGCGACGTTCGGGACATCGCCTGCGCTGAGCTCGGGAAGTCTTAGCCAGCACGAGCCGTAACCGCGCTGGACGAGCCAGCTCGCGCTAAACCACGCTTCCACTCCGCTTGGACGCGACCGCCAATCGTCTAGCCGGAGCACCTCAGCCTGGCCAGTACCGCCCACCAGCAAGGACTTGTTGAATCCGACTCGCCACCGGGGATAACGAAGTAGCTGCCTGTCTCGCTGCCACCCTGCCTGCTCCATCGAGATCATCTTCACCTGGGGATCGTCTACGGCTACACCGACTAGCGCCTTCGTCAACTGCGCCATGCCTCCCGTGTCCTCCGCGTCGAAATATTCCTTGGGCAGCACAATCGAGGCATAGATCGATACAGGTTCTGAGCAGTGTCGGACGGTCATAGCTAGAGATATGACATACCCATTGCTTGTGCTGTGCAGGCCCTGGGCCGGCAACTCGACTGCGACCGCAGGAGGGCGCATCGTCGGGGCGCCCTTGACCGGCAGAACGCGTGTGGCCTGCCAAAAGGCCAGCCCGAGCAGGGCTACCCCAACGGACACCGGCGCCATCGCGCCAAGAATGCTTCGCAAGCCGCGGCGTCGTAGGTAGCTTGCCGTTCGAGTGGCTGCATGACCAACGAATGCTTCGAACCTGAGGCTCGTTCGCGTTGCTGCGCGCCTAACGACGGCCGCGAACCTGCGGAGCTGTCGGCTGATGAATCGCGTGACCAAGTTGGTCATGCCGGGCGCCACTCTAGACGACCGAATGGAAACCGGCGCCCATGTCGGCACCGAAGGCGTTGTCCCCGGGACGTTGACCTGTCAGTCGTCCACGCCAACCCGGAGTCGCCCGGGCAAGGCGGTGTATGTCCGGTCGTCGGCTACCACGGCTAGTACAGCCCGCGCCCGAGACACACCCACCGGAAGCTAGTCCGCTGCTTCGGGCGGGATGACCTACCTTCAGGCGCTTGCGCATCCGTCACTGCCGGGGACAGCGATCGGGGCGGTGCAGCAGGACTCGCCGCGCCAAGCGTCTCGTCCCTCTCTCAGCGCGACCGCTGCGATCCCGAGCGCGGTCGCGGGGTCTGCCCACCACCAGCCAAGTAGCGCGTTCAAGCTGAGGCCGAGAAGCAACCCCGCCGACAGGTACGCGCAGAGCATCGTCTGACGGCTCTCGCTCTTTGTCGCCGATGATCCAAGCCCCTCAGCGACCCGCGCCTTCGCCGAGGCGAGCGGCGGCATCGTTATGAGTGTGACGATCGAGAGGCCGATCCCTACCCAGCTCACGGCCGGCTGATCGCCTACAGTGAGCGAGCGGGTCGCCTCGACGGCGACATAGGCGCTGAGCACGTAGAAGGACACCGCAATCATCTGCTGCGCTCTGCGCTCAGCTATCGCGCGAGAACTCGCCAAGCGCCAGAGCACGACCAGCCCCGCCGCCAACTCGATCAGCGAATCGGCGCCGAACCCGACCAGCGCCACGGAGCCGGCCACGACGCCCGCTGCAATCGCGACGGCTGCCTCGATGCCGTGCCAGCCAAGGCCGGCCCAAGCAAGGAGTCTCGCGCGGCGAATCAGCCGCGCTCGTGACTGTGAGGCGCCGTTCTTCGACGGATCGACTGACAGGATCGGCAGTTCGCTGGGCGTGGCGCTCACGTCTTCACCCCGGCCAGGATGACCTCGAGCAGCGCGTGTCCGCGATCGGTGAGCGCGTACATCACCATCTTGCCGTCGCGGCGCGAGCGCACGAGACCAGCGGTGCGCAGCGCTCGAACGTGATGTGAGACAAGGTTCTCTGGACGCTCGACTACCCAGCTCAGATCACAGACGCATAGCTCCTCTCCGTCGCGTAGTGCGACGGCCAGCGTCAGGCGGGTTGGATCGCTGAGCGCCTTGGCGCTATCGGCTAGGTCTTCGGCGACTTGGCGGTCGAGGCGGGTCTCACGCAGCTCCTCGGCTCGCGGCATGTCAAGACAAAGCAGGTCGCAGCGGTCATCGGACACCACTTCATCCTAACAGTCGTTGAGATGTGTTAGGTGTCTACAGCGAGGCTAGTGGGTGTGGCGGTGACCGCGCACCGTTGCCCAATGGCTGCCAGGTGATGCGCAGGATGACGAGCGTGATCGCAAGGCCGATGAGCGGATCAGCGATCGGGGCTCCGAGCGCCACGACGATCGCGGAGGCGATCACCGCATGTATCGAGCCTCAGTCGGCGCTGTCGAGATTCGTCCTGAGCAGTGGCGAGGTGGGTGCTCCCGAAGATGCTCGCATACACGCACAAAGCGCAAGCTGCGGTCCGAGCAACAACGCACTTCGTCAATCGGTCGCGCTTACCGGCGTCTCCGTTCAGCACTTCGAGGATCGTCGTCAGGGCGGCGGGGAGCTCGCCCGTACATCCCGTCGCCGACCTTGATCTCGGAGAGCGTGGCGTCGGGCCTCGGGGCGACGGACCTCCTGGCGGCCTCCTCGGAGTCGAGGACCTCATAGGACAGCATCCGCCCCGAGCCTTCCGGGTCCGCGATGTATCGGTCCCAGCCCGAGCGGCGTTCTCGTCGGCGATCTTCGGGTCTGCTGTATCGGGGTCCTCGAACATGACTATCCGCTTCTTGATCGGCTTCGGGATCGAGTCCGGGTCACGCTGGGCAAGCTCGTGGAGATCCTCGAGGACCTCGGCGGTTGGCCCGTAGACGAAACGGGTCGCGAACCCGTAGGTCCGCCGGTTGATCCGGTCCACCTGCTTCGCGGTCTGCCTGACGGCGATGCGCTGGTGCTGTCCAGGGCTGATCCTCAGACACGAGCCGCGGCTGAGCGGCATCGTCGCTTCAACCGTCGGCGATGAGAGCCAGCCGGGCGGGGACCATGGATAGGAGGAGTCGGGTCGTGCATGGTTAGCGGACGGTCCGAGCAGATGAACGCTCCCTCGGTCGCCTGCAGGAGCGTCCACGGAAGGGCGTTGACGAGCTGCGACATCTCGGCAAGCATGTCGAGCGAGAGTGTCAACACCTCCTGGTCGGGCGGTTCGATCCTCATGCTGCCGTCGGTCAGGGCCTCGTAAGCTTCCATCGCTTTTCTTTTCTTACCCTTCGGACCCTCCACGTTCGCGAGCTGCGCGGCGAGATAGGTGATCCCTGCGTGCGTGAGCATCTCCTTCTGCTCGGCGAGGAACCCGGGTACTCGCTGCTCCTGGATTGTGACGAGGAACGCGAGGTCACCGCGGTCGCGGTCCGACAGCGCCGATGGCTCGGCGAGGAATTTCTTCAACGCGGGTGCTGCGAACCCCTCGGCGACTGAGAAGAGGCCCTCAACGATCCCGTCGTGTTCACCCGTCGTGCTCTCGACGGTATAGAGGTTCGAACTCGTGGCCGCCTTCTTCGGGGTGACGACCTCGCAGCTCCCATCCTTCTTGTCGAACTGGTAGAGGCGTCCTTTTCCTCTGAACTTTGTTAGCTGGAACTGGGCGACGTAGTGGTGCCGCTCAGCGTCGGAGGTCGGGAGCGGCTTCGTTCCTCCTACGAGTGTATGCATCCAGTCGACGAAGCCTCCTTGTATTGGTCGAGGCCGATCGCTCACGGCATCCGATCGTAGACGCTCACCGGCACCCGTCCGGGACGCGTTGACCGCTGCTTCCGCAACCAAGCGAGCGTGCGGGAAACCTGCCCGGACGCTATCGCTCAGGACAACCTTCGAGCGCGTCGAACGAAGGCCAGTACACGCCCGCTTGCGCTGAGCGACGCGGAAGCACACGCCTGCTCGGCCGGGGGCCCGGCCACGAGCGGCCCGAGCCTCACATCAGCTGGTGAGGGACCCGGGCCGGCAGCGACCGCATGTGGATTACGGTCGCTAGCTGGGGGCAACGCCCGCCATCATCGGCGCGGCCAATCTCGGACACCCACGTAAACCGAGGTGCCAGGGAAGAACGGATGCGCCAGCCCCGGATCGGGCCGGGGGCCGTAGTAGAGCGGGACCGGCTGGTCGTCTTCATCCTGCACGCAGAGGATGTATCCGCGCTCGCTGTTCAGGAAGACGGTTTGACGCAAGGTGCGCTCGTCGTACGACGCGGCTTGGCACTTCTCGCAATGCACGAGTATGCCTTCGCTGCCGTCGACCCGGAGCGCGTAGAGCAGGCGATGTCGACCGCAGATCGGGCAGTCAAGCGGGAGATAGAAGTCGGCCTCCCGCCAGCCGGCCGGCCAGATGTGATCACGCGCGACGTAGTGCTGCAATGCGGCCACGTTATCGCTGTGGCTCACATGCGAGCGCCCACGTCCAGGTTCAGCGCGTGCCCGCTCCGGCGAAAGGGAGCAGTCCGGGTTCATGCCGCCAGAGTGACGACTCAGGGCCGTGATACGCCCCAGGCGGTAGGCTGCGCGGGGGATGACTGCAGTAGTCGATCTGCGTGGTTTGCGAGCGCCGATTGTTCAGGCCGGGATGGGCGCTGTAGCCCGTCATGAGCTCGCTGCGGCTGTATCGGAGGCCGGCGGTCTGGGCACGATCGGGGGCGCCCGCGCACCGATCGCTGAGGAGCTCGCCGCGGCCCGGAGGCTCACCGGCCGACCAATCGCGGTCAACCTCGTGCTGCCGCTTCTTCGGCCAGGCGATGTGCAGGCAGCGGCGGATGCCGAGGTGATCGTCACCTTTTGGGGGGAGCCACGCAGGCTTGCTGGGGGGACGTGGATCCACCAGTGCGGCTCGGTCGAGGAGGCAAGAGCCGCGGCATCAGCGGGAGCCGACGCGGTGATAGCCCAGGGCGTTGAGGCTGGCGGGCACGTCCGCGGTACGACGCCGGTGCTCGAATTGGTCGAGCGCGTTCGGGCTGCGGTCAAGATCCCGGTGCTGGCGGCCGGAGGGATCGTTGACCGATCAGATGTGGGCCAGGCGCTCGATGCTGGCGCGGTCGCCGCCGTCTTGGGCACACGCTTTCTCCTCAGCGACGAGAGCCGCGCGCATCCTGATTACAAGCGGCGCTGCCTGGAGGCCGACAGCACGGTGCTGACCGAGTTCTTCGGGCTCGGGTGGGCCGACGCGCCGCATCGGGTGATTCCGAACGCTGCGACCCGCCGCTGGCTAGGCCACGACCCGCGGGGACCGGGCTGGATTCGGCTCGTCAACCGGCTCGCCTCTCCAGTCGTGCTGCGCGTCCCGGAAGGCCTCCAGGATCGCGGGCTTGCGATTCAGCGACCATCACTGCCCTTTCTTGGCCCGCCAATGGCCCTCGACGATGGACCGCGCAGTCTCCTGGACTCCGGGCCGCTCTACGCGGGCGCGAACGTGACCCGGATATCCGACATCCGCCCAGCCGCGGAAATAGTCAACGACCTCACCCCATAGCCAGTTGTCGCGCTCCGTTGGGTTTGGGATCGCGCTCCGTTGGGTTTGGGCCGGGGATGTGCCCCTCCCGGCCCAAACCCCCAGGAATCCCCAGGAAACCAACGGTAGGTCTGGAGCGCCTCCTCTGGCGAATCGCCTGCAAATCAGCGGTTTTTCACACCCAGGAGCGCTAAGCTGAAAATCGTGGTGTCCCCGGTTCGAGTCCGGGTCTCGCCATTTCTTGTTATGCCTGCTAATCCGCAGGTTTTCTGCTAGCTGTGGCCGGGGGCTTGGGACGGGTTGGGGGGCTTTCGGGGGGGTTGCGTCCCATTCGACGTCCCAAACTCCTCCCAGGTAGACAGGGGGGTGTCGTGAAGGCGATTTCGTGCCCCTCGCATGAGCATACGCAAGCTCAGTTACACGAGCCTGGCCGTGGCGCGTGAATACGCCACGGCCAGTGCGCGGCCAGCATGCCCGATCCGATCCCGATTCCCGCGCCGACCGCGACATCGCTTGGGTAGTGAACGCCGGTGTGCACGCGCGAATACGCGACGACCCCTGCCAATGGCACCAGGCCCAGCGCCAGCACTGGCAGCTCAGCGCTGGCGCCGGTGACAAACGCGAATGCCGCCGCGCTATGGCCTGAGGGAAACGACGTTGACCGCGGTGTGCGAATGAGTGCCGGGTGCGACCGCGAGAAGGGCCGACGTCGGCGCGCGAGCAGCTTCGCTGGGCCGTTGGCTATCCCCGCCGCGATCGCGATGGCAATGAGGCCGCGCCCGGCCGCTCTGCGCCCTCGCCGACCGTCGAATATCGCGAGCGCCCCGGCGAGGACAAGCCACAGTCGCGAGTAGTTCGCGGCCTGTGTGATGGCGATGAGGGCGCGATCCAGTGCCGGCGAGCGAGTCCCAACCGAGCGCTTCATCAGCCGGCGGTCCAGATACTGAACTCGACGCCACATCGTCATCGGCCCGCGGCTACCCGGACCAGCGCGCCCAGGTTGTCCGAGGTGAGTGTCACCGCGCGTGCCGCCGAGGATAGGCCTGTGCCGCGGGGCAGCCGCACGCGCAGCGCCCCAGGCAGCGATGCGAAATGCAACGGCGGGTCCAGCACCAGCGCCTCGCCGTCGAGGCCGACCTCGACCGGACCGCCGGAGCGGACCTCGAACTCCCGCGCAGACCAGGTCAGCAGGCCGGGGTAGCGCCCCGCCTGACCAGCCAGCTCAAGCGCCAGGAGCTTTGACACGTCCGCGCCGCGCACGCGGGCGGCCACGATGCCGAGCAGGCCCGTGTCGATCCGCTCGCGTGTGCCAGCGCCCGAGAGGTGCGTGAGCTCATACGGGTTGTTCGACACCAGCACGAGCGGGGCATCGTCGCAGTCGCTCCCGTCCGGGGCGGTGAACTCCAGGTCGATCGCTTCGGCGTCTGGGCCGAGCAGGTCCGGCAGCATGTCTGTCCACGTCCCGAGCTTGGCGTCGCGGTAGGCCTCGGATTGGACGACCTTCGCGTAGACGCCGAGCGAGGCATTGTTGACGAACACACGATCGTTCACGCGCGCGAGGTCGATGCGCCGCTCGACGCCGTCGGTGAACGCGTCCAGTGCGCCTACGATGTCGCTCCGATCCAGGCCGAGGTCAAGCGCGAAGTGGTTTCGCGTTCCCGCCGGGATGCAGATGTGGGCGACGTCGCGCCGTGCGGCGACCGTCGCCACGAGCGCCTGCGAACCGTCACCTCCAGCCATTCCGATGACCTCCGCACCCCGCGCGATGGCGCTCTCGGCGAGCTCGAGCAGGTCATCGCCCGGCTCAAGGACGATCGGCTCGATGCCTCGCCGCCGCGCCTCCCAAGCGAGGTCGAAGCGCTCCGCCTTTCCGCCGCCTGACTTCAGGTTAATGATCAGCGCTCCCGAGCCGGCGGCACCCACTGGCACGACCGCGGCGGCGATCCTTCCGAGCGCAGCCTCCCCAGCCCGCCCCAGCGCGTAACGTGCGGCTAATCCGAATAGGGTGAGCAGCAGGAGCAGCGCGGCCAACACCAGCAGCCCCTGCCAGTGGGTCACAAGTACCACGATCAGGCCGCCTCCAGCGAGGACCGCCACCACCGCGCCGAGGGCGCGCAGCGCGCCGCGCTCCGTCAAGGCGAACCAGATGGCGGCGTTCGCCAACAGGACGAGCCCGACCGCGAGCACGGCGATGGGGACGTCACCCGCCAGCGCGACGGCGGCCACCACGGCCATTGCGGCGGGGGCGATGAGCGCGAGGATTGCGGCGACGCGCCGCAATCCTCGGCGCCGCGCGGCCCAGTCTCCTTGAGTAGTCACCCAGGTTCTAGGCATGGTGTCATGTTCTCAGATCCCGTCCGGCGGACCGGGCTCTGGCTTGGCTACCTCAAAGGTCTATGGTGAGAGTTGACTTCGAGACACCGCTGTCACCCACGGTGGCAGCCGCAGAAGGGACCAGGCCATGTTGCGAAGGATCACGGACATGCCAGCCGGAACGATCGGCTTTGAGGCCGTCGGTGAGGTCGAGGACGACGATTGGGAGGAGGCCGTCGAGCCTGTGTTGCGCCAAGAGATCGCTGCGGGCCGCAACGTGCGGCTGCTCTATCTGATCGGCACCAGAGCCCGCGAGGTCGAGGGCGACGCGATGAGCGCTGACACCGGTTTCCGCATGCGCCACGCGACCTCATACGAGCGCGTAGCGGTGGTCAGCGACGAGGACTGGATACGCCCCGCGCTGCGCGCGCTTTCCTTCCTGCTCCCCGGAAAGGCCCAGGGCTTCCACGTCCGCGATCTGGCCGAGGCAAAGGCTTGGCTGGCGCAGGACGGAGCCTAGCTGACACCACACAGGCCGACCCGCTTGCGAACCACCTACCCTGACTATGCGGCCGTGGGCTACCCGGCTTGCTGCACCGGCTCGTGAGGATGCGGGCCACCCCGCCATAACGAAGGGAGAGTCTGATGGACATCTTTGAGGTCAAGCAGAAGGAGACCGTCAGCAGGGAGGAGGTCGCGGAGCGCCTACGACTCCTCGCTGACATGCTCGCTCGTAACAACGACTTGGAGTTTGACCGCGACGGAATGCATTTCACTGTTCACGTCCCAAATCAGCTTCAGCTCAAGGTCGAGCTCGAGGTAGAGACCGACGAGCGTGAGCTCGAGATCGAGCTGAAATGGTGACGGCGGCGCGAATCGCCCGAGGATCTGCCGGTGGCTTCAGCCGGGGACGGCACTTTCAAGACGGCCTGAGGGCTCGATATCGGGCAGGCGCAACATCCGGAACGAGTTGAAGAGTCCGAGTCCGCTCGCGAGCATCGGAATGAGCAGGGCTACCTGCAAGGCAAGGTTGGTGGAGTTGCGGTTGATCTGGAGGACCTCCTGCCGGACGGCGGGGCGCTCATGGGCAAGCATTTGTTCGAGCTGCGTGTTGCTCACCACCTGGGCGTCGTGCTCAAGCGTGTCGGCGATCTGATGCTGCTGCGCGGGGCGGATTACCGTGCTCGACTCGGTCTTGTTCGTGAATGCCAGCGAGAGCGTTGCCAGAAGGATGCCGCCGGCCATGGCGAGCCCGAAGGAAAGCCCGAACGATCCGCCCGCCGAGTTGACCCCGGCTGCCTCGCTTACCCGCTCCTCCTCGATCGGAGCGAGCGTGTAGTTGTTCTACTGCGAGACGAGCAGACCGAGCCCAGCGCCAGCGATCATCAAGGGAACCACGAGGTACCATCCCGAGTCGGCCCTCGGGACGATCGGTATGAGCAGAAGCATCCCAGCGGCGCTCAGCGCGAAGCCAACGCGCACGATGCTCGCCGGCCTCCGGTCCCCCGCTCGCCGCTCAGCGAGCATCGCGAAGGCGAACATCGTCAGTGAAAGCGGGGCCAGCGACAGGCCCGCCTGCATAGCGCTGTACTCCAGGCGAATCTGCAAGAAGATGGGCAACGCGATCATGGCGCCGCCGAGGGTGACCTGCTGCAGCATCTGCTGGGTGATCCCAATCCGAAAGTGCGGCAAACGAAAAAGATCGGGATCAAGCACCGTCACCTTTCCTTCACGGTGGCGGCGCACGAGCCACCGAGCCAGCGTATACAGGGCAAGGGCACCGGCCGCGATGATCAGGCCCACGTACTCGCCGCCCTCCTGCCAAACGAGGATCCCAAGGACCACACCACCCATCCCAAGCACAGACAGCAAGGCGCCCACCGGATCGAGCTTGCGGGGACCCGTATAGAGGACGTCGCGGATCAATCCGAGCTGCGTGAGAACGATCGCGATCACGACGAGCTCGAGCATGAAGCCCACCCGCCACGACAAGTACGTGGTGACCAGGCCGCCCAACAGGGGCCCGACCGCCGCCGCAATCGCCGCCGAGGCCCCCACCAACGCATAGGCCCGCTTTTGCGCCGCGCCCTCAAAGTTGCCGTGGATCAACGACTGCATCGCCGGCAGCAACAGGGACGCCCCAAGGCCGCCAATGATCGCCCAGAAAATGATGATGGTCGAGAGGTTTTGAGCGAGTGTCATCGCGAGCGCGCCAATCGCATAACCGATCAGCCCAAGCACGAAGGCCCGCTTACGCCCTATGAGATCGCCGATCTTGCTGCTGATCAATATGAAAGCAGCCGATACCAGCGCCTCCAGCGCTATCGCCGACTGCACCCCACTCACCGTCGTGTGCAGATCATGGACCACCGCCGAGATCGACACATTCATCAACGACGTGTCCACGACAAGGACGAACATCGCCATCGCGAGCACCACCGCGAGACGCGTGCTACCAGACGTCACTGTCTTCCTCCCCTAGGTTGCGCATCGGAGGTCATATACAAAGTGTCGCGCTTAAAGCGCGCGCCTCCTGCTGCGTAGTCCTCGACGCGTTCTCCTGCAAGGTCGTCGGCTGCTCGTCACGAGCGCCTAGACGATGGCTGCGCACGAGCGGCGGCTAGAGTGCGGGCGTGTTCGACCTGGACGCCTACCTGGAGCGGATCGGCCTGAACGGGCGCCCGAGCATCGCGCAGGTGCACAGGTCGCACCTGACTTCGATCCCCTTCGAGAATCTCGACCCGCACCAGGGCCTGCCGGTGTCGCTGGAGGTGAAGGACCTCGAGCGCAAGCTCGTGACCGAACGCCGCGGCGGCTACTGCTTCGAGCAGAACCTGTTGCTGAAGGCAGCCCTCCAGGAGCTCGGCGCGGAGGTGGACATGTTCCTGGCACGCATGCGCCTCGGCGCGAAGCCGGGCGTGGTGCGGCCCCGCAGTCACCTTGTCCTGCGCGTCAGCGAGAACGGCGCAAGCTGGCACGCCGACGTGGGGTTCGCCCGTGGCATCCTTGAGCCGATCCCCTTCGGGCCGGGTCCCACGCAGGAGCAGTCGGGCTGGAGTTTTCGCGTCGTCGAGGACGGCTCCGAGCTCGTGCTCCAGAAGCTGGCGGGGGACGAGTGGGAGGATGTTTACGGTTTTCTCCCGCAGCCGGTTGCGCTCATTGACGTCGAGCTGAGCAACTGGTGGACCTCCACGCATCCGCGCTCGCCGTTCGTCACAGGCCTGATCGTGGGCGTTCGAGGCGATGACGGCACGGGCACGTTGCTGTGTGACTGGAGCGAGCTATCCCTCAGCGAGCAGACGCCTGCGGGCACGAGTGTGACGCCGCTTGAGCGAGAGGCCCTACCGGAGCTGCTCGCTACGCGCTTCTCGCTGCCGGGCTTCACGCTTGCCGCGGACGGGCGGCTCGTCCTAACCAACGCCTGATAGTCGAAGGGCTGGCGGTTTCGCGGATCCACCCAGGCTCCACACGCTCGCTTCCGCCAGGCGAAGAGGTAGAAACGCCTTACCATCGTCCGAAGGGGTCGTCTGCCGAGCGTCGAATCGGGTCGTCGGAGACGGCCTTCCCGATCGAAGGGATAGCGCGACGAGGACTTCGACAGGGCTAGAGTCACGTTTTCCATGTCCGCCCCGAGTCTTCCCCTCCCGGAGCCAAGCACAGACGTTTGGCGCGATCTCGATGCTGGAGATCGCGACTTCATCCTCATGGAGGTAGGGAAGCTCCGAGATGAGATGACTAGTCGGATGACTCATCAGATCCAGCTCGTGACGCTTCTCGTCACGGGTGCCGGCGCGCTCGTTGGGCTCGCGCTGAGCAGCAAGCAGTACGTCCTCGTCCTGGTTGTTCCCATCTTCGGTCTCGGTGTGGGGCTGTTGCACGTGTCGCTTGGCTCCTACGTCATTCTGATGGCGAAGTGGATCTACCAGGTCGAGCCCGAGACAGGGTATGAGCATTTCGTTCAGAGTCGCCTGTCCACCTCGTGGTCGTTCCGCCAAGGAAACTTCTATGCCGCGGCGACGACTGCTCTTCTGCTCCTGCCGGTCACGGGCGCCTGGGCTCTCTTCGCCGGACTCTCCGCGGCTGGAAGAGTTCAGCTTAGTGCGCCCGCATGGATCGGCGTCGGGGTCGAGGCGACTATCTGCCTGCCGCTTGCCGCTGCAGTGGTACTTGGCCTGCGCGCAACGTACTGGACTGCGCAGGGTGTGACGCGTGGAGCGCGCGACTAGATCGCCAGGCTCTGCATTCGCGTGGCGGGGTGGTCTAGCTCAGCCATGCGGATAACTCACTGAGCGCGTCGGGGATCACGTAGTAGTAGGCCCACAAGCCCTTGCGCTCGGAGTCCACGATCCCGGCCGCGCGCAGCTTGCCCAGATGGTGGGAGAGCGTGGGCTGTGAAATGTCGAACAGCGGCACCAGCTCGCAGACGCAGACCTTCCCGGCGTGCCTGCGCAGCACGTCCACCAGCTGCAAGCGGATCGGGTCGCCGAGAGCCTTGGCGACCTCGGCCATGCGGAGCGCGTCCTCGCGCTGAACATCGGGGTAGACGACGGGCTCGCAACAGCGCTCACCGGCCGCTCGCTTCTGCTTCGGGGCTAGCTCCAAATCGACGGGCATCGATCTACTTATATCAATAACACTCATATTTGTCGATGTAATACGATCCGGGCCATGAACACGCCCCCGCTTGCCCGTCGCCTGCTCGCCGAGCTGCTGGGCTCCGCTTTCCTCGCAGCGCTCGTGATTGGCTCGGGCATCGCCGCGCAGACGCTCTCCCCGAACGATGTTGGCCTAGAGCTGTTCGAGAACGCCGCTGCCACTGCGGCAGGTCTGTTCACGATCATCCTCATGTTCGGCCCGGTGTCCGGCGGGCACTTTAACCCGGTTGTCTCGCTCGCTGACGCGAGCTTTGGCGGCATTCGCTGGCGCCATGCGCTCGCGTACATACCCGCTCAGATTGCCGGCTGCGTGCTCGGTGCCGTCGTGGCGAATGGCATGTTTTCTCTTGCGGCTATCAGCATCTCTACGCATCACCGCGCTTCGCCTGCGCACCTGTTCTCTGAGGTGATTGCCACCGCTGGGCTGTTGCTAGTGATCTTCTCGCTCGCGCGCACCAAACGCGCGCACATCGCTCCCGCCGCCGTTGGCGCGTACATCGGCGCTGCCTACTTCTTCACCAGCTCGGCTAGCTTCGCCAACCCGGCGATCAGCGTCGGGCGCATGTTCTCCAACACGTTCGCTGGGATCGCTCCCGCGTCCGTGCCCGGCTACATCGCCGCGCAGCTCGTCGGCGGTGCCTGCGCGATCCTCGCGGTCAGGGCGCTCTACCCGGACGTAACGACGGCCGAGGCAGCGGAGGTCGTCCTGCCCCACTACCGAGAGCAACCGAGCGCTGATGGCTCGATCAGTCAGTCAGCCCAAGGCTAGACGCGCGCTCCGCGCGAGCAAGGAGACTCCGCGCGATGGCGTGCGTTCTGTTTGTCTGTTTGCATAACGCCGGCCGATCGCAGATGAGCCAAGCGCTGTTCGAACACGTCGCTGATGGGCGCCACACCGCTCTGTCAGCCGGCACCACCCCCGCCAAGCACGTCCACGCCGAGGTCATCGAGGTCATGCGCGAGCTTGGAATCGACCTGTCCGCCCGCAAGCCCCAGCTGCTCACCCGCGAGCTTGCTGAGCAAGCTGACCTGCTCGTGACAATGGGCTGTGGCGAGCAATGTCCCTATATCCCTGGCAAGCGCTATCTCGATTGGGATCTGCCTGACCCGAAGGGTCGCCCGCTCGCGGAGGTCCGGGCTGTCCGCGATGAGATAGCGCGTCGCGTCGATCGGCTCGTTGACGAGCTCAACACGGAACTCGACACCCAGGATACAAAGCAATGAGCGTTAGGGTGATGCGGTGTCAGAGGACGGCGAGAGCCACCCGCGAGCACGGCTCGTCCGCCGCGCGAGGCTCCTTGCCTGGATCGGGCTCGGCTGGCACGGGATCGAGGCAGCCGTCGCCATCGCGGCCGGGGTCATCGCCGGCTCGGTCGCGCTCGTCGGGTTTGGCGCGGACTCGCTGATCGAGCTGGCGGCGGGTCTCGTCGTGCTGTGGCGGTTGGCGAGCGCTCGTGCGATTGGCGAGCGCCGGGCACAGCAAATGATCGCCGTGTCTTTCTATCTGCTCAGCGCCTATGTCGCCGTCGAGGCGATTCTCTCGCTCACCTCCGGGGATCGTCCCGCCGTCAGTTGGGTCGGGATCGGCCTGTCCGTCCTCACGCTGGCAACGATGCCTCCACTCGCCAACGCGAAGGCACGAGTCGCTGAGCAGCTTGGGTCATCCGCGACCAAGAGCGAGAGCCGACAGACGATGCTCTGCGCCTACCTGTCCGCCGGGCTGCTCCTCGGGCTTGGCCTGAACGCGCTATTCGGATGGTGGTGGGCCGACCCGATAACGGCGCTCGGGATCGCCGCCGTTGCGCTCAAAGAGGGACGAGACGCCTGGCGCGGCGAGGCGTGCTGCACGGCACCCATCGGCGACGGATGCATGGGCGCCTGTTGCTAGAGGGCACGAACGGCGTCAGAGAGCCATGCCCTTGTGGGGTCCTCGGCTTATGCCTGGGTGTGCTCGGCTAGTGAGTTGAGGCGGGCTCGACATCGGTGGGTTCGGCCCCATCCCGGCTGCCGCTCGTCGGCAAGGCAAGCGCTGCATCAATCACCCGCTCAAGAGCGTCCCACATGACCATGTGCCCGCAGTGATCCCAGGTCTCGACGACAGCATGCTTGGGAAGCTGAGCAGTGCTGCGCGAGCTTCGCGCCCGCGCCACATGATCCTTATCGCCCCAGACGATCTGCACCGGGGTGCTGGCTGGGATCTGCTGGCCATTCACGAAGCGCAGTCGGCGGGTCTGTCTGAAGTGCTCGGGGAAGTTCTTGGAGCCAAGCACTTCCTTGGCCAAAGCAACCGCGCTGTCGGCGGAGACATCCGCCGGCCGCGCGGAGATCTGCCGCAGCGATATCCGGCGTCCGATCTTGCTGCGCAATGGCTTGATGGCGCCCTCGCCGAGGATCTGGCCGAGCCGCCAGTTGAGCATCAGGATCGCGTCAGTGATCGGCGGAGAGCGCTTTTCCCATAGCCCTGCGGGAGTGAGCGCGAGAACTCCGCTGGCACGCCCAAGCTTGGCGAGCTCCAGGGCGGTCCACCCTCCCGAGGAGTGTCCGACGACCGCGGGCTGCCCGAGGCCCAGGTGGTCCAGGAGCGCTGCGACCTCGGGTGCCCAGTCGGGTGGCGTAAACGAGCTTGGTGGGGATTCGCCGTGTGCGGGTAGGTCCACGGTGAAGACCTCGCGCTGGCGCGACAGCTGAGGCAGCAGTGGCTTCCATACCTGGCGGGAGCTGTTCGTTCCATGCAGAAGCATGATCGGTGGCCCGGAGCCCTCCTTGTCGAACGCAAGCATGTAAACATATGTATACTGATGCAACGAGACTCAGTCAAGGATCGCCTGCTTGAGGCTGCGGTTGTATGCCTGCAGCGCCAGGGCTATGCCGCGACCACCGCGCGGGACATCGCATCGGAGGCGCAGGCCAACCTCCGTTCGATCGGCTACCACTATGGCTCCACGCGAGGTCTGCTCCTGTCCGCGATCTCAGCGAATTGGCGGCGCTGGCTTGCACCCTTGATCGCGGCGGCGAATAGCGACGATCGTTCTCCCCAAGAGCGTCTTGCGGAGGGCATGGCCCTATTCAGCATGGCTCTCTCTGAAAATGCGCCGATGGTCAATGCCTGGCTTGAAGCTGTGACTCTCGCACCGCGCGATGCCGAGCTCAAGGCCACGCTGACAGCGAACCAGCAGGAGTTCCGCGCGGCGCTGGCGCGTAACCTCGCGGCCGCCGGTCAGACTGATTCCGACAGGCGAGCAGCCGCAATCGTCACGTTATGCGACGGACTCATCATCGACTTCCTCCTGTATGGGGAGGCACACCGACCTGGGGATGTCGCGCGCCGGGCCGCTGTGGCTCTGGCGTCGCTCTAATGGGCTAGCTGTAGAACCTGAGGACGTTGTTCATCCGGTCCTCCTTGGAGGCTGGTGGTGTCAAAGCCCCAGTACCAAGGAGAAACCGGATGAAGCTGCACGGTAATGCTGCGCTGTCATTTAGGCA